>JGI12109J20283_10698938_pt1 | contig 11260 bp, 11 predicted proteins | sample ElkSlonscriptome_12_FD_20283 | JGI IMG/M metagenome (IMG submission 20283) | reverse complement strand
CAGGCGAAAAAATTTATTTTGAGAACTATGTTTTTACAGTAGTCGCCGTTGACAACAAGCGAATCAAACGGATAAGGGTATTTAGGAAAATACCTGTATCCCAATCACCTAACAGCAAGGTAAGCCCGTCGGTAGATCGTCAACAGTAGGCAGCCCCGGGCTTTTTCCGGTGCTTAGCACCACTTTACAATGCTAATTTTTACTTATGAAACTACACTACCGAAGCATGGGCGAAGGGCAACCGCTCATTATTCTGCATGGTATTTTTGGCACTTCCGACAACTGGCAGACTTTTGCCAAGCAAATGGCCGGCCAGTACCAGGTATTTTTATTAGATCAGCGCAATCACGGTCTATCACCCCACAGCGATGAATTTGACTATCCAGTCATGGCTGAAGACCTACGCGAATTTATTGAAGAGCACCGGTTGAAAGACCCTATTGTGCTTGGTCACTCTATGGGAGGCAAGGTAGCCATGTTCTTCGCTACCCGATATCCTGATATGCTCAGCAAACTCATCGTAGTAGATATAGCCCCACGGGCTTATCCTGTGCATCATCAGCAAATTCTAAAAGCCCTGGGAGCTGTCAATATTCAAGAAATCAGTAGCCGCAAGGAGGCAGAAGAGCAAATGAAGCCTATCATTGCCGACTTTGGCATCCGGCAGTTTTTGCTCAAAAACCTAAAGCGCGAGGAGGATGAAAGCTTCCGTTGGAAATTGAACCTACCCGTGATCGCGGATAACATAGAACGCGTAGGTGAAGCGGTAGATGATAGCCAGCAGGTAGCGAAACCTACTTTGTTTGTAGGAGGCGAGAAAAGTGACTACATACGAGATGAAGATCATACACTAATCTTAAGCATCTTTCCACAAGCCCGGATTGTCAACATAGCCGAAGCCGGTCACTGGGTGCATGCCGAGCAGCCAAAACTATTGTTGAAAGAGATCAAGCACTTTCTGGAAGCCTAACTATACCTGCGGATCAAATACAGTATTATTGAAACGATGACACTTAGTATGATGCTAGTGGCCAGTGGAAAGTAAAAGGTAAAGTTTTCTTTCTTGACCACAATATCACCCGGTAATCTACCGAAAGAAGGAAGCTGGTCTGAAAAATAGAGTAAGACACCTATTGCGATAATAAAGAACCCAACAATGATCAAAAATATTCCCATTTTTTTGAACGGACTGTGCATAGTGTATGAGTAAAAAAGCGATCACTGGCAAACTGTACCTGATTCCTACTGTCATAGCACCCGACACACACGCCCAGGCAATACCAGATGCCAATAAAGCCATAGTTGATACATTAAGTTATTTTTTGGTGGAAAACGTTCGTACCGCGCGGAGGTTTTTAAGTGCCTGGGGCATCGCGCAGCCTATCAGCAGTTTGTATTTTGAAGTACTGGACAAGCGCACCAGCGAAAACGAACTGAAGCGTATGCTCGAGCCAATTCACAAAGGCAAAAATATAGGAGTGATGTCAGAAGCAGGCTGCCCCGGCGTAGCAGATCCAGGGTCTGGGGCGGTATTGTACGCGCATCGTTACGGTATAGAAGTCGTACCTTTAGTAGGGCCATCGTCTTTTTTGCTGGCTCTCATGGGCTCAGGATTTAGCGGGCAGTCCTTCACATTTCATGGTTACTTACCTATTGAAAAAGGGCAGAGGGCCAAAGCCATCCGCCGACTGGAAAAGCAGGCACAGGAGTGGAAGCAAACCCAAATTTTTATGGAAACCCCCTACCGCAACAACCAGCTACTGGATGCTATCCTCAAGGTTTGTCAGCCCCGAACTTTATTATGCATTGCCCGCAACCTGGGCGCTCCAGACCAGTTACTCATGACCAAATCCGTAAAAGAGTGGAGAACCCAAAAACCCGATTTACACAAGGTACCTGCCGTTTTTCTGATTTCGGCAGAATAAGTGTTGCGGGAGTTTCAGTTTAGGCTGAAATAGATAAATTTGCATGCACTAAGGTTTTTTTCATTAAACTTAAATCTATGTCCTATTTATTTACTTCAGAATCTGTTTCTGAAGGACATCCTGATAAAGTCGCTGACCAAATCTCAGACGCCATCCTTGACGCCATGTTAACACAGGACCCCAACTCCCGGGTTGCCTGTGAAACTTTTGTTACCACTGGCTTGGTAGTGGTAGGTGGCGAAGTAACTACCAATGCTTATGTAGAAATTCCTGACGTGGTCCGGGATACCATCCGCAAGATTGGTTACAACAAAGACAACTATATGTTTGAGTCCAACTCTTGTGGGGTCATGGTGACGCTACACAGCCAGTCTCCTGACATTGCTATGGGCGTAGATGCGTCAGGTGACAAAGAGCAGGGCGCCGGTGACCAGGGCATGATGTTTGGCTATGCCAACAAAGAAACTAAAGAATACATGCCCATGGCACTGGCTTACTCACACCGCCTGGTGCAGGAGCTTTCACGTATTCGTAAAGAAGAGCCGGGCCTCATCCCTTACCTCAGGCCTGACGCCAAAGCACAGGTCACGATAGAGTATGACGACAATAACAAACCACTGCGGGTACATACTGTTGTAGTATCTACTCAGCACGACGATTTTGTAAAACCAGCCGATGACAGCAAAGAAGCTGTAGCCAAAGCACAGGAACAGATGCTTACTCGTATTCGCGAAGATGTACTACAGCATATTATCAAAAAAGTAATCCCTACTGAACTTCTGAAGGATACTATTTTTCATATTAACCCTACGGGCAACTTTGTGATTGGCGGGCCTCATGGAGACGCTGGTCTTACTGGTAGAAAAATTATTGTAGATACCTACGGAGGGCGTGGCGCTCATGGAGGAGGCGCTTTTTCTGGTAAAGATTCCAGTAAAGTAGACCGCTCTGCTGCCTATGCAGCCCGGCATATTGCCAAAAACCTGGTAGCTGCAGGCGTAGCTGACGAACTACTGGTACAGGTTGCCTATGCGATAGGTGTTGCCAAACCGGTATCACTTACCGTAGATACTTATGGTAAAGCTAACGTAAAAATGAGCGACGCTGAAATTGCCAAGAAGACCAGCTCTATTTTTGATATGCGCCCCAAAGCTATAGTAGAGCGCCTGGGGCTCAAGAACCCTATCTTTTCTCCTACCGCCGCTTATGGCCACATGGGACGCGACTCCTACGAGGCTGAAGTGGTCGTAGAAAGCCTGGAACTGAAACAAGAAGGTAATACTACCATTACTTATACCAAAAAGGAAAGGAAAAAGGTAGACTTCTTTGCCTGGGAAAAGCTTGACTATGTGGACAAGGTAAAAGAAGCTTTCGGGCTATAGTCATTGATAGCTATCAAATAGAAGGGGCTTGTTGGCGCAAGCCCCTTTTTTGTACCATTGTCCCGTCCTGAAATAAGTTGACAGAAAATTGACTTATTTATGAAAAGACATGAAGAGGCAGCATTTAGCCAAAAAAAGCACACCCAGCGGGACTATACGTTGGGCTTTAAATTGTAGGTTGTGGGCCTTATTTATTTCTAAGCTGCTTCAGGCTACCCCGCCGGGGAATAAGCATGGGTACCTTTGCCTGGTAGCGTTGGTATTCTTCACCGTATTGCGCGACCAGTTTTTTTTCTTCTAATCGTATGCCGATTAGAATATAGACTGTCAACATCATTACTGTAACCAAATTGGCCAGGGTAGGCGCGTAAACCCAAAAGCCCGCCAAAATCAGAATAGTGCCAGTGTAAAGCGGATGCCTTACTACCGAGAGTATGCCCTCTTTACTAAAATCCTCTTCCAACGCTTGATCTTCAAGCTGTCTGATGCCCAGAAAAATCTTTAGCGAATACTGTCGGAAGGCCATCCTGATAATGATAATACCGTACGTAGCCAGTACAAGCCCGATAATCGTAAGGATCTCCTTCCAGGCTGTAGGCAGTAGCCAATTTTGTGAGATTAACGCATTATAAAACAGGATGGGTAGTAGCGATAGTATAGCAACCAAAGAATAAGTAAGTCGATAAAAACGTGCGAACCGGCCTGCTTTTGTTTTAAAAAAGGTCTTGACAGGAACAGAGGCCAGCGTGCTGTGCAAAACAAAATAGGCTATCCATAGTAGGGCCAGTATCAGGTAATTTACGGTATCTTCCATAGCCCAAAAATACATGCTCGTGATATGAAAAACAGATATATTCTGTTAAGCTTGCAAGCATAAAGATTCATTTTACAAATTTTTTAAGATGGCTACAACAGACACATTAACCTCAGACATGCAAGACGTGCTCAGTAAGCTAAATGTTAGTGAGACCAACCCTGCCTTCAGCACAGGCCAGCACTTTGGCGATAGCACCCAGGGCAGTAAAATCCGTAAAATTCATTCCCCGGCCAATGGCAAACTCATTGCCAGCGTACAAATGGCTACCTCTCAACAGTACGAAGAGGTCATTGAGAAAGCACAGGAAGCATTTAAAATGTGGAGCAATATGCCCGCTCCCCAACGTGGAGAAATTGTCCGGCAAATTGGGCTGAAGTTGCGTGCGTACAAAGAACCTTTGGGCAAACTGGTCAGCTATGAAATGGGCAAAATCTACCAGGAAGGCCTGGGCGAAGTACAGGAGATGATCGATATCTGCGACCTGGCCGTTGGGCACTCGCGCCAACTATTTGGCTTTACGATGCACTCGGAGCGCCCTAACCACCGTATGTACGACCAGTACCACCCGATGGGCATTGTGGGTATTATCTCAGCTTTCAATTTTCCCGTAGCAGTATGGGCCTGGAATGCCATGATCGCGGCGGTCTGCGGAAACGTCAGCGTATGGAAGCCCTCCGAAAAAACCCCACTCACTGGAGTCGCCTGTCAGAATATCGTGGCCGAAGTGCTGAAAGAAAACGATATGCCGGAAGGGATCTTTAACCTGATCATCGGCGATGCCGAGATTGGCTCACTGATGTCGCACGACCGTCGGGTGCCTTTAGTATCGGCTACCGGCTCTACCCGCATGGGCAAGAAAGTAGGCGAAGCAGTAGGCGCACGACTGGGCAAATCGCTACTGGAACTGGGAGGTAATAACGCCATTATCATCACCGAACACGCGGATCTTGAAATGGCTATTCGGGCCACTGTCTTCGGCGCGGTAGGCACTTGCGGGCAGCGCTGCACCAGCACGCGTCGTCTCATCATTCACGATAGTATGTACGAAGAGGTAAAACAGCGACTGCTCAAAGTGTACCCTAGCTTGTCCATCGGCAACCCACTAGACAGTGACACATTAGTAGGCCCGATGATTGACAGGGAGGCAGTAGAGAATTTTGAGGCTGCGCTAAAAGCCGTTACCAGTGAAGGAGGTAAGTTGCTGACTGGTGGAGAAGTGCTGGAAGGAGACAGCTACCGCAATGGCTGCTACGTGACCCCCGCGCTGGTAGAGGCCGAGAACCATTACGATACGGTACAGGAAGAAACTTTCGCGCCTATCCTATACCTCATCCGCTACAGTGGTGATGTGATGGAAGCTATCCATTTGCAAAACGACGTTAAACAAGGCTTATCTTCCGCTATTTTTACCAAGAACATCTTAGAAGCAGAGACCTTCCTCTCACACCGAGGCTCTGACTGTGGTATTGCGAATGTTAATATTGGAACCTCGGGAGCGGAAATCGGCGGAGCCTTTGGTGGTGAGAAAGATACTGGCGGAGGCCGTGAATCTGGCTCCGATGCCTGGAAATTCTACATGCGCCGACAGACCAACACCATCAACTACAGTACTGAGCTACCCCTGGCGCAGGGTATCAAGTTTGATATTTAAAAAGTACGAATGCCGGGCTTCATCGTCCGGTATTCGTTTAATTCTTCCCTATCCAATCACTTAGCTACCCTTACCGGCATCCTACGACCAGACTGGGTGCCCCTAGTGGCGTATATTCTTTAGACAGGCAGACTCATCTTTACTTTCGACCAGGTTTCAAAACCCTACTTCATCGGGTCATGCCCCCAGTTCATAAGGCTGTAGCGCCAGTCAGAGTCCTTCACATTGCCAGAAGGCTTTTGGGCAGTGTGGCGACTGATGTAGCTATTTACTTTTTGCATATGCTCGTAGTCGCTGTCGGTCAGCTCATCTTTGTTTTTGCGACGTATACCAATAATCTTTTTAGCAGATTTACGCCCTTTAGGTTCACCATCACCACTGTCCGCCCCTACTGACTTGGACTCTTCTGTTTCCAGCCACTCTTCAATCTCTTTGGGAGCCATATTGATGTTACCTTTAAATTCTTGGTACACTTCTTCTTGTTTGTCCTCCGTCATGTTTAAAAAATTTATTAGGTCCAAAAAATGTGTATGTGGCAAAAAAAACGCGCTAAAGCCTAATGGTTAGCTACACAAACAAAAAAAGCAGCCGATGGGGCTGCTAATATCATATAACAAGGGTTATCACTCTTCTGACTTATCAGTGGGCTTTTCTTGTTTAGGCCGTTCAATATCCAGGTCGTCACGGTCACGGAGCTTTTTATCATCCACATGACGGTTCAGAAACTTATTGATATTATCAATATCCAGAGTAGACCTGATTTCCCCGAAGGAATCTATCTTGATGTCAAAGCCTTCCAGCTCTTCATTCACTTTAGGCTTTTCCCTTTTGCTTAATCTTTTCCTGCTCATGTTATTTACGTTTTTACTTGGTCGCCCAGCCTTTGCAGGGCATTCTCAATACGTGAAGCGGTTTCTACCTTACCCAGTATTTCCAGGGTCGGCATCAGATCAGGGCCGGAACCTTCTCCGGTGACTGACAGCCGGAGCGCCTGCATCACCCTTCCCATCTTCACACCCTGCCGTTCCAAAACCTGCTCCAGGATGGCTTTGGCATCTTCTGCCGTGAAGCCTCCCGCGTGCTCTCTCAGAGCCTCGGCGTAAGCCTGTAGCACCTGAGTAGCTTCTTCCGTCCACTTCTTATTAACGGTTTTCTCGTCATATCGTTGGGGCGGCTGGTAAAAGAACTTTGCATTGTGCCAAATTTCAGCAGCAAAAGTGACCCGCTCTCGCATCAGCCCACAAACCTTTTGTGCTTTGTCCTGGCTACTTTCCACCCCTGCTGCCTGTAATTGGCTCATCAACATGCTGGCCAATTCATTATCCGGTTTTTGGCGTAGGTACTGTTGGTTGTACCACTTGGCTTTGTTGATGTCAAAGCGGGCACCAGCTTTGTTGATTTGGTCAATTTGGAAAGCATGTACCAATTCTCCCAGGCTGAATATCTCTTGTTCTGTACCTGGGTTCCAACCCAAAAAGGCTAAAAAATTGAGGAAAGCTTCGGGTAGGTACCCTTCCTCTTTGAAGCCCATCAGTTGGTTATCATCGCTGTCCGTCCACTCCATCGGAAATACCGGAAACCCATGCTTGAGCGAGTCGCGCTTACTTAGTTTTCCGTTACCGTCGGGCTTAAGGAGCAGGGGCAAGTGGGCAAACTGAGGCATGTTATCTTCCCAACCCAAATATTGATATAGCAGCACGTGAAGCGGCGCTGAAGGCAGCCACTCCTCACCGCGGATGACGTGGGTAATGTCCATTAGGTGATCATCTACCACATTGGCCAGGTGATACGTGGGCATACCATCAGATTTCATGAGTACTTTATCGTCCAGGGTAGAGGAGTGAACCATGATCCAGCCACGCACCATATCTTGCAAGCGTACTTCCTCTTTTCGAGGTACTTTGAGTCGGATTACATAAGGTGCTCCGCTTTCTATCTTTTGCCTTACCTCTTCTTCGCTTAGAGTGAGCGAGTTTTTCATGGTCATCCGAGAGATGGCATTATACTGAGGCTGAGCCACCCGGGCCTCTTTGAGCCGTTCACGCATTTCTTCCAACTCCTCTTCGGTGTCAAAGGCGTAATAGGCTTTATCGTCGTCAATGAGTTGTTGCGCGTACTCCTGGTACATATCGCGTCGCTCTGATTGCCGGTAAGGAGTATGCGGCCCACCTTCATCTACTCCCTCGTCTGGCTCAATGCCACACCAGGCCAGTGCCTGCTTGATATATGCCTCAGCACCGTCCACATATCTGGTTTGGTCGGTGTCTTCTATTCTTAAAATGAAAGTACCTCCATGCTTGCGGGCAAAGAGGTAATTGTACAGGGCAGTCCTGATCCCTCCTATGTGTTGAGGTCCTGTAGGACTGGGCGCGAAGCGTACGCGTACTTTTTTTTCCATGAGTTATGTTTGATGTCTTTTCCTAGAATGTTAACTGAGCCTTTTCCCTAAAGTTGCGCAAAATTAAGATACGGCAGGCGTTAAAACCAACCTTTAGGATAGCACCCCTCGCAAAGTGTGGCTGCTTACCCTGACCTGCTTCTTAAAGTTGAGAAGGCTGATGGCATAGTTGGCTATACCCATCGCCAACGAAAAAGCAGCGTTGACGTACGCTTTTTCGTAAAGAAAATAGATCGAGAAAAAGGTGGTCAGAACTGACCAAAAAATAAGAAAAGACAGTGTCCAGATAAAGAGCCGGTAGCGGATAAAGACGATGCTTCCGCGTGAGGTGTCTTCTATACTACCTCGCAGCAGCGGCAGAAAGTTATTAGCTCGTTTTACCTTAAGGGAAATCCTGAAATGAGACTTTTGTACCCGTCCATTAAAAAGCAGGTCTTTTTCGTCTACATCAGGCTCCCACTCCGCATCCCTGCCCGGTAAGGTCACTACCCACAAGCGACGGTATACCTCCTTAGCACTGTAAGAGGAAACTATCGTTTCTTGTACAAAAGGAAAAAGTCTTTTGAGCAAAGGCTGCTACACTTAAATGTCCAGTACGGCTATGCAGGAAATTTCTACATTTACATGCTTGGGCAAATCGCGTACTTCTACAGTTTCGCGAGCGGGGGGCTGCTCTTTAAAATATTGTCCGTAGGCTTCATTTACTGTAGCAAAGTCACTCATGCTCTTGACAAATATGGAGCACTTCGCTACTTGAACAAAGGTGCTCCCCGCCGCCCGGAGAATAGCCTCAAGGTTTTTCATGACCTGGTGCGTTTCCTCGGTAATATTATCGTTGATAAGCTCACCACTGTTGGCATCTAAGGCTATCTGGCCAGAAACAAAAAGGGTATTTCCGGCCTTGATAGCTTGGCTGTAGGGGCCAATGGGTGCGGGAGCTTCGTCGGTATGTATGACTTCTTTTGACATTTGTCTATTATTTTAGCTTAACATCGTACGCTTGTGTTGTAAATCTACTTCATTAGTATATTCAAAAACACCTTGAGCGCCAATTAATTTATAACAGTAGTTCACATAACCTTTTTTTATGCAAATATTTTTTTTTGAAGCTTTTGAGGAAGAAGCCGCTGAGATCAGACGGTTTCTCCCCGACCATGTTGAAGCTGGCTTTAGCTGGAAGACCATACAAGAATATGGATCTGATCAATTACCAGCTTCTATCATCAGTGTAAGAACTCAGTCCGCTATACCAGAAGCATGGGCCGGCCAGTTGCAGGCCATCCTTACTCGCAGTACCGGCTACGACCACCTGACAGCCTACCGCCAGCGCACCGGTGTAGATGTACACTGTGGCTACCTGCCCCTCTATTGCAATCGGGCTGTAGCTGAGCAAGCCATGCTGCTGTGGATGTCCCTGATGCGCAAGCTACCTCAGCAGGTGACAAACTTCCGAAATTTTCACCGTGATGGTATCACCGGCCGGGAGACGGAGAAGAAAAAGCTACTGGTAGTAGGAGTTGGAAATATAGGCTCACAGGTGGCCCGTATCGGGCGTGGCCTTGATATGGATGTACTGTGTGTAGACATTGACAAAAAGTATCCAGACGAAAAGTATGTGAGCATAGAAGAGGGCCTGTCCGTAGCCGATGTAGTAGTATGTGCTATGAACCTGACTGAGCAGAACTACGGTTATTTCAACTACCAGAGACTCAAGCAGGCCAAACCAGGGCTTGTCTTTATTAATATTTCCCGAGGAGAACAATCTCCTTCTACTGACCTACTCAGATTGCTGGATGAAGAGCATCTTTCCGGGGTAGGTATGGATGTTTATATTAACGAAAAGGAGCTGGCTGTATCTCTCAGGGATGGCAAGAGCAGCAAGGACACCGAAGTAGAGGCCACATTGACTCTGTCGGAAAAACCCAATGTCATATTTACGCCTCATAACGCTTTCAACACGGTAGAAGCCGTGGAAAAAAAGGCTGGCGAAAGTGTAGATCAGCTCATGCATTATCTGGAACATGGGAAGTTTTTCGCAACCATTCCTCATTCACACACCATTTAACGATCCTAATCAGACCTTATGAAAATCCTTACCGCAGCACAAACTCGCGAAGCTGATGCCGCTACGATAAAAAACGAGTCGATCTCATCTATTGACCTGATGGAGCGCGCGTCCGAAGCCTTCGTGGATGCTTTTTTAGATACCTTTGGCGCAACAGAAAACGAGGTGTTCGTCTTTTGTGGGCCTGGAAACAACGGAGGCGATGGTCTGGCTATAGCCCGACTGTTGAGTAGCCACGATATAGATGTAAAGGTTTATACTATCAATGCAACTGATGTTTCTGAAGATTTTGCAACCAATCTGGAAAGGTTACAGAATCAGCTTCAGTCTGTGTCTGATATAGGCAGCAGAGAGGATATACCCGACATTTCGTTTAAGTCTATCGTTATTGATGGGCTCTTTGGCAGTGGGCTTTCCCGTAAAGTAAAAGGCATTTTTGCTGAAGTAATTGAAGTTATCAACGACTCAGGTGCCGCGGTTGTATCTATTGACATACCTTCCGGTCTTTACGATGATAAACCCCTGGAGGAGGATAAGCCTGCTGTAGTGCTGGCCGACTACACGTTCACTTTCCAGATGCCCAAACTTGCTTTTTTCTTACCTTACTGTGTGTCCTATGCGGGCAAGTGGCAAGTGTTGGACATTGGGCTTGATAAGTCATATATCCAAAATACGGATGCTGACTATTACTACACTGATGAGTCGCTGGCACGGTCCCTTCATCAAAAGCGTCCATTATTTGCTCACAAAGGAGATTTTGGCAGAACACTCCTTATCAGCGGTAGTCATGGAAAAATGGGGGCTGCCGTCCTTTGTGTCAGGGCTTGCCTCCGGGCGGGCGTAGGGCTGCTCACTGTCCATGTTCCAGAATGTGGTTACCAGATCATGCAAATTTCTAACCCAGAAGCTATGACTTCGGTAGATCGCCACCAATACATATTTACTGATTTACCCCATCAGCAGGACGGCGAGAATATACTTACCCCATACGATGCGATAGGGATTGGACCTGGTATAGGCAC
>JGI12109J20283_10173844_pt1 | contig 11264 bp, 10 predicted proteins | sample ElkSlonscriptome_12_FD_20283 | JGI IMG/M metagenome (IMG submission 20283) | reverse complement strand
CACCGAGGAGCCGGCGATGCTCACCCGGGACCTGCTCCTGGCCGGTCGGATGGACGACGCCCGCGCGGTCTTCGAGGCCGCGATCGAGCGCGACCCGCGGGACGCCGACCTGCTGCTGACCGGCGGCGAGCTCTTCCTCGAGCGCGGCGACTTCGTCTGGGCCAAGCGGCTGCTGATCCTCGCCGCCAAGCGCAGCGAGGGCTGGGCCTCGCCCTGGCTCGCGCTGGCGCGGGTGCTCCTCGCGACCCGCGACCTGAGCCGTGCCGAAGCCGTGCTCGAGCGCTGCTGGGAGCTGGCTCCGGGGGCGCCGGAGACCTGGGCCCTCGACGAGCGCCTCTCGAACGAGAGCGCCCTCGAGCGCCGGACGCGCGCCTTTCTGGCCGATCCCACCCGCGACGACCCGGCCATGCTGGCGAACGCCCTCCTCGCCGCCGAGCGCGAGAGCGCCGCGATGGAGGTCCTCGACCGGGGCCTCGAGACCTTTCCGGACGACGTGGACGCCCTCTTCGTCCGCGCCCGGCTGCACGAGGTCCGCGGCGAGCTCGAGGAGGCCCGCGCGGATCTGAGCCGGGCGACCGGCACGGACCAGAGCTGGGCCACGGCCTGGGAGGCCCTCGAGGACGTGTGTCGCCGCAGCGGGGATCACGCCGCCGCGCGTAAGGCCGAGTCCTCGGCGCGCCACGTCCGCGAGCGGGACGCCAACCTCGCCGACCTCGACCGCGCCTTCATGGTCGGCGCGGCGGAGATCCTCACGGTGGACCTCGGCACCCTCACCGAGACCGCGGACGCTCCGAGCGCCGAGGGCTTCGCCCCGGTGCCCGGGAGCGTCCACGAGGATGAGCTCCCCTTCGAGGCGCAGGTCGCCCGCGGCGTGCCCGTGGACACCGGCCTCGATCTCTTCCCGACCTACAGCCAGATCCACGAGAGCCTGCCGCCCCCCGCCCCCGCGCCCGACACGCTCAGCGAGGCGACTGCCGGAAACGACCCGAGGACCGAGGTCCTGGCGGAAGGGTCGAGCGGCTTCGATCTCTTCATCGGCGACCTCTCGGAGCCGGACACGCTGGTCGGCCTTCCGGCGCCGGCCGAGCGTCCGAGCCGCGGGCTCCGCGGCGCCGCGAGCGGCCGCAAGCCCTACGTTCCCCCCGCCCCGAGCCAGCTCCGCCCGAGCGACGCGCCCCCCGAGGAGGTGGAGGAGCGCGTGACGGTGCCGATCCGCAGGGCCGGCCGCGGCTGGGCCCGCTGAGGTCTACCGGATCGAGTCGACCGACGCTTCCCAGCGCTGCCCGTCGAAAGGCTCGATGGTCCAGCCGGCGAAGCCCGTGTCGAGGCAGCGCAGGTTGACGTCGAAGCCGTCCGGGTGCGAGCGCGGCACGTAGAAGGGGTGCACGCCGCAGGTGCGGCAGAAGTGATGCTTCGCCGTATGCGTGCCGAAAGTGTAGGTCGCCAGCGCGTCCTCGCCCGAGAGCAGCTCGAAGGCGTCGGCGTCGACGATGCCGTGCAGGAACCCCTTCTTGGTGCAGATGGAGCAGTTGCAGTCGATGGCCTTGCGCTCGGCGAAGCGCGCTCGGAAGCGGACCGCCCCGCAGTGGCAGCCCCCCGCGCGCCACTCGCTCATCGTTCGACCAGCTCTCCGACCTCGAGCGGTCCGGAGAGCCAGCTCAGGTCCGTCGCGTCGAGCACGCCGAGCTGGGTCTCCGAGTGGATCCAGACCACGTCCTCGGCCGCGGCGAAGCCCTCCATGCGGGGGATCCGGCGGCAACGTTCGGGCGGGTGGCCCTGGCAGAGCTCCTCTCCGTCCCGGCCGAGGGGCGCCCGGTCCTGGTCGCCGGGGAAGGGGACGGCGGTCACCTCGCCCTGGGCGTCGACGGCCACCGACTCCTCACCGAGGCCGACCAGCTGCAGCCGGTCCCCGTCGACCAAGGCGTAGGCCGCCGTCTCCGGTCGGTCCGGGGTGGCGGTCGCCCGCACCTCTCCGTCTTCCAGGTCGACCACCTGGATCTCCCGACCCGGCCCGGTGAGCCACGCGACGCTCTCACCGACGTGCAGCACCGAGCCCCACGCCGAGGGCTCCTCCTCGATCGGCTGCTGCACCTTCCAGCGGAACTCGCCGGTCTGCCGGTCGAAGGCGTGGAGCGCCGGGTTGCCCCGCGCCTCGGTGACCAGCACGAGAACGAGCTCGCCGGTCACGCTCAGCTCCGGCTCCTCCTGCAAGCCGAAGAGCGCCTCGGACCAGAGCATCTCACCGGCGGCGTTCCACACGCCCAGGTGGGTGTAGCCCCGCTCCTCGAAGCCCTTGCGGAGCACGGCGACCTGCGTGTCGTCGACGACGGCGATGGCCTCGATCGGCCCCTTCGGCTCCTGGCCCCAGAACCACATGGAGAGGGCGAAGACGACCCCGCCGATGATGAGCGCCATCAGACCGATGGCCGCCCGCTTGCCGCTCCGCTTCTTCGGTGCGTCGGTCTTCTCTTCTTCGCTCATTCGGCGTCGTCCTCACTCGGCGGTGCGCTGGCGCCCACATAGCCGAGGGCGCGCAGCTGGTCGGCCAGCTCGCCCTCCACCGCGGTCTGGGTCCGTTCGGCCCGCGGGGCCACGTGTCCCTCCAGGGCGAGGCCGAGCATGCCCCGGAGATGGCGCAGGAGCAGCGGCCGCTCGGCGGCCAGATCGTGCTCCTCGGCCGGGTCTTCCCGGAGGTCATAGACGTAGTGGCGCCGGTGGGTGCGCTGGATGAGCTTGTAGCGGCCGAGGATCAGCGCGCGCCAGCCCTCCATGAAGCCGGCGACGCGCATGGTCGGCGCGTCGCTGGGTCGGCCCTCGAGGAGGGGGATCAGCGAACGGCCGGCGAGGGCATCGTCCCGCTCCATCTCGAGAGCGTCGAGCACCGTGGGCACCACGTCGACCAGGCCGACCGGCTCCTCGATGCGGGCCTCGCCGAGACCCGGCAGCTGCACGACGAAAGGCACGTGGAGCAGCTCCTGGTAGAGGCTGTGGCCGTGGCCCACCGAGCCGTGGTCGAAAAACTCCTCCCCGTGGTCCGCGGTGAAGACCACCATCGTCTCGGCCAGCAGGTCCCGGCGCCGCAGCCCCTCGAGGATCGCCGCGAAGTGGGTGTCGTGGTAGGTGATCTCACCGTCGTAGAGCGCCTCGAGGCGCTGCCGGTCGCGGGCGTTGGTCCGCAGCGACTCGGCCTTGATCTTCTCGAGCAGCTCCCGGTCGCGGGTGAAGTCGATGGGCCCGTCGTAGGGTTCGGGGTCGTATTGTTCGAGGAGCTCCTGCGGCGGGATGTAGGGCACGTGCGGGTCGATGGTGTGCACGTAGAGGAAGAAGGGCTCGGCGTCGGCGCCGCTGCCTTCCTCGCCGATGTGCTCGTCGAGCCAGCTCAAGACGTCCGAGGCGACGAAGCGGGCCTGTGAGCGGAGCCCGCTCCGGATGTAGTTGCGGAAGTCGCCGAAGCCCTGCTCGAAGCCGAAGGCATCGCTCACGTAGCCGTTGGCGACGAAGGCGGCGGTAGCCATGTCCGCATCCCGGAGCCGTTCGGCGAGAGTGACCACGCTGCTCGGCACCGCCGCCTCGCCGGTGGTGGCCGTGTGCTGCCAGGGCAAGAGGCCGCTGAGCAGGGTGGCGACCGAAGGCTTGGTCCAGTTCTCCTGGGTGTGCCCGGCCTCGAAGACCGCGGCCCCACCGGCCCATTGATCGAGACCCGGGGTCTGCACCCGCGACTCCGGATTCCAGGGGTGGAGCTTGTCCGCGCGCACCGTGTCCACGAGATAGACCAGCACGTGCTTCGGGCGCTGGTGCGTGCGCCGCTCCCCCGGCTCCTCGAGGGTGACGATGCGCGGCGCCTCGACGCGCGCCGCGCCGCCCGAGGCGACGAGATCGATGCGCGTGAAGGCCCCGGCGAGCTCGCCGAGGTCCACGTCGATCTCGCCGTCGTGCTCGCCGAGGTCGAGGGGCTCGGCCCCGTCACGCAGGGCGCGAACGCGGAGCGCGCCTTCGGCCACCGAGCCACGGAGGCGCGCGCCGGCGGGCACGTCCATGCCGTACGCGAAGGTGAGCGCAGCGGGGATGGCCAGCGACTCGTCGGTGCCCAGCGAGGCCGGCGGTGGTCCGGGCTCCCCCTCCTCGGTGGCCGCGCCGATGCGCATCCAGTCGATGGCGAGGCCCGCGCTCACGCCCCCGTCGCGACCGGTGCTCGGCACCCGGAGCTGAAGCAGATGCTCCCCGGGCTCGAGGGCGGGCAGGGTCTCGGACACGGTGGCGAAGGTGCCATCGGTCGGCAGCCGCGCGTGACCCACGGTCTCGCCGTCGACGTAAATGGTCAGCCGGCCATCATCGAAGGCGCGCGCGCTGAAGGTCAGCTGCCGGGGATCGCCCGACTCGATGGGCAGCAGGAGCTCGCCGGTCACGCCCTCGATGAGCTGGGTGGTGGTCTCGCCGAAGGTGTGGGTGTCCCCGGTCCGCGTGCGCCAGCCCCCGAGGGTGTGCCGCGCGCCGCCGGCCGCGCCGAAGTCCACCAGCCGCGCGCCGCCACGCCAGAGCTCCGCCCGAGCCCGGTGGCGCGCGAGATCGAATCGCACCCGCTCCGGCGCCGCTTCGTCGTCCCCTGGCTCCAGCTCCGGCGCGGCCTCCGCCGCCGCGCGCTCCCCTCCGGTGGGAGCCTCCTCCGCCGCCCCATCGTCGTCCCCGCAAGCGAAGGCGACCACCGCGATCATCAGAGCTCGAGCACGCACGCCCACCCCTTAGTCCGTCTCACCGCCCCGTCGAGCCGGGGACAGGCTCCCCCCTCGGATCCCCCGCGAAAACAGGGCGATCCGAGACCAAAATGCAAACTCTCTACCGAATCGGCTCAGGCGAGCTGCCAGGAGGCAGACTCGAAGGCCGCGATCAGGTGATCGCGAAAGGCCCGAGCCTTGGCCGGCAGGTGCCGCGCGCTCGGGTACATCAGCGAGAGCCCGCCGCGGTTGCAGTGGCGCTTGGGGAGCACGCGGATGAGCTGCCCATCCCGCACGTCCATGGCCCCCAGGTGCGAGGGCATGCGCGCGATGCCCGCCCCCGCCATGCACGCCGTCCGGATGAAGGCGAACTCGCTCGAGCGCAGCCGACCGCTCACCTGCACCACCTCCGCCTTCTTGCCGCCGGCGAAGGTCCACTCCTGGGTCTCGGCGGTCGGCCGGAAGAGAATGCACTCGTGGGCCTCGAGGTCGGCCACCTTCTTCGGCGTGCCGTGCTCGGCCAGATAGGCCGGCGAGGCGAAGAGCTGCAGCTCCACCACCGCGAGCTTGCGNGCGATGAGCGACGAGTCCTCGAGGTTGCCGCCGCGGACGGCGAGGTCGAAGCCCTCGGCGACCAGATCGACCTTCCGCCCGGTCAGGTCCACGTCGACCGAGACCTCCGGGTACTTGTCCATGAAGTCGGCGACGATGGGCGCGAAGAGTCGACCGAAGTCCACCGGAGCGGTCACCCGGAGCAGGCCGCGGGGCGTGTCGCCGGCGTCGGCGACGGCCGAGGTCGCGTTCTCCAGATCCGCGAGGGGCCCGGAAGCCCGCTGGTAGAGGCTCTGCCCCTCGGCGGTCGGCCGCATGCTCCGGGTGGTCCGCTGCAGCAGGCGCACCCCGAGCCGATCCTCGAGCCTCGAGATGCGGCGGCTCACGGTCGACTTGGGCACCCCCAGCTGCCGCGCCGCTCCCGCGATGCTCCCCGCATCCACCACCCGTACGAAAGTCGCCAGCTCGTCCAATCCATCGGCCATGGGCGGACGCTACGTTGCGATACCGCAACTGTCCACGCAACAACCACGCTCTGGTGAGCGAAGGTGCAACGATCGAGAGTGTCTCGCGGCGGGGAGAGCCCGCCACCCCACGAATTCCTCCTCCACCCAACGAATCGAGGCACCCCATGCAGACCCTACTCGCCAAAGCCCCCACCGCCGCTCGCATGCTCTTCGGGCTCATCTTCACCGTCTTCGGCCTGAACGGCTTCCTGCACTTCATCCCCATGCCGCCCATGCCCGAAGCCGCCGGGTCGCTGCTCGGCGCCTTCGTCGGCTCCGGCTACCTGATGGCGCTGGTGAAGGCGACGGAGATCGGTATCGGCCTGCTCCTGCTCAGCAACCGCTTCGTGCCGCTGGCCCTGACCATCGCCGCGCCCATCGTGTTGAACATCGTCCTCTTCCACGCCGCGCTCGCCCCCGGCGGCATGCTGGTCCCGCTCGTCGTGCTCGCCCTCGAGCTCTACCTCGCCTGGAGCTACCGCGAGGCCTTCGCGCCGCTGCTCCGGGCCAAGCACCGGCCAGCCGTCTCCGAGGCGAGCCGCAGCGGCGCCGGCCCCGCCCACGCCTGACGCACCCTCCAACCGTCCCGCTGCAGATCAGCGGCGGACGGTGGCGGAGGGGTCTTGCTCGACCTCGCCGGTGAGGTCCGTGTTCTGCGTGCTGACCGTGGAGGTGTCGCGAGCTTCGATGGCGACCTTCTCCGCGCGAATACCACCATTGACGGTGCGGACCCGCGCTTCGCCCTCGGTCGCGATCCCCTTCGCGCCGCTCAGCTCGACGTTGGTGAGAGTGAGCGTCCCATCGCCCGAGGCGAAGACCGCCGTTCGTTCCGCGGTGATGCTCCCGTTCACCATCGTCACGTCGCCGCTCCCCTCCACGCGGATGCCCTCCTCACCGCGAATCTCGGTATTCACGAGCCGCAGCTGGCAACCATTGCGCACGACCACCGCCGGACCGACGCCCACGTCCACCTGCGCGTTGGTCCGGACGACGCTGCCGGCCGTGACGCACTCGATGGGCTGGCTCGCATTCGTCCCGACGCCGACGTTGGGCATGTTCGGCAGCTGGATCCCCGACCCTTGGGCCACGCTCTCCACCGCATCGGAGGTCTTGGCGAAGACGAACCAGAGGATGACCCCTGGCACGAGGATGGAGAGCAGCACGGTACATCCCACGCCCCAGAGCACACCGCGGACGGCTTTGTGCGCAGCCTGCGCCGGATTCCGTCGGAGCGGGATCGAGGGCGCGGCCGCGCTGGCCGGCGGCGTCCACTGGGCCGGCGCCTTCCAGCCTGCGGGCTGGTGCATCGCCCGCGCCGAGGTCACCCGCTGCTGGCGACCGCAGTAGGCGCAAGTCGCGCGTCGCTCACCCTCCTCCGCCTCGAGGGGTGCTCCGCAGTGGCCGCATTCGATCAACACCACCCCCATGGCATCACGAGTGCATTGCCGCAGTCCAGTCGCGCCGTCCATGAACGGCGGCGTCCGCTCACAGGCGCACTTGACCGTAAGGGGCCCCTCGTGTGAACCGTCCGCGTCCTCGAGAGGCGCCCGCGAGGCGCAAGGAGCAGTCCAGGAAATGAAGATCGAAGGGAATGTCGCGCTGATCACCGGTGGAGCCTCCGGGCTCGGCGAAGCCACGGCCCGGGCGCTCGTCGCCAAGGGCGCGAAGGCGGTGCTGGTGGACATGAACGAGGAGCGCGGCGAGGCCGTGGCCGAGGAGCTCGGTGACGGCGTCCGCTTTGCGAAGACCGACGTCACCGACGAGGCGCAGGTGAACGCCGCCCTCGACGCCGCGGCCGAGCTCGGCACCCTCCGCGTGGCGGTGAACTGCGCCGGCGTGGGCTGGGCCGCCCGGACCCTCAAGCGCGACGGCACGCCCCACGACTACGACCTCTTCAAGAAGGTGATCGCCGTGAATCTGGTCGGCACGTTCAACGTGACCCGCCTGGCCACCAGCCGAATGAGCCAGAGCGACCCCATGGACGGAGAGCGCGGCGTGGTGGTGAACACCGCATCCATCGCTGCTTTCGACGGGCAGATCGGTCAGGCCGCATACGCCGCCTCGAAGGGCGGCGTGGTCGGCATGACCCTCCCCATCGCCCGGGACCTGGCGAAGGCGCAGATCCGCGTCTGCACCATCGCGCCGGGCACCTTCGATACCCCGATGCTCGCCGGTCTGCCCGACGAGGTCCGCGAGGCCCTCGCCGCCGGCATCCCCAATCCGGCCCGCCTGGGTGACCCGGCCGAATACGCCGCCCTCGCCTGCCACATCGTCGAGAACGGCTACCTCAACGCCGAGGTCATCCGCCTCGACGGCGCCCTGCGCATGCCGCCCAAGTGAGGACCGCGCCGTCAGGCGCGCCCTCACGCCCTTGCCCTTGGTCTGCAAGGTAGGGGCAAGACGCGTCGGACCGCCGACGCCGGCTCGCGGAGAGCGTCAGAAACCGTCGAGACCGCCAAGGCGTGGGGGGCTGATCGCGACACTCGCCATGAACGCGACGCAAGCCAGGATCACCGCTCGGCTCGCGGGCGGATCGTAGCGGCCGTGGGATCCGACCCTGTCGTGGACAGCCTCACACGAGGGCCGCTGCGACGTCGTCGTCGGTCGGCGCTCGGCCCATGCGCCCCTCGGCGCGCTGCGGTCGCCCGCCACCGCGGCCGCCACAGGTCGCGGCCAGCGCCCGGAAGAGCGCGCCGCAGTCGGCCTCCGAGTCGGGGCCGCGCTGGACGATGACATGGAAGGCGTCGCCAACCGGGGTGCTCAGGACCACCAGCCGCGCGCCGGTCGCCGCCTCACCAGTGAGCGCGCGGAGCGTGGCCACGTCGGTCTCCAGGCTAGCCACCGCCGGATCCCCGGTGATGGCCGCCGCCTGTGTCTTGGCGAAGGCGGCGCGCGTCACGCCGAGCGCCTCCCGCGTCTCGGCGAGCTCGCGCTCGAGCTTGTCGATGGCCTGCGCCACGTCGGCCAGGCCGCAGGTGAAGCGGGCGGCTAGGTCCCGGAGCGCCGCCGACTCGGCGCCGAGCACCCGGCGGGTGCGGGGCCCGGCGGTGAAGGTCACCCGCTGACCGCCCCGATGGCGGCTGGCGTCGGTGATGCGCACCCAGCCGACCTGCGCGGTGTCGGTGCAGTGGGTGCCGCCGCAGGGCGTGTGGTCGAAGCCCTCGACCTCGATGACGCGAATGGCGCCGTCCACCTTCGGCGCGCGGCGCAGGTCCAGGGCGGCGAGCTCCTGGGCGCTCGGATGTAGCTGGCGCACCGGTCGGTGCTCGTCGACGACGGCGTTCACCCGTGCCTCGATCTCCGCCAGGGCCTTCGCACTCAGCTCCCGGTCCAGATCGATGGTCGCGCCCGACTCGCCGAGGCGCGAGGAGAGCGTCGCCGCCTTCCCCATGTCGAGGAGCGCCCGCGAGAGCATGTGCTGGCCGGTGTGGAGCGCCATGTGCTCCTGACGGCGGGGCCGGTCGATGGTCCCGCGCACGAGAGAGCCCACCGCCGGTGGCGCCCCCTCGAGGCGGTGGTGGATGAGGCCCACCTCGTCGATCTGCACGTCGACCACCGGTCGCCCATCGAGCTCGCCGTGGTCTGGGAGCTGACCACCCGCCTCCGGATAGAAGAGGGTGGCCTCGAGCGCCACCGTGGCGCCCTCGTCATGATCCCCATGGCTCACCACCCGGGCCTCGAAGTCGTCGGCGTGCGGGTCGTCCCAGTAGAGCTTGCGCGTCGCGTCGGTCACGACACGGACCATAGCTCAGCGGGTGTGGGTCGGCTCGGCGTGACTGAAGCGGATGGTCACCCGGTGGGTGCCGACCGCCTCGGCCTCGAAGCTTCGGCGCGGCAGGAAACGGGTGAGGCAGCGGCCCCCGCGCGCCGAGGGGACCGTGCTGCGAAGCACCCGGACCCGGGCCCGGCCGCGACGGCTGACCTGCACCCGGAGCAGGATCTCCCCCTCGGGCGACTCGAGGCGCGAGGCCTTGCGTCGGCAGTCGAGGAGCACCGGGATGGACTGGCGCATGGAACGCTGGAGCGCGGCGACCTGCTCGGCCGTCGCTCGACGCCCGCCGACCACGGTGAACGCGACATTGCCGTCGCCCGAGCGACCTTCCGCCTGGAAGCGGCCGTCCTCGTTGCGGGTGACGGTGACGTCGTCTTCGACGGCGCGCCGACTCTGGGTCGCCTCGACGCCCTCGGCGGCGGAGTTGGAGAAGGTGAGCACCACGTAGGCGCTGCCGGGCGGCCGGAGGGAGCCCAGATCGAGCTCCCGGAGCTCGCGGAGGATGCAGCGGCGGAGCTCCCGATCCTCGACGCCGTCTTCCCGCACCTCGACGCTCCCACCGCTAGCGAGGTCGACGGTCAGCCGCATCTCGCCCTGCACCGTCGGCCGCTCCTCGGTGACCTCGTGGTAGCAGTGTCGGATGGCGCCCATCTTCGAGCCGACGAGGCCGCCGATCTGGGCGAGCTTCTCGGAGTCGGTCCGCGGGCCGCTCTCGAGGGACATGCGCACGTCGGCCTGGGCGGTGATGTTCGCCTCGCCCTGACCCATCTCCTGGGCGCCGGCGGGCGCCGTGATGGCGAGGCCCAGGGCCACCGCCGCGAGCTGGATCCTTCGATTCATCGCGTCTCCCACGTCCCCATGATGGCCCACCGACGCTCCGATCGCAGCGGATCTTCAGTCGATCACCGACAAACTCGCCGACCTCGCGGTACGAATCCGCTATCGGCACCGGTCAATAAGCCTCGCCGGCTTCGGCGAAGGCGCTCAGTGGGGTGAGCGTGGTCGGCAGGCTGGCCGCGATGCGCGCCTCCATGGTGGGCGCCGGCTCGAAGACCACGACCTGCTCGCGGACGGCGAAGCAGCGGTGGGCGGGGTGCTCGAGCGAGCGCGCGGCCTCTTCGTAGCGGGAGTCGGCCGCCCGGTCCTCGGCGTAGACGGCGGCGAGCACCAGGGTGAGCTCGGTGAAGGAGCTGCCGGTGCGCGGGATGATCGCGAGGCCCTCGCAGGTGAGGCCCGGCCGGCCGTCGCAGATGGGCTCGGCCTCCGCCATGCCGGTGGCGAGCGGCGCGGCGTCCCGGCGCTCCGACGCCGTCGCGCGGCGCCAGCGGGGTGGTCGGGTGCGGCGCGGCGCCAACGACCTGACGGAGACGTTCGGTGAGACCACGGCGACCGGGAGCAGGAGCACCGAGAGCAGGGCTCCGAGGAGCGCGCGGGCGCCGCCGGTGCGTTCCACTTCCAGCTGGTCGCCGGGCAAGGTCTCGCCGGTGAGCTCGGCGAGGGTCTCGGCGTCGGGGGTGACCTCCACCCACTGCCCGTCCACGCGGAGCCGCGGCCTCAGCTCGACCCGGTCGAGGTCCACGGCGTCGCTGGCGTAGGTGAGCCGGACGAGCACCGCGCGCTCGGTGAAGCTGGTGGGCAAGGGCCGTCCGAAGAGGGCCCGCTGCTCTTCTTCGCTCACGACCTCGGCGGCGAAGCGGAGGCGTGCCGGCACGTGGGCCTCCA
>JGI12109J20283_10055803_pt1 | contig 11270 bp, 7 predicted proteins | sample ElkSlonscriptome_12_FD_20283 | JGI IMG/M metagenome (IMG submission 20283) | reverse complement strand
CTTCGTGCTCGCCGCTCTCCTGCTGGACCGCTTCCTTCACTCGATGAAGCGGATCCGGCCCTGGATTCCGTGGCTCGAGCGCGCCTCGGGGCTGCTCCTGGTTCTCCTGGGTGTGCTCCTGGTCACCGGCCAGTTCACGATCCTGGCTCAGTACCTGAGTGGCCTCACGCCGGAGTGGCTTCAGGAGCGGATCTGACCTCCTCCTCGAGCGTCTGGCGTCGGAGCAGGTCGGCGTAGATCCCGCCCGCCTGCGCCAGTTCGTCGTGCGTCCCGCGCTCCACGATGCGACCGTCCTCGAGCACCAGGATCTGATCGGCGTGCATGACCGCGCTGATCCGATGCGAGATGATGAAGGAGGTCCGCTCCGCCATCACATCCCGCAGATCGGCCAGGATCTTCGTCTCGGTGCGCGTGTCCACGGCGCTGAGTGCGTCGTCGAGGATGAGGATCCCGGGGTCGCGCGCCACGGCCCGAGCGAGCGTCGCGCGCTGTTTCTGGCCGCCGGAGAGGTTGATGCCGCGCTCGCCGAGCCTGGTGCTCCAGGAGTCGGGAAACTCGACGATCTGGTCGTGGAGCTGGGCCACCCGTGCCGCCTGCTCCACGCGCGGGTCCACCGAGAGGTCCTCGACCTCGCCGCGCGCATCCTCGGGGAGGTCCGCCAGCCCCAGACCGATGTTGGTGTGCAGCGTCTCCGAGAAGAGGAAGGTGTCCTGAGGCACCATCCCCACGACCGAGCGCAGCGCCTCGGGATCCAGCTCGGTCAGCGCGACGCCATCGAGCAGCACCTCGCCCCCGGTCGGATCGTGGATGCGCGGAATCATCTCGATGAGCGTCGTCTTGCCCGACCCGGTCCCCCCCACGAGGGCGGTGGTCGTGCCCGGCTCCGCCACGAAGTCGATGCCGCGCAGCACCTCGCGCTCGGTTCCCGGATAGCGGAAGTGGACATCCCGGAACTCGATGCGGCCGCCGACGTCGAGTCCGGGGGTCGCCGGACCGGGCGCGACCGGGGCCAGGACCGCCGGCTCGCGCTCCATGATCGCCAGGAGACGCCCCATCGAGGCGTCGCCCCGCTGGAAGAGGTTGGTGACCCACCCGAGCGCGATCATCGGCCAGATCATCTGCGTGAGGTAGAGGAAGAAGGCCACGTAGTCGCCGAGCGTGATGGTCCCGTCGATGGTCTGCAGTCCACCGAGCCAGAGCACGACGATCATGCCGACGCCGGCGATCAGTCCCATCGCGGGATGGAAGGCCCCGGAGGCGTGCGCCAGCGACATGTTGCGGTCGCGGTAGGCGTCGGCCAGCTCGTCGAAGCGCCGCTGCTGATCCTCCTCCTGCCCGTACGACCTCACGATGCGCAGACCGGTCAGGTTCTCCTGCACCATGGTCGACATCGTCGAGTACTGCTCCTGGATCTGCTCGAACCGCCGATGGATCAGGCGCCCGAACACCAGCACCACCGGAGGCAGGGCGAGCAGCGGCACGAGCGCCACCAGCGTCAGCTGCGGGCTGATCACCAGCATGAAGGAGAGGGACACCGCGAAGCCGACGATGGCGTTGACGACGTACATCAGCGCGGGCCCCGCGGCCTGGCGGATCGCGAGGATATCGTTGGTGGACCGGCTCATGAGGTCGCCGGTGCGCGTCTCGAGATAGAAGGAGGCGTCGAGCCGCAGCAGGTGCGCGAAGAAGTCCTCGCGCAGGTCCACCTCGATCTTCCGCGAGATGCCGTTGAGAAGCTGCCGCATCCCGTAGCGCGCCACCGCCGCGAGCAGCGCGATCCCGAGCATGGCCCCGACCAGCACCCCGACATCGCCCGAGGTGGCCGACGGCTCCTCCAGGGTGTCGATCGCGAGCTTGATGAACCAGGGGACCACATTCCCCAGACCCTGCGCGAGCGCCACGCACACGAGTCCCACGATCAGACCGGTCCGGTAGGGCCGGTAGTAAGGAAGCAGGTGGCGGAGATTCTTCATCCGGGGAAGCTAACGGGGAGGGGTCTTCGTGGTCGGGTTCGGGCGGCGTGGGTGGTCGGGGCAGCGCGGGCGGCCGGTGCGACGCGGGCGGCGATCAGTACCCGACCGCACGGCCGCCCCGTCGCGGATCCGACTGTGCCTCCAGCGAGCCGTCGGCCAGCACCCGGATCGCCTGGACGTCTCCCGATACTCCACCCCGCTCGACGATGGTATGGCCGCGATCGCGCAGCGCCTGGAGCGTCGCCTCCGAGAAGCCGCCCGGCTCCACGAAGATCTGGTCCGGGAGGTGCTGATGGTGAAAGCGAGGGGCGAGGACCGCCTGGCTCACGTTCATCCCGAGGTCCACGACGTTGGAGATCGTCTGCCAGGTGGTCGTGATGATGGTCGACCCGCCGGGCGTGCCGGTCACCATGAACAGCTCGCCGTCCGGGTCGAGCACGATCGTCGGCGTCATCGCCGACAGCATCCGCTTGCCGGGGGCGATGGCGTTGTTCTCCCCCTGGACCAGACCGAACTGGTTGGGGACGCCGGGCTTGGAGGTGAAGTCGTCCATCTCGTTGTTGAGCACGAAGCCGGCCCCGGCGACCGTCACCTTGCTGCCGTACCAGGAGTTGATGGTGGTCGTGATCGCGACGGCATTCCCCTCGGCGTCGACGATCGAGAAGTGCGTGGTGTGCTCGCCCTCCTCGTCCGCACCGGTGGGCTCGATATCCACCTCTCCCGGCTCGTCGGCCATCGGGCTCCACGCGGCGTACGCCTCGACGCCGGGTTCGACGGTGCTCGAGGGGGTGGCCGATTCGTCGATGGTGGTGCGGCGGAAGCGTGCGTAGTCGTCCGAGGCGAGGACCTCGAGCGGCATGTCCACGAAGTCGGGGTCGGCGAGGTAGTGGTTCCGGTCGGCGTACGCGCGTCGGAACGCCTCGGCCGACCGGTGGAGCCGGATGGGGTCGTCGAAGGTGGTGAAGTCCCACGGCTCGACGATGTTTGCGAACTCGGCCATGGTCACGCCGCCGGAGGAGGAGGGCGGCATCGAGAGCACGGTGTAGCCGTCGTACCCGAACTCCACCGGGGCGCGCCACGCGACGTCGTAGTTCGCGAGATCCTCGGCGGTCATGATGCCGCCCCCCCGCTGCATCTCCTCCGCAATCAGACGGGCGGTCTCACCGGCGTAGAATCCGTCGGCGCCCTGATCGCGGATTCGCGTCAGCGTGCCCGCGAGATCGGTCTGCCGAAGGGTGTCTCCGACCACCGGGGGCCGGCCGTCGCGCGGGAGGAACTGGGACGCCGAGGCGGGGAAGGCGGACAGCGCCTCGACCATCGTCTCCGAGAGCGACCCGAGGAAGCGCTCGCGCACCTCGAAGCCCCCGGCCAGCTCGACGGCGGGCTGGACCAGACGGGCCCAGTCCAGCGTGCCGTACCGCTGGTGCGCCTCCCACATGCCCATGACGGTGCCCGGCACGCCGCTCGCGAGGTGGCCGACGACCGAGAGGTCCGTGACGTTGCCGTCTTCGTCGAGGTACATGTCCGCCGTGGCCGCTGCGGGTGCCTTCTCGCGGAAGTCGAGCGCGACCGACTCGCCATCGGCCATGCGCGCCACCATGAAGCCCCCTCCGCCGATGTTCCCGGCCTCCGGGTTCACCACCGCAAGGGCGAACTGGACCGCGATCGCCGCGTCCACCGCGTTTCCCCCGTCGCGCAGCACCGCCACGCCGACCTCGGAGGCGTAGTCGTCGGTGGTCACGACCATCCCGTTCTCCGACCGGACCGGCTCGACCGCGGCGTCGTAGCGCCAGCTGTCGGGCCAGAGTTCGAAGGCCGTCCGTGCGTCCGTGCCCGAGGTCGAGGCGTCCGTGGCGGGCGCGTCGGCCCCGGTGCATGCGGCGACGGCGAGAAGGGTGGCGAGGGGGAGGAGGCGGATGGTTCGCATGAGGGTCGTCCGAGGTGGCGGGGGGGTCGAGGTCGGGCAGTGGTCGGGCAGTGGGGTCGGGCGGAGGACAGGTGAAGAGGACGCGCTCACCCGTAGCGGCGCAACATCAGGGTGCCGGCCTCCGCCATCGCCGCGGCGCCGAAGGGGAGGACCGCTTCGTCGATGTCGAATTCGGGGTGGTGCAGCTGCCGGGGCCGCTCGGGCGCGGCTCCCAGCCAGAAGAACACGCCCGGAAGGCGCTCGGTGTACGCCCCGAAGTCCTCCGCCGTCAGCAGCGCCTCCTGGCGCGCCACGCGCTCCTCGCCGAAGGCGTCGATGAAGTGGGCGCCCAGCGCCTCCGCCAGCTCGTCGTCGTTGACGACCGGCCGGTACGGCGGCGAGAAGCGCACCTCGATCTCCGCGCCTCGCCCCTCGAGCGCGCCGAAGATCGCCTCGATGCCCCGACGGAGGCGACCCCCGACGTCCGGCTCGAAGTAGCGGATCGTGCCGGTGAGCCGTACCTCGTCCGCCACGACGTTCCCGGCGCTGCCCCCCTCGATCGTGCCGAAGTGGACGACCCCGGCCTCGGTCGGGGCGAGGGTGCGGCTGACGATGCTCTGGCAGGCGGTGACCGCCTCCGAGGCGAGCGCGATCGCATCCACCCCGTCGTGCGCGAGCGCCGCATGCGCGGACCGACCCCGCACGACGACCTCCACCTCCTGCGACCCACCCATCACCGGGCCGCCCCCCACGAAGAGGCGTCCGCTGGCCATGTGCGGACCCACGTGGAGCGCCGCGATCGCGCGCACGCCCTCCAGGACGCCGTCCTCGATCATGCGGGGCGCTCCGCTGATGCCCTCCGCATCGCCCGTCTCCTCGGCCGGCTGGAAGATCAGCCGGATCGTGCCGGTGGGGAGCTCGCCGGCCGCGCGCGCTCCGACCAGCAGCTGTGCGGCGCCGATCAGTCCGGCGGTGTGGGCGTCGTGCCCGCAGGCGTGCATCTTCCCCTCCTCCCGCGACCGGAAGTCGTGGTCGTTGGCCTCGTGGATCGGCAGCGCGTCCATGTCCGCACGGAGCGCCACCACCGGATCGCCCTCGCCGATGTCCACCACGACGCCGGTCCGACCGACGCCGGTTCGGGGTGAGAGGCCGAGCGCCTCGAGTTCGCGAACCACCCGCGCGGCGGTCTCGGTCTCCTCGAAGGCGAGCTCGGGGTGGCGGTGCAGGTCCCGGCGGATCTCCACGAGTCCGTCGGCGAGGGGGGCGGCGCGTTCCAGAAGGATCGACATACGGGTCGGGGCGAGTGGGGGGTGCGGTGGCACGGACGTGGGTGTTCCACATCCGGATGTTCTACATTGCGGGCGGAATTCTGCTACCCCCGCCCCGGACTCCCGTGCGCGATTCACGTCTCACCGAGCAGCGCAATCCGTCGACGGCCGAGATCGACGGCATGGACCCCCTCGGCATCGTCGACACGATCCAGACCCAGGACGCGGGCATCATCGACGCGGTCCGCGCCGAGCGGGAACCGATCGCCCGGACGATCGAGCTCGTGGAGGCGACGATGCGCTCCGGCGGCCGTCTCTTCTACGTCGGCGCCGGGACTTCGGGGCGGCTCGGGGTGCTGGACGCGGCCGAAATGCCGCCGACGTACGGCACCGATCCCGAGCTCGTCCAGGGCATCATCGCCGGCGGCTACGAGGCCCTCGTGCGGGCGAAGGAGGGGGCGGAGGACCACCCCGAGGATGGAGCCGCGGCGATCGACGAGCGCGGCGTCCGTCCGGGCGACTTCGTGCTGGGCATCGCCACATCGGGCACCACCCCCTACGTCCACGGCGCCCTGGGGCGTGCCCGGGAGATCGGGGCCGGCACGGGCTTTCTGCTCTGCACACCACCCTCGGACGACCTCCACGGGGCATGCGACGTGGTCATCGCGCCGCTGGTGGGCCCGGAGGTGGTGACCGGGTCGACGCGCATGAAGGCGGGAACCGCGACCAAGCTGGTCCTCAACACGATCACGACCGGCGTCATGATCCGCCTGGGCAAGGTGTGGGGGAACCTGATGGTGGATCTGCAGGTGACCTGCGAGAAGCTGCAGGATCGGGGGGAGCGGATCCTGATGGAGGTGCTCGAGGTGGAGCGGAACGACGCCACGCGCCTGCTGTCCGACTCGGGGGGCTCCGTGAAGCGGGCTCTCGTGATGGGCGCACTCGACGCCGATGCCGAGGAGGCGGACCGGCGCATCGCGGCGGCGGACGGACGGATCGGCGACCTGCTCGACCGGGCGGACCGATGAGGGTGATCGGGCTCATGTCGGGGACGTCGGCGGATGCGGTGGATGCGGTGTTGCTCGAGGTCGAGACACCGGAGCCCGGGGACGGCTCGCTGAAGCCGGACGACGCGCTCCCACGCGTGGTACAACGCGCCGCCGCCTCCCGTCCGTGGCCACCGCGGACCTCCAGACAGCTCGCGGCGGCGATGGCGGATCAGGCCACCACCTCGGCTATCGCGCACCTCCGCCACGAGGTGAGCGAGGGGTTCGCGGAGGCGGTGCTAGAACTCCTCGAGGTCGCGGACGTGGACCCGGCGGAGATCGACGCTATCGGCTGCCACGGGCAGACGGTGTGGCACCGCCCCCCGGCGCCCGAGGCCCCCGGCACCAGCCTCCAGCTTCTCGACCCCGCCGTGCTCGCCGAGCGCACCGGGATCCCGGTGGTCTCCGACTTCCGCTCCGCCGATCTGGCGGCCGGGGGTGAGGGCGCGCCCCTCGTCTCCTTCAGCGACCCGATCCTCTTCGCCGCGCCCGACCGGGTCCGTGCGGTGCTCAACTGGGGCGGCATCGCGAACGTCACCCGCGTGCCACCGAGGCCGGCGAAGTCGCCGAGGCCGGCGGGGGATGGGTCGGCCTCGGCCGGCTCCGCCTCCGAGCTGCCCCCGCTGGCCTTCGACCTCGGTCCGGCCAACGCGCTGCTCGACGCGGCGGTGTCGCTCGCGACGAGCGGCCGGGAGACGTTCGACGAGGGGGGTCGCCGCGCGGCGGCCGGCGAGATCGACGAGGACCTGATGCGGGACCTGATGGCCGATCCGTGGCTCGATCGAAGCCCGCCGAAGTCGACGGGGAAGGAGCGCTACGGCGCGCCCTGGGTCCGTGAACTCGCGGAGGCACGAGGCCTTCGACCCGACTCCGCGGCCGCCGGCTGGAACGACTTCATCCGCACGCTGGCGGAGTTCACGATCCGCTCCACCGCCTACGGCATCGAGCGCTTCCTCGGCGACATCGACGAGGTGCTGGTGGGTGGAGGTGGCGCGGCGAATCCCGTGCTTCTGGAGGGGCTGGCCGACGCCCTCGCGCCGGTGCCGGTCCGCGTGCTCACGGCGTCCGACAGCGCTACGGGCGTGGACGCCGCGACGCGGGAGGCCGCCGCCTTCGCGCTGCTCGCCCGGGCCTTCCTCGCCGGACGGCCCGGCAACGTCCCCGAGGCCACGGGCGCGGGCGGTCGCCGGGTCCTCGGCAGCTACACGCCCGCGCCCGGCCGCCCGGTGCGAGTCGGCCCTGGCGGCCCCTCCAGCCCCCGGTCCCGATGACGACGCAGCGTCGCCACCCGGTCCCCAGCATCATCGTGCTGGCCGCGGTCCTGGTGGCCGCCTCCCTGCTCGTCGCGCACGTCGCGACGCCGGGCGCGCATCCGGGCGGAGACAACGCCGGCTACGTCGCCCTGGCCGACGCGCTGGCCGAGGGCGACGGCTACGTCGAGCGGTGGGAGCCGGGCGCCCCGAACCACACGAAGTACCCGCCGGTGTTCGCGGGGCTGCTTGCGATGCTCGTCATGCTGGGCGCCGAGCGGTGGGTGGAGCTCAAGATCGTGGCCGCGGCGGGGGCCGTCGTGGCCGCGGCCGCGACCTGGCTCTGGGCGCGGAAGCGCATTCCCGAGGGGCTCGCCGCCGCCGTCGCGATCGCCACGGCGCTCTCCTACACGCTGCTCTATCACAGCCGCTACATCCTCTCCGACGCCCCCTTCCTCGCCTTCGTGATGCTCGCGCTCTGGCTGCTGCAGCCGCCCCGCGACGAAGCCGGCTCGGGGGGTTCGAGCCTCGACCACGGCCCGAGGTACCTCCCCTGGCCCATCTTCGGCGCCGCCCTCCTCTTCACGGTGCTGGCGTGGTTCACGCGCAGTGCGGGGCTGCCACTGGTTCTGGCGGTGTTCGCCGTACTGGTGATGGCGAAGGCGTGGCGGCGTGCGATCGTCAGCGGCGTGGTCGTCGCGATCCCGGCCGCCTGGTGGTTCCTCCGCAGCGGTTCCGAACAGGGGGAGTACGGGTCGGAGTTCCTCCTCGTGAATCCGTACGACCCCGCGCTCGGCCGGATCGACGCGGGGGGGATGCTCGCACGGATCGGCGCGAATGCGGAAGGCTACCTCACCCAGCACATCCCCGCCGCGATCGGAGGGCCGGGGGCGGCCGCGTGGGTCGGGCTGCTCGCGCTGGTGATCACTCTGCTCGCCGTCGTGGGGTGGGCCCGGGCCGCCTGGCCTCGGGGCGACGTGCGTCCCGGCGCCGCCGAGTTCTTCCTGCCGCTCTACCTCGGGATCGTGCTGGTGTGGCCGGAGGTGTGGTCGGGCGACCGCTTCGCGCTGCCGGTCGTGCCGCTGCTGATCGTCTACGCGATCGAGGCGATCCGGTGGGGAACCCGATCGCTCGATGGTGTGCGCGCCGCCCAGGCCGCCTTCGTGGGGCCGGCGCTGCTGCTCGCGGGGCTGCTGGCCGCCGGCGCGCCGGTGGTGAACGGGCTTGCCGCCGACTCCGAGATGTGCGCCGACCTCATCATCGAGGACAACGCCTGGACCTGCGCGGGTGCGGGCACCTTCGAGCTGGTGGACGCCGCGCGATGGGTGGGCGACTTCCTGCCCGACGATGCGGTGGTGCTGAGCCGGAAGCCCCGAATCTTCCATGCGGAGAGCGGGGTGCCCTCGCGGACCTACCCCTTCCTCGACGATCCCGCCGCGCTCTTCGCGGAGGCGGAGGAGGCGGGGGCGGCCTACGTCGTGCTGGATCGGGTCTCGAACCAGGCGGTGCGCTTCGTGGGCGCCGCGATCGTCGCACGACCGGAGCGGTTCTGCTCGCTGCGCTCGTTCAGCGTGACGGAGCAGGGGGCGACGGAACTGCTCGGAATCCTTCCCGAGGGTCGCCCGAGCGGGACGCGGGTGTCGGGGGAGGGGGTGGTCTTCGCCGCCTGCCCTGCCGACTACCGACGGGAGTCCGTTGGGGTCGTCACGGATCCGGGCGATCGCATCCCGATCCTGATCGACTGAGCGTCAGTCGCCCTCGCCCAGCAGGAGCGCGAGCGCGAGACCGAAGACGAGGTGGTCCACGATGGACTCCTCTCCGGCCTCGAGCTTCCGGACGACCGATTCGGCGCCCGGGATGATGCGCCAGGGAGCCGCGCTCCCCATCATGCGGCCCAGGCCGCCATTCGGCGTCAGCAGATATTCGACCGTTGCGTACACCGCGCCGCGAACCGCTGCGGGCCCGGGCAGTCTCGGGTCGACGACCGCTGCGAACAGCGCGCCCCTCGCCGCGCCCGAGGCAAGACGCTCCGCGAGGCCGTCGCCGAAGTCCGGCGCCTCCGCTCGCCCCCGAAGCAGCGGCGCGGTCAGCTCGCGCGCGAAGGTCGCCGCGGCCCCCGCCGCCGCACCCTTGGCCACGCGCATGACCGTCGGGTCGGTCCGCTTCGGCACCGCCTTCAGCAGCTGCCTCGACAGGGCCGCCGCGCCTCCGCCGACGACGGCATCGAAGACGGCCCCGCCGTCCGAGGCCTCGGCCACCTCGCCGTCTCCCTCGCTGTCCTCCGATCCGCCCCGGAAGGACATCAGTCGATTCACCAGCCCGTCGAGGCGAGCGTTCGAGGGGGTCTGGCGCGCCTTCTCCAGCGCGTAGCCAAGGTCGTACCAGCGCTCGTCGGTGTCGGACATCTCGGGTGGGGCGGGGGGAAGGTCGGGGGATGCGTCGAGACTCGGCCCCGACGGCCCCCATCGGACGGTGTCGACTCCAGCCTCACGGGACAAGACGCGATGCCGGGCGGATCTACAAGGTGCGCGGCGGCAAGGAGTTCGGTACCTTTCCGAAGAAAGACCGAAGATCTTGCCCGATTTCCGGCTTGACCACTAGATCTAGTGGCCATACTCTGTACGGGCCCCAAGCGGTAGTGGTGGCCCATCCGGTTTTCCACACGGAAGTGCACGGCGAGAGAGGCTTCTCGCCGTTTTTTGACTCTGATCCACACCTTTTCCACCGGTTTTACACCGACAATCCACACTGAGGAGCGCCATGCCCGCCGACACCCTCTCCTTCCCTCAGGAGCCCTTCATCTGGGACGACTCCGTGCCCGCGGACCTTCCGCCGGCCGATCTCACCGACAACGCACGGATCGTTCTGGGGAAGCGCTATCTGAAGAAGAATGAGGACGGCGAGCCGATCGAGGAGCCGGAGGTGATGTTCTGGCGCGTCGCGCGTTCGATCGCCGAGGCGGACCGCCACTATGGCGCATCCGACGCCGCGCTCGACGAGATCGCGCGTCAGTTCTACGACCTCATGGTGACGGGTACCTTCGAGCCCAACTCGCCCACGCTCATGAATGCGGGGCGGCCCCTCGGGCAGCTCTCCGCCTGCTTCGTGCTGCCGGTGGACGACGCGCTCTCGAATGGCCGGAGCGGCATCTACGACACGCTCAAGGCGATGGCGCTCGTGCACCAGTCGGGCGGTGGCACCGGCTTCGGCTTCTCGCGGCTGCGCCCCGAGGGCTCTCCGGTGCGCTCGACGATGGGCGTGGCGTCCGGACCCGTCTCCTTCATGAAGCTCTACGACGCCTCGACCGAGGTCGTGAAGCAGGGTGGGACGCGCCGGGGCGCCAACATGGGCATCCTGCGGGTCGATCACCCCGACATCCGGAAGTTCATCACCTGCAAGGACGACACCTCGCAGGTCACGAACTTCAACATCTCCGTGGCGGTCACCGACCGCTTCATGGAGTCGGTGCGCGAGGGGCGTGACTACGACCTGATCCACCCGAAGACGAAGGAGGTCGTGGGGCAGGAGAACGCGACCGAGATCTTCGACATGATCGTGCACGGCGCCTGGAAGACCGGCGAGCCCGGCGTCTTCTTCATCGATCGCGCGAACGAGTACAACCCGGTGCCCGAGCTGGGTGCCTACGAGGCCACGAATCCGTGTGTGACGGCGGACACCTGGGTGCACACCGCCGAGGGGCCGCGCCAGGTGCGCGAGCTGCTGGGTGAGCGCTCGATCGTCCGCGTCCGGGGCGAGGACCACGCGACCACCGAGGCGGGCTTCTTCCGCACCGGGCACAAGGACGTGGTCAGGCTCCGCACCGAGCA
>JGI12109J20283_10035013_pt1 | contig 11270 bp, 7 predicted proteins | sample ElkSlonscriptome_12_FD_20283 | JGI IMG/M metagenome (IMG submission 20283) | reverse complement strand
GTCCGTGTCAGCTCGTCGGCGGGATCCCTCCCGCCGACGGTCGCCGCGACCCGCCTCCGATTACTTTCGGGACGATTGATATTTGGTAGAGCCTCAATCCCCCACACGCCGTACCCAACCGTGACTCGGTCATGAGAATGGTACGATTCGGCCTGCGGGCTCCGTTGGTTTGCGTCACAGTTTCACTATGCCATCGCTGTGGCTAACTGGCCCGCTGTATGCGTTGGCAAAGCCCTGCGAGTCGCGCCCGCGTGCCAGGCCGCGCAGGCGCGACCTTCAGCCACCAGTCAATGGTTCAAGGCAGTCGGAATAGCCGTCGGCAATGAATTGAGCCCGATCCGTTTTCCTGCGAGTATTAAGGGATGGCCAGCAAAGCGCCATCATCGCCAGACCAAGGCTTTGACTTTCACCGGCTCAAAGCGCGCTGGCAACGCGACCGACGCGCGGCGGCGGAACGCTCAACGCAGCTTCTAGAGCGCGTCCGCGGCCAAGCCGGCCCGATCCTGCGTGCCCATAATGCGGACTGCGCCATCCTATTTGGCTCCATCGCAGGCGGCCGGGCCCGCGCGGGTTCCGACATCGACCTCCTCGTGTTCGGTACGCGGCCGACCGACTATTGGGCCCTGCGCGGCGCGCTGGAGTCCGCGTTCGGCCGGCCTGTCGACCTGCTCACTGAGCCCGATGACCCGGCTGTGATCAAGCATGCCCAAGCGACGGGGATTGTGATCTATGCCAGCGAATCTTCAGCTCCTGCGCGCATTGATCGAAGATGAGCTCGACAAGCTGGCGCGCCTTGAGCAGACCTTCAGCGAAGTCGAGCCAAAGCTGGAGCTCACACCAGCGGAGGTTCCGGAGTACGATCGCGGCGCGATCGGTTATCTGCTGCACAATTTCTACAACGGTTGTGAGAACATCTTCCGCGCCATCGCGCGCTTCTTCGAAAATGATCTCGGCACGGACAATTGGCACGCTGATTTGCTGAGGCGCATGACCCTGGAGGTCGAGGGCTACCGACCGGCAGTGATCAACGGCGAGCTCTACCAGTTGCTGAACGACTTTCGAGGCTTTCGGCATGTCTTCCGCAACCATTACGGTTTCGAGCTCGACTGGGAGCGCGAGCGACTTGTCGCACGCCGGTTGCGGCCAGCCCTCGCGACCCTTCAGTCGCAAACGCGCGCGTTTCTCGACCGCCTGGATGAGCTGCAGGAAACGGATGGGGGTGGATGACCGCCGCGCGGCCCGAGGTGAATTGCTGCTTGGCCATCGCTCTCGGGCTTGGTTGCGATCAGCGTGCCGTCGCCTCGCTCGGCGACCGTGCCTAAGCCCCAGGAGGTTTGATCGGGGAGATCGGTATCGGATTCGCCTTGCGACTTTGCTTCTGATGGCTTGCTCCCGATCCCGATCCCGATCCCGATCCCGGATTATGGTTGCAGAGGCTTGAGCGCTTTGTTGGGATGGCTTGCCGGGGTCAATCCGAAATCAGCCGTCCCATCTCGGCGTTGTTGCCCTTGTCCATTCGCTTGATCGCCGACTCGCCTTCGCGTGAGAGGCTCGCAAGGCGATCGATCTGGGCATCGAGGCGGGGTAGGGCATCGCGGCGGTAGCGGGAGACCTCGTCGATTGCCCCGATGACGTCGGTGAAGGCCTGCTCGAGTTGCTCCATGTCGAGCACCGTCGAGGCGGCTCGGTTCTGGATCTCGACCCCCTGGGTGCGAAGCGCGCTCGCGGTCCCGGCAATCAGGCCGGACGTGGCGTCGTTGAGCGCTTCGACCCGGTCCAGTACGAGGCGCTGATTCGATAGGGCCAGGGCCACTGTCACGGCCACGTTCAGCGCCGAGACGGTGACGTTGATGGCCCGGTCGACACCGCGCATTAGTTCACGGTTGTTGCGAATGACCACCTCGAGGGCGAGGACGCCCTGTTGGCTGACGGCGAGCTGCTGCTGCAGGTCGACGATGCGCTGGCGGAGCGGGAAGAGAAGTTCCTCTTCGAGCAGACGGCGCCGGCTGTCGCCTGCGGGGAGCCCTGCGGCCTTCTCGCGCAGCCGCCGGTCGAGGATCTGGCCCAGCCCGATCTGGCGGCGTAGTTGCTCGAGGCTGCTCCGCAGCGATGTCTGATCGTCGCTGAGGCTGAGATTGTCGCGGCGCAACATCTCCTTGCCCGCTTCGAGGTCTTTGAGGATGGCGTCGAGCGCCTCTTGGGCCGTCTCAAACTTGCGGAAGTAGCGTTGCAGCGGGGTCCCGACGCCAGGGATCAGGGCGAGCATCCGCGTCAGGCCCTCGCGGCTCAGGGTGTGCTTGTGGGGATCGAGGTCCTGCATGCGTGTACGCAGCTCGATCAACGAGCGGGCGACGGGTCCGCCTTCGTCACCCTGGTGCGCCAATTGGCGGATGGGGGCCTCGAGCATCTTGCTGCGCCGTGCCGCCTCGTTTTGGATCTCCAGGCCCATCTCGTCGACCGCCTCACGGTGCTGGGGCTCGAGGCTTTCCTTATCGGTCGCCGCGAGGAGCTCCGCCAGGATGGTATCGGCCATCTCCTGCAATTCGGGGTCGTCGACCGTGTCCGCCGGGTCGGACTGGGCTTTGACTTCGGCCGCGATCTCGTCGGCGGGGGGTAGGGATAGATTCACTTGCTTTCTCGCCTCTTGGATCATGACGCTTTCGATGTGGCGCAGGTTCTAAAATCGTCAGCTTGTCACAGCGGCGTGTCACGCTGCGCTGCCGGCGGCGTCGCTCAGCTGTCACGCCCATACTGGTGCGCGCGCGCGGCGAACCGTTGCAGGTCTGCCAGGGCCTGGTCGGCTGCGACCGAGGCCAGCGGCCGGTCGGTCGAGACTGCGGCGACGGCGACCGAGGCGTCATCCAGGGCCGTGAGGGCCGCCTCGTTCCGCGCATTCAGCGCCCGGAGCCGGTGCTCGGTCGCCTCGACGAGCTCGAGGCGCCGCGTCAGGGCCTGGCGCTCTTCGGTCCCGAGCTTGGCCGACTCTTGCTTGAGACGGCGGCGGACGTAGTCCGCGTCGATACCGGCGACGCCCTTTGCGACCGAGGCCATCGTATTGAGTGTGTCGATTGCGGTCCGCGAGACCTCGGTGGCCAGGCCGAGGGAGCGCTCGAAGGTGAGCTCGCGCTCGTCGAACTTGCTGCGCAGCACTTCATCGATGTGCGCATAGCGCGTGTAGACGCGGTCGGCCTGGATCGCCAGGTCCGGGCGTCCGGCCGCGAGCAGGCGTTTCTTGGTCTCCCAGAGGCCGAGGATGACCTCGTCGACGTGCGCTGGTTGACGGTCGGGGTCGAGCACTGCGAGGCCCTGTTCGCGGGCCTTCTGCTCCAGCGCAGCCCGTTCTTGCGCTTCGAGCGCGGCCTGATGGGCTGCGCGCCGGCGCTCGTGTGTCGCCTGGCGCCACCGGCGGACCGCCCGCTCGGCCGGAATCGCCGCGGGGATCGCGATCAGGCCGACCAGCCAGCCGCTGAGCGTGGCCCCGAAGCCGCCCCAGAGCGAGGTCAGCCATACGACGAAGGCGATGAAGGGCACGATCAGCCAATAGCGAATCAGCACCTGCAGGCGGGTTGGCGGATCGGTCGGCACGGCGAGACGCGGCTCGATCATGCCAAGGATCAACCACGGCAGGCAGGAGAGAAACAGGCCGTACGCGAAGCCTTGGAGGAAGCCGAACATTCTCTCAGTTTACCGCGGTGAGGACGCGGAGGGGGAGATTTCAGCGCGGCGATCCTGTGGTCCAGGGCGCCCCGGCGGCGCAGGCATCACCCAGCGGCGCTCCAGGGGCCGTGTCCATCGAGGCGCTGGCGAAGAGCTGATCCTGTATAGGAGTTCGGCGCACTTGTGAAGCGCCGCGGGTTCCCGGCGTCCTAGTGGGTTGTTCCGCTCGTGTCCTGTTGCCCTTGGTGCTGGCGATGCCGGGTCTTGTCGCCCGCTCCTGTGGGGCGGCGCACGGGCGCGCCGAAGAAGGCGAGTACCGTGAGGTCTTCTTTGATGTCGAAGAAGGAGTGGTTGCAGGCCGCCCGGACGTACATCAGGGTACCCTTCTGGACTTGGTGCTCGGTATCGTCGATGCGCAGATTGGCCCGGCCGTCGAGGACCAGGTAAAGCTCGTCCTCCTCGTGGGCGCTGGACATGTCCTTGGAGCCGACCGGGATATGGTAGATCGAGCAGGATAAGGATGGCGTGCGCAGGAATTCCTTGAAGGAGACGCCGTTGCGGTCGATCTTCGCGACCAAGTCGTCAAGTTGAAAGACGAGCCAATCTGTGTCCTTCATCGAATCGCTTGCCTCCTCGGCGCTGGGGAAACCGACGCTGCGCCGCCGGCGCAGCGCATGGCAACGATAGCAACACGAGATAAAGTGTGCAACTGAGAGGCATTTGCGTCGCTTTGGTGCGGTCAGGTGGGTCAGCCGGCCAGCGAGCTTTCCGGCGGACGAGCCTTGCGCTGCGCCCGAGGAGATGACCGTGCGTGGCGGTGACCGGGGAGCGGGGCCGCAAACCCCGCCGCTGCTGCGGGTCAGCGGTTTGGGCGTTGGCCCCGACGGTTGTGACGATCGGGATGCGATACTGCGGAGGATCGATCTGAGCGTCGCGCCGGGTGAGACCCTCGCGCTCGTCGGCGAGTCCGGCTGCGGCAAGAGCATGACGGCCCTGGCCCTGATGGGGCTGCTGCCGCCGGCCGTGCGGATCACGGCCGGGCACATCTGGCTGGGCGGGATCCAGCTCGTCGGCTTGCCCGAACGGGTGCGCCGGCGGCTCCGTGGCGGGCGCATGGCGATGGTCTTTCAGGAGCCGCAGAGCGCGCTGAATCCGGTCCTGCGCGTCGGCGATCAGATCGGCGAGGCGCTGCGACTGCACGGGGGGCGCGGCCGGGGCGGTCTGGCCGAGCGTAGCGCGGCGCTGCTGGCCGAGGTCGGCATCGGCGATCCGCGGCGCCGGATGCAGGACTATCCCCAGCGGCTCTCCGGCGGCATGCGACAGCGTGTGATGATTGCGATGGCCTTGGCCGGCCGACCCGAGCTGCTCATCGCCGACGAGCCGACGACCGCGTTGGACGTCACCGTGCAAGCAGAAATCCTGGCGCTGCTCAAAGCGCTGCAAGGTCGGCACGCGATGGCCATGTTGCTGATCTCGCACGACCTCGGTGTCGTTGCTGAGACGGCCGACCGGGTCGCCCTGCTGCATGGCGGGCGCATCGTCGAGACGGCGTCGTGCCGCGATTTTCTTGCTGCCCCGCGGCACGGCAACGCCCAGCGCTTGGTCGCGAATTGGCCGGATCTGCGGCGTCCTAGCCGAGCCCTTGGGTCACGGATCGGGGCCGAACTGCTGCGGGTGCGGGACCTGACAGTGCATTTCCCTACTGCACCTGGTCTGCGGCTGCGGCGCGGCGGTGTACTTAGGGCCGTCGAAGGCGTCTCCTTCTCGCTGCACGGCGGCGCGACACTCGGCCTCGTGGGCGAGTCGGGCTGCGGCAAGACGACCGCGGGCAGGGCCCTGCTGCAGCTGCTGCCGGCGGCGGGTGGGAGCGTGCGTTATCGCGGCGAGGAGCTGATCGGTCTGGCGCCTGCGCGGATGCGGCACCTGCGCAAGGACCTGCAACTCGTCTTCCAAGATCCATACAGCTCGATGAGCCCGCGCATGCGGATTGGTGAGATCGTCGGCGAGGGGCTGCAGACGCTGGGCCTCGAGCCATCTTCAGTGGCGCGGCGACGCCGGGTCGCGGCGCTGCTGGAGCGCGTCGGCTTGAGCCCGGCCGATGCCAGGCGTTACCCGCACGAACTCTCCGGCGGCCAGCGGCAGCGAGTGTGCATCGCGCGGGCCTTGATCGTTGCGCCCAGCGTTCTCGTCTGCGACGAGCCGACCAGTGCCTTGGATGTTGGCGTCCAGGCGCAGCTCCTCGAACTACTTGCGTGTTTGCAACGCGAGCGCGACATGGCCTACCTCTTCATCAGCCACGACCTCGCCGTGATCGCACAGATGGCCACCGCAGTCGCCGTCATGTACCTGGGACGGATCGTCGAATTCGGCCCCGTCGAGGCGGTGCTCGAGCGACCGCACCACCCCTACACTCGGGCACTGTTGGCGGCCGTGCCGACGCTCGATGCAGGGTTAGGGCGCGCGACGCCGGGTTTGGCTGGCGAGCAACCCTCGCCGATCGATCCGCCCTCCGGCTGTCGTTTCCATCCCCGTTGCCCGGTTGCCGTGCCGATCTGCGCGACGGCTTACCCGAATGAGGTGACGTTCGGCGACCACCATCGCGTCGCTTGCCATCGGGCTGCCGTGGGGTCCTGATTGTGCGGGCGCCGGCAGGTTCCAGCCCCAGCGACGCGCCTTAGAATCCGAGCAGCAGCAGTCCGAGGAGGATGACGAGGGCGAGGGCGCCAACGGCGTTCCAGATCTGCTCGTCGGTCGATGGCAGCTGGGAAGTGGTGCGGATCCGGACGCGACTGGGGCGGTCTTCCCGCGTCTCGATCAGCAGGAAGCCTGGTCGCATCTTGGATTGGTGATAACGGGCCCCCGCGCTCCCCGAGCTGGTCGGACGCGCGACAGCGGACGCGGACCGGCCGGAGGGGGCGCGAAGTGGGGCTAGGCAGGCTCGGCGGTCAAGTCCGTGGCCGATTTCGCCCTGCCAGCCCAGGATCCGGGGGCGCGGAGGCCCGATCTCGGCGCTCGCGCGACGCGCTTCCGCGACTTGCGGGGCTCGACAGGCGCGCCGAGGCGGCCGTCGAGCGGCGGTCTCGATCGGTTTCGGCACAGATCATCATCGACACAGCGGGCTCCCGTAGCCGTCTCCCCTCACCCCAACCCCCGCTGGGGCGAGGGGCTCTCAAGCAAGTCATGCCTGTGGTTCTCGAACCCTTCCTTCGCCATGACGGGGGGCACAGCGTCCGCCCCGCGCCACCCAAGCGTGCGCGGCGTAAGTGAGCGCCCCGGATGAGCGGGCCCTCTACGGCCCTGGCCCTGCTTGTGGCGCGGGTCGAGCGACTGGCGCCTCACCGTCGGAGTCCTGGCGCTGGGTCTGGGGCGAGGCGACCAGCACATAGACGGCCGGGACGACGAAGAGCGTAAACAGGGTCCCGATGCCGAGACCGGTGCTGATCACGAGCCCGATGTCGAAGCGGCTCACGGCGCCCGGGCCGCTCGCCAGCAGCAGCGGGACCATGGCCACGACCATCGCGACGGTGGTCATCAGGATCGGGCGCAGACGAATGGCTGCGGCCTGCTCGACGGCCGGGCGCCGATCGAGGCCCTCGCGTTCGCGCAGCTGGTTGGCGAATTCGACGATCAGGATGCCGTTCTTCGCGACCAGCCCGATCAGCGTGATCAGCCCGATCTGGGTGTAGATGTTGACGCTCGCGAAACCGAGGAAGAGGAAGATCATGGCCCCGGCGATGGTCAGCGGCACCGACATCAGGATGACGAAGGGGTCGCGCCAGCTCTCGAACTGGGCGGCCAGGACCAGGTAGATGACCAGCAGCGAGAGGAAAAAGGTGACCTCCAGGGCGCCGCCCTCCTGCTGGAATTGACGTGATTCACCCTTGTAGTCCCAGCGCACGCCCTTCGGAAAGAGCGCCTCGGCCTCCTCCTCGAGGTAGCCGAGGGCGTCGCCGAGGGTCAGGCCAGATGCCATGACGCCGGACAAGGTGATGGCATTGAGCTGCTGGAACTGAGTGCGTTTCGAGGGCTCGACCTGCGCGCGGATCTCGACCAGCGTGGCAAGCGGGATCAGCTCGCCGGCCTTGTTGCGCACGTAGAGGTCCTGGAGCCTGTCGCTGTCGTTGCGGAAGGCCTGCTCGACCTGTGGGATGACCTTATAGCTGCGCCCGGCAAGGCTGAACCAGTTGACGTAGTCCTCGTTGACCATCGCCGAGAGGGCCCGGCCGAGTTCCTGCATGCTCACCCCCAGGTCGCCGGCGAGGTCGCGGTCGATGTCGAGCACGATACGCGGTCGGGTGTATTTCATATCTTTCTGCAGGAACATGAAGTTGCCGCTGCCCAGCGCGGTGCCGACGAGCTGATCGGCGAGTGCATTGAGCTCCTCGTAGGGGGCGTCGGAGACGATGACGAACTCGACGGGCAGCCCGTTGCCGGGTGTCGGCAGGCTCGGTCGCGGGAAGACGACCGCTTGTACCCCGGTGATCTGTCCGAGCTGGCCTTGCAGCTGCGGCTGGATCGCCATCTGCGAGCGTTCGCGCTCCGACGGCCGGGGCATCTTGAAGCCGCCGAAGGTGGTGCTGACGTCGCCGCCCATCCCAGCGATGATGAAGCTCTGGCTGTACTCGGGGACGGCCTCGAACTGCTCTTGGATCTCGCGGACATAGCGCTCGACGTAGTCGATGGTCGCGGTCTGGGGAGCGGTGGCCTGGAAGAAGAGGATGCTCTGATCCTCTGTCGGTGCCAGCTCCTTCTCGGTCATCGTGTACATGATGTAGATGCCGGCGAGGACCACGATCGCCAGCAGGACCGTCAGGACCGGGTAGGCGAGCCAGCCGTGCAGCACGCGCTGGTAGCCCTTGGCCAGCTTGACGAAGAAGTGTTCCACCCCCTGCTCGAAACGGCCTTGCTCGCTGCCGCTACGCAGGGAGCGCGAGGCGAGCATCGGCGACAGGGTCAGGGCCACCACGCCCGAGATCAGTACGGTCGCCGCGAGCGTGAAGGCGAACTCCGTGAACAGCGAGCCGACCAGCCCCCCCATGAAGCCGATCGGGGCATAGACGGCGACCAGGGTCGTCGTCATCGCGACGATCGGGACCGCGAGTTCGCGCGCCCCGTCGATGGCCGCGGCGAGTCCGGACTTGCCCATCTCGAGGTGGCGGTGCACGTTCTCGACGACGATGATCGCGTCGTCGACGACCAGGCCGATCGCCAAGACCATCGCCAGCAGCGTCAGCAGGTTGATCGAGAAGCCCATCAGCAGCATCAGGAAGGCCGCGCCGATGATCGACAGCGGCACCGCGACCGACGGGATCACCGCGGCGCGCAGCGAACCGAGCGAGAGGAAGATCACGAAGAGCACGATCAGGCCCGCCTCGGCGAGCGTCGTGAACACCTCGCGGATCGAATCCTGGATGAACTCGCTGGCGTCGTAGGGGATGGCCGAGTCGAGCCCCTCCGGGAACTGGGCGGCCAGCTCCGGCATCAGCTCGCGCACGCGCTCGGCGACGTTCAGCGGGTTGGCCCCGGGGGATTGCTCGATCCCGATGAAGATTGCCGGCAGGCCGCGGTAGAAGGTGCTCGAGTCGTAGTCGGCCGAGCCGAGCTCGACCTCGGCGATGTCGGAGAGCCGCACCAGGGCGCCCTCGTCCTCGCGGATGACCAGGTTGCGGAAGTCCTCCGCCCGGCTGACGTCGGTCGTCGCCGAGAGGTCGATTTGGACGGTCTCGCCGCGGATCTGGCCGACGCCGGCCAGGTAGTTGTTCTCGGCGAGCACGGCAGCGACGTCGCCGCCATCGATGCCGAGGGCGGCCATGCGGTTGGGGTCGAGCCAGATGCGCATCGCGAAGGTCTTGTTGCCGAAGACCTCGGCCTTTGCCACCCCCTCGAGGGCCTGAAGCTGGGGCTGCACGACGCGCAGCAGGTAATCGGAGACCTGCGGCAGGCCCATCGTCTCGCTGTAGAAGGCGAGGTACATCAGTGCCGTCGAATCGCCGGTCGTCGAGTCAATGACCGGGTCCTGGGCGGCGTCTGGCAGCACGTTGCGTTGGCTTGCCACCTTGGCCTGGATCTCGGCGACCGCCGCATTGGGGTCGTAGTTCAGGCGCATGTTGGCCTCGATCACCGATAGGCCCTGAGTGCTGGTCGCCGAGATGTAGTCGATGCCCTGGGCCTCGGCGACGGCCTGCTGCAGGGGTGTGGTAATGAAGCCCTTGACCAGTTCGCTGCTGGCGCCGGGGTAAGCGGTCGTGATCGTGACAACCGTGTTCTGGGTCTCCGGGTATTGGCGGATTTCCATCTCGACCAGGGCGCGCACGCCGAGGATCAGGATCAGCAGGCTGACGACGCTCGCGAGTACCGGGCGGTGGACGAAGACGTCGGTGAACTTCATGGCGTCTTGCTCGTCGCTGCGCCGCCCTGCGGTGCCGCCTCCGCGGCCGGCACGATGGTGACCGGTTGCTCGTTCTTGAGCTTGACCTGGCCGGCCAGGACCACCCGATCGCCGGCGCCGAGCCCCTCGATGACCTCGACCTCGTCCCCGTGTACGGCCCCAGTGCGGATCTGGCGCCGCTGCACCTGCGCCTGGCCGTCTTGCTCTTGGATCAGGAAGACCGAATCGCCGTAGGTATTGAATGAAACCGCCTGGCGCGGCAGCGTGAGCACCTCCTCTTTCGTCGGCAGCAGGGTCGCGACCTGGGCGAACATGCCGGGCCGCAACAGCAGCTCGGGATTGGCGAGGGTTGCGCGTAGCTGCACGTTGCGCGAGCCCTGATCGACTCCGGGGTTGATGGCGGTGATTTCACCGGTGAAGGTGCGCTCCGGATAGGCCGCGACGCTGACCTCGACGGGCTGACCCGCGGCGACTTCGGCGAAGCGGCGCTCCGGCAGCGTGAAGTCGACGTAGACCGGGTCGAGCGCCTCGAGCGGAACGACCTTCGAGCCGGCCGGGAGATATTGGCCGAGATTGACGAGGCGGATGCCGAGGCGCCCGCCGAAGGGGGCGCGGAGGGTCTTTTTGGCGATCAGCGCCCGCTTGGCGGCCACCAGGGCCTCGGCCTTCTCGAGTGTCGCCGTGGCCTCGTCGAACTCCTCGCGCGAGACGGCTCGCGTCTCGAGCAGCCGGGCATTGCGGTCGCGTCGGATCTGCGCCAAGGTCTGGTCGGCCAGCAGGCCGGCGAGGTCGGCCTGATCGACGGTGTCGTCGAGGCGCAGCAGCGGTTCGCCCTGGGCGACGGTGGCGCCCGACTCGAAGAGGATCTCGCTGACCTGCCCGTTGACCTCGTTGTTGACCATGACCCCTTGAACGGCATTGACCGTGCCAACGGCGTTCAGGCGCGGTGTCCAGGGTTGGCTGCGGACCTCGGTCACCGAAACGGTGGCCGGCGGCGGCGCCTGCGAGAGCATCGCCTCCTGTTGCTGCATTTGCCGGTACTTCATGAAACCGAGGCCGCCGATGACGGCCGCGAGGACGAGCAAGAGGATCAGGATACGGGGGAACATTGCGAAAGGTCGCGGTAGGCCAATGGCTATCAAGCCAACTATTGTATACCCGTCTGAGCCGAAATTGCGGTTGTCTCTGGGCCGGGCAGCGGGGGCAGGGGACGCCGTGAACCCAA
>JGI12109J20283_10458720_pt1 | contig 11277 bp, 10 predicted proteins | sample ElkSlonscriptome_12_FD_20283 | JGI IMG/M metagenome (IMG submission 20283) | reverse complement strand
GAAGGCAAAACGGCCACCCGCGTGCGGAAAAATGCTCCCATCGGCACCGGCGAGCCGCGCGAGCTGGCCATAGAGCACCCCATGCGAAAGCCCCGCATCGGGTCGCAGACAGAGCCCACCGAGAAAGGCCGGGTGGCTGAGGATCGGCAGCGCCAGCGCGTCGTCCTCGGCCAGGGCTCGCATCGCATCGAGGCCGACGAGACCCGGACAGACCAACAGTCCGCCAGCGCCGGCCTGCTTCGCGGCGTGCGCGCGTGCCGCGACCTCAGGCGCCGGCGCCGTCACATTGGGCAGATACAGGCAGGCACGGCCGGTCTTTCGGTTGGCCAGGCGCACCGCCTCGGCACAGCCTTGGACCCGTTCGTCGAAGGGGCAGAATGACTGATCCGCCAACCCGTGGTCGTCCTTGATGAGATCGATGCCGCCCAGCGCAAGCCGGTAGGCCAAATCCGCCAGCGCCGCTGGCGCCAGGCCCATCGGCTTCAGCGCCGTGCAGAGCAGCGGGCGCGCGGCCACGTCGAGAAGACGCCGCAAACCTGGCACACCGAAGCGGGGGCCAGGATACTGGCGGGCAAGAGACTCCGGCAGCGTGAAGCCCGTCAGCCGGACCCCTGGCTGCAGCGCGATGTTACCGAAGAGAACATTGACGAGCTGGGTCAGTTCCCGCCCGGCGGCCTCGACCGGGTACTCGATCGCGGCCTCGAAGCGATCCTGCCCAAGCGCCCGCAGGGCCGCCACCCGGCCGATGATTTGCTCGCGGATCGCCTCGTCCGCAATCAGCGCCTCCGGGAACTCGACGGTCTGCTCGACGCAAATCGCGCGGGCGCGCGCCTCGGCCTCGCCTGCGGGACAGTCGAGCTGGTAAACGGCGGTCAAGCGATCGCCGCTCAACGAGCGCGCAAGGTCCCGGCGCATCTTCGCATCGCCAATCGGCGCGGGTTGGCAAATCGGTCTTGCCCTGCCACCTTGATCAGAGGTCCTCGACCCTCTCGGCCGCCGGCGCGGTCTCGAGCTGCACCTGTGCCAATGCCTCCTCGTCGCAGCCGAGCCGTTCTCCCGTCAGGTCTTCGGCCGCCCTTGTCAGGGCTAGCGCGTCCAGCCCGTATTCGCGCATCAGGTAAGCACGGCTGGCCCCGTGGGCATAGGTGTCACGCAAGCCGAGTCGAATCAGTCGCTTGCCGACGCCCCGCGCGGCCATCAGCTCGGCCACGGCGGACCCGAGGCCGCCGATGGTGCTGTGGTTCTCTATCGTGACCACCCCGAACCGGGTCTCGCCGACCGCCTGCGCCAGTTCGTCGTCGCCGAACGGCTTGAGCGTCGCGACGTGCCGGTGGCCGATGGCGAGTCCGCGCTGACGCAGCGCCTGTGTCGCCCGCAGCGCCTCCTCGGTGCAGATACCGCTCGACAAGACGAGCAGGTCGCGACCCTCGCCGAGCAGACGCGAGCGCCCCAACACCAGCGGCTCCGCGGGGTCGAAGAGGCGCGGCACCTCGCCGCGCAACATCCGCACGTAGACGGGCCCGGCCACGCCCTGTGCCACATCGAGGACCGACTCGACTTCGGTCGCATCGCCGCACTCCAGAACGGTCATGTTTGGCAGCAGACGCATCAGACCGATGTCGTCGATCGCCTGGTGGGTGACACCGCCAGCGGTCGTAATGCCCGGCAGAAAGCCGATCAGACGCACCGGAAGATTCGGGTAGGCGATCGACATCGCGACCTGCTCGAAGGGTCGCCGGCAGACAAAGACGGCGAAGGTGTGCACGAACGGGTAGAAGCCCTCCCGGGCCAGCCCGCCCGCAAAACCCATCATGTTCTGCTCGGCCATGCCGAAGGAGTAGAAGCGCTCCGGATAACGCTCGCGAAAGCCGTCCGCTTCGCAGGACGAGGTGAGGTCCGCCGACAGCACCAAGACCTCGGGGCGCTGTCCGGCCCAGCGCACCAGATTCTCCCGATGCGGACGCTGCACGGTGTCCATCAGGCCGCCTCCCTACGCAGACGCTCGAGCAGGCGCTGGTAGGCCGCGCGGTCCTGCCGATCCGTGAAGCGCACATAGTGCAGCTTGGGCGCGCGTGCGCGCAGCAAATCGATCCCGCGGCAGGGGTCGGTACGGGCGATCACGACGAGCGGCCGGTCACCTCGCCCCCAGCCTGCTGCCGGTACCGCAAGCGCCTCGGGGTCATGCCCGTCCACCTCGTGCACCTCGACCCCGAAGGCCCGCAGGCGCTCCGCGAGGGGTTCTATGGTCATCACCGCTTCCATCGCGCCGTCGCACTGCTGGGCATTGGCATCGACATAGACGCCCAAGTTGCCGAGTCGATGGAAGGCCAAGGCCGCGAGCGCCTCCCAGGTCTGCCCTTCCTGGAATTCGCCATCCGACATGAAGACCCAGACCCGCCCCGTCTCGCCGCGCAACCGGCGCCCCAGGGCGATACCGCCGGCCTGACTGAGGGCCTGGGCCAGCGACCCGGCCGTGAGCTCGTGCCCGGGTGAATGTTCGGCGCCGATCAGCTCGACCGTGCTCCCGTCGCGGTTGAACGCCGCGAGCGCGCCCGCCCCGAGGCGGCCCAGCTCGATCAGCAACGAGTAGAGCACCAGCGCATAGTGCACCGGCGAGAAGACGAAGCGATCCAGGTGAGGAGCCCGCGGGCCGTTGTAGCCGGCGCCGCTGAAGGCCTCCGGGTTCTCGGGGCCAGGCACCCCGGCGAACGGCCGCGGGACCAGCGGCGCCTGGCTTGGCCCGAGCCTCATCACGCGCGTGTACAGGGTCGCCAGGGTCTCCGCCGAGGAACAGGCCTGGCTCAGGTAACCGCCGTTGTTGGTCAGCGTATGCTCGAGGACGCGGCGCCGGACGGCATCAGCGATGCGTCGGACGGCATCCGCCCCAGGACGGCCTTCTGAATGCAATGCGCCAGATTCCATGTCGTTTCGGTCGCGGCCGGCCGCTCCCAACATCACCATGCAGGCAATGCTACCCGGTATCGCCGTGAAGATGTATTGCGGGTTGCACCCTTAATCGGAGACGGCTCGCCGCGACACGCTGTAAGGCGCCCCGTGTCTGCTCGACGGCGAGATCCCTCGCGCCGACGCTCGCCGCGACCCGCCTCCGATTACTTTCGGGACGATTGATACCGAAGGGAACCGCCACCGCCCCCGGGCTCACCGAGCCCCAGCTCGGCGAAAGGGAAGTGCCCCCGCGCCAGCTAACGCGGGGATCGCTCCAGCCTGTGCGCCGGATCACGGCACGACGGATCGCCAAGAACCATCATTACAAGCACAGCAGACGAGCCGAAGGGTGTCGCGCGGCGAGTCCTGAAATCGGGCGATTGCTTTTTGTCATTGATCATTACTTGCTAATGTTCTACTTTACTGAACTCAAAGCATCGCACTGCTCAAGCCGGCCTGCGCGGTCGGCATCGCCGGCGAAACAGCCACGGCACGAACGGCGACCTGCGCTCCCGCGCAAGCCAAGCAACCTTTGGGAGGTCTGCAGTCATGAAGTACTTGGCCATCATCAAACAGCTCACCTTTGGCGAGATCGTCTCCATCGCTGTCGTCGTCCTCGCCCCGCTGGCGATCCTCTACAGCCTGATTGCGTGATCTGCCGGTCGTTAGCCGCCGCACCCGCGGCGGCTGGTTTCTCGCGAAGCCCCCGCCCGCGGTGGCTTCGTCGTTTCTAATTCGCATCCCTGTCGCCGAGGCGAACCCCTCGCACACCCCCTTCCGATCACGGCCGGTGTGGGCGCGACCAGCGCTCGCCCGTGACGCCGCCTTGGCCGCGTCGCCGTTCCCCGCAAAAACCCGCCCCTTCGCCTGAGGACAAGGCCCCTCGGCAAGCGCTTTGCGCATCAGCTCCGCTTGTGACAGGCGCGCCAGACCTCGTCCAACAGTTCTCGCAGGCCGCGTAACAGCGCCAGGCGCTTTCCCTTGTGCCCGGTCTTCGTATGCTGGTTGGCGAGGGCCGCGTAACGGTCCTCGAAGCCCCTGGCCCGGTGCTTCTGGGCGAAGCCGTCACACTGCGCATGCTTTGCCAGGCGCTTCCGATGCAGCGCCTCGATCAGCTCGAGGTCGTGTTGGGCGAAATAGATATCCTCTTCGGCCATCTCTTTGAGACGCAGCTTTTCAACGAAGTCATTCATCACACTCTCCGGTGGCGCCGTCGCCTGCAATTAAAGATCATCGATTCGCCCTTGACAACCTCGTCACCAGCCACCTAGCTTAATAATCGCCTCTCATCAAACATGCTGATTTAACAAAGCATTAACGAATAGCTAAATAAGCAATTTCTGGATTGCGAAACAACGATGAGGGCATCCACCGCAATGAAGCTTGGAGGGGTGTCATGAATCCGCAAGAAAAAGCACAACATCCGCGTCGCAAGCTCGAGGTCGGCGTGCGCCTGGTAGACTCCGACTCGCCGGCGACCCGTCGGACACTCGAGGTTGGTCGCGACGGAGTATTCGTCGAAGGAGGCCCGAATGACTTGCGCTGCGGGCAGATGGTTGAGCTCGTCTTTGCCGACAAGGCAGGCGAGAGCATCTGCGTCAACTGTGTCGTCGAGCCTTATGGCTGGAGCAAGCAACATCTGCGGTACTGTGAGCTGCAACCAGAGCGCCGCGAGCGGCTCGAGCAGATCGTCTGGCCAAGCTGGGATGGCTCGAATCTCCTCGACGGATTGATCCTGATGGCGGGCCGCTATGGCGCCGCCTCCCTGTCCGATTGGCTGAGGCTGACGAGCCTCTTGACGACCATACAACCACGCATGGCCTGCCGGCAAAAAGCCGTGGCCTAATGCGCGCTGCCAGGACCGCGCCGGCGGGAACAAGCCCTTCGCGGCGCTCCCGCCGGCATCCCAGAATGCAAAACCGACCCTCGGCTCCGCCCCGCCTCTCAATACGACGCTAGGCTTCTGTGGTCTAGACGGTGTTCCCGATAGCCGTCTTGCCATTGCGTTCGCGAACGGCGCTAGATCAGCACTTTCTTATTCCATCGAATAATTCTTTTAGCGCCGACTGACAAACGATACGCGCCCGGCTTCTCATCCATTCAGTTCTATATAACAAACTGACTTAAAAAGCAATTACCGGAATGGCAAAGGCAGCGCCTTGCCGCCCATTGACTTCTTTTGCTTTACGGCTTGATGCACGTCAACAGAGCGGCCGAGTCAGCGTGTTTTTTGCTCGACAAGGACCTACAGTTGCCCACGAATGGATGCAGGTGCCGCATTGAAAGGGAAATGGGCAGTGATTTGCTGAGGATCCCGCAAGGCGCAGGACGCGCTCGTGCCGGCAATGAGGCGGGGGCGCGGCCAGCGGTCCGCGCATGGGGTCCGGCCTTTTCGAGGCGAGGCGCCTGTCTGCCTGATACAAGAACGAAACCAATAAGAAGAACACCATCAAGACTGGAGGGCAACCGATGGGCAACGAGTCCACGCTGGGCGATCTTCTCAAGAGCCAGGGAGTCAGCCGTCGTGCATTTCTGAAGTTCTGCTCCACGACCGCTTCACTAATGGCCCTGCCAGCCGCTACCGTGCCGGCCATGGCCGAGGCCCTCTCTAGCGCCAGACGGCCCTCGGTCGTATGGCTGTCGTTTCAGGAATGCACGGGCTGCACCGAGTCGCTGACGCGCTCTCATGCACCAAGCATCGAGGGCTTGATCTTCGACTTCATCTCCCTCGATTACCACCACACCCTGCAGGCCGCATCCGGGCACGCCGCCGAGGCGGCACGCGAGCAGGCCCAGCACGACAACGCCGGACAGTACCTGGTGCTCGTCGACGGCTCGATACCGCTGACGGAGCACTACTCGACGATCGCCGGCATCAGCAACCTGCAGATGCTCAAGGACAGCGCCCGAGACGCCGCGGCAATCATCAATATCGGGACCTGCTCGGCCTATGGGGGGCTGCCGATGGCGCGCCCGAACCCGACCAATGCCGTGGCGGTCGGCGAGATCATCCAGGACAAGCCGATCGTCAATGTCCCCGGCTGCCCGCCGATGCCGCTCGCGATCACCGGCGTCATCGCCCACTATCTGACCATGGGGCGGCTGCCGGAGGTGGACCACCTCGGGCGCCCCCTGGCCTTCTATGGCGAAAACCTGCACGACCGTTGCTACCGCCGGCCCTTCTACGATCGCGGCCAGTTCGCCGAGACCTTCGACGACGAGGGGGCACGCCAGGGATGGTGTCTCTACAAGCTCGGCTGTAAGGCCCCGGTCACCTACAACGCCTGCGCACACGTCAAATGGAACCAGGGTGTGAGCTTCCCGATCCAGTCCGGACACGGCTGCATCGGGTGCGCCGAGCCAAGCTTCTGGGATTCCGGAGGCATCTATGACTCGGTACCCAAGGCCCTGATCGGCGACAACACGAAGATCGCCGGGGCGGCCGCAGCTGGGGCTGCGCTTGGTGCTGGGGCAGCCCTCCTCGCGCGGCGTAAGAAGGCGCGGACCCACGCGGAGGACGCGGGCAAATAGTGCCGCTCAGGCAGCGCAGGCGCTGCCGCTCGGGCAACAGGGGCACGAAGACCCCCGAAGAACGCCCTCGGTCACGGCCTCAGCGCCGCCGGCCGCTTGCTACCGAAAGAGAGACGTTTGGAGGACAAACCATTATGAGTCTGCTCGACTTTGCGCGTGGACCAGTGATACACGCGTCCCTGATTATCCTCGTCGCAGGATTGCTGTTCCGCCTGGTCGGCGTCCTTATCCTCACGCGCGGCGCGGACCTCTCCCGCCCGCGCGACGCCTTCGGCAACTTCAAGGGTTACCGCACGGTTTTCAGCCGGGCCTGGCCTGCCGATGAGTTCCGTACGACGACACGCTACCAGACGGTGCTCGCCTACCTCTTCCACCTGGGCACCTTCGGCGTGGTCTTTCTCATCGTGCCGCACATCGAGTTCATCGCCAGCCTCACGGGTCTGTCCTGGCCAGGCGTACCGAACTTCGTCGGCGTCGCCCTAGGCACGATTGCCCTTGTCTCGCTCATCGCGCTGATCTTTCGCCGCCTTAGCCGCCCCGAGGTCTACAACTCCAATATCGGCGACTATGTCACCTGGGTCATCGTCGCCCTGCCGCTGCTGACGGGGCTCATGGCCTTTGCCCATGTGGGCCTCCGCTACGAGACCATGCTGGCGCTCCACATCATGAGTGCCGCGCTGCTCTTCGCCTACTTCCCGTTCAGCAAACTCATGCACGCCTTTTGGTTCGTTTTCTCGCGGGCCCAAAGCGGAATCACCTATGCCCATAAGGGGGTGCGGATATGAGCGTGCCAGTCTTCCCGAGCGTCTTCCCGACCTTCGAGCAGGTCTTTCAGGGCTTCGCCGGACAGATCAAGATGCTGCGCGAGATGGCGCCGCCGCCAACCTTGCCCGTCGACGAACGGGTGGCGCGCGCCACCGATACCCTGATCGAGGAAACCAACGCCGACGAGGCGGTATGGCTCGAGAGCTGCATCCATTGCGGCCAATGCACGAACGCCTGCCACTTCTTCGTCGCCACCGGCGAGGCGAAATATGCCCCGATGCGCAAAATGGACCTTTATCGACGGGTCTACCAGCGCGAGATCAGTCCGCTGCGCTGGTGGCATCGACTGGTGACGCGCCCCGTCGAGCTCAACGATTTCGAGGAGGCGCAGGAGCTCGTCTACGATGCCTGCTCCGAGTGCGGCCGCTGCACGATGGTCTGCCCCATGGGTATCGACATCGCCTCACTGGTGCACCACATGCGCAGCGCCATGGTCGCGGCCGAATTGGTGCCACCGGAGCTCAACGCGCTGCGCATGGAGCAGATGCACCGCGGCACCGTCTTCGGTTCCTCACCCGAGGCCTTGCGCGAGATGGCCGATAAGGTCCGCGACCAGGAGGGGATCGAGATTCCGATCGACAAGGCGCAGGCCGACGTCATGGTGCTGAGCTCTGCGGTCGACCTCGTCGCGAACGGCAACGGGCTACTCGCGACGGCCAAGGTGATGAACCACCTGGGTATCGACTGGACCATCTGCTCGGATGCCTTCGAGAGCGCCAACTTCGGGCTGCTATCGGGCGACATGGCGCTGTGGAAGCAACAGGTCGAGCCGATCGTCGCCGCAGCGCAGCGGATCCAGGCCAAGACCCTGATCATCGCCGAGTGCGGCCACGCCTATCCGGCCCTGCGCTGGAACCCGATGCTGCAGGGGGGCGAGCTGCCGTTCGAGATGATGTACATCTCCGAGTTTCTCGGCAGGCAGGCCCGGGAAGGCCGTCTGCGCCTCAAGCCCCTGCAGGGCAAGGTGACCTATCACGACCCATGCAAGACCGGGCGGCGCGGCGGCGCCTTCGAGGAGCCGCGCGCCGTACTCAAGGCGATGGATGCCGACTTCGTCGAGCTGCCGGCGAACCGCGAATACAACTGGTGCTGCGGGGGCGGCGCCGGCATCTTTTTGCTGGAGCGCGCAACGCGGCTGCGCGACGAGTCCTTCAAGATCAAGATGCAGGAGGTGGAACAGACCGGCGCCGAGGGCGTGGTCGTCAGCTGCGCGAGCTGCCGCCTGAACTTCGAGTCCGGACGCTTCAAGAACCACTGGAACAAGCGTGTGGATAGCCTGGTCGAGCTCGTCGCCGACCACCTGATCGAACACCAACCGACACGGGGTGAAGGAGCTGTTGCATGAGTGCGCGCATCGTCGTCGATCCGATTACCCGCATTGAGGGACATCTGCGCATCGAGGCGCAGATGGAGGGGGAGCGCATCGCCCAAGCCTATTCGTCCGGCACCATGGTGCGCGGCATCGAGACCATCGTTCGCGGTCGCGATCCGCGCGACGCCTGGGCCTTCGCCCAGCGCATCTGCGGGGTCTGCACGCTGGTGCACGGGCTCGCGTCGGTGCGCGCCGTCGAAGACGCGCTCGACTACGAGATCCCCCCCAATGCCAAGCTGATCCGCAATCTGATGATCGGCGCCCAGTACGTGCACGATCACGTGATGCACTTCTACCACCTGCACGCGCTCGACTGGGTCGATATCCTCTCGGCACTGCAGGCCGACCCGAAGCGGACCTCGGCACTCGCCCAGTCGGTCAGCGACTACGCCAAGAGCTCACCCGGCTACTTCGCCGACGTGCAGAAGCGACTCAAGGGCTTCGTCGAGGCCGGCCAGCTCGGCCTCTTCGCCAACGGGTATTGGGGACATCCGGCCTACAAGCTGCCGCCCGAGGCCAACCTGATGGCCGTGGCCCACTACCTCGATGCGCTCGCCTGGCAACGCGAGGTCGCCGAGTTGCACGCCATCTTCGGCGGTAAGAACCCGCACCCTAATCTGTGCGTCGGCGGCATGCCCTGTGCGATCAGCCTGGAGTCCGGCAAACAGGCCGGCACGGCCGTCGATGTCGTCGGCCTGCAACGGGTGCGCAGCCTGATCAGCCAGATGCAGGACTTCGTCCATCAGGTCTACGTTCCGGATACGCTGGCCATTGCCGGCTTCTACAAGGATTGGTTCAAGCAGGGCGAAGGGATCGGCAACTTCCTTTGCTACGGCGAGTTCCCGGAGAGCGGCGCCGACGGCGCCCATCTGGTGCCGAGCGGCGTCATCCTGGACCGGGATCTCTCGCGCATCGAACCGGTCGATCTGGACGCCGAGAGCGAAATCGAGGAGTTCGTCACGCGCGCCTGGTACGACTATCGCGAGGGCAAGGACAAGGGTCTGCACCCCTACCGAGGCGAGACGGAATTCGCCTACACGGGCCCCGAGCCGCCCTATGAGCAGCTGGATGTCGACAACCAATACTCGTGGCTCAAGTCGCCGCGCTGGCGCGGCAAGCCGATGGAGGTAGGACCGCTCGCGCGCGTACTGATGCTCTACGCGAGCGGCAATGAGCCGGCGCAGGCGCTGGTCGATGACGCCCTCGCCCGCCTCGAGCTGCCGCTCGAGGCCTTGTACTCGACCATGGGTCGTACCGCCGCGCGCACGCTCGAGACCGCGATCATCGCCGACGCGCTGCCGAGCTGGCAGGACGCCTTGATGGCGAATATCCGCGCCGGAGACCTAAGAACCTTCAACGACGAGCTCTGGGACCCCGCGACCTGGCCCAAGCAGGCCCGGGGGGTCGGCCACATGGAGGCGCCGCGCGGCGCGCTCGGTCACTGGATCGTCATCGAAGACGGCAAGACCGCCAACTACCAGGCCGTGGTACCGAGCACTTGGAACGCCGGGCCGCGCGATGCGCAAGATCAGCAGGGACCCTACGAAGCGGCATTAGCCGGCCAGACCCTGCACCATCACGAGCAGCCGGTGGAAATCCTGCGCACGATCCATAGCTTCGACCCGTGCATCGCTTGCGCAGTACACCTCACCGATCCGGAGGGACAGGAAATGCTGCGCGTGCAGGTCAGATGACCGACTAGTTGACTGGTCACAGTACCTGCCTGGGATCTCAGATTGAGCCAAGGTCTGGGGCGCAAGGAGGCGCCGATCCTTGGGGCCCCCTGCCCGACGGCAAGCGCTGAACAGGTCAGCGCTTGGCGAGCGCTTATCTAGCCCTCGCGGCAGATCACGCGCGCCTGAAGGTCCTCGCAGGTCGGCGTCTCGCCGTTGCGATCCAGCTTCAGGTCCTCGGTGTTCGTGTGCACAACGAGCCGCCGATGGCCAGTGTGCCGAATCCGGCACCGGTTGTTGCCCTCGTCCTTCATCTCGTACGCCTGCGGGTCGGACGGGACCAGCTGCGCAAGCTCGTCGGCGTTCACGTGCTGCCTGGCGCGCGGGTAGCTCGCCTTCACGTTCTTGCTCGCGTCCTGCTGGATGATAAAGGTGCACAGGACTTCGTCAACGGCGTACGCCGGCGCGGCGAGCACACACAGCAGCCCGAAGGTCCCGGCGATTCCCGTCGTTCTAAGCCTTTTCGTCATTATCGGTCTCCTCACTTGAGAGTAACAAAGCCCCCGAACGGTTCGAGGCCTGCGAAAAAGGGGGCGACAGCGGCGAATGCCTGAAGCTCGACCACCCCGGCCCAGGGTCAGCGCGCCTCTAACACGCCTTGAGTGCGAATAGGCGGCGCGGCCTGGAGAGTGCCGTACCAATCACTCTCCCTTACCTGAGGCGGGGGAATGGTATCAGGAGCACCGCGCAAAGTTGATAGGCAAGGCGGTGACGGGCGTGCCCCGAGCATTCCTCCCGACGCAATCGGCCCGACGCCTAAGACTCGCTAACCCCAGGCTGCGAAGCTTGATATCAATCGTCCCGAAAGTAATCGGAGGCGGGTCGCGGCGACCGTCGGCGGGAGGGATCCCGCCGTCGAGCTGACACGGA
>JGI12109J20283_10086048_pt1 | contig 11280 bp, 10 predicted proteins | sample ElkSlonscriptome_12_FD_20283 | JGI IMG/M metagenome (IMG submission 20283) | reverse complement strand
GCCAGCCGTCGTCGCGCCGCAGAGAGGCTTCGCGGCGTTCGAAGAAGGCCTCGGTGGCTTCGCGTCCACCTTCGGCCGCGGCGCCGATTGCGATGGCGAGGCAGAGGACGAGGACGGCGGACCGGAGTGCTGTCGAAGAGCGCTGGTGGTTCATCTGTTCAGGATACGACGCGGCCCGGGCGTCGTCCAACGCCCGGGCGGATCGTTCTCGGGTCGGCCGACGCTCAGGGGCTGTAGACGTCGACCGTCCGCTCGTCGAGCATCTGGAAGTTCAGCTGTACGCGCAGCGTGAAGTCGTCGGCCGGATCGTTCGGGTCGCGGTCGTTGTCCCAGTCGGCGGTGATCGTCAGATCGCGCGCCGCGATGTCTCCCGTCGCGACGTATTCGGCCAGTCGCGCGTTGGCCATCGACTCGAGCGTGCTGTTCGTCGTCTGGGCCACGCTCAGTTGGAAGACCGGGATCTGGTAGCTCTCGTTGCCGGTGCCGACGATCGCCGTTTCGCCCACAGCGTTGCTCGGGATCGACGCGTTCGGCAGCGACTGTGCGAGCAGAGTGGTCTCGTTGCCATCGGAGATCTCCAGGGTCAACCGACGTTCGGTGTCGAATCCGTCGTTGCGGACGAAGGCCGCACCCATGCCGGCCCAGCGGACCTCGGTCGGCAGGTCGTCGTCCAGACGGGATTCGATCGCCGCGCGCATCGGTGCGGCGATGTCCGCCGTCGCGGTGACCGTCAGGTCGGTGTCGACGTTCGCGCGCACGTCGATGTCGAAGGTCAGGTGGAAGTTCACCGGCGTCTGGACGGTGCGCTCCTCGGTGCACGAATCCGCGCGCAGGAGCAAGGCGCCCACGCAGATCAAGGCGATCCGCGCGAGGTTCGGAAAGCGGTGGGTGGAAGATGCGGTCACGGTAGGCGCCTTCCGGATCAGAGACCGAGCGAGAGCCCGAACGAGACACTGACCAGCGAATTGTAGGAGATCTCGCCGACGAACTGAGCGTAGGGAATGTCCATGCCGATCCCGAGGTGGGCGCGTGGGTACTCCTTGGTCTCCTGCACGTCGACGGCGATCCCGTCCGAACGCACGTAGTCGAGACCGGATTCGACGGTGTCGTAGCTCACGCCGGTGTAGACGTGGCTCCAGCCGAGGCGGAGTCCGACCTGAGCGCCGATCGTGAGGATCTGTCCGTTGATCACGCCGCCCCCGTATTCGAAGCTCTGGTAGGTGAGCAGGACGTCGGCGTGGATCGGAAGTCGGGGATCGATGAAGTCGGTCACGTCGGCGCGCAGGCCGAGTCCCCACACGTCGAGTTCGCCGATCTCGCTACTCCCGCTGGAGATGCTCGCGTAGCGGACCGTTGCCTCGTAGCCCTTCCAACCCAGCTCGAGCTGCGGGATGTTCGCGCTCAGCTGGTCGAGGTCCAGGCCACCGGGAAGGAGAACCGTCCCGAAGCTCGGCGGGTTCGTGCCCGTGCTGGTCTTGTTCTCGAAGAGCACCGCTTCGGGCGATCCGAGGAGCGACGGGGCTTCGACCGTGGTCTCGGTCCAATAGTCGATGGTCAGGTTGGCGGCCAGCGACGGGGGCTTCTTGTAGGGGAGCGACTGCGGGCTGCCGGCTTCGAAGGTCTTGTCCTGGTCGCGCAAGAACACCCGGAACTGGTGCACCGAGACACGTGCCCGGAACTCCTCGCCCTCGTGGAAGGGGCCGCCGGAGAAGAAGCCCGTGACCAGTCCTGCGCCGAGGGCCTCGCGGACCGACGAGGTGTAGCCCAGGCCGTTGCGGGCGTCGTAGGTCGACAATGCGTCCGCGATCTGGGCGCGGGCCGGTGCGACGGTCATGAGCACGCACAAGCCGGCCACACCGAGTTGGCAGAGCCGTCGTCGAAGGGATCGCATGGAAGTCGTTCCTCGAACCGGTTCGAGCTGGAATCGGAACCGTCGCCTGGTGGTCTCCGGTGCCCTCAGGGCGTCCGGGAGTCGGCGACCGGCCGCATGATGTTGCCACATGGTGGGGCCATCGACTACCTGTTGCAGCCCACGAATCGATCCTTCATCGAGAGTTCATAGAATGACTCTGTCGGGGAACCCAGGACGCCGTACCTCTCCGCTCGTCGTCCTGGCCGTTCTGGCCCTCGTGACGCTGGTCTTGCCCCGGTTCGTCGTGGCCGACGTGGTTCTTCTCGACGCGCGTTGTGTCGATCCTGGAACCGGTTCGATCCAGCCTGCTTCGGTCTGGATCGAGGGGGACGTGATCCGCGCGCTGGGGTCCCCGGACGGTTCGGATCTGGGACCCGGCGCCTCCGACGTCCCTCGGCTGGACCTCGGCGGAGCCCACCTGCTTCCCGGCCTGGTCGATCTGCGCGTGTACGGGACGGTGCAGCGTTCGCCGGGCCACCGGGACTCACTCTCCGCCGACGGCGCGCGGCGTCTGGCGCTCGCGTCGGGCGTGGTCGCGGCGCTCGACGTCTTCTCCGTGTCCGACGCGACGGGACCCGAGGGCGCGGCCTGGATCGGCGGAGCGCCCCTGCTCGTTGCCCGCGGTGCTCCGGAGGCGTCCTTTCCGTCCGCGCGTCCGCTGGACTCTCCGGCGATGGCGATCAACTTCCTCGAGACCGGCCGGCTCGCGGACGACCGTCCTCTGCAGGTCGTGTTCGACGGACGGTATGCGCTCGCGCTCGGCCCGGAGACCCTGGGTGCTTTGCTCGACGGTGCGGGCCGGCGTCCCGTCGCGGTGCAGGTGCGCGACTGGGTCGACGTGCGCACCGCCCTGGACCACGGCGTACGTTGGCTCGTGCAGATTCCCGACGGTCCAATGCCCGAGGACGTCCGCGAGCGCATCGCGGGTCTCGGGAGCGAGCTCGCCTGGACCCCCCAGGTCGCGCTCGGACTCGACTTCGCCGCGTGGGCACAGGCCGACTCGTTGCGCGACGATCCGGGACTCGCCCGTGTCCTGCCCGACACCATGCGCGACGACTACGCGCGCGTCCGGATCCCGCAGACGCGCTACGGTGAGGTCGAGCAGCGAAAGCGCATTCTCCAAGCAGTGATGAGTCTGCTGCAGCAGTCGGACACCCGCTTGCTTGCCGGAAGTGGCGCCGGTGCCATCGGAACTGCACTGGGTTTCAGCCTGGCGCGTGAGCTCGAATGGTGGGTCGAACTGGGAATCGATCCGTGGCGTGGGCTGCGCGCCGCGACCGTGGACGCTGCGGCCATGATCGGACGCGACTGCGGTTGGGACGTCGGGGCACCGGCCGACCTCGTGGTCGTCGAGGTCTCGCCGATCGAGTCCATGGCGACCCTTCGGGCACCGACCCGCGTGATCCGTGGTGGCGAGGTCGTCGATCCGGTCGCCTTGGCCGCGACCGTCGTCCACCGTCCCTTCGAGGATCTGCCGGAGAATCCCATTCCCGGCGGGGGGCGCGTGCCAATGGTCGTGCTGCTGGTGATCGGCTTCGCGGTGCTGCTCTTCCTGCGTCGATGGGTCCGCCGCGCCGCGGCTCGCGCGTTGGCCGAGGATTCGGCCACGGATTGACGTGTCCGCTTCGATCCCTCACGCTCGCGATCTTCGCTCGAACCCTCCGCCCCACGGGACCCCGATGACGCCACGTCGCTCCTTCGAACTGGTCGAGCCCCTGATCGTGGGCTGGCGCGAGCACATCGCCTTGCCCGGCTTGGGAATCGATGCCCTCGACTGCAAGGTAGACACCGGCGCGCGGACGTCGTCGCTGCACGCCTTCGACATCGAGCTCTTCGACCGTGAAGGTCACGAATGGGTTCGCTTCGGTGTACATCCGCGGCGGCGCGACGATTCGACCGAGGTCCGTTGCGAGGCCCCGGTCCTGGGCGAGCGCAACGTGACCAACTCGGGAGGCGCGACCGAGACCCGGATCGTGGTCCGCACGGACCTCTACCTGGGGACCGAGCACTTCCCGATCGAACTCAATCTCACGGACCGATCCACCATGGGCTACCGCATGCTCCTGGGGCGGACCGCGATGCATCATCGGATCTGGGTCGACCCTTCGGCCTCTTTCCGCCAAGGGCGACCCCGACAACCGAAAGACATCCCGTCATGAAGATCGCGATCCTCTCGCGTGCCCCGGAGCTCTATTCCACCAAGCGCCTGGTCGAGTCGGCCCGGAGCCGCGATCACCACGTGAAGGTGATCGACGCGCTGAAGTGCTACTGTGACGTCACCACCCACAGCCCGAAGATCGGCTACATGGGTGAAGAGCTCGAAATGTATGATGCCGTGATTCCGCGCATCGGGGCCTCGGTGACCTTCTACGGCTTGGCCGTCCTGCGTCAGTTCGAGGTGATGGGCACCTTCCCGGTCAACGAATCGGTCGCGATCGGGCGCTCGCGCGACAAGCTGCGGTCGATGCAGTTGCTGGCGCGCAAGGGGATCGGTCTGCCGGTGACCGGCTTCGCGCACTCGACGAAGTACACCGAGAAGATCGTCGACATGGTCGGCGGCGCGCCCGTGGTGATCAAACTGCTCGAAGGCACGCAGGGCATCGGTGTCGTGTTGGCCGAGACGCGTAAGGCGGCCGAGAGTGTGATCGAGGCCTTTCGTGGATTGAATGCGAACATCATCATCCAGGAGTTCATCAAGGAGGCCAAGGGCGCGGACATCCGGTGCCTCGTGATCGGCGGGAAGGTCGTGGCGGCGATGAAGCGTCAGGCCAGGGCCGGCGAGTTCCGCAGCAATCTGCATCGCGGCGGATCCGCCGAGCTCGTGAAGATCACGCCGGAGGAACGCAGCACCGCCGTGCGCGCAGCCAAGATCATGGGGCTGAACGTCTGCGGTGTGGACCTGCTGCGCAGCAATCACGGCCCGGTGGTGATGGAGGTCAACTCTTCACCCGGACTGCGTGGGATCGAGGAAGCGACCGGCAAGGATGCCGCCGGTCTCGTGATCGATTTCATCGAGAAGAATGCACGCCCCCACGCGACGCGAACCAAGGGCAAGGGTTGAGCGACGACTTCGAAGTCGGCGGCGTCCATGTCGCGCCGGGCGAGCGTCGGACCGTTCGCCTCGACGTCGCCCGTCTCGTCTCGGACACGCGGCTCACCATGCCCGTGCACGTGGTGCGCGGAAAGAAGCCCGGACCCACACTTTTCGTTTCAGCGGCCGTCCATGGTGACGAACTCAACGGCGTCGAGGTCGTTCGACAGGTTCTCGAATCGCGACGTCTGCGGCGCTTGCGCGGGACGCTCGTCGCCGTGCCGGTGGTGAACGTCTTCGGCTTCGTGAACCGCTCGCGCTACCTCCCCGATCGTCGAGACCTGAACCGATCTTTTCCCGGCAGCGAGAAGGGATCGCTCGCCGCGCGCCTGGCCCACCTCTTCCTCGAAGAGATCGTCGAGCGTGCGGACTTCGGCATCGACCTGCACACGGGTGCTCTTCAGCGCAGCAACCTCCCACAGATCCGCACTTCGCTCGACGACCCGGTCGCGCGATCACTCGCCTATGCCTTCGGCGCTCCGCTCGTCCTGCACTCGGATCTGCGCGACGGTTCGTTGCGCGAGTGGTGCCAGGAGCGCGATACGCCGGTCCTGTTGTACGAGGCTGGCGAAGCACTGCGCTTCAACGAGATCTCGATCCGCACCGGTGTCCGCGGAGTGCTGAGCGTGATGGAGAAGATCGAGATGCTTCCCGCGCGTACGCGTGCCAAGGTGCCGCGTTCGGTGCGTGCGCGAGAGAGTGCCTGGGTCCGTGCGCCCGAGAGCGGCGTGCTGCGCTCCGGTCCGCAACTCGGACAATGGGTCGAGAAGGACGCCGTGCTGGCGATCGTCGGGGATCCGCTCGGTGAGGACGATCACCCCGTGATCTGCCCCTTCGACGGTCTGGTGATCGGGGCGACGACCAGTCCGCTGGTCCACGAAGGGGACGCCCTCTACAACGTCGCGCGCCCGCTGCGCGAAGAAGGCGCCGAAGAGAGGATCGTGGGACTGGTCCCCGACATCGAGGGTCCGAGCGATCCAGCGACCTTGTTCGGCGAGAACCCGCTCAGCGATCCGGACGATTCCGGACCTTCTCGAGCAGACGGATGAGGGATTCGAGCTCGCCTTCGTCCAGGTGCCCCATCTGTTCGACGTGTGCGGTCTCGATCGGATCCTGAAGGCGATCGACGAGCTCACGGCCCTTCGCTGTGAGCTGGACCCAGACCACCCGGCGGTCCTTGTCGCAGCGGCGCCGAACCACCAGATCAGCCTTGAGCATGCGGTCGACGAGGCGCGTGATGTCGGGAACGCGCGTCACCATTCGGTTTGCGATCTCCAGGCTGGGCAGACCCTCTTCCCCGGCGCCGCGCAGAATGCGCAGCACGTTGTACTGCTGCTGGGTGAGACCGGACTGCTTGAACAGCGCGTCGAGCTCGGTGTGCAGCTGGTCGAAGGTCCGCGCCACGCTGAGATAGGCTTCGATCTCGGGTGCCCGGAAGGGGCGCGTCATCTTGAGTTCGTCGGCCAGGGATCGTCGGCTCATCGGGGTTCCTTCCCGGGTGGAGACCGGGGCGCGCGGCTCCCGATCGCAGGCGGTAGGGGACAGCCGCAGCGGCCGTGCGGCAGAAAATAGTCAGTGACATATGTTGTTGCAACGAATGTCGGGCGCGGGTCGGTCAGGTTCCAGGAACCCACGGGCACGCGTGGCGCGTTGTCCCCCGGTGGTCTAGGCTGGTCCGACGGGAGGTCGCGGATGCATTGCACAGGTCGAGTTTGGAGCGTTTCGCTCGGGGTTGCCGTCCTGATGACGATCGGGCTCGGGACCGCACGTCCGGTCTCGGCCGCCGATCATGTCGTGTCGATCCTCCCGCTGCGCGCGCTCGTCGCCGAACTCTCGGGCAACGAGCCCGAGGCGATCGACGTCATCGTCGGTCCGGGCGCCACGCCCGCTCTCTACGAACCGACGGCACGGCAGATGGTAGGCCTTTCGCGTGCCCGTGCCCTCTTCGTCGTCGGTGTTCCTTTCGAGACGACCTTCCTTCCTCGGGTTCGGGCGCGCTTCTCCGACCTGCGCATCGTCGACGTCGCCGCCGGGATGGAGCGAGACGAACTCCCCGAGGTCGGACACGAAGACCATGGGCACGCGCACGAACTCGATCCACACCTCTGGACCGATCCGCAGCGCGTGTTGCGCATGATCGATACGATCGCCGTGGCGCTCGCCGAGCTCGAACCCGACGAGGCGCGAGCGATCGCAATGCGTCGCGACGCGATGCGCGCGCGCTGGGAAGCCCTCGACCGCGAGATCGAGGCAGCCACCGAGGACGTTCAACCGCGCGTGATCGCCGTCTTCCACCCGGCCTTCGGCTACTTCGCGGCTCGCTACGGATTCCTTCAGGTCGCCGTTCAAGCCGGCGGGACCGAGGCCGGCGCTCGGCACATGACCGACCTCGCGCGTCGCGTTCGTGAACTGGGCGTGGACCGGCTCTTCGTCCAGCCGCAGTTCTCGCCCCAGCGGGCACGAACCATCGCGCGCTCGCTCGGCGTGGAGGTCGTCGAGATCGACCCCTTGGATCCCGATACGCCCGGAATGCTGCGGCGACTCGCGTCGTTGCTCGCGGGCGCGCCGTCGGGAGCACGGCATTGAGCGACGCACCCGCGATCGCGTTGCGCGACGTGCGCTTCGAACGCGACGGACAGGTCGTCCTCGACACCGTCGATCTCGAGATCGCGACGGGAAGCTTCGCGTCGGTCATCGGCCCGAACGGCGGCGGCAAGAGCACGCTCATGAAGCTGTTGCTCGGGCTGCTCGAACCGACCCACGGTTCGGTCGAGATCCTCGGACGCCCGCCAGCCCGCGCGCGACGCATGATCGGCTACATGCCGCAGCACCAGCAGATCGACCCACTCTTCCCGATCACCGTGGACGAAGTCGTGCGGCTGGGTGGTCTGGATTCGAGGTCTTTGATCGGGCGGATCGACCGTAGTGGAGTCGAGGATGCGCTCGTGGCCGTCGGATGCCAGCACCTCCGGCAGAAGAGTTTCGGCTCCCTTTCCGGTGGCCAACGGCAACTCGTCCTGATCGCACGCGCGTTGGTCGCCCGGCCCCGCATCCTCCTGCTCGACGAGCCGACTGCGAATCTCGATCCCGGCGTGGAGGAATCGTTCTACGAGCTGCTGCAACGTCTGCGTGGCGACATGACGATCCTTCTCGTCTCCCACGACGTCGGTCTCGTGAGTGAACAGACCGAACACGTGGTGTGCGTGAACCAGAAGGTCGTGACCCATCGCGCGCACGAGGTCACGACCGAGATCATCCAGGAGATGTTCGGCGGGAGCGGCGCGAAGATCGTCGACCACGGTCACGACCACCATGCGCACACCGAACGCGGGGAGCCACACCCGTCGTGAGCGAGTTCTTCTCCGCCTTCGTCGAGTTCGACTTCCTGCGGCACGCGGTGCTGGCCGGCGTGCTGGCCAGCGTGGCCAGCGGGATCGTTGGGACCTACGTGGTCACGCGACGGATCACGGTGATCGCGGGGAGCCTCGCGCACTCCGTTCTCGGAGGCATGGGCATTGCCTACTGGGCGCACACGGTTCACGGTCTGACCTGGCTGCAGCCCCTGCACGGTGCCCTGGTGGCGGCGGTCGTGGCGGCGCTCGTGATCGGCACGGTGCGCCAGCGCGGGACCGAACGCGAGGACACGGCGATCAGCGCGCTGTGGGCGCTCGGTATGGCGGTCGGCGTGCTCTTCCTCGCGCAGACGCCCGGCTACAAGGCCGACCTGATGACCTATCTCTTCGGCAACGTCGTGCTCGTCGACGCGGCCGAGTTGAAGTTGCTGCTGGTCGTCGACGCGTTGGTCGTCGGTGTCGCCGTGGTCTTCTACCATCCGCTGCTGGCGATCTGCTTCGACGAGGAGTTCGCCCGTGTCCGCGGGCTGCGGGTCGACGCTCTGTACTATCTGCTGCTCGTCCTGGTCGCGTTGACGGTCGTCACGCTCGTCTACGTGGTCGGGATCGTGCTGGTGATCGCGCTGCTCACGCTGCCGGTGGCGATCGCCGGACGTTTCGCACGCAAACTCTGGCACATGATGGCCATCGCCGCCGTGTTGAGCGCAACGATCACGACGGCGGGGGTCGCGGTGAGTTATGCTCCGGACCTGCCGGTGGGGGCGACGACGATCCTCCTGGCCGGCATCGCCTACCTCGTGGTGACGGCGCTCGGACTGCGGCGCCGTGAGCGGGCCGAGGAGGCAAAGGTCCCGCGCAAGGGCACCGGAGGCGCCGCGTGATCGAATTGCTCCAGCAGACCCTGGCGATCTTCGTCGAGTCGGCGCCCTACCTCCTGGTGGGGTTCGCGCTGGCGGGTCTGTCGAGCGTGTTCCTGGAGAAGGACAGCTGGCTGGCCCGCTCGCTCGGTCGGAAGGGCCCGCGTTCGGTTGCCCTCGCTTCGGTGATCGGCGCGCCGCTCCCCCTGTGTTCGTGCAGCGTATTGCCGGCCGCGATCGGTCTGAAACGCCAGGGCGCGAGCAAGGGGGCGACCTCGTCGTTCTTGATCAGCGTTCCCGAGACCGACGTGGTGTCGGTCCTGTTGACCTACGGTCTGCTGGGCCCGGTGATGGCGATCGCCCGTCCTGTGGCCGCGCTCGCGACTGCCTTCACGACGGGTGTCGTCGTCGATCTCGTGGACCGCGAGCGCGCGGACACGAAGGCCGCGTCCTCGGAAGACCAAGCGCACGAGCACGGCGCGACCAGAAACGGACCGTGGTGGAGGCGTGCGGCGCACTTCGGCTTCGTCGAGTTCTTCGACGACATCACGGGGCCTCTGGTCGTCGGACTCCTGCTCGCGGGTGGGGTGGCCGTACTCGTGCCCGCGTTCGACAGCTTCGGCTTCGCCGACACCGTGTGGCTCGGCTATCTGGTCGCACTCGTCTTCGGGATTCCTTCCTACGTCTGTGCGACGGCCACGACGCCGGTGGCGGTGGGCTTGATCCTTGCCGGCATGAGCCCGGGTGCCGTCCTGACCCTGCTCCTCGTGGGTCCGGCCACGAACGTGGCGAGTTTCGTCGTCCTCGGGCGTGAGTTCGGGCGGAAGATCCTGATCGTGTACTTGCTCGGCATCGCGATCGTCGGTGTGGCCTTCGGTGTGTTGCTCGACGTCGTGTGGGGGGCCGACGCGGTCCGCCTGGGCGCAGCCGGCACGGCATCGTCCATGGGGGCGTCGTGGTTCTCCCAACTCAGCGCCGTCGTGCTCGCCGTCCTCGTGTTCACGAGTCTGAAGCGGACACGCGCCGTCGGCCGGACGTGGGCGCGGATCGCCGTGCGTTTCGGCGGGTCCGCTTCACCGCGGATGGCGCGTGGCGTGGCGATCACGCTCATCGCCGTGATCTGGCTCTCGTCGGGTCTGTTCACACTGGGTCCGGGAGAGCGCGCGGTGGTCACGGCCTTCGGTCGAGAGGCGAGCGGCGTGCTCGGCCCCGGATTGCACGTGACGTGGCCGGTGCCGATCGCGGATGTCCATCGACTCGACGTCAACGCGATCCGAGCGCTCGAGTTCGGCTTCCGCCGCGACGTGGACCGTGACACGCGCGTCGCCCAGTTGCCACGTGGACGCGAAGTGGAAGCATGGATGCTGACGGGCGACGAGAACATCGTCGACGTGCGCGCAGTCCTGCACTGGCGCGTTCAGGACGACGATGCGGCGGTTCGGGCCCTGCTCTTCGACGTGGCCGCACCCGAAGTCCTCCTGCGTGCCGGTCTCGAGCGTGGACTGCGCGCCGGCGTGGGTCGACGCGGAATCGACGCTCTGCTCACCGAGGACCGCGGTGCGCTCGAGGTCGCGGTGCGGGATCGCTGGTTGCAACCCTTCCTGGATCGCTGCGCCGCCGGAATCGACGTCGTCGACGTGGCGGTGGTCGATCTGCACGCGCCGAATGCCGTGCACTGGTCCTTCCGCGACGTGGCCAGCGCCAGCGAGGACCGACGTCGCGACGTCCACCTGGCCGCGGAGTACGCCGAGCGGGTCGTGCGCGAGGCGCGGGGTGACGCGGCCGGTCTGGTTGCCACCGCGATCGGCGATGCCGCCATGCGTCGGGGCGAAGCGAACGGCCAGAGCATCGCGTTCACGGCGCAGGTCGAGGCCTTCGCCGACGCACCGGAAATCCATCGTCGTCGCCTGTACCTGGAGCGACTCGAGAGCACGCTCACCGATCTCGACCTCTTGATCGACCTCAGCGGTGACGCCGCCGCGATCGAACTCTGGCGTGGCGGACGTCCGTCCGGCGTGCGGGCCACCACGCCGCCGCCACTGCGTCTCGATGCCGTGGAGGAGGACC
>JGI12109J20283_10224070_pt1 | contig 11282 bp, 11 predicted proteins | sample ElkSlonscriptome_12_FD_20283 | JGI IMG/M metagenome (IMG submission 20283) | reverse complement strand
GTTTGGCGCGTACATACGGACGACGCATGCGAACAAGAGCTGTGATTGTCTGCTCGACGCTCGCTTTGGTGAGTCTATTGGATGACAGAAGGTGGCCGCTATGAAAGTGTGTGGCCGCCTGGCTCCAGAATGCGCTAGCCCTTCCGCCGTCGAGGCGGCCGGACGGTTTCTAGGACGCTGAGGGGGTCCTCCCACTCAAGAGCCTCGCACCAGTCCAGGAACTCGACCGGATCGAGCCGGCGTTGGCCCCTCAGCGTCTTGTGGACCGTCGTTCGGGGACGCCCGAGCCGTTCGGCGAGGGCCCGAACGGACAGGTCCAACTCCGTAGCCCGCTCCTGGATGAGGTTGGCAAGAGCCTGGTACCCACTGGCCTGCAGTGGTTGCTTGCTTGGCAATCGGACATGTTTTTTTGACCGTGGGGCTGGCACCCGGAAGGAAAGCGCGTATGCTTAAGTGTCTCCAAAACAGAGACATTAAACATTGTGGGTTGCGATGTCCGATCGTGTGCTGGCATTGGAGGGGCTGCTGTTCGAACCGTCGAGTGATCGACGGCCTGAGGGACTCGCGGTGCCGGAATCGTTCCTGCTCGGTGCCGCCAGAGCGTTCGAGCGGCTCCGCGGGCAATCGAGGCCCTCGGCCGCGATCGGGCGCGTCCGGGGTACGGGGCCCGGAGTCTCATTCGGCCGGCTCGTCGAGATGCTCGAGCGAGACCTGCCCATCGAGCTGTCGAGCCCTTTCGAGGGCGTGGACTCGATCTCGGGTGGTGCGTGGATCGCGAAGGAGATAGGGCTGGATCGCGACGATGCTCTCGCCAAGCTGTGCTTCCGCCCAGGCACCGCCGAGCTGCCACTCCACATCCACGAGCATTCAGATCGCTTCATCATGGTGCTGCAAGGCCGTGGCTTCTACCGCGTCGCCGATGATGGGCAAGCCGGATATGTCCACACCGTTCCCATCCGATCGCGTGACGCCCTGGCATTCACCAGCGGCGTGGCACACACGTTCAGCTGCCCGGCCGAGCCGTTCACGCTGCTCTCGGTCCAGGCCCCGTACATCCCCTTTGACCACCCCAAGCAGTATCGAATCTCCGAGCCGCATTGGACACCATCCGGTGCCGAGCTCGATCGAGGCCGCGTTGGGTGTGATCCGGCATGGACGATGCTCACCGGATCCAACGGGCTCCAGGCAATCCGCCACTCGGCTACCTAGCGCTAGTGCGACGACTGGGCCACATGCGTGCCGCCCGGGTGGGTGGTCGATACACCACGTTGTCAATATTGGCCCGGAGTTGCTCTTAAGGGCAGCCAACACTAAACGTATTCTGGAACGCAAGGAAGTCGAAGACAGTGAGTTCCCCGTCCCCATCGAAGTCTGCGCGAAGATCGCCGAGCGAGAACAACCCCTGGAAGACCAGGAAGTCGAACAGCGTCAACGTACCATCGCCGTCCAGATCCGCAAGGCAGGGTTGGCAAGTTGTCAATGAGAACAGCCAAACGCTCCCACATCCGATCAAGCCCTTGTAGTCCGCCGTGGACACCCCAGCAAGGAGGCGGATCCGTCCCTCGTCATCCCGCGACGCCGCCGAGACCCCCCAGCCCATGCGGCTGCTCGACTGCAACGGCTCGAGCAGCCCGCCCTCGGATTGCGAGAGCTTCTGCCAATCGCGAACGCGTCCGTCGGATTCCAAGAGCATGACCCAGACCGATCCGCGCACGCCGCCCCCATCGGTATCGAGCCAGGTGCCGACGGCCATATCGGGCGTGCCGTCGCCGTCCACGTCCGGCAGAAAGTCTACGGCACTGCCGAACTCTTCTCGTGCGTCAAGATCCCCCATGAAGCCGCCAAAACCCTCGGTGATCTTCGTGTCGGACTTCGCGGTGCCATCCGGGTTCAAAAGCACGACATATACAGCTCCGGCGTCTGGGTTCGATGCATCGTCCAGTCGTGCGGACACCACGAGATCCGGTACCCCATCACTGTCGATATCCTCGCCACCGCCCACGCTGTTTCCGAACCGATCATCTTGGGCAACGGCACCGCCGAATCCTCCTTGGCCGGGCCCTATGAGGAGCCAGCGGACAGCGCGGCCGGTGCGGTCAAGAGACACGATCCACACGGCACCATCGTCGCGCTGCCGCAGATCCTCGGTCGGGCTTCCGATCGCGACCTCCAGCGTTCCATCGCCATCGAGATCACCCAGACAAGCCACTCCGGTGCCAAAGCGAGCGCCCACGGATGCTCGGTCGCCGACGTGGATCTTGACCTCGTTCTTCACCGTGCCATCGCGGTTGAGGAACAAAACAAGTACGGATCCACGATCGGTGCCGGCCGCGTCATCACCAGGCGCACCAACAACCATGTCGGGAACGCCGTCACCATCGAGGTCACCGATGCCATCAATACCAAAGCCAAAGTTCGCGTCGCCCGAGAGTGGGCTCATCAGGCCACCCTGGCTTGGACTCGAGATTCGTTGTGTGGATCGGGTACGCCCGTCACTGAGTGGAAACACGATCCACACAGTACCACGCGCGGGCCCGCCGTCGTCTACATTTGGTGCACCAAGAGCAATATCGGGAATGCCATCGCCGTCGATGTCGCCGATTTCCGCTACCCCAACGCCCAAGCGGTCGTCTGTGTCCACCGCAGCGAGAAAGCCGGGGGAGTCAGGTCCGTAGCGAACTTGTCGTTCAACCATCCCAGCATCGGGGCACGCTGATTGTGCCCTGACCCCAGTAAGCGCGAGCGTGACTCCCAGCATAACGGCTATCCGCTGACTACCTACACCCATTGGAAGACTCTCCTTACTCTGGTCTTGTATATACCGCAACACGGTCTTTGCGAATACAGTATCGCGACTAGATGGCCCCGACCTCCGACCCCGTCGATTGTCGATGCCTGATTTCGGCATAGTCGCCAATCTCCGTACCGGGTTCTTTCTCATGGTCTAGATCATCATGAGCCGCTCGGACAAGACACCGTGCAATTGTGTATCCCCAAATTGAGGGGTATTCGCCAGGCGCATCGAGGCGTTGGTTGCTCGCGAATTGGTACTAATTCAATGGCTCGCGCTAGTGGTAGGGGCATCCCATCGCTGGTTGTACTTTCCGCTTGGTTCGGCCATCTCGATTGTGCTATCCAAATGGACATCCAGGGCCTTCAAGCCCTCTACAGAGCCCGCCTGTATGGCCGGGCGGCAGTCGCTATGTCCAGGACATCTCGTCTAAAGGCACTGCGCCCTGTGCTCTGTAGAGGGCTTGAAGCGTCCGGCCACCACAGAGTAGTACCAGATGAGCGGAAGACCGGAAGCCGCCGCGCCATCCAAATCCGGTAGACTTGGAACGGCGAGCACGACGCACCGTCGCTCGAAGGCTGCGGAAGCGCCGCCGGGCACGCAAGATCACCCAGACCATGCTGGCAACGCACATCGGCGTGACCTACTAGCAGGTCCAGAAGTACGAGACCGGTCGGGATCGCCTCTCGGTCGAGCGGCTGTTGCTGATCGCCAGGGTGCTTGGTGAACCGATCGAACGATGGCTGCCTAAACAGACTCGAAGGCCTGTGACGCTGTCTGACAGCATCATCAGCGTCAGTCTGACATCGGACGGTCTTGAAAGCCTTCAGATGCTCGATGACGAATTCGTGCTTGGTGCGGGTTACACGATCCGCGGCGTCCAAGAGTGATCGCTGGACATGGTGGTTTGATCCGTGGCTTCGGATCGATCGTCTCGTCGGTGATCCTCATGCGGCGAGCTGGGAATCAGCGTCAGGCCCGGCGGCTCTTCGTCGAGATCGGTACTCCGGGGCCTGAACAGCCGATCGACGGCTCGCCGGGCATCCCCGAGAAAGTCCACGTGGTGCTTGCCGTAGAGCTCGGTGGTCCGATGCTCGGTATGCCCCATCATCCCGGCGACCTGGCGGATCGAGACGCCCTGGGCGAGCAGGAGCGTCGCCCCGGTGTGCCGGAGAGTGTACGGACTGACACCCTCGAGGCCGGCCCTTAGGCAAGCTTTGCCAAAGGCGTTTCGGATGCAGGCCACCCTTGCCCCATTCCACTCGATCACATATCCGCTCCACGAGTGCTCTATGGCATCTTCGAGAATGGGGAAGATGGTCTCAGAGATCGGCACGACCGGTTTCCGCTTTCGTGTCTGGACGCATCCGGGCGGGAGGAAGTCGATCAGGCCGGATCTCAGATCCACTTGCTCGGTCTTGAGCCCGAGCACGGCTCCTGGCCGCTGCAGCGTGTGCAGGGCGATCATCACGAATCGGTACAGGTGAATCGTCTCGCACTCGGCGATCAGGCGGTCGACCTCTTCTGGGAAGAGGAATCGCTGCCGGGGCGGAGGCTCGGAGAGCCCGATGATCCTCGGCGGCGTGAGCACGAGCCCGTCCTTCTGAGCCTCGTTGAAGGCCGATCGCATGACCCGCAGCTCGCGGGCAATCGTGCCGTTCGAGCCTATGTAGCCGCGGGCCCGGATGGAGCGGCGGCGCCAGTCGACGTAGTGCTCCTGGGCCGCGCGCGTCAGTTCCGAGGCCAGCACGATGTCATGGGCGTGCAGGAATTCCGTCCACCAGGCCAGGGCCCGCGTCTCGGGCTCGGCCGCCGTGCGGCGTCGCACGCTGTCGACGTAGCTCGTGAGCACGTCCAGGATGCCGATGGCGTCCAGTGGCAACGGGCCCACGCTCGTGCGGGCCCTCACGAACTCGACCAGTCGCTCCTTGGCCAGGTCAAGGTCCGTCGTCCGGGTGCTCCGTCGCCGCAATCGGCTCGTGCCGGTCCTGCACCACGTGATGTAGTAGTACTCGGAGTCCGGTCGTCTGACCAGCTTGTGGCCTTGGTACTCCCAGAGGGGTTCGTAGAACATACGGTTGTCTCCTGTAGTTGGTCTTGAAGTTGGTGTTCGAGGTAGCGGTTCAAGATGGCCTCGGTGAAGAAAACCCGAGACCCGATGCGAAGGCAGCCGAGCCGGCCATTCTGGCGTTGACGGTCGATCGTGCTGCGATGGACCCTGAGCAGCTTCGCGGCTTCCGTGGCCGTCAGCAGATCGGGCAGGGCTTGGTTGTCTCGCTCGGCTGCCCTCCAGCGTGCGGGATCAGGCCCGCCACCAGCATCTCCCGCTTGATCCGAAGGGCCACGGCAAGCCTCACCATGAATCCCACCGTCATCGGGTCGATCCCCGTCTCGTGGTCGTCGAGCTGGTCGGTCGAGATGTCCTGCATCGAGGCGAGCTGGCGCTGGCCTAGATCCAGCAGCTCCCTCGCTCGGATCAGCCGTTGGCCGATCCTGTGGTCGAGGTCCTGTTCGAGTTGCTGTTCGGGCGTCAGTGTGGCGATCGTCATGGTCGTGTCTCCTTTCGTTCGTGCCATGACGCGCGCGCTCCGGCCTAGAAGTCAATCGCAACCGGTGAAGCAGGCCTCGGGTTGTGCTTCGGTGTGGCGCGGAATCCGCGCGTCGCGGGTGTTTGGGCCCCCTCATGACGGGTCCTCCACGCCCGGGTAAGCGATCGCCGGTTCGCCTCGTCGGCGAAGCACCTCGTTCGCCGCTCGAACGATGCGGCGGACGTCGCTCGATCGGCCGTCCAGCAGGAACACGCCCGTGCGTGTGAACTGGGCACGGGTGCCTAGGACATCCAGGGCTCGGACCACCGGCGTTGTCAGGGGGCCGGTGTCGTTGGGCGCCGTGGGATCGTCGTCGGGATAGTCCGGCGACCAAGGCAGCACCATCCTCCGGCGGCCGGCGGGATCGGTGATGGTTCTGGCACACTCTGGCGGCTGGGGATCGAGGAAGTCGGACAGCGTGACATCGCCATCCGTCAGGTCGATGATCCTCTGGAGCATCAGGGGTTGTGGGATCCGCTCGCCGGTCAGGTATCGCCAGACCGTCGAGCGGCGTTGGACGCCCAGCATCCGTCGGAGCTGCGTGGGCGTCTGGGAGTTCTCATAGAGATAGTCTGCGAGTTTCATACTCGCAGCGATACCGCAACCCGAGATTGTGCTCAATCACCCGTTGCCAACCGAGACGGGTACCACTCAAACAGCGGTGTAGATGCCGCGGGAGACCCGCTTGAACCGCTTGTCCTTGGTCAGGGTCTGGTTGACCATCACGCGGAAGTTCTTCGCGGAGGACTTCGTCTTGTAGCCGGACTTGAGCAGGGAGTCGGCGATCTCGGTCACCGAAAGTTCCTTACCCGTCAGCAGCGATTGCAGCGCATCGGCGAGCAGGACTCGCTTGCCACCCGTGCGCTTGGTGGAGGACCTTCGCCTGGGCTGGCGGGTAGTCCGTGACGAGGCGAGCGCGTCCTCGATGTCCGCGATGTGAGCATCGATCTCCGCGATCTCGGCCAGCAACGCCTCGCGCTCCTCCTGGAGGACCCCGCGGCGCCGATCCAGTTCCTTGAGCAGGCTGGTCGTGGTGGCGGACTTCAGAGGAGGCTGCCGAGGGGAGTTCTTTCGGATCTTGGGCAAGTGTTGGCTCCAATATTAACCGGCATGTCCTGAAACTGATCCCCAGTTTAGGGGGGGAGCATGGTATTAGGCGACCGTACCGAGAACAAGTCTTGGCACGCGACGTAAAGTTGTGTGCTATCGACACTATTCGAGATCGATCGGAGATCCAAATGTATCGCACGCAACGACTGTTGGGCTGGTTCTGTGTGTTCGTCGCCGCGTGCCTGACGGTTGGCTGCGGCAGCCTCGCGCTCAAGCAAAAAGAGCGCCAGATGGAGCTCGTCGCCAGGGACTGGTCGATGACCATCCGGGCGAGCCAGGTGGTGCCTGTGTATCCCCTTACGCAAGACATCCAGCCCGGGGATGTCTTCCTGGTGAACCAGACGGTCGCCGAGCAGAGCAGGCGGTTTCGGGACCGTGGCTTCATGCCAACCGATCTCTTGGTTACGCGCCTTGCGCCCTTGGACTTCGACGGCTTTTACGCTATGCGTGAAGCCAATGACGGTGAGGGAACTGGCCTCGTCCTGCCCGGCCATTGGCGTGATCAAGAAGACCCGACGATCCCGTGGGAGCGATTTCCGCGGGCGGGCTTCCCGAGCTATACGTTCGAAGTCTCGAATAGTGGTGGGCTGAGCATCGCCGTGCCGGTACAGTCCGTGCCGGTGGCGCTCAGCCTGACCGGGGCGGCCCGGGCGACTGGCTCCATCACGATCGCCGATGCGTCGACCTATGGCCTGGACGCCGGGACCATTTACAACAAGCTCTTGTCCGCATCACAACAAGGCGCCCTCGATCAAGCACGGCCGCCCGACGGCCAGTGCCCCTGGTACCTCAGGGTCGTCACTCGCGTTTTCGCCGCCAAGACGTTCGATGTCGTGCTGACGGCCCGTGACACCATGGGAGGAGGCGTTGACGCCGGTGCCCCCCAGCCCGTGTCTGACGCGTCGGCACAGCTCGAGGGTGGCATGACCATCCGGCAGATCAACGAGCAGATGGTGCAAGCCGAGTCGATGCTCGAATCGGCTGGCATACGCCCTCCGGGCGGATCGGTGCGGGCCACGTTCACCAATGGACGCACGATCGGGTTTCGCGAGACGTTCGCAGAACCGATCGTGATCGGCTACCACGGATTCGATGTTCAGATCGATAGTGCGGGGCGACTTGGCGCCATCATCCCGACGTTTCGAGTCCTCGATGAGGCGCTGGTTCCCCTGCCGCCCACGGCGATATCGACCGATGACTCCGCGTACGTCGCGATGCTCGACCTGCTCAGGGGGTTGCCGGCTGAGCGATCCCGAGAGATCTTGGTGCTTGCGGCGGAGAAAAGCGAGTCGTTTGGAGCTGAGTACAAGCGGGAGCTTGCTGAGCAACCCGCGGATCCCGTGGGAGCCTGGGTCACCGTGACCTCGGGCAAGGCGGGCATTGATCGGCTTTCGGGCCTGGTATCACGCGCAATCCGTGAGATGGGTGAATAAGCATGGCACGATTTACACGCGAGTTCTTGGACAACGATGTTCCGGGCGATGATGCCTGGCGGAAGATCACCGATGCGCTCAAGAGCGGGAACAAGAGCGTCGAGGTGCTTGCCAGGGTCATCGACGGCGAAGACAAGTGGGAGCTTCGATACTGGAACAGCATCCGAGAGGACCGATCGAACTCGGGCCGCGCGTCGCCGAACAAGGATTACTAGTCCAGCTTGGGAATGACGATGGCGGAGACAGCTAGAGACAAGCCTAAGCTGCGAGAATGGGTGGTAGCCTTGTTGCCGCTCGCGGCGTGCATTGGGCTCGCTTTCGTTGCGTCCGGGCTCTTAGCCATGCTGTCGCCCGGGCTCGGCGTGGTGACGCCCCAGCTCATCCAGCCCTCGCAAGCGAGTCCCCAGCAGGCCGAACGCTTCGGCACCGCCGCCCTCGTTTGGATCGCAGGGGGAGCGGCTGTCTTCGTCGCCCTTGGTATCACGCTCGCCGTTGCGTTGTGGGCCGTGCTCCTTCTGGGTTCACACCGCCGCACTTGGTGCTTGCTGTTGGCGTTGTCGGCCGTGGGGGCGTGGTGGGCGGCGAGCGCGCCTTCGTTCAGCACTGCGCTGCACAACCAGATCTCGGAACTTGGCTGGACTGCATTTCCGATCGATACACTGACCGATCGCTGGAACGGCCTGACGGCGGCCACGGTCGCCGCGATGTTCGTGGCTTCGGGCGCACTCATGTTCGGCATGCGAACCGGGGCCATCACCGATCCCCATGCCGCTGCCCGGCGGCTCAAGTGGCTCCTTTCCGGCGGGGCCATCGCGCTCGTGCTAGGCGTGATCACGATCGGATCGCTCTACAGACTGCCGGCGACGCTGGTCGAGCCCACGGCTGCGGGCGAGCGGCAAATCTTGACGCAGGCGATTGAGGATTCCGTCACCAATGCCCGCTCGCGAGGGCACGACGGGGGCGAGGTCGCCTCAACCCCACTTGAGCCACCTGAGTTGCCCATCGTTCGGCATTGGGTTGCGTCTCGGCTCGATGACGAAACACCCCCGGCGGTCATCGAGAGCGTGGCAGTCGCCGTCGAGCAACGGCTAGCCGCCGAGGGCGATCAGGCCGGCATCTCCGTGTGGCTGGAAAGGCTCGTGCTGCAGGATGCGTCCCAAGGATCCGGTCCTGAGGTGGTTCGTGCAGTCGAGAGTCTTGGGCTGCACTTGGCCTCGTTCTGGGGCGTGGTGTTCACGTCGGCGCTCTTCTTGCTCTACGTCCCCACGGCGGCAGTGATCGTGGCACAAGAACGTCGCCAGCCTGGTGCAACGACCACCAAGCCCATGGGCTTGATCGCGTTGGATGACCACCAGGGCGTCTTCAAGCCCATGCTGCGCGTGATTGCCGCATTGTCGCCCTTGCTCGTTGGTGCGCTGGGAGAACTCTTCACGGCGTTGCAGGCGCTCTTTGCGAGTCAGCCGGTCTAGCACAAGATACCACCAAGCAGCAGAGAGGCAACTCAGGCTCAGCCCGTCCGGCAGGTGGCGGGAGGGCTACGCGTTCGACCGAGATGTCGATGTCAAGGGGTTCGTCCGATGCAGCCTGCGCGTGATCGCATCGGGGCCCACACAGGGCGAGGCCCCGACGGCGATCCCGCTCCGGCAGATCGAACGACCAGATCACGCTATGGCGTGACCGCCGGCTGCTGCGAGCAGAGGACTTGCCAGTGGGGATCGAACGCGACGCGAGCGTCGGCATCGGTGGGATGGGCCATCGCGGTCCATAGGATTTCTGGTAGCGTGTATTGCCGAGGATCCTCGAACGGCAGGAAGGGCAGCTGGCAAGAAAGGAGCGTCAAGCCATGCTCGGCGGTGCTGAACGTGTGCACAACGCCCCTCGTGAAGGCGAACACGTCACGCTCGCGGGCCGGGATGGTCCGGACGGCGGTGCCCGTGAAGTCGTCGAGCGGCTCGTCGGTCACGTGGAAGTAGCCTCGGCCAGCAAGCACGATAATAAACCGGTCCGAGTGCTCGTGGGCATGCATGGGCAGGTCTCGGGCGCCTGCCTTCCAGTGCAGCTTGGCGAGGGCGTCGGATCGGCTCGGATCGACCAGTTGGTCACCACGCCAGACCGCCCCGCCGACGTGGAGGCTGCCCTCGAAGGGGAATCGCAACTCGATTGGACGATCCGCCTCGAGCCGGGCCACGAGGCGAGAGAATGAGACGCCACGGCCGGTGCCGCGGATGCGGCCAAGGGCGGCACAAGGACCCGCCGAGGCTGCACGGAGCCTCCCGATGGCGTGCTGGGCGGCGTCCAGGACGCCCCGCAGGCCTTCAGTGCCGCTTCTCAAGTCCTCCGCACTCGAATCCAAACAGATAGCGTCCATTGTCAATGTCTTGGGATCGTCTCGCATGCTTCCCCCTGGAATCCGTTGGGCATTCTACGTTTTGTATGTAGACGAATCGTCTGCTTCGTCGGACCGTCGGTCCAGTGAACCGCAGGGCTTTTGTGCGAGATTTTGGCGAGCGGGTCCGTGAGCTGCGGACCGAGCGCGATCTGTCTCAGGAGAAACTCGCCACCCTCGCGGGCTTGCACCGCACGGCGGTCTCGTTCATCGAGCGGGCCGATCGCTCGGCCAAGTTGGAGACCATCGAGAAGCTCGCCCGAGCCCTCAAGGTCGAACCGGCAGACCTGATGCCTCCGCTGCGGAAGTAGCCGCCCGCCTCGATGTGCCAAGTTCGGACGTGCTACTCGAGTTGCGCCGGGCCGCAGCTTGTGGTATCCAAGTCCGCATGACCCCAGATCCGCTCAGCTCATCCAAGCACATCGACGTGCTCCTGGAAGAATTCCGAGCTCTCTACGGCCTCGCTCAGTTCCGCATGGTGGCACTGGATCGCCGAGTTCCGCTCGCGGGTACCGCACTGGGGTTGTCGTTGGGCGGAGCATTCGTCGCCCCCCTCGCCATTCAGATAGTCGTCTTGATGGTCTTGCCGATAGCCGTGCTCTGGCTGGTCCGCACGACGATCAATCATGCCAGGTCGTTCGAGGATGTGCTGCGACGGATCGAGCAGATCGAGCGGCGCGTCAACGAGATCGCTGGTGAGCGGCTGCTTGCTTTCCAGTCTTCGCATCCAAGCCGGGGTGAGGCCGTTGGTGGACGCACCGGCCGCGAGTCGGTCCTCGCGGTCTTGCTGGTATCTACCGGTGCTCTGCTGGCATGTATTGGCCTGACGGTGATTATGGTCGATCAACCAGGTGTCGCTCGATTGTTGTATCTGGCGGTGCCGATCGGTGTTGCTGCGGGGCTTGCTCGGGAGTTAATGCACTGGTCACGATACCGGTATCCGAGTCGCGAGTCCGCTCCCCACTACAACTCGA
>JGI12109J20283_10010121_pt1 | contig 11289 bp, 8 predicted proteins | sample ElkSlonscriptome_12_FD_20283 | JGI IMG/M metagenome (IMG submission 20283) | reverse complement strand
GCTAGTTGTGGTGGAATAACTATTTCAACTCGGCGACAATATATCGAAAATCAGAACAAACCTAATTCCGATAAACCCTGACCGCAATTCATCTCACGCTGCTCTGTCGGGTCAGACGTGGGGCTTCTTGGGGAAGAAGCTAAAAATGGAAAAAGTACCTGGGAGTCTGGCCGTGTTTCGACCCCAAGCACTTCTTCTACAGACCTCACTCCTCACACTGATACTAATATACACGATAATCTCAGCTTGTCAAGCGATCAGTCTGTTAAATAAATCTAAACTCATCTAAACAGTCGTTGCGGGTTGAGGTTGGAACTGGAACATCGAATAGATCACATTCCGGCGAATGTCGGTCATCATATCGAGGAATTGTTCATAACCTTCCCGTTTGTACTCAATCAAGGGGTCTTTTTGACCGTAGCCCCGTAGTCCAACTGATTCGCGTAACGCATCCATCTGCTGAAGGTGTTCGCGCCAGAGGGTGTCAATTTGCTGCAAGATAAAGAATCGTTCCGCTTCTCGCATCAAACCCGGTTTAATTTGATTAACTTGGGCTTCCTTGATATCGTAGGCGTTGCGTAACTGTTCGTGTAAGAAGGTCTTAATCTCATCGACATTCAAATCAATCAGTTGGTCTGCATTTAAGTCTGACAGCAAATAAACAAACTCTTTGACCTTACTGACCACATTTTCCAAATCCCACTCCTCCGAGGGCAAATCAGGGTTAATATAGGCATCAACAATGTCATTCATCGTCTGTTCGCCGTACTTAATCACCTGTTCTTTCAAGTCCTGACCTTCCAACACCCGACGTCGTTCGGCGTATATTGCCCGTCGTTGGTTGTTCATCACCTCGTCGTACTCAAACACCTGTTTCCGGATGTCATAGTAATAGGTTTCGACCTTTTTCTGAGCATTTTCGAGCGATCGCGTTAACAGTTTCGACTCAATGGGCATATCCTCATCAACGTGAAACGCATCCATCAAACCTGCGACCCGATCTCCGCCAAAAATCCGCAGTAGATTATCCTGCAAACTGAGGAAGAAGCGAGTCGAACCGGGATCACCTTGTCGTCCTGCCCGTCCTCGCAGTTGATTATCAATTCGGCGAGATTCGTGACGTTCAGTCCCGATCACGTGTAACCCTCCGAGTTGAACCACTTCATCGTGTTCCTGCTCAGTAAAATTTTCGTATTCGGTAACAATGGTTTTATAAACTTCTCGCAACCGTTGAATCACCGGATCAGTCGTGGGTGCTTTTTCTGAGGCAATCGCCAGTTTGTCTTCAGCCAACAATTCCGATAAACTGCGATCTCCGTATTGAGACACCGCAAACTCAACCGTCTCTTTTAGTTGTTGTTCAGTCTCTCGCGAGAGTTGAGTCGGAAAAATTTGAGGGGAGACTTTCCAAGATTTACCCTTTTTCTCACCCCCAAAGCCCTGACCCCCTCCGCTGCCGCCTCCACCCGAAAAAGCCCGTTTCATCGCGAGTTCTCGTTCATCTTCGGGCTTAACAATGCGAGGCATGAAATATTCCCGCATTTTTAGTCGGGCCATGAAGTCGGCATTTCCCCCTAAGATAATATCGGTTCCGCGACCGGCCATATTGGTGGAAATCGTTACCGCCCCTTTGCGTCCAGCTTGGGCAATAATTTCCGATTCCCGTTCGACGTTTTCCGGTTTAGCATTGAGCAGATTATAGGGAATCTGACGTTCGGCCAACAACCGAGACAGTAACTCAGATTTTTCAACACTGGTGGTTCCCACAAGCACCGGACGGCCAACTTCATTCATTTTGGCGCATTCTTCAGCGATCGCACTCCATTTCCCCAGTTCAGTTTTGTAGACCACATCAGATAAATCTACGCGACCTGTGGTTCGGTTTGTCGGTACAATCGTGACTTGCAGGCTATAAATTTTCTCAAATTCAACTTCTTCTGTTTTCGCCGTTCCCGTCATCCCCGATAATTTGGGATAAAGCAGGAAGAAGTTTTGATAGGTAATAGTCGCTAGCGTTTGGGTTTCGGGCTGAATATCAACGCTTTCTTTGGCTTCAATGGCTTGATGTAAGCCATCACTCCAACGGCGTCCCGGCATCACCCGTCCCGTAAATTCATCGACGATCACCACTTCATCCTCACGGACAATGTAGTTGACATCTTTGGTAAATAGCTCTTTGGCTTTGACCGCGTTAAACACAAAATGCGCCCAAGGGTCGTTGGGATCGTATAAATCTCTGACCCCAAGTAGTTCTTCTGCTTTGGCAAACCCTTCATCACCCAAAAGTACATTCCGGGCTTTTTCATCCACCTCGTAATCTTCTTCGGGTTGGAGTGTTTTGGCCACTTGAGCCGCACGAATGTATTTTTGGCTGGGACGTTCGACTTGACCCGAGATGATCAAAGGAGTCCGGGCTTCATCAATGAGAACCGAGTCTACTTCATCGATAATACAAAAGTTAAAGGGACGCTGAACAACATCATCCATAGAGGTTGACATATTATCGCGGAGATAATCAAAGCCCACCTCGCTATTGGTTGCATAGGTGATATCACAGCCATAGTTTCTCTGGCGTTCCTCTGGACTCATGCCCTGCTGAATTAATCCAACGCTCAATCCCAGAAAGCGATGGACTTGACCCATCCATTCGGCATCGCGGCGAGCGAGATAATCGTTAACAGTAATAATATGAACGCCATGACCCGATAGTGCGTTGAGATAGGCGGGTAGGGTTGCTACGAGCGTTTTTCCCTCTCCGGTTTTCATTTCGGCAATTTCGCCTTTATGAAGGATCATCCCTCCCAACAGTTGCACATCAAAATGGCGCATTCCTAAAACTCGCAGTGCAGCTTCTCGGGTCACTGCAAAGGCTTCGGGTAGAATTTCATCTAAAATTTGCTCCCGCTCATCACGCGATTTTGCTTTGGCTAGAATTTCTCTAAACTCTCCCGTTTTTGCGGTCAATTCCTGATCGGAGAGTGCGTGAATTTCTTCTTCTAAAACATTTATATCCGTTACGATCGGTTGATATTTCTTGAGTTTGCGAGCGTTTGGATCGCCCAGCAGAGCTTTCAGCATGGCAACAACAGGACCTTTACACCGACGAGAACTTATTGCTTATTGTAGCAATTGATGCCTCAAAGCTGGATCTTTTCGGGGATGAACCTTGAAATTTTGCCGATAACCTGCCTGATTTTTATGATTTATTTTTAAGTTTCGAGCCGTTGAAAACCGTGTTGACCTATCGGTTTAAGGAGAATCTGTCCATTCTGAGGTTAATTTCCGAAAGTTATATTCGGAGGCTGATGGATGACAATTGAGGCAATTCTTGACCGAGATCGGTTGAGAAAATTCAACGCGCGGATGAAGGGCTTTAAAAAAACGAGAGCGTTCAACTCGAAAGGGAAGTTGTTCTTCTTTGAGGTCTAGGGGACGTGAGAAGGTTTGTAAGTAGTTCCAAATCAGTATCCGAGGGGGATCGACGAGGGGTTGCAGTTGGCGTCCGTAATGTTGGGTATCTTGGAGAAGTTGTCGCCAGGTTTGCGACGGTAAGACGGGGGGTGGAAGGGCAATATGACAAGCCGAACAGTTTTCAAGATAGAGTTGTTGTCCGAGTTCAAAGCGTCGGGGAACCCGATCTACACTGGCAATTTGATTGGAGGAGAGGGCAAGAGTATCTTGACTCTGAGGCGATCGGGGGATTGAACTTTGAGCCACCCAGTGGCCCAATACTGAAAAGAGAACAATTCCCAAGACAACTACCCGCAGACTCCGTTGCCTGAGTCGGGAAAAGTATCGTTTAGAATCGGATATATGCCGTCGTATCGGTAACTTTTGATTCACTGGCTTGTCTCTCAACTGAGGTTGGCGAGAGTCTAAAGGCTTGATCGTTTTGCTATCGGGGGGTTGAATTAGTTGATTTGCAAAAGCATTCCTTCTCGCGCCACAACTCCTTCAGGAAAGACGGCTTGTACATCGGCCTCAACTTGATCGAGAAAGTCATCATCGTGAGAGGGATCATGTTGATACATGACTATTTTTTTGACTCCGGCTTTTTTGGCAACTTCGACTCCCACTTGCCAGGTTGAATGTCCCCAGCCGACTTTAGAAGATTGAGGATGGTAGTATTCCTCGTTAGTATAGGTGGCATCATAGATTAGGACATCAGCACCCCGAGCCAAATACAAGACATTTTCATCGAATTGGTCTGGAAAATGTTCGGTATCACTACAATAAACCACGGTATGTCCTTGCCAAGTGACCCGATATCCGATGGCTCCATTGGGGTAATTCAAGGGAGCTGTCTCAATTTTGATATCTTCAAGTGATACAATCTCGCCGGGAATAATATCATAAAATTTCAGATCCGATTGCATGACGTGCATAGGAACCGGAAAGTTGGGATGAACCATCTGGTCGGCTAATCTTTGTTCAATGGTGCTACCATCTGGGGTAATTGCACCGTAGATGTGGAAGCGATTGATGGGGATAAACGCAGGCACGAAGAATGGAAACCCCTGAATGTGATCCCAGTGGGTATGAGAGAAGAACATACAGGCATCAAGAGGCATTTCTTTGAGTAAGCTTGTCCCCAGAACTCGTAAGCCTGTTCCGGCATCAAAAATTAGGAGTTTTTTCCCCAAGCGCATTTCGACACAAGAGGTATTGCCTCCATAGCGAACGGTTTGGGGGCCTGGAGTGGGAATCGTTCCTCTTACCCCCCAAAATTTCACGTAGAAGTCTAGTGAGGGGTTGGTTTCCATCTGAGCCTGTTCGGAAGGCTGTTGACTCTGAGCAGGTGGATCAGAAACTGACGACATCTTTGTGGTATTCAACCTTAAACGTAGGACTAAAAATTTAAGACTTGAAAGCCTCATCTCTTGTACTGATGAGGGGTACTTGATCAATTATGGAACAGTTGCACCGCTGTTTTTTATTGTTGTTGAAGATTTTATTACCGAAGCACCAATATTATTCTAGCCCCGAACCTCAAGAATTCGGTTTTTTTCGTCTACGAAAACGATTTTAGGAACGTGGGTTTTGATTTCTTCTGGAGTCAACTGTCCGTAAGACATCACAATGATCCGATCACCTGTCATTCCTAAGCGGGCAGCAGCACCATTAAGTTCGATAGCACCGGAACCTGCCGGCGCGGCGATCGCATAGGTGATCAGGCGCTCCCCATTAGCGAGATTCACGACTTGCACTTGTTCATGGACGAGAATATCGGCTGCTTCTAGTAGAGTTTGATCGATACTAATACTACCGACATATTCTAAATTAGCAGTCGTGATGGTGCAGTTGTGAATTTTCGCTAATAGGAGCGTGCGATACATGGTCTTACCTTCGGGGTTTACCGATCAATATTTTCTTAAACCGAGTCTCGACCTTTGGAGTTCCCGGCAGCGATGCACTCTTGTATCAAAGGATTGACCTGATCGACATCTTTCCACCCGAGAATCTCGGTGACTTTTTTTTCTAAGTTTTTGTAGGTTCTGAAGAATTCAGCAATTTCATCTAAGCGATGAGGAGCAACATCTTTGAGTGACTTCACCTGCTTATAGCGAGGGTCTTTTTCCGGAACACAAAGGATTTTTTCGTCGCGATCGCCACCATCTATCATTTCTAGCATACCGATGGGTCGGGCTGTGATCACACATCCGGGGAAGGTGGGTTGATCCATCAGCACCATCCCATCAAGGGGATCTCCGTCATCGGCGAGAGTATTGGGAACAAATCCGTAATCATAAGGATATTGTACGGAGGCGTAAAGCACCCGATCAAGGGCGAAGGCTTGTAAGTCTTTGTCGTACTCGTACTTATTTTTGCTTCCGGCAGGAATTTCAATGAGTACGTTAATGAGTCCCGGCTCTGGCTGGGCTGGAATCTGCGATAAGTCCACTGATCGTTCTCCAAGCTATTTTTTAGGGGAAGTCTTCCTGAATCAGGCTGTCGAGTCATCAACAGATTGGAATGGATGATCTCCCATTTAGCATTCTAGGAGCGATCGTGTGATCGAGCCAACCCTAAACTCAGGAATTGAGCTGCGGGATCTCCCCACAGGACAATAGGAGTTGATCAGAAGCCTGGTTTAGAGGCTGGGCCGTTTCATTTTCCCCCTAAAATTTGATTGGACCGGAGTACCGGAGGTGGGGAGGTGGGGAGATGGGGAGTACCGGAGATGGGGAGATGGGGAGTACCGGAGGTGAGGAGTACCGGAGATGGGGAGTACCGGAGGTGGTGAGTCCACCCCCGTGCGCGGGGAACCCGCGTTGAGGGGAGTGGCTATCGGTGTTGGGGGAGAATTTCTATGCGCGAAAAAACTATTTTTAATCAGAAGCGCACTTCACCCATCACTCCCGGAACCCCATACCCCCGGCAATTTTTAACTCGGGAAGCGAGTCATCGCAGGCGATGACTTATAATGAAACAGCCCTGGGGTTTGGAGGGAAAAAACACCTTCCGTCTCAAAATTCTGAGCCGACAGAGAGCGATTTGGGATTTTTAGGGTTGATTGTTGGTTAAACCTTGGATCGGATAGGGAGGAGATTGCCAAGTTGCACCTTGACTGGGGGAATAGTGGGCAATCGTGAGTAGAGGTAGCGTTAGCGTCATTAGGGCAATGACTGTTCCCACAAAATTTGCAAACCAGTCGCTAGCATGACTAGAGGCACTAGGAGGGTGACTATCAGATTCCATACAAAATTCTTTCAAGCTTTGGAGCGTATATTCGGCGAGCTTTTACTGATTAAGTATAGCACGAAATTACCGGGTTTTATCTATCATCCCGAAGACAGATTTTCGGGTTCTCTTGACCTTGATGAGAACGATCAAGTTTCAGAAATTGAGCTGATTATCGGCATTGCATAGAGAAGTTGACCGGGTTTGAGAGTTAATCGAAACATCATCAAATGTTAACTTTTGGAGAGAATTCTCCTCTAATTTGGGGGGGGTTCAATGGACATCTGTCGTCTGAGTCTTAATGGGAGGATTGATGGATTTGGCTGTAGATTTCTTTGACGACATCAAGCAGAGTTAAGACTTGTTGCCATTGAGGAAGCTTCGGGTTACTGCTGCGGGCAAGTTCTGCTTGCAAACGGTTTTGAAGTTGCTCAATAAGCTGTTCGGTAGAAGTCGAGTCTTCATCTTTTTTGGACTCATGGCTGAGGGGAGTTGCTTCATTTTCCCACTCAACTTCACCGTTCTCTGGCAAATTTTCCCGTAAATCCTGAGCGGTTTCTGCCAGCATTAAGGCCCTTTGAGCGATGTTATCGGGAAGTTTAGGACGCTCAGATAAGGCAATGCGAGACAGTTCGAGTAACAGTTGCCGAACCTCTTCTAGCCACTGACTTTGTTGCTGCCAATTCAGGTCAGGGTTGAATTGGCTGGTGTTTTGTTGAAGGACTTGTGCATTTTGGGCGAGGGGAAGGGCTTCTGTGGAGACTCTTTCGGGGAGTCGAGGTAAGTCAGCTAGTGATGCCCGAGCGATTTCGATCAACAGATTGTGAACCTTCTCCAGCCATTCAACATCGGAAAAATGGGAACTTAGTTTAGTCATATCTTAAGCACACTGTATCTCAAATTTTGAGGTCTATCGCCTGGATTTCATCTGTGAAAATCCTCTAGAATTTATTAATTCTATACCAATTTTATTCAGTTACACTCTTAATGCGACCAAAATTGAATCTAAAATTAACATTGTTTCAGATGTTTTCACAGTAATGATTGGCGATCGCGACTGAACTCCTGGGGGAGACTGTTGTCTAGCGGTTTTCTATTTTTCGGTCAACTTCCAAACACCATCCCAGTTTTCGCTCGGCGGTTTTGTGGTTTCATACAAAATACAACGATCAACATGAAGTTTAGCCGCTTTATTTTTAGGATCAATGTTTAAGACTTCCAAAAATTCTCGTTTGGCTTTTCTAAAGGCTTCTTTAGCTTGAGTCGCAAATTCTTTTTTCGCCAGATCAATCAGCTTTCTTAACTGAGGGAGTGACATTTCTTTGGCTTCATCCTCTAACATCTGCTGATTTTTGGGATCTGCACTAAACTGTTTGAGTTTAGCGATGAGTAATTTTTTGGTATCGCGAGGGGTAATTGCTTTGGCTTTGTCTCGAACATTGACGAGTGCTTGTTCCAGCGGACTTGCCTTCAATGCTTCGAGTTCTAGGCGATCTACTGTATTTTCTCCAAGAATGTCAACTAAGGTGGTTAGTGACCACTCCAACAGCATTTCTTCGATCAATTCTTTGTCATTGTAAGACAACTTTTTGATTTGGGCTTCAGACAGTTCTTCTAACTGATGTAACAACTCGATCAGATGTTGTTCGCTGAGTTTTTCTCGGGCGGTTTTGAGATAATACTCTCGTCCTTTGTGATAATGGTCGATGATGTTTTGTTGATCTTCTGAGAGGGGACGCGCAAGTTTTCCTTCCCGAATTCCAACTAACTCATAAATTTTAACGGGTTTACTTTTCCCTTTGACGGTGATGTAGTCAAGTTCACGGACAATTAACCGTTCTGCGTAGCGATGATAAGTATTGTCGCTAATAATAATATCGGTTCCGTATTGTTTACTGGTTCCTTCTAAACGAGAGGCCAAATTCACCCCATCTCCAATAGAAGTTAATTCCATCCGTTTACTAGAACCAATATTCCCACTGATGACTTCATCGGAATGTAATCCCATACCAATACTAATGGGTAATAACCCGTGATCAACTCGGATCTGATTAAATCCTTCCAAACGATAGCGCATTTCAAGGGCTGCTTGCATTGCCATCCAGGGATGATCCTCGAGCGGGGCTGGAGAACCAAATACCGCCATTAACGCATCGCCGATATATTTATCGAGAGTGCCTTTGTAGTTGAGTACGGTGTCTACCATTTCCTCAAAATATTCGTTGAGCATGGTAACGACTTCTTCGGCTTGTAGCTTTTCCGTCAGGGTTGTATAGCTTCTAATATCACTAAAGAGAACCGTAACATCTTTGCGTTTACCGCCTAACCCGATATCCCCACTGGCGAGTAATTGTTCGGCGACTTCTGGAGTCATGTAGCGATAAATGAGATTTTTGACCTCTTTTTCACCGCTAATATCTTCCATCACCACGAGAACCCCACTGACTTTTTTGGGATCGCTGACATCGGACATGGAGTTAATGGAGAGGTTAATACTTTGGGGTTCTTCTGCTGCACCCGATAATAGGGTTTGATCGGGATAATATTGTTGTCGATCTTTGGTGTCTTTTGGATGTAGGGCGGTTTCAAACCATTTGGTAAAGTCGCCTTCTTTGAGATGAATCAGATCGGGAACATACTGTCCGGCGGTGACATCGGCATCACTTAACCCGAGTAATTCTTGAGCGCATTCATTGGTGGCAATAATTTTCCCGTTTCTGTCAGTTGAAATGACGCCGTTGCTCAAACTGCGAAGAATATCGCGCTGCATTTGTTCTTGCTGACGCACGGTTTCAAACAGTTTGGCATTTTGTAGGGCAATTCCGGCTTGAATATTAAAGGCCCGCATGAATTCTAAATCGTTGCGGTTAAAACTGGCTTTCCATTGTTCAGGAGGTTCAGGCCAAGTTTCGGGGTCGTAGGGGGGATAGCCGCCTTGTTTTTTCTTGTTAATCAGTTGTGTGACTCCGATTAATTGGTCATCGGAATTGAACACGGGCATACACAACAGGCTACAGGTGCGATATCCAGTTTTTTGGTCTGTTTCTTGAGATTTAACGGAACGGGGATCTTCGTAAACATCAAAGGAAATTAGCAGAGGTTCCCCCGTGTCAGCGACGATTCCGGCAAATCCAGCATGAGCAGGGATGCGGATTTCGGTGAGTTTGCCCTCAATCGGAATTTTTGTCCAGAGTTCGCCTTTTTCTGCATCGAGAAGCCAAAGGGTGCTGCGATCGGCGTTCATTAGTTCTTTGGCCTGATCCATGACGTTTTTAAGCGTTTCTTCGAGATCCAGGCTACATTTACTCAGGGAGTTCACCGCATTCATCAAGGCTTTGGCGGCTCGTTGTTTTTGAGTGGCGGCGTAGAAGGATTTGGAGGACTCAAGAATCAGGCGAATGGAAGGGACAAACTCGGTAAACAGTTGCTCATCGTCTTCTGTAAACCCGCGCTTATCTATTTTTTCTTCTAGGGGGGCTTCGAGATCGCTTTCGGGTTTGAGTTTATTGAGAAGTTGGACAACCGCCACTAATTCTTCTTCTTCGTTGAGCAGCGGCATTGCCATCATGGTGTAGGTACGATACCCATATTTGCGATCTGATTCCTTGGCGGCTTGGGAACGAGGATCGTCGTAGAAGTCGTAAGGAATACTGACGACTTTTTTGGAGGTGGCTGCTTCTCCAGCAATTCCAGCATTACTGGGAATTCTTAATTCTAGGGGTCTTCCGTCTTCTCCTTTGGCAACAATTGACCAAAGTTCTTGTTTGTCATCATCGACTAACCAAATGGTTGTCCGATCGGCGCTGAGTAATTCACCAGTTTTGAGCGTGATCGAACAGAGCATTTCGTTGAGGATTGCCTCAAACCCTTGGGCGTCGAGCAAGTTGTCGAGAATCGAGAGGGTTTCATTAACGGTTTTGAGCTTTTGTTCAACCTCTTTGACGACTTGAACAAAGTTGTCCTTTTTCAAGGGGGCCAAAAATGAGGAAAAGCTACCACTATTGCTTGATCGCACAATCGCAGCACTACTTCCTCCATTCCCTGTAGATTGACCTGGGTGTATATTGTCTGGGGAGACAGAGGAGGTCACGTCTTGAGATGAAGAATCACTGTTTTGGCGATCGTGATCAACAGTAACGTCTACTGTTTTGAAGACGGTTTGCTCTTTGGGATTGCCTGGAGATGCAGATTTCATAGACCTTTACCAAAAAGACCTGTACTTTAAAATCATCGTTAATACAATGGACAGCAACTTTTGGGAGAATGAGTTGATGTCTCTACGTTATACAGATGAGCTTGGATATTCTTCAGTTTACGCGCTTCAGTCGGTCGGTGGTTAAATTATCAAACTGTGATTAAAGAACTGTAATCAATTTTTGCACTGATAGCCAGCAAAAGGATGTGCTTACTTCTACCAATTTTTGATTGGAGTTCAACGATCAAAACTGAGTTGACCCAGATTAGCTAAAAATCTAATGCCGACAGTAGACAGACTCAACTGAGTATATACCGAAGATAGAGCATAGAGAATAAGTTAGTTAATAGTATAAGGGTAAAGGTTAATATCGGGTAGGAAGTTACTCCCCCTTTTTTAATGAGGATCACAAG
>JGI12109J20283_10419909_pt1 | contig 11298 bp, 6 predicted proteins | sample ElkSlonscriptome_12_FD_20283 | JGI IMG/M metagenome (IMG submission 20283) | reverse complement strand
CGCCGTGTCGGCGTTCCACGAGGTCCATTCCTTCGATTCCGGCGCCCGGGTGCTACGCGTCGGAGTGGGTGGGCAAGTCGTGGACAGCGGGCGATGGGTGGAACTCTATCACGCTCGTCTCGGAGAGGGCCTGGTCCCGGACCCTGACCAACCGATCACGGTTCGGGATTCGGACGAACAGAATTTGATCGAACTCGGAATTGCCCCATCGGCGATACGCGCGCTGGCGAATGGAATGGGCCGTTTCGAAGGGCCGTCGCGAACCGGAGTCGCGAGTGGCGAATCACAGATCCAGGATCCTGGACCGGAGCACGCTCCGGCCGCGACGGATCCTCGATCTTCGCAGGCCCGTTGAGGCACTTTTCGAGACGCGTGTAAATCACTGTAGTATCAGAGTTTCGGGCTCTGCGACGCGGTTGGTACCCCCTGGTACGCGAGGGAAGTCGACCTTCTCTCGTGCCTTTGCCGATGATCCCCACGCGACCCCAACTTCCTCCTCGCGTTCGGGAGCCTGCGATGGTTGGGGGGTGGGGTCGATCGCTTCTGGTGGACTGGACTGGGATTCCCTCGACGCCGTGGACACTTCTGAGGGCGAGAGTTGCACTCGACGAGGGGTCCCTTCCAGGCAATGGCCACAAAACTCAATCCACCACCTGACTGACCCGACTCACCGCCCGCCAACCCCCCTCATCATCCCTCACCCAGACATCGATGAGCTCGAACTCCGGAGGCCAATCCCCGCGCCCCTTCTGCGACCAGTCCATCGTCATCGTCCGATGCGCGACGGCCATGCGGCCGGTCACGCGCACGTCCGACGAGGTGATCTTCGCCGAGCGGACCTCCATGCCGGTCATGCCGAGGTACATCTCCTTGGAGATCGGCGGCCCGTTCCCGTAGGTGCGGAGCAGCCGGAAGTCGCGGTGCATGATCTCGGCGATCGCCTCGAGGTCGGTGCCCTCGGGATCTTCGAGCGCATCGGCCCATGCTCGTTCGCGCGCCGCGACGTCATCGGCCGGAGTGGTCGTGTGGTCGTCGGCCGTGCATCGCGGCCCCAGTTCTCATCGAAGCAACACGAAGCGACCCGACCTCGCTTCTCCCTGTGCACGCACACGATACATGTAGGTCCCACTCGCGAGCATCCGTCCTCCGTCGTCCCGCCCGTCGAACGCCACGGCATTCGAGCCTTCCTCGGCCCGCGCCTCGATCGAACGTACCCGGCGGCCGGCCAGGTCGAACACGTCGATCGTGACGTCCGTTGCCCGCGGCACGGCGAAGCGGACGAGCGTGCGTCCGGTGAAGGGATTGGGATGGCTCCCGTCCAATCGTAGGGACACGACGGTGCCGGCCGGCGCGCTCGTCGCCGAGCTTTCCACCCGCGCCAGATTGCTCGACGGGCTGGCGTTCTCGTGCACGTCGACGGCAATGACGCGGTAGGCGTAGGACTGGGCGGGCAGAGCGTCGGTGTCGACGAGGACGGAGTCGGAGGTCGTGGCGAAGAGGTTCGCTGGTTCGATCGCAACGTCGTCGCCGAGCGCGCGGTACACGCGGAAGTCGCGCAGATCCGATGCGGCCGGAGCGCTCCACTCGAGGGTGACGGGATCGGTGCCCGTGCGCGATGCCGACAGGGGCGAGGGCGCGGCGGGAGCGAGGTCGTCGGTCGACCGTGCGCTGTCGGCCGCCGACGCGAAGGTGAATCCGTCGACGGTGTGCGCGACGACCTGCACGTAGGTCAGTGCGTCGTCGACGGAGGTCGAGTCGGCCAGCGTCGGCACGGTGAAGGCGTAGCCCGGCCACTGCGTGGCGATCTGTTGCCCGACGTATTCCCAGTAGTAGCCGTTCGCGGCGCGGCGAAGGACAGGGCCCGCGACGTCGGGCTCGAAGTCCTCGAGGTCGACGACGTGTGCGCCGCGTGCGAGGACGTGGGTCGCGCGCCACACCGAATAGTAGGACACGTCGGCCTGGGGATCGACGTCGAGGGGACTGCGATCCCACGCCACGTGGATGGCGCCTCCCTGGTCTCCCGGCACGTCCGCCGCGGTGGCGATCGCGGGTTCGGGGCGACCGTGGACGCCGTGTTCGGGTTCGATGCGCTGGATGAACGCGTCGGCTGGACTTCCGGCGCTCATCAGGACGTAGGCACCGCCGGCGGGATCGGCGACTTGTGCTCGTGGGAAGCGTCCGCCGAGAGCCGTGCCGACCTGGCGTCCGGTGGGTCCCCAACGAAAGAGTCCACTCGGGTCGACGCGCTGGGCGATGACCTGTCCGAGCGCGCCGAGATCGCGCTGCCAGGTGATGATCGCGCCGCCGCTGGTGTCGGCGGTGACGAGAACCAGGGAGCCCGCTGCGTTGTCGATGGAGCGCCCGGGAAAGGGGTAGCGCGCGATCCCGGCGCTGGTCAGTCGCTGGTATCGGACCTCTTCGTCCGCGAACCAACGCCACGCCACCAGGAGGTCCTGGCTCGCGGGATCGATGGCGAGATCCAAGGTGGCCTCGTTCAACTCGGCCGAGGAGTTGGCAATCAGCTCGAGCCCTCCCCACTCGTCGTTGCCGAGGGCGTCGAAGCCGCCCACGAACACGAGGATATCGAACGAGTTCCTGTCCTGGTAGACGATACGCACGCGACCGCTCGGCGCGCGGCGCACCGTCAGTTTCTGCAGGACGTCGCGCGTCGCCAGCGCGAGCGTCGCCGGACTCGCGAAAATCGCGTTGCCCGATCCGTCGAGCTGCTGCTGCTGGATCGAGGTTCCGGCGTTCCAGTAGACGAGGGCGCCGCCGGTGCCGTAGTCGAGAATGTGAAGATCAGCGACAGTCCCCAGGCCGGTCGCGACACGTCGTCCGGTGATGGTCCACAGGACGCTGCCCGTGGAGGAAATGCGGTTCGCGTAGACCTCGGGACTGCCCGAGCGCAGGTCCTGCCAGGCGACGACTGCGCCACCGGTGCCGTCACGTGTGACGACGATGTTGCGCTGAATTGCCGTGCCCGCCTGGGGTCGCACGCCCGAAGACTGCCAGAGCACGATACCCGCCGACGAAACCCGCTGGGCGTAGACGAGAGGATCGGCGCCGTTGATCGCTTGTTGTTCGGTCCACGCGAGCAGCGCGCCGCCCAATCCGTCGGACTCGATCCGGAGCCGTGCGACCACCCGCTGGACGGGCGTCTTCACGACGATGCCCAACGTACCCCAGAGAGCGTTCCCGTCGGGATCGATGCGTTGCATCTTGATGGCCTGTGTCGTGCCACCGACGCCGCTGACGATCTCGGCCCAGGCGACGAAGAGTCCACCTTGCCCGTCGGGAAGCGAAACGACCTGACCCTGGTCCAGGTTGCTCGGCGGCAAGGGGATCCCGAGTTCAGGCCATGCGCCGTGCGACGGCACCATCGAGGTGGCGAGGAAGAGAACGATCAGGAAGTACAGGACGCGATGCGGCATGGTGCGACACTCTCGTGATGCGGTGGCAGGTGTGTCGATCTGTAGAACTCGTCAGAGGGTAACACAACGAGCTCTTCGACCTACTCCACGCCGTCGTCGAGCCCCGCCGCCCAGTCCAACACCACCACGAAGCCATCCCGACGCATCTCGTGATCCCCGCGCTGCACCATCACGAAGGTGTCCGTCGTTCGGTCGTAGCTCCAGTTGTGTCGCTGGGGGACGAGGAGCGAGTTGTCGCGAAAGAGAACGCGTGGGCGTCCGGGGGTCAGGTCGTCGCCGGTCACGCGCACGTCGACCGCGAGGACGGCGTCACCGCGTCGGTAGAGGATCTCACGTCCGTCGCGGCCCCACAGGGGATAGGACCCACCTTCGGCCGACACGCGGATGTCGCGGGTACCGTCGGGGAATCGGCGCACGAGGATCTCGGAACGTCCGGACGCGTCGCTGCCGTAGGCGATCCATCGCGCATCCGGGGACAGGGAAGCGCCCGACGTGCCGACCGGTACGATGACCATTGGTGCGTCGTCGCCGCGCATGTCGAGCGCGTGGAGTGCGGAGTAGTTCTCTTCCCAGACGATGTGGCGGCCGTCGGTGGACCAGTCCCAGGGGATCTGATCGGTCGCGTCCTCGACCAGCGGCTGTGTGGTGGAACCCCCGTCGAGTGCGAAGCGGTGGACGTCCCACGGGCCCTTCTGCGCGGTGTCGAAGAGCAGCGTGCGGCTGTCGGGGCCCCAGACGGGATAGGCGTTCATCGCATCGAGGGGCACGGGCGTGGTGACCCCGCGGGAGAGGTCGTGGGCGACCACGTTCACCCGGCCGTTGCGAAACTCGGTGAGGGCCACGCGTTGGGCATCGGGGGAGAGGGCCACGTGGACGTAGGGGCCGGGCTCGATGTCGAACGGCTGGATCGACCCCTCGCGGTCGACGCGGACGATGGAACGTTTGGTCACCCAGAGACTACCGGGCACGTAGACCAGCGTGCCGTTCTGCGACGCGGCCCACGGGCTGAGGCCGTTGTCCCACTGCTGCTCGACGCCGTCGACCACGACGACGGGCTCGCCCGATACCTCGGACGTTTCGGGGTCGAAGTGGACGGCGTGGATCGCGCCGGCCCGCGCGAAGAGCAAATGATCGGGTGCGACGAAGCGCGCGAAGGACGCACGCTGGATGATGTCGCGGACCTCACCGGTCTCGAGCGAGGCGACGGCGACGGTCATGTCGTTGAGCGAGGTGCGCCATCGCGAGATCAACACGTCGCGTCCGTTGGGCAGGATCTGCGGGAACCAGTGACCGATCTCGCCGTAGGCGGTGTCGAGTTCGCTTGCCGGTCGCACCGCGCCGCCCTCGGCCGAAACACGGCGGAGGGCATTGATCCAGTTGTCGTTGAAGACGATCGTCTCGTCGCGGCCCCAGCTGATTCCCGCTCCTTCGTTCGACGCGCACAGATCGATCGCGCGGCGACTGCCCAGGTCGAAGCGCCGCAACTTGCCTTTCGCGAAGAAGGCCAGCGAGCGGCCGTCCGGCGAGAAGGTCGGAAAGCTCGCGCCCTCGGTGTCCGCGAGACGCTCGGCGGTCAGACTGTCGAGTTCGCGGACCCAGATCGACCGTTCCGCGCCGTCTGCCACGACCCAGGCCACTCGCCGACCGTCAGGCGAGAGGTTCAACGACCACGGGTAGAGCGGAGTCTCTTCGGTGGCCGCCACGACGTCGAAGCGAACGGGCGTCTCGGGCGCGGGAGGCTCGGGGCGGATGGCGGTCCAGGCGATGACCGCGGCCAACGAGGCGAGCGCGACGCCGCCGAGACCCCAGATCCAGCCGGGGCCGGAACCCGCGTCGCGCGACGCGGAAGTCGACGCGGAAGTCGACGCGGACGACGCGTCGAAGGGTGAAGTCCCGGCGATCGCATCGTCGATCTCCAGGCGCACGTCGCCGGCGTCGCGAAGGCGTTTCGACGGATCCTTCTCGAGCAGGCGCCGCAACAGGCGATGGACCGACGCGGGTGTCTCCGCCGGTAGCGCGTCCCAGTCGGGTTCCGCGCGCACGACGGCGGCCAGCGTGTCGGTGACGGTCTCGCCGTCGAAGGGTCGTCTGCCGCTCAGGGTCTCGTAGAGGAGGCAGCCGAGCGCCCAGGTGTCGGTCCGTCGATCGACCGGACGGCCGCGCGCCTGTTCGGGGCTCATGTAAGCGGCGGTGCCCAGGATCATTCCCGCGCGCGTTCCCCCGCTAGTCATCGTCGGTGCGAGCGAGGCGCTGGCATCGGTGCCCGAGCCCGGATCCCCGGACAAGGCCTTTGCCAGCCCGAAGTCGAGCACCTTGATCTTGCCCTCGGGCGTCAGCATGACGTTGCCGGGCTTCAGGTCGCGGTGGATCACGCCCGCTTCGTGGGCGGCTTCCAGGGCGTCGCAGATGTGGCGCACGACCTCGAGCGCTTCGTCGATCGGCAAGGGACCCGGCGCCAGCCGTATGCCCAGGTCGTTGCCCTCGACGAGTTCCATGGCGAGGAAGCGCGTGCCCTCGCACTCGTGCAGGCCGTAGACGGCGGCGATTCCCGGATGGGTCAACGACGCGAGCAATCGTGCCTCGCGCTCGAAGCGAGCCAGGCGATCGGCATCAGCGGCGAAGACGTCGGGGATGACCTTGATCGCGACCTCGCGGCCGAGATCCTCGTCGAGGGCCTTCCAGACCTGGCCCATCCCTCCTTCGCCGATCTTCTCGACCACGCGATACTGCAGGAGTTGCTGTCCGGCTTCGACGGGCATGATGCGGCCTTCTGGTGACGGACTCCACGCGGGGGATCCGGTGGCGAGGGGACGCGGGTGCGGTCTGGGTGAGGAGGAGCCGGGCCCGGAAAGGCATACACCGGTCGCGCGTTCTGGTAAAGAAATGGGGAGCCTGGCCGGTGTTTCACGGGATCGATGTGCGATTCGGCCGGGGTCCGGCGTTCACTCTGGAAAGAACTGGGCATCTCATCGTTCGCGCCGGTTCAACTCTTCGACGACGGGACAGGCATGCTCTCACGATGCTCGACGACGACGGTGGTCCTCTGCTTCTTCTTCTGCGTGTGTCCACTCGCCGTGCGCGCGCAGGCCGTTCAGGTCGACACCGTGATCCGCAACGTGACGCTCGTCGACGTCACCGACGGCACGCTCGTTCCCGACGCCGCCGTCGCCATCGCGGGTGACAGAGTCGCTTTCGCGGGTCCGGCCGAGGGACTCGAGGCAACGGCAGACGCGAACACGATCGACGGCCGCAGCGCCTACCTGATCCCCGGCCTGTGGGACGCGCACGTGCACTCGGTCACGGCCCGGCCGTGGCACTTCCCGCTTCTCGTCGCGCACGGCGTGACCTCGGTGCGCAACATGCACACGACCGAGGAGAACCCCCTGGCGAAGGTTCTGGCCGTGAAGGAAGAGATCGCGTCCGGAACGATCGTTGGTCCGCGCTTCCTCGCGAACGGCGCCGTGATCAGCGGCCCCGACGCCTATTGGCCGCAGTCGATCACGGTCGCGACGGCCGACGAGGCGCGCGCTGCGGTCGACGCCATGGCCGACGGCGGCGCAGACTTCCTGAAGCTCTACGACAACGTGCCGGCCGTCGCATTCCATGCCCTTGCCGAACGCGCACGTGAACGCGGGATTCCCTTCGACGGCCATGCCGTCGCGGCGGTCGGTCCGGTCGCGAGCGCGCGGGCAGGCCAGCGCACCTTCGAGCATGCGGCGGGCATGCATCTCGGGTGTGCACCGCGAAACGACGCCGTCGAAGCCAGTGAAGAGAAGATGCTCGCGAACGCGCCTTTCCCGCAGAGCCAGTTCGACTTCTTCGACCACACGACTCTGCTCGCCGAACTGCGCGATGAAGCCTTGTGCCGGGAGACCGTGCAGGCCTATCTCGAAGCCGGATCCGCGTCGTGTCCGACGCTGATCAATGTCCGCTCGATGGTCGCGGCGGCCGCAATGGTAGCCGACGCCACGTCGATGGCCCTGTTGCCGGAATCGGTCCGTGGGCAATGGACGGCCATGGCACAGGACGAACTCACTGCGGAGTTCTCGAGCGCAGCACAACCGCTCTGGGAGACCGCGCAGGCGAATGTCCGCCTCATGCACGAGATGGGAGTGCCGTTGATCGCGGGCACGGACATCGGGAATCCCTTCCTCGTGCCGGGCCACTCGCTGCACGCCGAGCTCGAGTTGCTCGTGTCCGTCGGCCTGTCGCCGCTCGAGGCCCTGCAGACGGCGACGATCAACCCGGCGCGGATCTTCGGGATCGAAAAGGTCGGACGGGTCGAGGCCGGCTACGAAGCCGATCTGGTCCTGCTCGCACGCAATCCACTCGACGAGGTGTCGAACACACGATCGATCATGGGTGTCGTCTTGGACGGCGAGTTCTACGATACCGAAGCGCTGGGAGCGATGAGGCAGCAGGCGCGGGCCTTCGAATGATCGCCTCCCGTGCTCAGGTCAACTCTCCCCGGCCATGAACAACAGAGCACTTGCGAACAACTGCACGACCGCGTCTTCGTCTGGGTTCGGGAACACGTTGATTCCCAGCACCGAACCGTCGGCGTTGATGGCGACGGCGTTGACGTCCCCTTCGTAGGTCGCGAGCAGCGTCGCGTTGCCCTGCAGAGTCGGCGACGAGAGCAGCGGGCCGGCCGCGCTGAACGGGCCGGCGACGTTGACGCCGGCGAAGACGGGATGGATCGGGCGTGGGACGTCGCGCGTCTCGAAGCGCAGCGGGTCGGTCGCGACGGTCGCGGGACCCTGTGCGAAGGGCGAGTAGCCCGCCTCGGTGATGCGGCCATCGAACGAGTCCTCGATGAACGCGCCCTGGGCCAGGATCACCTTGCCTCCTTCGTCGACGTACTCGGCGAGTCGATTCCCGAGGGAGTCCAGAGCGGGCAGTGCTCGAGTGAACGAGACGACGACGTCGTAGCTCATGAGTTCCTCGAGGGTGGGCACTTGGCCCTGGAACGCGGAGAAGGCGTCGACCGTGCTTCCTTCGGGAAGCCGGGCCACGTCGTACATGCCCAGTGCCAGGGGCTCGGCATCGAAGCTGGTGGCGAAGACGAGGAAGGACACCTGTCCCGGTTCGCCCGATGGACCCTCGGGTCCGGCGGGGCCCGAGGGGCCGGCCGGACCCTAACACTCTCACCGCACGAGCGTCATCTTCCGCACCTGCGGCATGCCCGTCCCGTCGCCCAGGCGCAGGAAGTACGTTCCCGAAGCCACGGGCCGGCCGTCTCGATCGGTTCCGTCCCAGGTGCGCGTGTGGGTACCGGCTTCGAGGCGACCTTCGGCAAGGACATCGACCACCCGACCGCGCGTGTCGAGGATCCGGAGCGACATGTCCGTCGCACGCGACAGGACGAAACGTACGGACGTGCGCGGATTGAAGGGATTGGGGAAGGGCTTGTGCAGGCGCGCGTCGAGCACCTGGACGGGTGGTGCGTCGGTCGAGATCTCAAGCGTACGGCCCTGCGCGAAGAAGGCGCCGCCGTCGCCCGCGAGTTGCAGGGTCTGCACGAGGAAGTCGCTCTGTGGGACGAACACGCGCACCTCGGCCACGACGTCCTGCGTGCGTGAGTCCGTCGGACGGTTGACTTTCAACCGGACGTTCAACTCGATGCCGTCGTTGACGACGGTGACGTCGGCCGGGGTGCCGATCACCCGCGCGGCGATGTCGCGGTGGACGACCTTGCCGCTGTCGATCACCCGACCCTCGCCGTCGAGCACTTCGTAGTCGAGTTCCGGCGCGGCCGTGATCGAACTGGCGTCGACACGCACGGCGTACTCGTCGCCGCCCAACGATTCCACGAGCACTTCCAAAGGTTCGTAGGTTGCGGTCGGGTCGGAGGCGGCGACGCCCGCACAGCGCACCACGAGTCGCGGGGCGTCGACGGCGGCGAATTCGATCCCCGCGGCTTCGGTCGGATCGAAACCGAATTCGACGCCGTCGACGGGATCGGTCGCCGCCGGCGAGAGACCGCCGACGAGCACGGTGCCGTCGTCCGCACGTTGCAGGAAGGCGCGGCCGGTGGCCTGGGCGGTCGGCGAGCCGGAACTCGTCCCCGGGCCGAGATCGGTTTCCGTGTAGCTCACGAAGACCGCGTCGTCGGCCGACAGTCCCGTGATGTTCGTCTCGACGTCGGCAACCAGCGGATCGGCCGTCAACGTCATCAGAATCTCGATCCTCATGGCGACTGCATCGGAGACGGCGTTCGATCCCACCGTGAGGTCGACGGGGGAGGCGAAGCGGACGGCCGCTTCGACTTCGTTGCCACTCTCCATGGCGGGCAAGGTCCACTCCGAAGGCCAGGCGCCGCGCGATGAGGTCTCGGGAAAGGTGGTACTGGCAGTCGTACTGCCGCTCGAGCCGTCGGCTCGTTCCCAGCGCACGGTGTAGCGCGCGCCCGGATCGTCGAGCACGGGGACGTAGCTCGTCTGGTCGCCCTGGGTGGTCGCGCGTACGCCGTAGACGATGTCACCCCTGCGTTTCGCAGCGGAGGTGTCGAGCAGGCGACCCTGGTGCGTCAAGCTCGCGGGAGGCGTGGCCAGAGCGTTGCCGTCGGCGTCGGTGCAGCGCATGGTGACGCCCCGCTGGCCGGGGCGCAGAACCGTCGACACACGCGCCGCTCCCGCGGCCGAGGCGCGAAGAGCCAAGACCGCGTTGTCGTCGGCATCGCGGACGATCTCGCCGCGTGCCCCGGATCCCAGGCGCACCTCGTGCCCGTTCAACCCCATTGCCCCGTCGATCACGTGAATGCTCGGCGCCGTGCCGACGGCGGGCGTGAAGACGACACCGAGCTCTTCGACGTCGAAGAGAGTGCCCGTCGTGCCCCAGATGCCCACGCGCACTTCATCGGCGGTGACCGTCACGTCGCCGAAGGTGAGCGTCGTGCCGGGTTCGAAGCGCAAAGCGAGGGCGCCGCCGCCGGGTCGATCCGCCGTCGTCGGAAGTGGGGCCTCGCTGCCACCGGAGCGACTTTCGAATGCCGCCCCCACCGCGCTTCCCGTCGCGCCGCCACCCGATGGCGGACTCGATCCTTCGAACAACGGACTCGTCGCCTCGGTGGCAGCTTCAATGTGCCCTGGATTACCGTTCTCCAGTGCGATGAGGTAGACCGCGCCCTGGCCGAGTCGATCGCCGAGGACTTCCAGGTCGAAACGGACGCCGTCGTCGTCGATGCTTGCGGCCACGCGCAAGAACTCGATCGATCCGTCAGCGAAGCCGAAGCCCCCGGTCACCGAGATTCCGGAGATGTTTTCGGGCGCCATCCACGGGACCGGTCCGACCTTCGTGTCCGAACCACCCGAGTCCGCGGCCGCGCGTGATGCCTGCAACGTGAAGCCGAAGGGAGTACCGGCCGTGGACGGCTGGAGGTCGAAGCCCTCCGCCGTCTCGGTCGTGCGGGTACCTTCGATCGCGCGCAGCGGCCAGGTGGCGACGTCGACCGCGTCGGCGCGGGGTGCGGCGAGGGAGGAAGCGAGACAGGCGAGCGCGATCAGACGAAGGCGACCGTTGAGCAGGTGCATGAAGACCTCGGCGAGAAGCGATGATGATCAGGGGACTGAGTCCAGCCTAGCATCTCCGGGCGGGTCGGTGCACGGTCCCCGTCGTGAGACCGAAGAAAGAAGGGCCGGGGGAATCCCCCGGCCCTTCTGGACATCCACGACGGAGCGCGCGCTGCTCAGCCCTTCGGATGGCAGTCGTTGCACTTCGTCGGAGCCGCGGTGTCCGCGTTCTCCTTCTTCGTGTCCTTGTGGCAACTGACGCAGTTGATGTGGAAGGCGTTCTTCTTCGTGCTCGCCGAAGTGATGTCGGGCACGCCGTCCTCTTCAGGATTCATGTGACAGTCGCCACACTTCTG
>JGI12109J20283_10033006_pt1 | contig 11300 bp, 7 predicted proteins | sample ElkSlonscriptome_12_FD_20283 | JGI IMG/M metagenome (IMG submission 20283) | reverse complement strand
CCGTGGATTGCCGCCGAAGGCGTCGTGCGCTTTGCGACGGGCTTCGAGCAACGCGGCGAGTTCGGGCGAAGCGGCGTCGTCGAGCCCGGAGCCGTGCGCGGCCCCGGCGGGAGTCGAGATGTCGCGAGCGTCGACGACGCCCGCCGCCCGCTTCACTTCACGCAGGCAGTCGAACCAGTGTTCGGCTATGCGTTTCGAATCGCCTTCGGAAAGGCGTTCGGCGGCCATAGCGAACGATCGCGCCACCCCCAGTTCGTCTTCATCTCCGCTCTCGCTGAGCACCCGCGCGAGCGCCGCCTGATCCGGCCGCAAGCCGAGGTGTGCGCCCTCGGCTTGGGCCCATGCGTCGATCCGTTGGGCGATTCGCCGCGCCGGAGCCGAAGAATACGCCCCGTTCTGGGTCAAGGCACGCAGATCGTGCACAAAATCAGACGGTTCACCGAATGGGACGTCGTCTCGAAGCGCCACTTGCGCAGCCGTCCATTCGGCGAGTTCCTTCGCAAGCGAAGCCTGTGCCAGGACGCACGCCAACGCGTGGTCCGCCGCGGTTTTCGGCGACCTCGGCGCCGACAATTCCGACCGAGAACCAACGCCGTCCGGCCCCTCGGCGCTCGCGGCGGAAGCGGTCGATTCGACGACGGAGCCCGGTCGGTTCCGTGGGCGGCGGCGGGCCGTGCGACGAGCCTCAGTCAACGTCTCGCGGACCGCCGCTTCGTCCACGCCGGCCACCTTGGCGTACCGCTTCGCAATCGCGCCCTGCACGATCGGCGAGAGTTCCGGCAAGCCGAGTTCGACGAGCCGGCGGAGATCCTGCTCGATCAGCGCCGCCCGAGCGTGCGATCCGACGCCGAGCCCGGACTTATCGAGACGCTGGGCGAAGCGGCCGAACCGGTAGTCGAGCGCGTCGACCGCGTCGTCGAGCGCCGCTTGGAACGACTCCTCGCCGCCCGGCTGTTTCAGGACGTCGTCCGGATCGCCCCCACCGGGCAAGACCGCAATCTGCACGTCCACCGGCTCGCGGAAGAACACCTCCAGCGCCCGGTCCGCCGCCCGCTGGCCCGCCTCGTCGCCGTCGAACAGGAGGATCACCCGGTCCACCACGCGCTTGAGGAGATTGGCGTGCCGCTCGGTGAGCGCCGTGCCGAGCGTGGCCACGACGTGTTCGAAGCCCGCCTGGTGGCACGCGATCACGTCCGTATAGCCCTCGGTGACGACCACCGCCTTCTCCCGACGGATCGCCGGCCACGCCTGCTTCAAGCCGTACAGCGTCGAGCCCTTCTGAAACAGCTTCGTCTCCGGGCTGTTGAGATACTTCGGATTGTCTTCGGGATTGATGATGCGGCCGCCGAAGGCGATGGGTCGCCCGGCCTGGTCGAGGATCGGGAAGATAAGGCGGTTGCGCAGCGCGTCGTAGTGACCGCCGGCCCGTTCGCGGGGCTTGAGCAAGCCGGCCGCGACGAAGGGTCTCGGGTCGAGCTTGCGGGCCTCGATCGTGCGCACCAGACCGTCGAAACGTTCCGGGGCGGCGCCAATCGCGAAGGCTTCGACCATCTCCTCGGCGATGCCGCGCTTCGCGATCACGGCCCGGGCCGCCTCACCGTGCGCTTTGTGTTGCAGCACCGAGCGGTAGAACTCCAGCGCGAAGGCGTTGGCCCGCGCGATGTCGTCGCGCGAGGCCTCGTCACCGCCGCCACCTCCCCCACCGCTGGTCTCGCCCGTGACGCCGCGTCGCGTCGGTTGCCGTTTGGTCAGTTCCACCCCAGCCTTATTCGCCAGCAGTTCGAGCGCTTCGCGGAAGCCCATGCCGTGGTAGCGCATGACGAAGTCGATCGCGTTCCCCCCGGCGCCGCAGACGAAGCAGTGAAAGATCTGCTTGTGCGGCACGACATACATCGAGGGGTTGCGGTCGTCGTGGAACGGGCAGAGGCAGACGTACTCCCGGCCCTTGGGTTTGAGCGCGCAGTGCTCGCCGACGACATCGGCGATGTCGGAGGCGTCGAGGATGCGGTCTCGGTCGTTCGAATCGTGCACGCGGCGTCCTGGCGAAACGACGTTCGGAAAGGTCGGCGCCGCACTCGTTGCGGGCCGCCCCCATTTGGAATTCCGGCCCACCGCTTCCGCCGAGCGACGGCCCAGGCGGGTCCGACAGCCGAGACGCGAAGACAACGCCACGCGAATCAAGGCGAGGTGGACCCGTGGATGAGCGGTGAGACGATCGGAGGCTCCGCCGCGAAGCCGGCATGGGCATCGGGGCTCTCACAAGCGGCGGGATGTCGACACACGCGTCCGGGGAGGAGGAGTCTGGCTCGCGACGCCTTGAGCACCCGAAACCGGTGGGCCCGGAGGGTGAAGATGGGTCGCGTCGGCCCGAAAATACCGGCGCGTGTTATTGGGGAAAACATTCACGCGCACGCCCTCCGGGTCAAACGAGTTCTTCACGGTTGAGCCGAGATTCTGGCGAAAGTCGGGCGAGGCGGCCGCAATCGCGCGTGCAGAACCGCTCGCACTGCGCAGAGAGCGTCACAAAGCGCTCGATTGAAACAACTTGCGACAAACGGCTCCACAGGATGGGCCGCGCTGCACCTCGTCTGAGCCCGCCTTTCAAACCCACCGATTTTAGGGATTACTCGATTGCTTCCGAATCCAAAGACGCCGTGTCGCTCGAAAATCATGTTCGGGAGGACCTGTGCAGGCACACGGGAAACCCCGTATGTGCGACAATGGATCGCATGGGCGAGATGACGCTCTGGTCGGCTGCGCTGCTGTTGTTCCTGGTCATGGACCCGGTTGGGAACGTGCCGATCTTCGTGTCGGTGCTGGGGAATGTCGAGCCGGCTCGACGAGGACGGATCGTCTTCCGGGAAATGCTGATCGCGCTGGCGATCCTGCTGGCGTTCCTGTTTGCCGGGCAGTTCCTCTTGCATCTGATGGGGATCAGCGAAGCGGCGTTGGAGATCGCGGGAGGGATTCTGTTGTTTCTGATCGCCATCAAGATGGTGTTTCCGCAGGGCCACCATCAGGGGTTCGAAGACGACTTCGGGGGCGAGCCGCTGATCGTGCCGCTGGCGGTGCCGATGGTCGCGGGGCCGAGCGCGATCGCGACGGTGCTGGTCATCCTGGGTCGGGACCCGGGGCGGTGGCCCGAGTGGCTGGTCTCGCTTCTTGTGGCGTGGTCGGCCTCGTGCATCATTCTGGTCTCGGCGGCGAAGCTGAGCCGGCGGCTGGGCAAGCGGGGCCTGATCGCGATGGAGCGGCTGATGGGGATGATCGTGGTGGCGATCGGCGTGGAGATGATCGTGCGCGGGGTGCGCACGCTGGCGGGCGAATTGGCGCCGGCGGTTCAGGGCGCAGCCGGCGGTTGAGCGGAGCAGCGTGCGGCGTCACGTTTCGCGTCGAGACGCAAACGCAGTTCGAGGTCGCGCTCCGCCTGAGCGAGCCGGCGATCGGTCGGCTCGACGGGCGTAAAGCCCGCGGCTTCGTAAAGCCGACGCGCGAGGCGGTTGTCGTCATGAACGACGAGGCGGACCTCGGGCAGTGCGTGCGCACGGGCGTGGTGGATGCAAGCCCGGAGCAGGGCCTCGCCGAGCCCCTCGCCGCGAACGGATGGCGCGATCCACATGGCGTGGACCCAGGCGCTTGGTGCTGGTTCATCTTGGGGGATGCAGGCGGCGAGGCCGACCGGTTCGTCGTATTTGAAGGCGAAGAAGGCGGCGCCGCGTGGATCGCCGCCGGGTGTTTCGGCGCGGCGGCGCCATTCGGCTTCGTCGAAGCCTGCCTCGCGCTCGAAGGAACTGCCGAATGCGTGCGCATCTTCGCGGAGGCTGCGCAGGCGGAGATCGCGCAGCGTCCGCCAATCGTCGGCCGACGATCGGCGAACGCGGCTCGCTCGTTCGGAAGCGTCGTTCACACGACGTGCTCGGTGGGCGTGAGGGTCTGCTTGACCTCGGTAAGGTGCTGCTCGAAGCCCTGACGTTTCATGAGGCCGAAGGTTGCCAGCTTGCCCGTCTCGACGGCGGGCTGGTTGTAGGTGTCGATGTTGAGCATGAGCCCGGCGTAGGCGGTGGCGATCTCGAAGAGCGAGATGAATTGGCCGACGCGTCGGGGGTCGATGGCGGGGAAGCGGATCGTGAAGTTGGGGCGCTTGGATTGGACGAGCGCGTACTCGGTGGCGCGTTTCTCGGCGTTGAGGAGCTGGCCGAAGGTGCGGCCTTCAAGATAGGCGAGTTTCTCGTGGCCCAGCCCGGCGGGGATGGTGAGGTCGCCTTTGCCGAAGGCGTCGACTTCGATGAGGCCGATGACTTTGTCGTTGGGCCCTTCGCGGTAGAGCTGGACCTGGGAGTGCTGATCGGTGGTGCCGAGCGCTTTGATGGGCGTAAAGCCGGCGAAGACTTCTTTGCCGTCGAGGTCGTGCTGCTTGCCGAGCGATTCGGCCCAGAGCTGGCGGAACCAGTCGGCGAGGAGGTAGAGGCTGTTGGAGTAGGGCATGAGGACGTGGTTGGGTTTGGGCGAGGCGACGCCGTTGCCGTGGCCGAGTTCGACGAGGAGGGTGGCGAGCATGGCCGCGGGGTTCTCGTGGAGGTCGGGCTTGGAGCAGGCGCGGTCCATGGCGGCGGCGCCGTCGAGGAGGGCGTCGATGTCGATGCCGGCCATGGCGGCGGAGAAAAGGCCGACGGGCGAGAGGACGCTGAAGCGGCCGCCGACGCCGTCAGGCACGGGGAAGGTGAGGTAGCCGTTGTCGTCGCAGATGGAGCGCATCGTGCCCTTCTCGGGATCGGTGATGGCGACGATGTGCTCGGCGTGCTTGTCCTTGCCGCGTTTCTCGATGAGCAGTTGGCGGATGGTGAGGAACTGAGCGGCGGTCTCGGCGGTCTCGCCCGACTTGGAAATGACGTTGAAGAGGGTGCGCTCGAGGCCCGGATCGTCGGCGAGGACGGCGTCGAGGTGCGCCTTGAGGTGGTGCGGATCGACGTTGTCGATGATGAAGACGCGTGGGCCGCGGCGGTCGTCGGGTCCGTCGCCGCGTTTGAGCAGGTTGTACGTAGCGGGGTTGAGCGCCGACTGAAGGGCGATATTGCCGAGGGCGGAGCCGCCGATGCCGAGGACGACGAGGTTGTCGAAGCGGGCGGCGTTGTCGTTGGCGTAGTCGAGAATCGGTCGGGTGTGGCGGGTGCGGGTGGGCTCGAAGGGAAGGTCGCGCCAGCGTTCCCAGCCCGAGCCGCGTGTGGACTCGAGCTTGGCGGTGAGGTCGGCGGCCTGCTTGGCGAGGGCGCCGCCCGGGGCGAGGGCGGAGGCGTCGAGGCCGTGGTCACCGACGCGATCGGACAGACAGTTGGCGTAGTCGAGTTTCAGCATGAGGTCAGGGTAACTTGGGACGGACATGAAGTGGAGGGCGAAGCCGCGCGGGCTCGTGGGACGGGGCCGGGGCCGGGGCCGGGGCCGGGGCCGGGGCCGGGGCGAATCATGAAGCCGCCCGTTCGTCGGTGGGAGCGGCTCTGATAGACTGCGGCGGTGTAACTCTGATGGACGCCGGGGGCGGTGCGCGCACGGAACGCGAGGGGCGTATGCGGCTGGATGCGTTGGCGAAAGCGGAGGCGAGCGTGGACCCGCGGTGGCGGGGGTTGGTCCGCGTGGCGCGGCCTGAGTTCGCCGGGGTTCGTGTGTGCGACTTCGCTGAGGATTCGCGAACGGTGCTGCCGGGGAGTTTGTTCGTGGCGCGGGCGGGGCGGAGCGTGGACGGTCGCTGCTTCATGGAGGAGGCGGCGCGGGCGGGCGCCGCGGCGGTGTTGACCGACGAAGAAGGCGCGGCATCGGCGCCGGCGGGGCTCGGCGTGCTGGTGTCGGAGGACGTGCCGCTGGCGGCAGGGTTGATCGCAGAGCGTTTCTACGGCGAGCCGTCGTCGAGGCTGAACGTCATCGGGGTGACGGGCACGAACGGCAAGACGACTGTGGCGCACCTGGTGCACCAGTTGCTGAACGCGGCGGGGCTGCGGTGCGGGCTGCTGGGGACGGTGAACGTGGACGACGGACGTGGCGTGTCGCGCTCGGACATGACGACACCAGCGTGCGGGGAAACGAGTCAGGCGCTGGCGTCGATGCTCGAAGCGGGGTGCACGCACTGCGTGATGGAAGTCTCGTCGCACGCGCTGGACCAGAAGCGAGTGGACGGCGTGCGGTTCGACACGGCGATCTTCACGAACCTGACGGGCGATCACTTGGACTACCACGGTTCGATGGAGGCGTACGCGGCGGCGAAGGCGCGGCTGTTCGGTCTGCTGGACGACGAGGGTTTGGCGATCGTGAACGCCGACGACGCGTGGGCGGAGGCGATGCTCCACGGCTGCCGGGCGCGGGTGCTTCGGGCGCGGCGCGCCGACTCGGCGCAGGCGCCGACCGCGGACGTGCTGGTGCGGACCGGGGGCGACGAGACGTTGGACGGAACGCCCGTGGAATTGGGCGGGCGGTTCTTCGAGTCGCGGGAGGCGAACGCTTCGGCCCGGCGGGCGACGCTGCCGCTGTTGGGGTCGTTCAACCGGCTGAACTTCGGCCAGGCTGCGGCGGCGGCGATGGCGGCGGGAGCTTCGGTGGAGTCGGTGGTGTCGGCGACGCCGCGGCTTGTCGCGCCGGAGGGCAGGCTGCAACGCGTGGCGCCCGGCGTGGGCGCGGACGAGGCGGCGGACGTCACGGTGTTGATCGACTTCGCCCACAGCGACGACGCGCTGCGCAACTCGCTGAGCGCGGTACGGCCGGCGGTGCCGCGCGACGGGCGGTTGGTGGTGGTGTTCGGGTGCGGGGGCGACCGTGACCGAACCAAGCGTCCCCGCATGGGCGCGGCGGCGTCGGAACTGGCCGACCGGGTGATCGTCACGTCGGACAACCCGCGCAGTGAGCGGCCCAGCGACATCGTCTCGGAGGTTCTCGAAGGCGTGCCGCGGGGGCGGCGCGGCGAGATCGAAGTGCACGTCGATCGCGGACGGGCGATTGCGACGGCGATCGAGACCGCGCGGGCGGGCGACGTGATCGTGATCGCGGGCAAGGGCCACGAGAAGGAACAGATCATCCAAGACGTCGGAGGCTCGCTGCTGCGTCTGCCGTTCGACGACGCGGAGCAGGCGAGGCGTGGGCTGCGGCGGCTGGCGGAGATCCGTCGGGCGGCGACGGATGGTCGCGGAACGGCGGTCGCCGGGCCGGCCGATGAGGATGCGACCGATGGGCGCGCGGTGGTGAACGGCGTCGGCGTGGGCGGGAGCGCGGCGGCCGCGGCGCCGGTGCGGGACGAGCGGGTGAAGCCGTGACGGCGTTTTTCGAGCCGACGAAACTGCGGGCGGTGTTGACGGGGTCGTGGATCGCCAAGCCGGCGGGCGCGCACGCGGGGCCCGTGCGTGGGGTGAGCGCGGACACGCGGTCGATCGAGGCGGGCGAGGCGTTCGTCGCGTTGCGCGGCGAGCGGTTCGACGCGCACGCGTTTCTGCCGGCGGCGCTGCGCGCGGGCGCGTCGCTGCTGATCATCGACGAGACCGAGCGGGCCGAGGAAGCGTTGTTGGAGGCGTTTCCCGGCGTGGGCGTGATGCGTGTGGCGGACACGCACAAGGCGCTGACGCGGCTCGCCGCGGCGTATCGGCGTTCGCTGGAAGGCGCGCGGGTCATCGGCGTGACCGGCTCGAACGGCAAGACGACGACGGTACGGATGATCGACGCGGTTCTGCGCCGACGGTATCAGGGGCACGCGAGCCCGAAGTCGTTCAACAACGACGTGGGCGTGCCGCTGACGATTCTGGGCGCGAAGCCGACGGATCAGTACATCGTGAGCGAGGCGGGGATCAACGCGCCGGGCGAGATGGCGCCGCTCGCGCGGGTGATCGAGCCGGACGTGGCGGTGATCACGGGCATCGGCTCGGCGCACATCGAGGCGTTCGGCTCGAAGGAGGAGATCGCGCGCGAGAAGTCGATGCTGCTTTCGCATCTGCGGCCGCACGGGCTGGCCGTGGTGAACGGCGACGCGCCGGAGCTGGACACGTTCCTGCGACCGGTGGCGAACGTCGTGACCTTCGGTCGGGGCGACGCGTGCGACCTTCGGTTGACGTCGGCCGAGCATGTGACGCTGGAGGACGGGCGCCTCGGGGTGTCGTTCGAGGTGAACGGTCGGGCGCGGTTCGTCGTGCCGGCGCTGGGGCTGCACAACGCGGCGAACGCGCTCGCGGCGGTGGCAGTGGGCCGGCGGATGGGGCTGGAGGACGAGGAGATCGCGGCGGGCCTGCTCGACGCGCGGACGCCGCCGATGCGTTTCGCGGCCGAGGAGGTGCGCGGCGTCCGTGTGTTCAACGACTGCTACAACGCGAGCCCGGAGTCGGTGCGGGCGGCGATCGACGCGTTCGCCGAGCTTTCGGCGGATGCGTCGCGGCGCGTGGCGGTGCTGGGCGACATGCTCGAGTTGGGCGACGCGTCGCCCGACCTGCACCGCTCGGTCGGCGAGTATCTGCTGGAGAAGGTGGCGGTGGACGCGGTGGTGACGGTTGGGCCCATGTCGCTGTTCACGGCGGACGTGGTGTCGGACGCGACGAACCGCGAGGGCGGGGGCGCGGGGATCGAGCTTCGGATCCATTCGGACATGTCGGTCGAGGTCGCGCGGCGTGTGGCGGCGAAGCTGCGGCCGGGCGACGCGGTGCTGATCAAGGGCTCGCGCAAGCTGGGGCTGGAGCGTGTGGTCGAGGCGCTGCGGGCGGCGCCGCCGGTCGGCGCGACGGAGCGGGATTGAACGAGCGGAGCCGGCGGACCGCGAATCTGTGGCATGACCGGCGGAACTGAAGGAAACGGACGGGGCGGCGGGGACGAACGATCCGGCGGGGACGAACGACGCCGGGGGGACAAGTGAGGATCAGCAAGGCGCCACGGAGGGCCGGCCGCGATGATCAATTTCATCCTGGAACTGCTCGGGCCGTTCCTGACCGACCGGGGCTGGTACGGGCTGATCCGCCCGATCGACTCGCTGTTCCAGCAGTTGGCGTTCCGCGTGTTCTGCGCCGTGGGCGTCTCGTTCGCGGTGGTTGTGTTCCTCGGGCCGCGCGTGATCCGGTGGCTGACGCTGAAGAAGATCGGCGACTCTCCCGAGTTCAACCACGCGGAGTTGAACGAGAAGATGCGTTCCAAGGCGAACACGCCGACGATGGGGGGCGTGCTGATCGCGGCGGCGGTGGTCGCTTCGGCGATGCTGCTGGCCGATCTGCGCAACGACTACGTGGTGATGGGCTTCGTGGTGATCCTGTGGCACGCGGGGATCGGCGCGATCGACGACTGGTTGAAGCTGACGGCGGCGACGCGGGGCGAGGGCTCGCGGCAGGGGCTGCGCTCGTGGGAGAAGCTCGTCGCGCAGTTGGGACTCGGCGTGGTGATCGGCTGGTTCGCGTACCAAGTCGGCGCGACCGGGGCGGAAGCGGCGCTGGCCGAGGCGGAGCGGATGGCGCACGTGCTGAATCTGCCGCTGCAACGGACGTACGTCCCGCCGACGATGGAGCCGAACGCGCAGTTGTTGTACATGACGCCGATCGTCTACACGGCGGTGATGACGCTGTTCATGGCCGGGATGTCCAACGCGGTGAACATCACCGACGGCATGGACGGTCTCGCCGCCGGGATCGGGGCGGTCGTGTCGTTCGGGCTCATCGCGTTGTGCCTGCTGGTCGGCTCGGACGATTGGGCGCGGGGTCAACTCGTGCCGTATGTTCCGGGCTCGGGGGAATTGGCGGTGCTCGCCGGGGCGCTGGCGGGAGCGGTCGGCGGCTTCCTGTGGTTCAACTGCTCACCCGCGGCGGTGTTCATGGGCGACACCGGCTCGCTGCTGATCGGCGGGCTGATCGGCTACATCGCCGTCGTGATCCGCATGGAATATGTCGTGATCATCATGTCCGCGGTGTACCTGTGGGAGATTGTGACGGTGGTGATCCAGGTGGGCTACTTCAAGAGCACCGGGGGTAAACGCGTGTTTCGCTGCGCGCCGTACCACCATCACCTGCACATGCTGGGCTGGCCCGAGCAACGGATCGTGGCGCGGTTTTGGATCGTGACGGTGCTGGCGACGGCGTTCGCGCTGGCGACGCTCAAGCTGCGGTGATCGCCGCCTCGGCGACAGGGCGGCGAAGCGTCGGCGCTCCCGCATGGACATCGCGGATCAGACGAACCTGTTGGCGTTGAACGCCGCGATCGAAGCGGCTCGCGCGAGCGAGCACGGACGGGGGTTCGCCGTCGTCGCCGACGAGGTCCGCAAGCTCGCGGATCGCACGACGCAGGCGACGAGCGAAGTCAGCGCCTCGATCCACGCCATCCAAAGCGAGACGCGGCAGTCGATCGAGCTGATCTCGACCGGCACGAGCAAAGTCGAGAGCGGCGTCTCACGCGCGCGCGAAGCGGGCGACAGCCTCGGAACGATCATGACCAGCGCCCGCGAAGTCGCCGGCCTGATCGAGTCGATCGCCTCGTCGGCGCAGCAGCAATCGGCCGCCGCCGAGGAGATCAGCAGCAGCATCACGTCGATCAGTTCGGTGAGCGATCAAGCGGCCGACGGCGCGAAGCAGGCCGCGGCCGCCGCGACCCAGATGGCCGAGCAAGCCACGCACTTGCAGACGTTGGTCTCGCGTTTCACCACCTGAAGCCGCGGGCGAATGGGCGAGCCCGGCCGCGCTCGAAATTCTGTAACCACTTGCCGCATGGGTACTCCGGCAGATCGCGAAATGTCGGACGCAGCGCAACCGGGTGCGGCGGGCTCTCTGGCGTCGAGGGTGGTGGAGCCGAGGTTGCCGGAGATGGCGAGGACGTCGGCGCCGTCGGCGTTGACGTCGGCGAGGGCGAGGAGGATGGGGACGCCGTAGGGGGTGGAGCGGAGTTCTTCTTGCGGGGCGGCGCCGGTGTCGGCTCGGGGAGGCGGGGTGGCGACGAGGTCGCTGTGGAGGTTGTGGAGGAAGGAGGTGCAGGTTTCCTCCGCGTCGACAGGGGATGCGGGGGAAAGGGGCGACGGTCGTTGGTTCGGTCGGCGGCGCGGGGGATCACGCGGCGGGCGGGCGGGCGGCGGGGCGCGCTCGCGCTTGAGCTGGGGTGGCGGATGGGGCGGATCACGGCGTGAGGGTAGTAATTGGGGGGGGGGGGGGGGGGGTCGGGGAAGAGGAGAGTTGGAGATGGAGAGAGGTCGGCTTGGTGGTGGTGTTCGGTGGCGGTGGTGCTGGGCGATCGTTGGCGTTTCGAGGCGTTGGGAAGGGGCAGAGTTGGAGCCCTCACCCTCGTCGCTGCGCTCCTCGACCTCTCCCGCTGCGCGG
>JGI12109J20283_12057855_pt1 | contig 11301 bp, 16 predicted proteins | sample ElkSlonscriptome_12_FD_20283 | JGI IMG/M metagenome (IMG submission 20283) | reverse complement strand
GAAGAAACAAGTATTTCATCGCTACCCTTTGCTACGTATGAAAGCACCGGATCCGTGGGGCATGTGTACTCTATCACTGGAGAACGCCACAACACTCACGGTCGTTCATAATACACCTGGCCGAGTGGAATTATCAAAACACCCTGCTGCGCATCCCATGCCAGAACTGCTCGTTCCGTCACGACGCAGATATATCCCTGACCTGGATGGGCATCCACCGGCGCAACGGGCAGGCCTCGCAGGATTATTGACTGCATCTGCTCATGCGAAACCCAGAACTCCGGACTCAATACCCGGCCAAAGGCATGGGTGAACTGTGCTTCAGTCCCGAACTGGTTCATCACCCAGGCATGGATGCCATTCACCAGCGGCGGCTCCTGCCCAGCCTCCGGCCAGGCTGACTGGATAATCCCGGCCTGGTGCAACTCCTGCCACTTCCATGCACCAAGTGGGATAAAGGTAGGATCGCCGCTACCTGCGCGCTCATACCAGACATACCGGCCGGGCAGCACGACCGTAGGAGCGTCACCGGCATTGGCCCGGAAGGGTTGACCAATAACCTCGCCCCACTGCCGATACGCCGGTCCCCAGGTCTGGCGTGCTGTGGTTAGAAACACGCTGCCGAGTGTTGGGACGACATACGGCTGCCCCTGAACGGCCCGCTGAATATGCTGGTGCTCCGGCAACCCGCCAATCGTTGTACTCACTATGATGACCTGGTTAAACCCGCGGAGATAGTGGGCCAGCTCGTCAAGTGATAATGTATAGGCATAGCCCACCAGTCCATCCAGGATCACAACCCGGTCAGGTTGGTCTGGTGACACCATCGCCGCCACTTCGTGGTATGGATAAAGCAGATCCGCCTGTTCCCCAGTTTCCGCCACATGAAGTACACGCGCCCGGGGATTATAGGGGCGGGGTGTAATCCAGAGATGGGCAAACGACTGCATCGGCTGCGCTGCCAGCCGGTCATAGATAGCGCGGGCAAAGGCTGCATCAACGACATGCGGCGTGGTTCCCAGCATCACCGCGTTATAGCCCAGCGCTTCATAGACCCCCACAAACGCAGCAGGTGCGGCTCCCAGATTGTCCAGCGAAAAACGCTGATCCGAACCCTGCGCCCCCAGCAGGGTATAGTAGCTCTCTCTAAAGTCACGAGGTTGCTGGGGAACCAGCGCACGCGCCATCCGGTAGGCATGCGATCCGTCACCACCAATATTCTGGATACCATTGGCAACTGCCAGGAAATCACAGTTGCTATCGTTGCCCTGCGGTGTAATAGTATACGTCTGCATAGTGTGTCGTTGACCTTCCGGACGGTACGGCATGGGATGGAAGTCGGGTCCATAGACGGCGATAGCCTGCTCCGGCTGGACAAACTCGGGCCGCTTAGAATTACCCTGTGTGGATTGAGGATAGATCGTGCCTATCACAGCAAGCGTGAGCAAGACGATCAGGCAATGGGATGATGATAACTTCATAGTATCCTCCAGATGGTAGAATGTTGTGCCGCCAATGAGGAGATCAGGAGAGATGCGGTTGGAGCAGAGCACGATGATGAAAACACGCTCTGGCATCACGAGAAACAAAGAAATCTGTCAAAAAAGGGTAAAGGCACTCCAATTATTTCCATAAAAGAATGTCTAAAGCCAAATATTATTATAGTTATTCCAGCCTATGATGAAACCCGTACATGCATCCCAGGTACAGGTTTCGCAACAGCCCACTACAGCATGGGACCAATGGGCATGCAATGGAGAAACCGCTCCACAATTCTCCCCCGGATACATCTTATGGCTACTTCATGATTGATACATATGCGATACGCTACGCATGCACAGGTTGGTCATATTTGTCGCCTCTGCATGCACCACCGATTGGATTGCCCGGTGAACTACGTCATTCCATTATCTGGAATAGACCTACGGAGATAGTATGAATAGATAGATGGACAGATGGATGAAACATCTTGCTCGACATAGGATAGATTCTGCTGAACATTGTTGGCGTGCTGAGGAGCTATGGCATTGCGGGTATCATTATGATTACTTTCAATGGACAGAACTCCCAGGATCTGCTACACTACGGATAGCACTGCAATGCCGATTGCCCCCGTAGCTCAGAGGATAGAGCAGCGGTTTCCTAAACCGCGTGTCGTGCGTTCGAGTCGCGCCGGGGGCGTGCCACACTGAAGCCAGAAAACGCCGCTCCCATTGACGTGAGAGCGGCGTTTTTGTGCGTTTGACGGTACATGTGACGGTACACCGCAGCTATGGCGAAATCTGTATTCCATCCAGGTATGCCGTCGCCTGGCTTTTTTCCGCATCGAGCGCATGCGTGTACACCTGCTGCGTAATGTCCGTGTCAGCATGGCCCAGCAATTCAGAGACAACCCGCAACGGCACACCGGCAGCTTGCATCAGACTGGCGGCCGTATGGCGCAAATCATGGAAAGGCACGGATCGAGATGCAGCGGGGATGGTATGAGAATCTCTGCCTTTATGTGCTGCTGGCAATGGAGAGCAGTGAAGGAAAAAGCCCCATTGTGCGCGTACTTTCTCAGCAACTTATCGCTTACGAACGAGAGCAGATCGCGCACCGGCGCGTAGCGAAACAGCGATATGACGATGCCGGCCCTGATAAGAATATTCCTGACCCGGGACCAAAACCACGAATTGTTGCGCGAAACTTCACACCAGAGGAGTTAGCCAGTTTGATGCGTGAGAGACTGTCTGAAAAGGGTTGGTCATGGGGCTATGGCCCCAGAGCAGGAGTCCCGGCTTCAGCCGGTTCCGGCCACACACCGGCTGAAGCCGGGACTCCTGGGGCGCGGTCCGGTGTCGCAGGGCACCCAGCATGCCGTGGGACCGACGCGAATCATCTTTTCAGACAGTCTCTGAGAACAACGAACGCCTGGCTGTTTTGAGTGCCGAAGGGGGGTTCCGGACATCTTGAGGGGGCGCTATAGCAAAGATACGATTGCTGATATTGATCTGATTCTTAGTGCCTGGACCGGCGAAACAGTGAGCTATGATCGGCGAGCTAACCGCACATGGCACACCTGGCGACAATCCTGATGCTGGCAGAACACCCAACCGCGCCAATCGGGAGTATTCCTGTTCAATGTCAGCATGTAGAACATGCAATCAAAGTTTTTGAGTACTGCATTCCAGAGGTGCAGGTGATGCGGCACCAGTATTCTGACGAAGGAAAGGTGGAAAGCCTGATTACAAAGCTCACTGCGTGGATGCATAACAATCAATGCTGACACCAGGATCGCTGACTGTGGTGCGGTACGGTTCTCACTTCGGCAGGCCCGGCAATACTTACATATTAAGAAGAAAGATATGTCTTTACTGGTTACGGCGCTGACCACCCTGATGGAAACTGGCATGCTAGTGGAAGTAGAGGCCAAACGTCGGGACAGTCGCATTTTTGAGAGAGTAAAGCATTCCGATCCTTTCGCTACGGTTGCTACGGTTGCTACGGTTGGCGATACATCGCAACGGGAAGCGGTACATGACGATGCTACGGATTGCTACGGTTCTGCTACGGATTGCTTTTCAGAAGCATGGCGCATCGTTGTGCTCGTCACCCATGTTGCAATTGTGCGTCATGCAGCAGTGTGAACTGGTATACTGGAAGGTGTGGCGCTGCGGCATCAATACTATAGCAGTCCTAACTGAGTTGTAAATCGCAGCTTTTACTCCAACGCTTCCTAATGCCAGGCAAGACATTGAGAAGTTTACAACCAATTTAGGATTGCTATATCATCACGCGTGCCGCATGTACCCCATGGAACCAGGTGACGCAGAAAGGAACACTATGCATATCACCATTGCCGATGATCTGGTCCAGGCAACCGGACTATCACCCGATGAACTCCTTCAGGAGCTGGCCGTTGCCCTCTTTCAGCAACAACGCCTGCCACTGGAAGGTGCCAGTCGCCTGGCCCAGATGGACCAGTTCTCCTTCCAGCACCTGCTGGCTGCCCGCCAGATTTCCATTCACTACGGTCACGATGATCTGCTGGCGGATGTGGCGACGCTGCGACGACTCGGACAGCTATGATTGTTGTGAGTAACACTTCGCCATTGATCAATCTTGCTGCTATCGGGCAGTTCAACCTGCTGCGGCAGATGTACCAGACCATCCGCATCCCAACCGCCGTCTACAACGAAGTTGTTGTGCGCGGTAGCGGGAAACCTGGGGCGGCCGATGTTCAGGCAGCAGCGTGGATCAGCGTCCAGGCTGTAACAACGACCGCACCAGTAACCCGCCTTAAACCCCAGCTCAACCCGGCATGCCTTGTCAACCTGATCACGCTGTTCAATCATGGCCGCGCAAGGTGATTGTCGTAGTCGTAGCATTAGTAGGTTTCACTTTATTATACAAATTTATTCCGTATCGTAGGGCAGGAGATAGAAAACCTTCCATAGCCTTACTTCCAAAGTATAAAAAAAACTGCTCATTTGAAGGCTAACAGAGCAGAGCTTGAGAATAAACTTTCCACATATGGCTTTAAGAAAATCAGTTCAATCAATAACTTGACTTATTATGAAAGAGGGTCTTTGCTGGGAGATTTCTCTGTAAAAATCATGAAAGTAAAACTTGGAGTAAAAGAAATACATAATGGCATATCAGAAATCACCATTGCAGCAAGCTGGTTCGCTGCGTTTGATACCGGTGATTTTTGGATCCTTATCACGGAATTGACAAGGAAATCAGAAGATAAATAAGAAGTGATGATGGCTATTCCGCAGACCGACGGCTGTTTCATCCGCATAGATTGCCAGTAGAATATCCTCGGCAAACACATAGGCCTGCGCCAGAGAGTAAACATTTGGGGCCACAAAGCCTTGCTGATGCTCATGGATCTCTAACCTGATACAGTCGCGCCAGTTATCCGGGGTTATTGGGCGCAGGGTGATCTGCATGCTCTACCTCCTGCTAAACTTTCTCACGATCAATTTCTCGGAGGGATGCGGTTTGCTGCTACTTTAGCTTACCATACCGCGCTGGTATGTATAATACCCCCGATCCAGCAGCGAAAGGAGATGCTATGAACCCATTTCCGACGATTACCACCCGCCGGTTGATATTGCGGCAGTTTACGCTGGATGATGCCCCCACCGTTCAGCGCCTGGCCGGTGCGCCGAAGATCGCCGCCGGTACCTTTGTTCCGCATCCCTACGAAGCCGGCATGGCCGAGCAGTGGATCACCCACCAGCAGGCTGATTACAAAGAGGGCAAGCTGATCAACTTCGCCGTCGTGCTTGCCGATGAACAGTCTCTGATTGGCTCAATTGCCATGAAGCTCTATCCGTCCCATCGGAATGGACAACTTAGCTACTGGATCGGGGTGCCCTACTGGGGGTAGGGCTACTGTACCGAGGTAGCGCGGGCGGTGCTTCAGTTTGGCTTCACTCAGCTTGATCTGCAGCGCATCTGGGCCCCGCATTTCAAGCGAAATCCAGCATCGGGGCGGGTAATGCAGAAGATCGGCATGCAGTACGAGGGATGCCGGCACCGGCACTACCTCCATCGGGGCCAGTTTGAAGATGCCGTGCTCTATGGTATTCTGCGCCACGAGTTTGATGCAGGTTGATACGGCAATCAGCCACAAAGATAGACACGGGACGAAAGATGGTTCGCCCCTACTTTACGCCCGGCACCGCCGATTGTGCTGTGGCATGCGCGGCAAGCCAGTCGGCCATGACGGTAAGTGCCAGGCCCATATTACCTATCTGACAATGGTTTTGCCCCTGCTCCGCCGCCGTGAAGATCCGCTCCGTGATTGAGTGCGCGTGGGTCAGCGCCCGCACTTGCAGATGGTGCATTTTCAGCGGAATAAAATGATCCGCCGCGCCGGTGAGAATAAGCACGTCCTGCGTCACCCGGTCGGACTGTAAATTCAAAGCATTGAACTGCAACAGCACCCGGGCCGCATCCACAGTAGTGCTGGTCTGTGTGATGTATATGAGATTGTCGATGCCCCACTTCTCCTGCGGCAGCATGCGCATCTTCCAGTCCGACAAGATATTCATCAGGCGGGGATGCTGGAGCAGCCGGCGCGCAAAGCCGGCAACAAAGCGCGGCGGGATCTGCATATAATCGTAGGCAATGCTCCAGGCAATCACCCGCTGAATGCGCGGCTCATAGGCCGCCGCCCGGAAGCAGAGCCAGCCCCCCATTGAGATGCCCAGCCAGGTGACATCCTGGAGGTCAAAGTAGTCGAGAATCGCCCGGGCCGGCCGCTCCCAGGTATACTCCAGCGGCAACCCATACGTGCGCAACGCGCCGCCCTGCCCTGGCCCCTCAAACAACACAACGTCGTAGCCCCGCTCCGCAAAATAGCAGGCGATGGAGTAGAACTCCTCGATAAATGAGTCGAAGCCGCCATGGATCACCAGCGTGCCCCGCGCGGTATCGCCCTGGTGCGGAACGCGCAGCGCCGGCAGAAAGGCATCTCCATAGGGCACAGTGTGGCGTTCCAACTGCTCGCCCGCAAAGAGATCATTGTAGAAGAGGGCGATAAACCGCTCATACAGTGCCTGCTTGTCGGGGTCGGACGGGTGGGTGAAAAACTCCGCCGCGCGGTAGTAAAACGTGCCATGCATGCGCCGCCCCTCGTCGAATGCGCGCGTGGCCTGCCGGACCAACTCGTCTTTCCAGTCCGCCAGCGTCTGAATGCGCGCCCCGGCGGTGCGCATGTCTTCCAGACGGGCATACCCCAGCGAGTGCCAGCGGTTCAGTTGGAAGTCGATAATTTTGGTCTTGTGCAGCGTATGGTAGCCCACCGGAAATGTAAACTGTGCCATCACCCACCCCCTTTCAGGTGGAACGATTAAGGGGTAATCCTGCCGCTACTCACCACCAACGACCGCCGCGCCATCAAAGGCAGCGGGGTAGCGCGTCACCACCGCGTCAACGATGGCCTCGCCCATTGCCCAGAATCCTCGTTCTGCCTGCAGTTCGGTGCCCCGCCAGCGCCAACGCAGGCCGCGTTCTGCATCCGGCCAGACATCCAATCCCTGACTGCTCAATTCATCCAGAATCAGCCCGACATGCCGGATAAGCGTGTACCCGATTGCAGTTGCGTCGGGAGTGCTGATCGGGTGTGATAATCCGTTCTTCATGGGTGCCTCCTGCGGGTCACCTGCCCGCGCTGAGGCGGCCATGCCGAAGCGACGCCACTGCCACATGGTACAATGGCGTCGCATTGGCGCATCGACCGCCAGTGCGATGCCCCGTGGCTGTTTGCACCAGCCACGGGATACAATCATTTAACCAGTTTACCAGTCAGAGCACTGACTAATAGGCAGCATTCTATATGAACTGCCATCAAAAGTCAAGGAGATCGGGCGTTTGATCGAACGGTTTGGGCAAAAAATGTTGCTACTCCGCAAGCAGCGGGGGATGAGTCTCCAAAACCTTGCCAATGCGCTGGGATACACGGGTACCGCCTACTTGAGCCGGGTAGAAACTGGTCAGCGCCAGCCCTCGCTGGAACTGGCAATCAAACTGGCCGATCTTTTTGGCGTAACGGTAGATCAACTCGTACGCGATGAGCTTGAATTGGACCCGGATAGCGGCAAAAATGCCTGATACCAGGTTGCCGGCAAACCAGCAATCAACTGGAACGGGGCAATGAACACAGGACTGCATATGCCCGTTCATCACCTCTGCGTCTGCTATGACCGCTGTGGCGATGACCACAAATCAGTATGAAGGATGAGGAGAGCGCATCCATGCCCGCCACGCGCCGCTACCGCTGGTTTGCCGTCGGGGGCTTTTTCTGCTTTATGCTGCTGCACCAGATCGACCGGCTGCTGATTGGCCCGCTGACAACCCCGATTATGACGACCTTCGGCATCGACGAGGTGGCGCTGGGAGCGGTGTTTACCGGGGCGCTCCTGGTTGGCGCGATCTTCTATCCGATCTGGGGTTATCTGTATGACCGCTGCTCCCGCGCCCGGCTGCCGGCGCCGGCTGCGTTTATCTGGGGCACCACCACCTGGCTGAGTGCGCGGGCACACACCTTTCCGCTCTTTCTGGCCTCGCGCACTTCGACCGGGGTTGACGATGCCAGCTACCCCGACATTTTTAGCCTGGTCGCCGACTACTTCGGCCCAGGTGTGCGCGGCAAAGTGAATGGGCTGCTCAACCTGACTGCACCCCTGGGGTATATGCTCGGCCTGGTGCTGGCCCTGCTGGTTGGTCCACAAATTGGCTGGCGCAATGTCTTTTTCATCACCGGGATTGTGGGCATCGGATTGGCACTGATCATCTTCAGTACGGTGCGCGAGGTGCCGCGTGGTCAGGCCGAGCCTGAACTGATCGATTTAGATACCATTGTCACCTACCGCTTTGACTGGCGTACGGCCCGCTCCCTGCTGCGCAACCATACGCTCCTGCCACTCTACACACAGGGCTTTTTTGGCGTTTTTCCCTGGAATGTGATTGCCGCCTGGTTTTTCCACTATCTCGAATCGAGCGAAAGTACACAACGGAGCAGGTATTGCCGATGATGACCGTGGTAGTGATGTGTATGGCCGCGGGCAACGTCCTGGGTGGCGCGCTGGGCGACTGGCTGTTTACCCGCACCCGGCGCGGCCGCTTGTTGATCTGCCTGGTCGGGGTGCTGGTGGGGATCATTGCCCTGTTAATTACGATCCGCGTCCCACCGGAGCGACCATGGCTCTTCGCGGGGATGTTATGTGTGGTGGGGCTGTTTATTCCCCTTCTCAGGTCCAAATGTGATTGCCACCGTCCACGATATTACCCCGCCGGAGGTGCGCAGTACCGCGCTGGCAATCCAGTCATTTATTGAGTCGGCGGGTGCGACCCTCGCACCGCTGCTGGTCGGCATTCTGGCGGTGCAAACCTCGCTTACGGCGACGATCCAGGCCATCTATGTGGCAACCTGGTTGCTGTGCGCCGGTTTCCTGAATCTGGCGATTATCGCCGTCCCCGCGATATCGAGAAGCTACGAAACGAGATGCGCCGGCGGGCCTGTGAGTCTGTCGTTCGTAGTTTGTAATCTGTCCGGTTGCTTATGTTGTATTTTACTATGAAAAAAGCTGGCAATTTCTGTATTTATCAGGTCGCAAAACCTGTGCAAGGCACTGACCGTTACTCTGGGCTCCGGCTATGCTGAGGAGATAGGGGTTACCGGAAAGAGAACTGTGCTGACTAAAAGAGTTTTTTACCGTTGCCAAAAAATGTCGGGTATGGTACAATTGTGCAGGGCATATATTGCCTTTCTTATTTCCTCAACAAATCATAAGGTTATCATGCCAAGAAAATATTACACTGAAGACGAGATAATACTTTGTGCATATGCAGCTATCTATAATGCAGAAGCTCTGGGTGGTGTGGAAATCATCTGTAATTTAACAGGACGATCCGTATCTTCAGTACTAATGAAAATACGCAATATTATCTCAATACTTGATGTAAAAGGTGTAATTCATTCTAATTCAATGACGGGATTAACAGGACAAACAACCGGATCTAAGGCGCGCGAAACAAACTGGGATATAGTAGAACCGCTAACCCGTTTATCACAACAAGAACATTTAAACAAGTGTCTAGATATAATTCAAAGAACAAATATCTAATCTAGCGATTGTGAGGAAACGGTATATGCAGGCCAGGGACCCTATCTCCATTTGGGCCGATGCTGAAACAATCTTTTTCGCGCGGCAAGCAGGATTTTTAGCATACGAGCGTCCCTTCAAGATCATAGATTTGTTTGCCGGTGCAGGTGGGCTAACACTAGGATTTACACAGGCGTTTGGTCATAATTTTCTCCCTGTCTGGGCCAGTGATAATAATAGGCATGCAGTTGCCACCTACAATCTCAACTTTGGGAACCATTGTATTTATGGTGATATCGTTGCAATACTTGAAGACGCGCATCTGGAGATACCCCGGGCAGATGTTGTCATTGGTGGTCCACCCTGCCAGGGCTTTAGTTTATTGAACAAGAATAAAGGCAATGACGTAAGGAAACAGTTATGGCGACCATATCTCGAAGTCGTCCAGCGTTCAGGCGCTGAAATATTTGTTATGGAGAATGTTCCACAACTGCTGGGTTCGGCTGAATATCAAGAAATACAAGAAGAAGCCGATAGGCTTGGGTTCAAACTGGCTGCCAAAACGCTGTGTTCTGCAGATTATGGTGTTCCTCAGAGAAGGCATCGTACTTTCATTGTCGGGTGTAAATTTACCGACCCTTCAATGGTGTTCCCACCCAAAAAAACACATATAAATCCAAAACTAGAATACACTCGCCCTCTTTTCAAGGAAAATAGTGAATACATTCTCGATCCAAAGCCATGGCGTACTGTGAGAGATGCAATTGCGGACCTTGCTCTACCTGTCGGTACAGACATCAGGGATGCGTCACCGCCTTATGATTTGCATTTTGGGCGAAATCCGACAGCAAAAAGCATAGCACGTTATAAAGCCATACCCGACGAGGGAATGAATCGTTTTGATCTTCAACGTCTGGCACCCGAGTTAACTCCTGATTGCTGGATCAGAAAGACATCGGGTGGTACGGACCTTTTCGGGCGACTATGGTGGGACAGACCTTCTTTCACGATCAGGACTGAGTTTTTCAAGCCCGAAAAAGGTCGTTATTTACACCCTTCGCAGCATAGACCAATTACCCATCGTGAAGCTGCACGGCTTCAGACATTTCCTGATGCGTTCCGGTTTACCGGATCGAAAATTGAGATTGCGAAACAAATAGGTAACGCTGTACCACCCTTGCTGACAGCTCACGTTGCGGATTGCGTCTACGCTCTCTTGTCGGCTAGAGAGGAAGCATTCAATGCCCGACAAGTTCACGACACAAGAGCGGAGCCGTATTATGTCGCGTGTCAAGAATCGTGACACTGCTCCTGAAAAGCTTGTTCGACAACTGCTACACAAAATGGGGTACCGGTTTCGACTTCAACGCAAAGATTTGCCCGGCAAACCCGACATCGTATTACCAAAACATAAGAAGGTAATTTTTGTTCATGGCTGTTTCTGGCATGGACACGCGGGGTGTTCCAGAGGCGCACGTCCTACAAGCAATAGTGACTTCTGGAACCAAAAGATTGAAAAGAATATAAACCGAGACAAAAATGTGCAGGCTCAACTCTGTGAGTCAGGATGGCAGTCCTTAGGGTCCATAAAAGAATAACTTCCCCCACCTATGGTAGACTCACACCAGACCAGAAGAGAACGCGAGCACTGAATGCCAGGGAGCGGCACCTATGCACCACTGTACCTGTCGGGTCTGCC
>JGI12109J20283_10708363_pt1 | contig 11310 bp, 7 predicted proteins | sample ElkSlonscriptome_12_FD_20283 | JGI IMG/M metagenome (IMG submission 20283) | reverse complement strand
CAAGGGTTGGTACAGCCTGGAGCCGGCCGGCGGGGCCTAGCCACCAACGGACGCGTTGGGGTCTACCATGGGCCGTATGCCGCCTGCGGTGAACGAATCGGCCTCTGCCAAAACCCGATCAGCGACGGAACCGCCCGCCGCACAAGAAACCGCTGCGCCGTCTGAGAATGAAGCGACGCCCGCGGTTTCCTCAAGGACGAAGACCGCCAAAGACGCCAAGAGCAAACGCAAGCGGACGATGTGGGAGCGGGCCGAGGCGTTCGTGAGCCGCCTGAGCACCCGGAACCACTTCTGGCACCGGGTCTGCTCGCTGATCTGGCTGCCGTATGCCTTCCACAGCGGCATCAAGATGAAGATGGTCGACAGCCAGACCTTCCAGGCGGTCCTGCCGTTCCGCCGGTTCAACCGCAACTGGTACAACGCGATGGCCGGCGCGGCCCTGCTGGGCAATGCCGAGATCGCCGGTGGGTCGTACATCTTCAAGGTCTGCGGCGCGGAGTACACGGTGGTCTGCAAGAAGCTGGAGTATCGCTTCCTGCGTCCGTGCCTGGGGCCGGCCGTCTACCGCATCGAGCCCAAAGAAGATCTCCAAGCCCTCGTCGATGCAGGCGATGAATTCAACATCACGGTCAAGATGAACGTCGTGCAACAGATCCGCCGCCCGAGCGACCGCGAGAAGCGCGTCGGGGTCGCGACGGCGACCTTCCACGTGACCCCCAAGGCCCACCAGCGCAGCCGCGGCCGTCTCCGCTGATTGCCCATGACCGGGCCGCCTTCAGCATCGCCAACATCGCGATCCTCGCCCCTGGCCGTCATGGGCTGGGGGTTCTACCTGGCCGTCTCGTGGACGTGGATCATCGGCATGATTTTGCCGGCGCTGTTGCTTCGAGATCTGGGGTGGTGGGCGCTGGCGGTCTTTCTGGTGCCCAACGCCGTGGGCGCGGCGCTCATGGGCACGGTGCTCCGCGACGCCAAGGCCGCCCTTCGCATGCGTCAGGAGCACGACTCGGCCATTCAACGCTTCTCGATGGTCACCATCGCGTTTCACCTCTACGTGCTCGCCTCGATCGCGTTGGCCGTCGAGGGCTTTGCATCCGTTGGCGGACAGCTCAGCGTGCTCATCCTGGCAACCGTGATTGCCGTGGCCCTGCTCGCGTTGCGACGCTGGCTCATCAGCGCGCTTGCGGTGTGGCTTGCCAGCGTCGCGTTGGCCGTCGCCTACGTCGCGACCGATGCGTCGGCGGTGCTGGCCGATCCCGATACATTCCCGACCGCCGTGCCAAAGGACCTGCTGCTGCTCATGCCGGTCGTCGTCTTCGGCTTCGCGCTCTGCCCATACCTCGATGCGACGTTTCTCCGGGCACGGGCATCGACCGGGCCAACGGGGGGCAAGGTTGCGTTCGCCTTCGGCTTTCTCGTGCCGTTCGTGGTCATGATCGGGTTCACGGTGGTCTATGCGGCCGCCATCACGGCGGGCCATGCCATCGGCTGGACGCTGATCCTGGCTCATCTTGCGGTGCAAGGCGGGTTCACGCTGGCGGTTCATCTGCGCGAGTCCAAGCTCAGCGTGCCGCAACGCGGCATCACGCTCGCGCTCACCGTCGCGGCGCTGGCCACCTCGTGGTGGTTGCCGGCCGGCCCGCTGCCCTGGGCGAACAACATGCTGGCTTGGGAGGTCGTGTACCGCCTGTTTCTCTCGGCGTACGGCCTGTTCTTCCCGGCGTACGTGCTGTTCGCGATGATTCCATCGGCGCTGCGCCTTGGGCCGATGCCCAGAGCTGGGCGTGCGGTCGCGGCGATCACGATCGCGGCCGTGCTGCCGCTCTACGGGCTGGGCTTCATTGCTCAAGAGGAGCAGTGGCTGCCACTCGCGCTCGGCGTCGTGCTCGCTGGTGCGTTCATGACCTTCGTGCTGAGGCGGCGGGCCGCGAGTGGCAATGGTGGCTGAAGCCAGATTCGTCGCCGCTGCCGACCTGCACCTGGGCAGGCCCATCGCCAGCCTGCCCGACGTGTTGCGTGCCGATGCACGCACGCTCGGGCCCTTTGGCGCCCTGCAGAGTCTCGTCGAGCTGGCCTTGCGTGAGCGGGCCGACGCGGTGCTGATCGGCGGCGATCTGGTCGACGACGATGGCGCGTACTTCGAGGTGTATTCGGCCATTCAAGAAGCCGTCAAGGCGCTCGACGGCATCCCGATGATCGCCGTAGCCGGCAACCACGACGCGAAAGTGCTTCCGAGACTTGCCGACTCCATCGACGGGCTCTTGCTGCTGGGCTCGGGCGGTCGATGGGGCACGCACACCCTTTCCACTGATGCCGGTGATATCGAGATCCTGGGCTGGAGCTTTCCCGATGCGCACTGCCGGACGTCGCCGTTCGAGACGCCCCCACCACCACGCGGCGGTCGGCGCATCGGCGTACTGCATGGAGATCTCGATACGGCCGGCAGCTCGTACGCACCGTTCACCAGCCAAGACCTCAAGCGTCACGCCGCTGATGCCTGGCTGCTCGGGCACGTTCATGTGCCGTCTCACGAGACGTTGTCGAGTCGGGCGCCGGCCGGCTATCTGGGCAGCGCCTGCGGCCTGGACCCCAGCGAATCTGGATCGCGCGGTGCATGGCTCGTGCGGTGCCACGCCCAGGGCTTCGAACTTCAACACCGAGCGATCGCACCCATCCATTGGGCTACCGCGACGCTCGATGCGAGCGAAATCGACGCCGAACACCTGGACGTTTCGCTGCAGAAGATCGCCAATGCGCAGTCTTCTGATGCGGGCGAGGCTCGCGCCGTGGGCGTGCGCGTGCGGCTCGCTGGGCAGCATCCCGACTGGGCCGATCTGAACGATCGTGCGCGAGGCTTGCCGACCGGAGAGCCGTGGAGCCATGATGGTCGCCGCGTGTTCATCGATCGCGTCGTCGGCCGTGTGACGGCGCCGCTTGACCTTGCGACGCTCGCCCAGGAGCCCTCGGTCGCGGGCCGCATCGCCGGGATGATCCTGGAGCTCGAGGGTGGTGGTGCTACGAAACTCGTTGACGACGCAGCCAGGGCGTTTTCAGAACTCGAGCTAGCTCGTCCCTTCCGCATGCCCGCGCTCGGCGAGCGAACATACCCCACGCCCGAGCCACGATCGCACCTCATCCGCGAGGCACGAGCCGTGCTCGACGAACTGGTCGCCCAGCAGCACGAGGCGCGACACTGATGCGTATCCGACGCGTCGAGATCCTGAGCAGCCCGGGCATCAGGCCCGGCTTCGAGATCGACGGCTTCGGTGACGGCGTCACCATCATCCTCGGGCGCAATGAATCGGGCAAGAGCACGTTGGCCTCGGCAATCCGCGCCCTGCTTTGGCCCGATCGGCACGACAGCCTGCGGGCTCGCGGTACGTTCGAGCGCGATGATCGTGTGCACGAATCGTTCGTTGATCTGCGCTCTGGCGGCTGGCTTGGTGAAGCGCCGCCCGTGCCCGACTCCGGCGCGGCGCGGAGCATCGTCGTGGGCATCGGCGATCTCTGGACCGAAGACGAGCACGATCGATCGCTGCGCCGGGCGATGACTCAAGAACTACAGGGTGGTTACGACATCGTGTCGATCCGCGAGTCTCTGTCGCCGACCACCCCGGTCGCGCCGCAGCGCGAACTGCAGAAAGCCCTTCAAGCACTCCATGCGGCTCGAGGCGAGGCTCAGGCACTGATCGCCGAAGAGGCCCGCCTGCCCGAGCTGCGCGACCGTGCCGAGCAGCTTTCGCAAGAAGCCAACGCGAGGCCCGCGATCGAAGCCGCGCTGCGGCGGATCGATCAATTGTCGGCCATCTCCACGGACGAGCAAAAGCTCGCGCAGCTTCCCGCGGGCGCGCTCAAGCTCAACGGAGACGAGGGCCGGCACGTCGCCATGTTCCAGCGCACCATCGAGGAGGCAGCCACCGAGGCCGACCAGGCCCAGCAAGCGGCCAATGAGGCAAGGCAGGCGATCGACGGACTCGGCCTGCCAGTGGGCGGCGTCAATGCTGGAGACATGGACCTGCTCCAGCGGCTCGCCGGCGAGGCTGAGGCGCTCCGGCAGCAGATCGATCAGGCGCAACAGCAAGCCGACCGCGCCGCGGCAGCCTCCCAGGTCGTGACCGCAGACCGAGGCCCGCTCGATACAGCGACGCTCGATCGAATCGACCGGGCCATGCTCGAAGTGCAGGCAGCGCGCGAACGGATGAGCCGAGACGCGGCGTTGGCTGAGGCCCAGCCCGCGCCGGCGCAGTCGGGTGATCGAAGTTCGCGGCTGGCCTTGTCGATCCTGGTCCTGCTCGCCGCGGTCTTCGCGGGCGTGGCGGGCGCCTGGATCGCCCTGGGCGTTGCCGTCTGCGCACTTGTGTTGTCGGTCTGGCTGCTCGCGCGTGCGTCATCATCGTCCGATGACAACGTGCCGCTGGCTCGCGCGCAGGCGGAGCGAAGCGCCGCGGCATATGAAGAACGCCTAGTTGCGCTCCGAGAGATCGCCGGCGAAGATGCTGAGGTTGAGTCGACGCTTTCGCTCGTGGTCGCCGCCAAGCGTGCCCAGCGATCCGACGAAACATTGCGTGAGATGCACGCCGCGCGGGCGGGTGTCGAATCGCTCGAGGCACAACTGAAGGACGTGCTCGAGCGCAGTTCGGTGGTGCTCGCATCTCTTGGGAGCGAACCTTGCCACAGCACAAGCGATCTCTTCCGAATGCTTGGGAGCACAAGAGATAGAGCACAGGCGTATCGGCAGCATTGTCACGAGCTTCAGTCCGCAGAAGAACGCCGACTCAATGCGCATCAGCGCGTGGTGTCCGCACGGCGTGACTACGAGCGATTCCTTGAGAGGCTCGGCCTTGCCGACGACCGCTTGGACGAACTTCGCGAGTGGCTTCGGCATCGCGAGCAGGCGCAGGCCTTGGCCGATCGCCTCCGCGATTCACGCGCCGTGCTGGCAAGCCTCAACGCGAGCCTGAAGGGCTCCGAGGCGTTGCTCGATCTTGATCGCAGCGCGTTGGAGGACGCCTTGCGAGAAGGCAAATCCAGCGAAGCCGAGCGAAGCAACGTCTTGCAGCGTATCGGCGAGATCGAAGGTTCGATCCGACGCTCTCGCCAGCGGGCCGACGTTCAGGGCTGCATCGGTTCGGTCGAGCAGGCTGCCGAGGCGGTCGTTCAAGCACGCGATCATGAGTGCGCCAAGGCCGCGCGTCGGCTGATCATCGCCGGTGCGTCGGCGGAGTTGCGACAGGACGACATGCCCGACATCGTGCGACAAGCCGACGCGATGCTCGATCAATTCACCGAGGGCTCGTACGCCCTTCGCATCGATGACGACGGCGAGCCCGTGTTGCGAGACGTGCAACGGGGCGCGACCAAGACACACGAACAACTCTCGACCGGAACACGGGCTCAGGTCATGCTGGCGTTGAGGCTGGCTGGCGCGCAAGAAGCCGAGAGACGCGCGGGGTCAGGACCGATGCCGCTGGTGCTTGACGAGCCGCTGGCGACAACCGACCTGGTTCGCTTTGATGCTGTGGCGAAGGCTATGTGCGAACTCGCCAAGGCGGGGCGACAACTGGTGTACCTGACCTGCGAACCGACGCACGCCCAGCGGCTCGCATCGCGCGCCTCGAACGAGAACTGCCCGTGCACGCAACTCGACCTCGACGCCATCCGCAAACGCGCGAGCACGGTTCAGATTCCCCGCCAGGCGCTACTCGAACCCAAGCCCACGCCTTCACCGGCCACGATGTCGCGAAAGAAGTACCTCGAGGCACGAGGCCTCACAAGACTCGACCCTTGGGAGCCCACCGAATCGATCGACCTGTACCACCTGCTCGCCGACGACCTGGACACCCTGCACGAACTCGACCGGCACGGCCTGCGGACGGTCGGCCAGGTGCTGGCTCAGCACGATCGACTCGGCGAGCGATTTCACTGGCCGGCCGTGGCCGAGGCCGCGATGGTCGCAACGCGGCTCCTGGAAGCCTGGAGGCGTGGCCGTGCCCGCCCGCTGACCGCCAAGGACATCGAGGCCTCGGGCGCGGCCGGCAAGTACCTCGGTCGGCTCATTGACCTGAATCGGGATCTCGGCGGCTCGGCTCGCGCGCTCGTCGAGGCGATCGAGGCACGTGAAGACGAGCGAGTAAAGGGATTCCGCACCGAGAAGGCCGCAGCACTTCGAATGCACCTGGAATCCCATGGCCTGCTGCCGATTGCGGGTCCTGCGAGTCGTGCCGACGCGATATGGCACGCCTTGGGCGATCTGAGCCTGGGTAAATCTGCTCATTCAGACTCACGCTTGGCGATGGCAAACCACCTGCTGGCACAGTTCGACGCGGCCTCGGGCCAGGAATTTGAAGCGCAGGCCGAATTACAGGCGTAAACGTCACGTTCGCCACAGTCTGGCCTACTCGACATTGGCCCGGGTTCGCCGGATGTGGTAGCTTTCACGTGTTCATCGACGCGGCCCGTATCGCGTCTGGGCCATTTGATATCGGACCATGCCGTGAACTCCGCTGGTCGTGCCTTCGGCCGGCCGGCATCCGCGAGCGTCCGAGCATCGAAGGCCTTCCAAGGAGGTTCGAATATGCAGTCAAAGATGGCGTTGGTGTTGGCTTGTGGTCTTGCGATTGGCCTGGGAACGATGGTTGCCGGCGCCAATGAGGCTGAGCGCAGCCCCGCGGTGTCGGTGTTGGCCCAAGATGGGGTCGGCGCGGCACTGACGTTCAACGGTCAGGTGTTCCACGAAGCCGCGGGTGAGGTCGTGGACCTGGAGCAGGCCGTAGCCCCGGGTAGCAATGCCATTCTCATCGCCTGGCGTGAGCTCACGCCGCAAGGCGAGGTCGCATATTCGGCCATTTCGCTCACCGGCGATCGGATCGACCGCGTCTCGACCACCGAGCACACGATCCGTCTTCGCTACGCCGAATTCGATCCCGATCGCTTCACCCCGGCCATTCCCGCTGAACTTGCGGCGGCCCCGAACAACGACGCGTTCATCGTGCAATTCATCGGCCAGCCGGTCGAGGCGGCCGACCTCGCACTCGAGGCGGCCGGCGCCACGATTCTGCGTACGCTGCACGACAACGCCCGCATCGTGCGTATGGGCCCGGATGTCCGAGCTGCCGTCGAGGGCATGGGCATCGTGCGATGGGTCGGAGCATACCACCCCGCGTATAAGCTCGAGGAAGAGATCCTCCAGCCGATCGTGCTTGGCGGCACGTTCGCTGGCGGCGGGCTGACGCGATACTCGATCGAATTGCTTTCGGACGGCGATGCGGCCATGAATCGGGCGACGGCTTTGGCCGAGGCGCTCGGCGGCGCGGTCGAACTCACCGTGCCCCAGGTTGGTCGCTATGAGGCGACGCTGAGCACGGCACAGCTCATGCAACTCATTGCCGACGGCGACGTGTTGTTCGTCGACCGCTGGCACGCACCAGAAACCGACATGAATATCGCCCGCTCGATCGGCGGTGCGAACTACATCGAGAGCATCGAGGGCTACAGCGGCGAAGGGGTTCGCGGCGAGGTGATGGATAGCGGGCTGCGCACCAACCACCGAGAATTCACGTCGAACCCGCCGTTGCTGCACGGCACCACGGGCGTGGACAGTCACGGCACCAGCACCTACAGCATCAACTTTGCCAGCGGTGTCAGCGGAGTCGCACGCGGCATGGTGCCCGACGCGCAAGGCATCTTCGCCAGCTACAACCGTGTCGGCAACCGCTACTCGCACACGCTGGAGCTCGTGAACCCGACACGGCCCTATCGCGCCGTGTACCAGAGCAACAGTTGGGGTAGCGGGCGAACGACGAGCTACACCACCTCGTCCAGCGAGATGGACCGGATCATCTTCGACTCCAACCTGCTCATCGTGCAGAGCCAGTCGAACGCGGGCACCAGGCAGTCACGCCCGCAGGCCTGGTCGAAGAACATCGTCTCCGTCGGCGGCGTGCTCCACCGCGACTCGCTCAGTAAGGCCGACGATTGCTGGTGCGGCGGCGCGAGCTTTGGGCCCGCGTCTGACGGCCGCATCAAGCCCGACCTCACTCACTTCTACGACAACACCACCGCGGCAACGTCGAGCTCGACCAGCGCCTACACACAATTCGGCGGGACGAGCGGCGCCACCCCCATCGTCGCCGGGCACTTCGGCCTGTTCTTCCAGATGTGGGCCGACGGCATCTTCGGCAACCCGACGTCGGGCGGGGACGTCTTCGAAGAGCGTTCGGCGTTCACGACGGCGAAGGCGATGATGATCGCCACGGCCGAACCGTACAACTTCAGCGGCAGCAGTTCTTCGGCAGACAAGGCCCGCGTGAAGCAGGGCTGGGGCATGCCCGACTTGCAGCCGATGTACGATAGTCGCGACCAATTCTTCATCATTGACGAAGACGAGATCCTCACGGAGCTCGAAACCGCAACCTACCAGTTGAAGGTACCCGCGGGAACACCACAGCTTCGAGCCACGATGACATGGGCCGACCTCAACGGTACGACCTCCGGATCGCTGCATCGCATCAACAATCTTGACCTGCGCATCACCTCGCCCAGCGGCGACGTGTACTGGGGCAACGCCGGCCTGACATCGGGCATCTGGAGCACTCCGGGCGGCTCGGCAGACAACATCAACACCGTAGAGAACGTCTTCGTTCAAGATCCCGCCGCCGGCACTTGGACGGTCGAGGTCATTGCCGCGGATGTCAACGTCGACGGGCACCGCGAGACGAGTGCGCGTGATGTGGACTTCGCCCTCGTGGTCATGGGTGTTGAGGGCCAGGCCGCCGCGTTCGAGTTGCCCTTCGAGGACGAGGTCCCAGTAGTGACGCTCGATACCGAGAAGTGGATTGAAGCTTCTGGTGTAGTGCCGACGACATTTGGCTCGAACCCGCCAAGTGATCCGTACAGCCTGCTGTTGCTGGACGACGCACTGCTGGCTTCAGCACGCATCAACGTGCCGCCGACCTTGATTCCTGCAACGCCAGTAGAAGTCGTCTTCGCAAGCCAGCACCGTGCTGTTGAAGCCGGCAAGACCCTGAATGTGGAGTACTACAGCGGATTCCTCGGAGAATGGCGTGACTTGACCGAGATCGTCTCGGACGGCGTCGACCAGTCGAACTTCGTCGCGAGCGCGACCCAGATTCCCCTGGACGCCTACGGCGATGGTTTCCGCATCCGCTTCACGACGCCGGGCTCCGATGGGACCGACCAGTGGTACATCGACGACGTCCGCGTGCGAGTCATCAGCGACGATCCCACCTGCCGCGCCGACCTGGACGGTGATGGCGAGCTGACGATCTTTGACTTCCTGGAGTTCCAGAACCTGTTCGATACCGGCGACCCGGTGGCCGACTTTGACGGCGACGGCACGCTGAACATCTTCGACTTCCTGGCATTCCAGAACGAGTTCGCCGCCGGTTGCCCCTGATGCAGGGAAGCTCAACTCCTTGACTCGGCGTAGCCGATAGGGATTATTGCTCTGATGCCAACGCACACCGCCATGTCGATCAAAGGCAAAGCCAAAGGGAAGCATCCCTTCGGCGGCGGTCGTGTGTGCGTCCGTTAGATTTCCTTGCATCCAGAATTGCAGGGCCCGCCGGAGACAACACCCGGCGGGCCCTTTTTTTGTTGGTTCTTTCGTGTTCTCAGGAGATTTTCTATGTCCCAGACCACCACCCCGGCGTCCGAAACCCTGACCGCCAGCTGCCCCGAGTGCGGCACGACGATCGCCTTCGCGCGGCCTCCTCGTCGCCACGAGATCGTGCGATGCCCTGATTGCGGGGCCGAACTCGAGGTCGTCGGCGTCTCACCCATCACCCTCGCCCTGGCGCCCGAGGTGGAAGAAGACTGGGGAGAGTGAGCCCTCGACACGCCACGGAGACACCCATGCGCCTGACACTGCTGCACACCCGCATACGCGTCGAGGAACGCCTGCTCATTGAAGAGTTGGAGCGCCGCGGCATTGCCGTCGAACTCGTCCACGCCGACGACGCGGTGCTTGACCTCACGGCATCGCGTATGCCAACCGACGAGCCGCACGTCCTGCTCGATCGCTGCCTGAGCCACACCAAGGCGCTCGCGATCGTCCGCGCATATGAGAGCCGGGGCATTGTCTGCCTGAATCCATCGGCGGTGACACGAACTTGCGGCGACAAGCTTCTCACGACGATCGCGCTGACGGATGCGGGGGTGCCAACGCCGCGCAGCATGGCGGCGTTCTCTGCCGAAGGGGCCGCAAGGGCGGCCGACGAGCTCGGATACCCAGTGGTGATCAAGCCGTGCGTGGGCTCGTGGGGGCGCATGGTTGGTCGATTGAACGATCGCGACGCGCTCGAAGCCGTGCTCGAGCACAAGCTCTCGCTGGGTGGCCCGCAGCACGGGATCATCTATCTCCAGCAGTTCGTCGAAAAGCCCGGACGCGACATCCGCGCATTCGTCGTTGGCGACCGAACCATTGCGGCCATCATGCGGCACAGCGACCACTGGATCACCAACACCGCACGGGGCGGGCGGGCGGAGGGCCTGCCCGTCTCGTCGGCGTTGGATGACCTCTGCCGGCGCACATCGCGAGCCGTGGGTGGCGGTGCACAAGGCCTGCTGGCGGTTGATCTGCTCGAATGTCCACGACGCGGGCTACTGGTGTGCGAGGTGAACTCCACGATGGAGTTTCGCAACTCGATCGACACGACCGGCGTGGACATCCCCGGGGCCATCGTCGACCACGCGCTACATGTTGCCGAAGCGGGGGCAGCGATCATATGACAATTCACGTTGGCATCATCGGCGGCGCGGGCTTCACCGGCGGCGAACTCTTGCGACTGCTATGCATGCATTCATGCGTGGAGATCGCATGGGTCACGTCCCGTGGTCGCGCCGGCTGGCCGGCCTCGACCATTCACCCGAATCTAAGATCTACACTCGATCTTGCCTTCATCGATCCGAGCGAGGCCGAACCGGTCGACGTCGTATTCTTATGCCTGCCGCACGGCGAGACGGCTTCGAGTATCGAGCGATACGCCGCCCTGGCGAATCGTGTTATCGACCTGAGCAGCGACTTTCGCCTGCACGATCCAGACGTGTACGAGAAGACCTACGGCCAATCGCATCCGGCACCGGACTGGCTCGATCGATTCGTGTATGGCCTTCCCGAGGCAAACCGCGAACGGATCGCCAACTCTCGCTTCATAAGTGGGGTGGGATGCAACGCAACCGCGATGAACCTGGCGCTGCTTCCTATGGCGCGAGCGGGTGTGATCGATCGCGTAATCGCCGATGTGAAGGTCGGATCGAGCGAGTCTGGGGCCGGAGCTAGTGCCGCGAGCA
>JGI12109J20283_10699443_pt1 | contig 11310 bp, 9 predicted proteins | sample ElkSlonscriptome_12_FD_20283 | JGI IMG/M metagenome (IMG submission 20283) | reverse complement strand
AAGGTCGCGTGCGCTTGAATGGCGAAATTGTGCAAATTGGGCAAAAAGCCGACCCCAATCGGGATCGCTTAGAGGTAGATGGCCGCCCCTTGCGATCGCGCAATCGACCCGATCGTTTATACTTACTCCTTCACAAACCCAAAGGAGTCGTGTCCACTTGTCACGATCCCCAAGGTCGTAAAACCGTGATGGACTTACTGCCCAAATCTTGGCGACAAGGCCAAGGCATTCATCCCATTGGACGGTTAGATATTGATTCAACTGGGGCATTATTATTAACAAACGATGGCGAGTTGACCCAAGCGATCGCCCACCCTCGTTCCCATCTAACAAAACTGTATCATGTTTGGATTGCCGGGCATCCTTCTGTTTCTACCTTACAAGCTTGGCGACAGGGTGTAATTCTCGATGATCAAAAAACTTTACCCGCCGTTGTCAAAGTGTTGACCGAGCAAGCCGAGCGAACCCTGCTGGCGATTGAGCTACGAGAAGGTCGAAATCGGCAAATCCGTCGCGTGGCCGAACAATTGGGCCATCCGGTTTTAAAATTACATCGAGTCGCGATTGGACCGATTCAACTCCAAGGAACCGATCGACAACGGTTAGCCGCAGGTCAGTGTCGTTCTCTGAGTGCGAGAGAACTCCGAGCGATTCGCAAAGCCAGCGATCTTGCGGCTTCAGGCAATGGTCTACAGAGCGTACAGGAGAACCTACCATGACAAATTACCCTCAAAACTCATCCTTTCGACCGGATCAAATCGAAAAAATTCGGGAAATTAGCGAATATTTACGTCAAGTCCGCGAAGAAAATGGGCGATCGCTCCATCAAATCGCCACCGAAACTCGTATCTCCCTGCGCTTGCTCAAAGCCCTCGAAGCCCTCGAACTCTCGGCTCTCCCAGAAACGGTTTATCTCCAAGGATTAATCCAAAAATATGGCAATGCTTTGGGGCTGAATGGTCGTGAATTAGCCCAAAAAATTCCGCAGTCTGACATTCTAAAAGGGATTACTCCGTCTTGGCAACCCCTACGACCCAGACGACCCAGGGCAGTCCATTTATATTTTGTTTATATTTTGGTTTTGATTGGGGCAATTAGCGGCATTTCCTACGGATTGCAGCGTCCGAGTTGGCAAGCCGAAAATGAGGAAGACAATCCCACTGTTGCCACCGAAGCCTCCCCATCTCCGAATTTAACGACTTCTCCTGAAACAGATACCCCTTCTGGCAACAACACCATCTCAGCCAGCAATCGGCCGCCCAACGACGTGGTGGTGGTAGATGTGACCCTACAAGAAGATAGCTGGCTCGAAGTGGTCGCCGACGGTCAGCCGGAGTTTGAGGGCATTCTCAAACAAGGAGAAAAGCGCACCTGGGAAGCCGACCAAGAAATCCGCGTGCGGGCTGGAAATGCAGGGGGTGTGGTCATTACTGTGAATAACGAGCAACCCACCCCCCTCGGAGAACGAGGCCAAGTCGAAACCGTGACTTATCAAGCCCCGGAACCCGCGCCTCGTTCCTAAAGATTAGTAGGGAGAGCGACCGTAGACATAGGTTAAATGGCCCAGATGATGGCGTACCTGCCAATTGAGTTGTTCGGGGACATAACGCCATGTCCAATTGCCCGCCGGAGTGCCGGGAGTGTTCATTTTGGCTTCGTCTCCTAGCCCTAAAAGGTCTTGCAGGGGGATAATGGCGTGATTAGCCACCGAACCCAAGGCCAACCGAATCATGCGCCAATTAATGCCTTCTTCGCCGATACAGCCCAGGTAATCTAAGACCCGTTGCTGGTCTTCGGGCGATCGCGCATTGTACCAACCCACCGTTGTACTGTTGTCGTGGGTTCCGGTATAAACAAAGCAATTGCGATCGGTGTAGTTGTAGGGCAGAAAAGGATTCTGGCGGTCAGAATCAAAGGCAAAATGTAGCACTTTCATCCCCGGTAAGCCGTATTTATCCCGCAGGGCTTCTACATCTGGGGTAATCACCCCTAAATCTTCAGCCACAATGGGTAAGCGACCCAGTTGGTCGGTGAGTAACTCGAAAAATTCATCCCCTTTGGCTTTGACCCATTGGCCTTTGGTGGCAATTTTCGCATGGCCCGGAACGCCCCAAAAGGCGGCTAAACCGCGAAAATGGTCGATGCGAATAATATCAACGTAATCGAGCATTCCTTCGATCCGTTGAATCCACCATTTAAACTTGTTTTTCTCCAGTTGCTTCCAGTTGTAAACCGGATTGCCCCACAATTGTCCGGTGGCGCTAAAGTAATCGGGAGGAACGCCGGCCATGGTGGCGGGTTTGTTGGTTTTGATATTCAACACAAAAATGTCGCGATGGGCCCAGACATCGGCGCTATCGTGGGCGACATAAATGGGTAAATCGCCAAAAATCTGAATGCCTTTGTTGTTGGCGTAGGAACGGAGGGTAGACCACTGCCGGAAAAATTCGGACTGGACGTATTTGTAGTAAAAGATGTCTTCGGCCAAGCGCGATCGCCATTCGGTTAGGGCGGCGGGTTCTCGTTTGGCGATCGCCTCGTCCCATTCGTACCAACTCGCGCCGTTGTGGGCGGCTTTGATGGCCATAAACAAGCTGTAGTCGTCAAGCCAGTAAGCATGATTTTGACAAAAGGTTTCAAACTCTTGCTTTCGTTCTGGGCTGGCTTGGGTCGAAAACCGTTGACTGGCTTTTTTGAGGAGGGGGAGTTTGGTTTCGATCACGAGATCGTAGTTGACGCGATCGCGATCGAAGTCCGGTAGAGCATCGAGTTCGTCTTGTCCGATCAACCCTTCAGCGACCAGCCATTCTAAGTTAATCAGCAAGGGATTTCCGGCAAACGCTGAATAACTCAAATAGGGTGAATTGCCGTATCCCGTGGGCCCGAGGGGTAAAACTTGCCAGATTTGTTGTAAGCTCTCGGCCAAAAAATCCACAAAACGATAAGCCTGTTCTCCTAAGTCGCCAATGCCGTAGCGACCGGGTAAACAGGTGGGGTGTAATAAAACACCACTGGTTCTTCTGGAAAAAATCATAGGCGATCGCGGGGCAACTCTCAAAAAAACTGTAATTCAGCACAAGATTTTGACCTCAGTCCCCAAAACCAGAATATAGCGCCTTGTGGGACTGCAATTAATTGTGCTTTAGTCATTTTACTTAAGTCTGTTCCGGTCGCAGTGATTCTTGTCCTCGTTAAGACTCTTTTTCGGCGGGTGAGGGGGCTTCAAAACGATANCCAAATCCCCGAACCGTTTTAATCAAAGAAGGTCGAGCCGCATCTTGTTCGATTTTCTTACGAATTTGCCCGATATGGACATCGACGACCCGTTGATCGCCCACGACTTCTGAATAATCCCAAACCTCGCTGATTAGAGTCGAACGGCTTAAGGCTTGGCCGGGATGACGCGCCAAGAAGTTAAGCAGATCGAACTCTAGGGCTGTAAATGGCACTAAATCGCCATCTACTTTGATTTCGCGTCGTTCCGGGTCAATGCTGAGATGGCCGAAGACGAGGGGTTGTTTGTTGGCACTCGGAGACACGGTACGCTGGCGTTTTAAGATTGCACCCACCCGAAATTCTAATTCTCGTAAATCAAAGGGCTTGGTTAAGTAGTCGTCAGCCCCTTTCTCAAAGCCTGTGGCCTTATCTTCTGTATCAGTACGGCTGGTCAGCATGAGGACAAATACATCTGTACTGAGTTGCATTTCTTCGCACAGATTGTAACCCAAGGCATCGGGTAAATTGACATCTAAGATTACCAAGTCCGGATTAAACTTACTAAAAAGTTCCAACGCTGTTCGACCATTGTCAGCCGCTTCGACTTGGTAGTTTTTTTGGCCGAGAAAGCGATAAATTAAGTTGCGAATTGCCGGGTCGTCGTCAACGACAAGAATTTTGGCGGATGGCATAGCCATAGTTCTACTCAGAGGAAAACTAGATAACGGAAATCAAGGGAAAGGAAAAGCCCAAGGGTGTAATGAGCGTCATCCTCGACCAAAATCGCGATCGCGATTAGGGTAAGCTCTTTTTGTCTTAGGTTGAGGAATGAAGTTTAATGCTTTCTTTTATCCTATCTTTTCTAAGGATGAGATAGAAAGTCTCGTGAAAGGCAAAGTATAACTTAAAATTTCAAGAACTTTCTTTCAAAATTCCCGGTTCGGTCAACTCATCAGAAATTTCGACAATGGCTCGAATCACGGGTTTCATCATCGGGTCGTCAAAGCTATCAAAATCATCAAAACTATCGCGACGCAACCGTTTTGAGCGATTGGCCACTTGGACGGTAATGCGATAGCGATTAGAAGCCGCACTGAGAATTTGCTCGGCGCGGTCGGTGAGATTAGCAGAATCAAAGGAGGCTCGTTTAGACATGGAGTAGAAAATTTCTGACAAACAGAATCATAAAGGCTTCAGCTTAAGCATAAAGGGTTAAGGACACAATTATCGCGATCGCGATCGCCACAGACTAACCCCTCACCTCAAGTTATCGTCATTGGCACAGGTCTGTTTCTACCCAGTCGAGGGGGTAGAAGGGCCAGAAAAAACTAAAATTCGGCGGTCAAGTTGTAACGAGGGCAGCGCCAAGGACGATAACCCCCCTGTTTTCGGGTTCAGTTAGGATTAACTTTTTCAAAAAAGTTTGTCAACTTTGTGTTACTAACCTTAAAATAAAATGAATAAGTGTAAAGAAAGTTATAGTAACCTTAAAAATAACTCCCTTGAAGCATCATTTTGATAACCCGATGAAACAACGCATTCTCAGCATCTTCGCGGCCATCGTCGTCACCCTCGTAGGGGTATTTGCAGCGCCCTCTGCTGCTTTCGCCTTCAATGACCCCTCCCTGTTACCAGAAGTCGAAACCCCGATTGTAGATTTAGCCGATATTTTACCCAGCTTACAAGAAGAAACATTATTAAATAAAATTAAGGATTTTGAAGCCGAAACCGGCTGGAAAATGCGAGTCTTAACCCAATACGACCGCACCCCAGGCCGGGCTGTGATTGATTTTTGGGGGTTAGACGAAAAAAGTATTTTGATGGTCGCGGACTTGCGAGGCGGTAATCTACTCGCTTTCAGCATTGGTGATGATGTCTATGAGTTGCTGCCGCGTACTTTTTGGATCGAACTGCAAACCCGCTTTGGCAATATGTACTATGTGCGGGACAACGGCGAAAATAACGCCATTACAGGGGCACTCGATACCGTGGCGGGTTGCTTAACCCAAGGCGGTTGTCAAGTCGTTCCTGGCTTACCCCAAGAACAATGGATACTCACCCTCATTACCTCGGTCGCCGGGGGGATTGTTTGTGGTTTAGCCGCAATTCCCCGCAAAAAAGGTCAATTATTCGCTTGGCAATGGGCGTTGATCTTCTCGCCATTATGGGGCATTCTCTTTATTGCCTTTGGCATTGGCCCGGTGGTCACCCGTACTTCCGAATGGTTGCCTTTATTCCGCAATATTATTGGCTTTGTCTTGGGGGTATTGGTAGCTTATCTGTCACCGATGGTCAATCAAATGGCTTCTTCTGAGCCTTCAGAAACCTAAAACCACTCCCCAATCAACCCCTAACACCCACTTAGAAATCCTCGTTCTCCTTGAGAGCGGGGATTTTTTCCCATTCCCAAGAATTATTTTAGGGTGTATGATTCTAGATCGCGATCAATAACTATTTCCGGGTGCATCACTGTCTTGGCGTAATCCATCAAAGGCTGAATTCCAGTTGCCTGCTAGACTAAGCTTAATTAGAACCAACTAGCATTCTTTGCATATTTATTTAATTACAATTTTTCTTTTCGACAGATTCCCCTGGATAAACAAACATGGAGTGGCACTTAACGGACGCGCAAAGTTTAGCAATCATCGATCACGAAATTGGCGCACATAGTTTTTCCCCCGCAGAATACGAAATTGTGCGCCGCGTGATTTATGAAACGGCGGATTTTGAATATCGGCATTTGATCGCGTTTTCTGAGCGGGCATTACAAGCCGGGGCCGCCGCTTTAGCCGCCCGCAGTACCATTGTGGTGGATGTACCGATGGTACAGGTGGGCATTGCGACCAGAATCCAAAAAACCTTTGCCAATCCGGTGTACTGTGCCACCGAAGCCTTAACCCGTCCGCAAAAGGAAAAAACTCAAGCGGCTTGGGGAATCCAAACCCTCGCTCGTCGCTACCCGGAAGCGATTTTTATTTTGGGTCAGTCTCAAACCGCATTAACCGCCTTAGTGGAGTTAATCGAAGCCGAAGAAATCCGTCCGGCGTTGGTAATTGGTACACCGTCGGGGTTTGTGGGGGCAGATGTGGCCAAGGAGCGCTTGCAAGATTCGATGATGTCTCATATTCGGATTAATGGCCGCAAAGGCAGTGCGGTGGTGGCTGTGGCGATTTTAAAAGGGTTAGTGGATTTGGCTTGGCAAGCTTACGGTAAAGAGGGGTCTTCTTTTTGAAAGGATAGAAAGCGGCAGCACTAGCGCCGTAAAGCTCGATATAATCTAGAAAATGTTTAACCACCCAAGCCTCATAAGTTATCAATTATTATGACGATTTTGCAGCGCGAATATCGCGATCGCCGCGAGCAGGTAATGGCGAAAATTGGTCATGGAACCGCTATTTTTCGGAGTGCTTCCCACGCGATCGCGCATCACGATGTTGAGTATCCTTTTCGCCAAAATAGCGATTTTTATTACCTGACCGGATTTAACGAACCCGAAGCCGTCGCGGTTCTGGCCCCCCATCACGAAGAACACCGTTTCGTTTTATTCGTTCAGCCCAAAGACCCCCAAAAAGAAACCTGGACGGGCTATCGCGTCGGGGTAGACGCGGCCAAAGAACAATATGGGGCGGATGAAGTTTACCCCATTGACGAACTCGACGAAAAGCTGCCGCAATATCTCAAAGATAGCGATCGCATCTATTACCATATAGGCAACGACACTGCCTTTAACCAAACCATTCTCAAACATTGGCAACGGTTCATTGCCCTGTATCAAAAACGCGGTGTTGGGCCGGTCGCCATCGAAGACACCAACCCGATTTTACACCCCCTGCGCCTGGTCAAAACCGCCGCCGAAATCGAACTTCTCCGCCAAGCCACTGCTATTTCCGCCGAAGCCCACAACCAAGCCCAGAAATTTGCCCAACCCGGACGTTATGAATACGAAGTCCAAGCCGAAATCGAGCGAGTCTTTCGGGCCGCGGGGGGTTTAGGCCCGGCTTACCCCTCGATTGTGGCTTCTGGGGAAAATGCCTGTATTCTCCACTACATCGAAAACAATCGCCAAATCCAAGACGGCGACCTCCTCCTCATCGATGCCGGTTGTTCCTATGGCTACTACAACGGCGATATTACCCGCACTTTCCCGGTTAATGGTAAATTCAACAAGCAGCAGCAAGCCCTATATGAAATCGTCTTAGAAGCGCAACTCAAGGCGATTGAAGAAGTCCAACCGGGCAAACCTTATAATGAGTTTCACGACATCGCCGTGTGTGTCATTGTCCAAGGGTTACTCGATTTAGGCTTACTCCAGGGCGATTTAGAAGAAATCATCAAAGAAGAAAAATATAAACCCTTTTATATGCACCGGACGGGTCATTGGTTGGGCTTGGATGTTCACGATGCGGGGACATATAAGCACAATGAGGAAACTTGGCGACCTTTCCAACCGGGCCACGTTGTTACGGTTGAACCGGGAATTTATATCGGCCCCCACATCGAAGCTGCCGAAGACCAGCCGGAAGTGCCTCCAGAATGGCGCGGGATTGGTATTCGCATCGAGGATGATGTGTTGGTGACAGGAGACGGCCATGAAGTGTTAACCGCCGATGTGCCAAAGTAGTATCACTTTAAAACCCCGGTTGTGCAGAGTAACCGGGGTTTGGATAAAATTGTGGGTTTTGGCAATTAGGACTGCTTAGTACCAGAGGATGTCTTCGATGCAAGTTCTACCGAGCTTTCGGGTAATATTTCTTGAGGTTGTATATTACTAGATTGATCGCTTTGCACAAATAACCAACCGAGGAAGGTAAAAACACCAATCACGTAGGTGAAACTGAATAATCTCCACAGCACTAACTGTGCCGTTGACCACTGAGAATAATCCGGTTGTTTGACTTTACTGCCTCCCAGGCCGTTACTCCCTGTTGAGAAACCGCCACCGCAGCCACCGCCACCGCAACTCATAAAAATTACCTCCATATAACTAAAAATTTTTTGTCTGAGCAATCTTGTTACTAAGATTGGTTTCTAAGTGAATCATAGCGAGTTAAGATAAATTCTTCAAGTTTGCGGTTCAGTCGATTGGAGAGTTCACCGAGATGATATTGGGAGTTTCCGAGTAAAATTCAAACTATACTTTGGTTTAACAATCCTTCGATTTTATGGAAATTCGCCGTTTAACCGCGCTGAAGGCGGCTCTTTCGTTGTGTTGGCGTAGTAGTCGTTGGGGAATGGTGATGGGGATGATTGGCGCGATCGCCCAGAGTATTTTACCCCTAGTTTTGCTGTATCTCACGAAGTTGTTAATCGATGCGATCGCGTCGGGGATGACTCTAGCCAATCCGATACAGATGTGGCCGCGGATTTTGGCTTTGGTGGTGGTGGCGGCCTCGGTGGCAATGGCGAGGGATGTTTGTAGTAGCTTGGTGGCGTTGAATCAAGAAAGACTGCAAGAAGCGGTAGTAGACCGGGTAAGGGAGTTATTGCACGCTAAATCGGTTGAAATTGATTTAGAATACTACGAAAATTCCGATTATTACGACAAGTTTCATCAAGCCCAGTCCGAAGCGCCTTATCGTCCAGCTTTGTTGTTGAGTCGCTTGTTGCAGGTGTTACAAGGCTCGATTTCCCTAGGGGCGATCGCGATTTTACTGTTTTCTCTACATTGGTGGGTAACGCTGGTTCTCTTAGTCGCCGTTATTCCCTTGTTAGGGGCGCGTTTGCGCTATGCCGGGCAATTTTATCGTCAATGGCAAGTTTGGACGGGTCAGGAGCGACGAGGGGATTATTTCAGCCGGGTTTTAACCTCTGCCTCCCACGCCAAAGAGGTGCGTTTGCTGGCTTTGGGGACGTATTTTCAAACTCGTTTTCGCCAACTGCGGCAGGATTTACGCCATCAAAAATTTAAGTTAGCGCAACGCCGCACCCTTGTTGAGATTTTGACGCAGATTTTGGCAACGGGGATCATTTTTGGCGCTTTGGCGGCGATCGCATATCAGACCTTGGCGGGTATCCTGACATTAGGCTCGCTGGTCATGTATTATCAAGCCTTCCAGCGCGGTCAGGTAATTTTACGGGATACGGCCCGAGGAATTGCTAGTTTATACGAACATAGTTTATTTTTGGTGAATTTTAGCGCCTTTTTACAACTGCAACCGACCACAATAGACCCGACTTTCCCAAAGCCTTTACCCCAAAAGTTACAGCAGGGGATTTGTTTTGACTCGGTAAGTTTCCGTTATCGTCATAGTCAGCGTTGGGCGTTGCGAGATGTGAGTTTGACGATTCAGGCGGGGGAAACGGTGGCGTTGGTGGGGGAGAATGGGGCCGGCAAGACCACCCTGGTAAAATTGCTGTGTCGCTTGTATGACCCCACGCAAGGACGCATCACTTGGGATGGGGTGGATTTACGGGAGTTTGCGATCGCGGCGGTTCGCAGGCAAATTGCCGTGGTTTTCCAAGATTACGCTCGCTACGACCTAACCGTTGGCGAAAATATCGCGTTGGGCGATTTGGAATCTGCCAAAAATCCTCAAATCGAAGCATCAGCCCAATCAGTGGGTTTAACAGGCGCGATCGCGAAACTGCCTTTAGGGTATGATACCCTACTTAGCCATCAATTTCCCCAGGGCGAAGAATTGAGCATCGGAGAATGGCAAAAAATCGCGATCGCCCGTTGTTTTTTACGCTCTGGCTCTATTCTCATCTTAGACGAACCCACCAGCGCCCTCGATCCTCAAGCCGAAGCCGACATTATCCAACATTTTCGCCAATTGCGCCGAGATTGCACTACGATTCTTATTGGCCATCGTTTATCGACTGTCAAATTGGCTGACCGCATTTTTGTGTTAGAAAATGGCACAATAACCGAAAGTGGTACGCACAGCCAACTTATTCAGCATCAGGGGACTTATGCTCGTTTATTTGAAACTCAAGCACAATCTTATCGTACCTAGTTTAAGGTTTGGGTTTTGTTTGTTCAGCTTTTTAAATGGTTTAAATGCGTCCCGAATTTGATCTCTTATTATGCTGTTCTCGGACTAAAATTTCCCCCGAACAGACTCGGCGGATTCACCAACTGATTGAACAAGATATTGACTGGGATCAGGTGATGTCGTTGGCCCAGTGGCATGGTGTTAGTCCTTTGTTATATTGGCAGTTAAACGCTTTAAAATCCGAGGAATTACCGTCGCATTTTTTTAAGCAATTATCAGATTATTTTAGATATAACGTCCAGCGTAATCTGTTGTTGACTTCAAAGTTGCTCAAGTTCCTGCGCTTATGCCACGAACATGAAATCAAAGTCATGCCATTTAAGGGGCCTGTTTTAGCCACTCAGGTTTATCAAAATATTGCCCTCCGTCAATTTTACGATCTAGATTTATTAATTCTGCCCCAGGATTTTCAGCGCGTTAAAGCTTTATTAATAGCTCAAGGTTATCAATCCCGTTATCAACTTGATGCGGGTCAAGAAGCCCGACGATTAATTACAAATTATGAATGTGAGTTTATTCACGAAAAGCTACACATTAGCATCGATTTACATTGGCAATTTGCGCCCCCTTGTTTTAATTTTCAATTCCATTTAGAAAGTGCTTTAGCTCGGTCAGAAATGAGCGCGATCGCGGGTACAAAAATCCCAGTTTTAAAACCTGACGATCTGTTAATTGTTTTATGTATTAATGGCACAAAAGATGGCTGGTCTTCCTTACAGCGTATTTGTGATGTAGCCGAATTTCTCCAGAATTATCCCGATTTGAATTGGTCGCAAATCTGGCAACAAACCGAGAATTATCATTGTACGCGGATGGTCGTTTTAGGCTTATTTTTAGCTTATCGTTTGTTGGAAACGCCTCTGCCTCCCACAGCTTGGGATAAACTCAAACAAGACCCCGCGATCGCGTCAATGGGTCAACAAGTGTGCGATCGCATTTTAGGAGAAGCCCCGGCTTATTCCAATCGCATACAATTAGCACATTTTGCTTTGAAATTGCAAGCCAATTTTTGGCAGAAACTTCATTATGGCTGGCAACTTATCTTTGCAATTAATGAGCGAGATTTGGCTTTCATCAGTCTACCTAAAGGATTCTTTCT
>JGI12109J20283_10132474_pt1 | contig 11310 bp, 5 predicted proteins | sample ElkSlonscriptome_12_FD_20283 | JGI IMG/M metagenome (IMG submission 20283) | reverse complement strand
GAGAAAATAGACAGCTACCGTGAATCTACCTTGACCTGGATACAGCTAACGGTATTCATACCTGGATTGCTTTGAGCTTATCGGAACACCTGCGTACTAGCAATTCATCTGAGAACAATAGCCTGCTGTCTCATGCTGTCAATAAAGCCTAAAGCATTGATCTCTCATGGATTGTAAATCATTTAAAAGAATCCTTAGATTTAAGGAAAAACGAAAATGATTTATACACAACCTACAAGATTTTTTTTGCTACTACTGATCCAGCTATTTTTTATTGCATCTTCATTCGCCTATGCCCAACCGCCACTGGAGGCGGTAACACTACACGTGGAGTACAAAGAGAACCCTCAGGGCATAGATGTAACCCAGCCACGCTTTAGCTGGAAGCTCAAAGGAGAGGGCAGAAATCGCCAGCAATCCGCTTACCGGATTCTGGTAGCCTCATCTCCGGAAAAATTAAGAAGTGAAAAGGCTGACATATGGGATACCCAAAAGGTAGAGACCCAGCAGACCAATCAGGTAGTTTATGCAGGACCGTCCCTTGAGTCTATGTCATCGTATTACTGGAAATTAAAGGTGTGGGATGAAAATGGACAGCCATCGGCGTGGAGTGATATCGGTACCTGGTCTATGGGAATTCTTGGCTTCTCGGAATGGGAGGGTTTATTTATTGGTATGAATGTAGGGCACCGAACAGCCGATAAATACCAGGAGCTTTACCTGCCTCCCGCAAGGTACTTGAGAAAACAGTTTTCGGTGGACAAAAAGATAAAGCGAGCCACCGCTTACACCACCGCACTGGGGCTATATGAGCTTCGCCTGAACGGGGCCAAAGTAGGCAATGACTATTTTCTGCCGGGATGGACCGATTACGACCAACGGGTGTACTACCAGACATTTGATATCACCGATCATCTTACCGAAGGCGAAAATGTAATAGGAGCCATCATTGCCGATGGCTGGTATTCAGGTTATATCGGCTATGCCTTACTTGTAGGGCTGGACCAGGTACGCGGTTTTTACGGTGAAAACCCTTCCTTCATGGGACAGATCATGATAGAGTACGAAGACGGAAGTAGAGAGACTATTAGTACCGATCAGACCTGGAAAGCGAATACCGGTGCTATCCAGGAGGCCGATATGTTGATGGGTGAACATCATGATGCAAGACTGCAACCTAAAGGATGGGATACCCCCAACTTTGATGACAGCAGCTGGCAGAGCCCTAAAGTTTATACCTATCCCGACGGCCGTTTACAAGCCTATCCGGGCACACAGGTTACCGAGAGGGAACGGCTGAAGCCGGTAGAAATCACCGAACCTAAACCAGACGTATATGTATTTGATTTAGGGAAAAATATCGCAGGAATTGCCGAGCTGCAGGTACAGGGTCCTGAGGGCACTGCCATCAAGCTGGAATACGGTGAAATTCTGAAAGAAGACGGGACCATCCTCAAAGCCAACCTGAGGAAAGCCCGGGCCACCGACACCTACATCCTGGCAGGCGATGGAGAAGAGATATGGCAGCCAAAATTCACCTATCACGGATTTCAGTTTGTGCAGGTTACCGGACTACCCAGCGAGCCTGATGAAGAAACCATTACCGCAATCGTACTGAGCTCTATTGACGTTGACGGCAGTACCTTTGAGGTATCCAACGCCATGAACAATCAACTGTACGAAAATATCAAAACTACGCAAAGCGCTAACTTTTTTGAAGTGCCTACGGACTGTCCGCAGCGCGATGAAAGACTTGGATGGACCGGAGACGCCCAGATTTTTTGCCGCTCATCTACCTACAACGCCAACGTAGCGCCTTTCTTTACCAAGTTTTTGATTGACCTGGATGACGCTCAGCGGTGGTACGGAGCATACCCCAACTTTGCGCCTTTTCCTTATTCAAGACCCAATCAATACTCGCCGGCCTGGATGGATGCCGGGGTGATCATCCCGTACAATATGTATAAGGTATACGGAGACACGCGGATACTGGATCAAATGTATCCCGGTATGGAAAAATTCATGGAATTTCAGGAGGACGCCAGTACCGACTACCTCAGGCCCGGGGCGGGTAATAATTGGGGAGACTGGCTGGCAGTGGATGAAGAAACCAGCTACGACTTCATAGCTACTGCTTACTACGGCTATGATGCAGCTCTAATGTCAGAGATCGCCGAAGCGCTAGGGAAAGGAGAGGATCATCAGCGTTACCAGCAATTATTCAAAAACATAAAAAATGCTTTTGCTCAGGAATACATAAAAGATGACGGGTATACGACGGAAGATACACAGACGAGTTATGCACTGGCTCTACATTTTGACCTTTATCCGGAGGAGCTAGCTGAAAAAGCAGCGGCCCGACTAGCTGAAAAAATTAGCTCTAACAATAATAAGTTTTCTTCAGGATTTTTGGGGACCAAGCATGTCATGCTGGTACTAAGTCAATACGGTCACGACGACCTGGCCTTTAAGCTATTCAAGCAGACGGAGTATCCAAGCTGGGGCTATTCGGTGGTCAACGGGAGTACCTCTATCTGGGAAAGATGGAATAGCTACACCAAAGATGCCGGTAAAAACGCCGAGATCAATGCTGCCATGAACTCATTCAGCCATTATGCTTTTGGCTCAGTCGCCGAGTGGATGTTTATGTACGGACTGGGTATTGACACAGAGCACTCCGCTTACCGCAATATTCTTATCAAGCCCTCTTACAGTAGAGAAGTGGACTTTATGAAAGGCAGCTACGAAAGTATCAATGGTACCATTGCATCGGGTTGGGAATGGCAAAGAAACCAACTCCTCCTCACAGTAGATATTCCTGTCAATACCACGGCAAAAATTCATCTTCCTACCGATGATCTGTCAAAAATCACTGAGAGTGACAATAAACTGGATAATGCGCCGGGTGTCAAGTCTTTGACACTCAACCAAAGTGATACGGTAGTGGAGGTGGGTTCGGGTCATTACGTTTTCTCAGTGGATATGAAATAAGAGTTCGGTGTTTTCTTAAAGCTTGGGTCTCCATGTCTCAAGCTTTGAAATACATTGGGCTTTATTCACTGCAGTGTGTCATAAATCGGTCTATTTGTGGCCTCTTTTCCGTAAATTGTTTTCACAGACCAAATATAGACCTACACAAATGAGCGAGACCCACATTCCTGCCTGCCAGGGCCCGTGGCCCGATTTATCGTACAGCAGTTGGAGCGATACCTTAAATACGCTTCACATGTGGACGCAAATCGTTGGAAAAATCCGGCTTTCCGCGATGCCCTGGCAAAATCATTCCTGGCACTCAACGCTCTACATCACCTCCAAAGGCCTTTCTACCGGTAGCATTCCGTACGAAAATGGCATTTTTGAAATCACTTTTGATTTTGAATCTCATCGTTTGATTATATCCGCTACTTTTAAAGAGGATATCAGCGTTCAGCTTTATCCACGATCAGTCGCTGATTTTTATGAAGAAGTCTTTGAGAAGTTGGACACATTAGGAATTACGGTAAAAATCCATGCGGCACCGAATGAGGTGGAAAAAAGTATACCTTTTGCCAAAAACCATGCAGAAGGATTTTATGACAAACAAAAGGTCAGTGACTTCTGGCAGGCAGCAGTCAATATCAACAATGTCTTTTTGAAATTCAGGAGTAGCTTCGTCGGCAAGTGTAGCCCGGTTCATTTTTTCTGGGGTGCCTTTGATATCGCCGTAACACGGTTTTCGGGCAGGGAAGCCCCTCTTCATCCGGGAGAAGCGCCCAACATGCCGAAGGAAGTGATGCAGGAGGCTTATTCACAGGAAGTAAGCAGTGCCGGTTTCTGGCCGGGCAATGATCAGTTTCAACAGCCCATCTTTTATGCCTATAGCTATCCCTACCATGAGGGTTTTGCCGAACATCCGGTTTCCCCACCTGAAGCGTATTGGAGTCAAGAAATGGGAGAGTTCGTTCTTCCTTACGATACGGTAAGAAAAGCTGATCATCCTCACCAGATGCTGATGGACTTTCTTCAATCTACTTACGTTGCTGCAGCCGAAAGTGGAAGCTGGGAAAGACACAAGCTTGAATATGATTACAAACCATAATAATCAAGATGCAATAGCTTGCAGTATGCAAATCACACCAAAGTCAGAGAAACTACGCTGATAGTATTACGAATGACCACTGAGCAGTAATTAGTGACTTTGGGCTAACCCTATTGAAAATGCGGATGGATAAACATTGATCTGTCCGAGCACTATTGGCTGGTAAGAGTATCAGCGACCAGAGACTTTTCTTTCTTTTTGGTCCGTAAAAATACCATAGCAATGTCCGTTGTCAGGATTCCCACGATCAAACTTACTACGGGGTCCTGCTTCTCGTAATTTGATATTTGCTTCTGCTTCCGCTAAACTATTAAAGTATCCCAACGCACCGAGCGTTGAATGAGGTTGGGGTATTATTAAGGTGTAATGACATGCGAAGGACAATCCTTATGTGATAAGATAGCATGGCATTCAATGAGTTGTTCAATGGAAGCTACTTATTCATAAGTTGATCACCAGCATTTAGGGGCAAAATGCATAACATGTAGGCAAAGAAAACAAAATCACTATTCATCCACCGGAAGTTCAACTTCCTCATCCCAAATGTACCTGCCAAACCACTGCCAGTTGTGCCACATCGCGGCTAGTCTTTCCCGGGGCTTAGTGATGCCATGGCCGAAGCCTTTGTAGACAATCAGTTTGGTTTCTACGCCTACATCCTGCAGGCCCTGGTACAGTTCATAAGCATTAGAAATGGGTACCCGCTTGTCAAACTCTCCGTGCTGGATCAGGGTTGGCGTACTGGCATCATTAATCCCGGACATGGGCGATGTTTTGGTGTATATCTCTGGATCATCCCAGGGGGTAGCTTTTAAGTATTGCCGGGTGAAGGGATGGATATCCGTACTCACGTAGTAGGTCTCCCAGTCCGAGATGCCAGCGCCCACACTGATGGCTTTGAATCTATCGGAGTGCGTGGTCAGAAAGGCCGAGATATACCCTCCCTGACTCCAGCCCATAGCTCCTAGTTTATCATTGTCAATCATGTTTTGCGCTTCCAGGTATTCTACCCCTGAGAGCACGTCCCAGGCATCGCCCACTCCCAGGTTTCTGACGTTGAGCGAGCGGAAAGCTTCCCCGTAGCCGGCTGATCCCCGGTAGTTGGGCATCAATACCAGCGCCCCCTTATCCAACCACTGAAGTACAGGATAGACGTAAGAGGGTGCCGGATCGGGTAGGGATATACCGGTAGGACCGCCGTGGATGGCTACCAGTAAAGGATACTGCTTGGCAGGATCATAGTTGGCAGGCTTGTGCAACACCCCTTCTATGATGGTGCCGTCCCGGCTCTTCCAGGAGATCACTTCACTATCCGATACTCTCCAGTTACTGATTTGCTCAGTCTGGTCGGTGAGCTTTTGCAGGTTGTCACCACTACCTGTTACGGTGTAGATTTCTGGCAAATTATCATCATCAGAGCCCAGCAAAGCCAGTTGGTTTCCGTCTTTACTGGCGCTAAGTCCGTAAATTCTTGCCGGACTGCTTAACAGCGCTCTTACTTGCCCGCTCTCAGGATCTATTTTGAACAGCGGCCTCCTTGTCTTTTGATAGGCAGTGGCATAGATCCCATCAGGGGTCCAGTCCAGGGAGTAGAGGTTTTCATCAAAGGCTGAAGCTAACTGACGCTTATTACTACCGTTTGCATTGATCCTGAATAGCCGGGAATTGGTGTAAAAGTTAGATGTTGTATTATCCAGGTCAGAGCTGTAAAGAATGGCTTCACCATCCGGTGACCAGTCAATCAGGGCGTCGCCGCTGGGGTTGTTCACCAGCAGTTGCAATTCCTGAGATGCTGTATCAAGCACTGAGATATCTGCCTGAAAGAAATCCAGTAGCTGAGCAGTTGGTGAGTGTTCTATGGCTATTTTACTGCCATCCGGTGACCATGCAAAAGACCGTACATGAAAATTGGCATTTTCCAGAAAGCGCCTGGCTTTCTGTTTTACACTATCTCCGGGAAGCTGGGTACGCGTAAAACTTGCAGGATCAAAAGCCATGATCCACAGCTGTTGATTGGTATACTCCTCATCTTCAACTTCAAAACTACCATACTGCTCTTTTTCCTGCTCTTCCTGCTTACTTTTATCCTCAGCCTGGCTAAAAAGTATATGACTGCCATCCGGTGACCATTCAAAGTCGCTGATGTCCTGATCAGTGTGGGTGAGTTGAAAGGCCTCCCCTCCAGCGGCACGGATTAGCTGTATCTGGGTTTTATCAGCTCTTTTGGCAAGAAAAGCGATCCATTTTCCATCAGGCGACCAGGCCGGATTGCTACTACTATTTTCTGGATGATGGGTCAGTGGGAAGGGCTCCTCTCTTGCCCTGGACAGCCATAGTTCAGTATCAAAGCGATTGTTCTCCCAGTCAGTTGATCTTACTTCATAGACAATATGTTGGCCATCAGGTGAAATGTGTGGGCTACCTGCCGATTGAAGAGAAATCACCTCCTCAAAGGTCGGCGTCGTTTTCTGCTGGGCAAGGAGTGGTTGAAACAACAGGAGCGTAATTACGGTCAGGCTTAACGCTTTCATAGGAAAAAGAAATATTTGGGAAGTAGATGACATGCTGTCAATTTAGGCTATTGCAGATTCTTTACCAACTACGTACTAGTTAAACTAAGCACTCTTGTGTCTTAAGAATCTGGGGCATTTCTTTTTATTCGTTGGTGGGTAGTGGTGTAAGGGACATAGAGAATATTTTGGGGGTAAGTCTTTACAGCGCACTGAGCTACATAAAAAAGTAGAGCCAGACTCATTAAAGATCGGCCCCTACAAACTATCCCAGTTTGCAGGCAAATGAGTTTTGGACATATGTAGGCAAAGAATATACAAAGCCTACCGAAGGAGTCAACACCGGCTTGAGGGCAAGAAACAGGCGATTAGTGAGGCAGACTACCGCGTCGCGGTGACCTGCTTTTTTAAAAGAAGAGAAAAAACACTTGTCCTCAATCAATTTGACGATAAGCGATAGAAATCAAACGCATCATACATTTCAAACCCCAACCGAATTTTCATCCTGGTTTGTACCATACTGCCTAGCCCGGATCTGGGTGTCCAAAGTCATTATAGTCCGTCCCCCTCCAGATATGCTAAAGGTACAATAGCCAAAGTAATGGTAGCGTAGCCATCCTTCTCAAACAAAAGACCGATGACTCCATCGCCCAATTTGGTCAGTGAAGAATAAGCGAAAGGTCCTTCGTACAGGAGTTTGCTTACTTCCCAGCTTTTGCCTTCATCATAGCTAATCTTGATGGTACCATGCGTTCTGCTATCTTTAGAAGCCGGATTAGCAAACAGTATGCGGGACTTCTCACCACTTTCCAGAAAGGAATATCGCAATATACTCGCCTGGCATTGGGATTCTATAAGTCCTGGATCATCTACGAGGCCTGTCCAGTTCGCGCCTCCATCCGGACTCACTGCCACTTTCCTGAGTTGGTTTCCTTCATAGCTTCGGGCGTTCAGCATTACACTGCCATCGCTTAGCTCTACCATCTGCACTTCGTTGCCCGTACCCGGAGAATCGTTAAAAGCTACTTCCCCGTACTGCCAGGTTGCTCCCTTATCATCACTGTACACTGCATAAACTTTCCACTGCGAGAATGGTCCCTGATTGAAGGGCATGATGAGTCTGCCCGCATGAGGGCCTTTTTCCAATTGGATGCCTGTGCCGGGTCCCGAAGCAACACTGGTCACAAAGGTGGGACGCTTTACCGAAGCTGTAATATCCCTGGGCATTGACCAGCTTTTTCCATCGTCATCACTGTACATGACAAATGATCTACAGATTTCATCTCCCTCTAGTCCGGGTACCACTTCTCTTTCGTGTATGCCTTCGGGAAAACGTTGATACATGAGTATGATGCGGCCGGTTTCCTGCTCCTGTACCACCTGTGGATTATTAAGGCTGTTGTCGCCATCCTCGGCAATAACCTCCAATTCGCTCCAGCTGAGTCCAGCATCTTCACTGCGCTTTAACACAATATCATTGGCTGCATGATCAGAGCTGACCTCTCTTCCTTCGGCAAAAGCCAGCACCGTGCCTTGTTTGGTAGTTAGCAAAGCAGGAATCCGAAAGGAGGCATATCCTTCTTTTCCGCTCTCAAACACATTGACCATTTTGACTGTCTGTGCCTGCGCTGATGAAGAGAATAGAACTGCCAGACAAAAAATGGTTATAAGCTGTCGGTATAAATACTGTTGTATCTTCATATTGAAACGATTGATTGAATGATAGCTAATTTAATGTTTGTTTTTTCTTCTTTTACCAAACTGGCATAGGTATTACCGCTGCTATTCTTATCTCCTGGAATCAGCAAGCTGCTCAGATAAGCAATGATGACGCTACTTGAAACCCCTACCGCTCTACAAAGGTAAGGGCTTATATCGGTATTATATTTGAAAATCTAAGTGCTGTCACAGAATTACCAGACCTTAATTTAAATATCGGCCAACGTAGCTCGGCAGGCCCAACGGACCCTATATAGAGGAATCCAATAACTCACATTCGTTTTTTCTACGTAAGAATAGTTAGTTAACTCTAAAGAAGTCTTAAGTCAACGTTCAATGGCTGCACGTCGCTGAAACTTCTTCATCACTTGTTGTATCTGTTAACTATTCTTGTGATTCTGCCGCTTGGGAATACTAATTTTAGCGGTCCCTGATGTGCTTTTTTCCTCTGTCACATATGCCCACTTCAGGCCTTTGAACTCACGAATCGACGGCAGCGTGGAATTTTCGGCAACAATGTTTTTCCAACAGTTACCTTTTCGGTTGAGTACCGGGCGCTCATTGACTGATTTATCATCGGCTTTTTTTGAACGTTCATTTTGCAGGCGAAGATCATTACGTCAACCGCTGTCTTTATTTGATATTGCCTACGGCCCCCCAAAAGGCCTCAATCTCTTCCAGGCTTTTTCCTTTGGTTTCGGGAACGTATCTATAAAAAAACAGGGTTGCCAGGAGGCACATTCCTGTAAAGGTGAAAAATCCTGCTGCCATACCAATTTTGGCAACATACCATGGAAAAATAAATGCTGTCAAAAAATTAATACCCCAATTGGCAAAGGTGGCTATAGACATAGCCCTTCCTCTTATTCGTGTTGGAAATATCTCTCCGATCAGCACCCAGATGACTGCATTGATTGAAATTGCCAGACTGGCCATGTAGATGCACAGCATAATTACAATCCAGATACCAGATGTCTGTCCCAAATAAAATTGCGTTGCTATGATGAACAATGACACAAAGACAGATGCCATACCCCATATAAGTAGAGGACGGCGCCCCCAACTATCTATTTTCCAAAGGGCAATAACGGTAAAAATTAGATTGATAATCCCTATTGCCACTTGAAACTGAAGGGCACTATCGAGTTGAAAACCCGCACTCTCAAGAATGGTAGGCCCATAGTACACAATAATGTTGACCCCCGTAAATTGTCCGAACACCGACAACCCAACCCCGACGATTAAGGCAAGGCGCAAACCGGGTTTTATTAATTCGCTTATTTTCCCTTTTGCATGATTAACGGTTTGCCTGATCTCCTCCAATTCTATCTTGGCAATCTTAACTCCGCTTATTTTTAAAAGTATGGCATAGCCTTTATCATGAAGCCCGTTTTTTATAAGCCAGCGAGGACTTTCAGGAATTAAAAATAACATGAAAATGAAGAGTCCGGAGGGTATCATTTCAGAACCAAACATGCCCCGCCACACTTCAGAAACCAAATATTTATTGAATACCCCCATCCCACCCGCAAATGGCTCACTGGTTTGGGATAAATCTAAAAGCAACCAATTGGAGAAATAAGCCAATAAAATACCTATCACTATAGACAACTGATACAAGGCAACGAGCCTGCCCCTGATGTTAGGTGGAGCAACCTCTGAAATGTACAGAGGTGCCAATACAGAGGCCATTCCAACACCAATACCACCAATGAGTCTGGCACAAATAAGGGTTACAAAATTGGGAGGAATTGCCGACCCTAAAGCCGAAACAAAAAATAACAGGGCAGCCACCATCAAAACCGGCTTTCTACCGTATTTGTCGCCTGAAGCTCCTGCGATGACAGCCCCCACAATAGCGCCTACCAGTGCCGAACTGCCAAACCAACCTACTTCAAGTTTATTGAGCGAAAAATAGCTTTCAACAAAACTAAACGTACCTGAAATGATGGCAGTGTCGAAGCCAAAGAGTACACCTCCTAAGGATGCGACAAAACATATTAGTGCGAGAAACCCTTTACTCCCCATTTTTTGCCATTCTTGAAACTTGCATATTTTCAACGTTTGTTTGATCCTATCACATCCAATGTTTTCCACCCCTGATATAGAAAACGGGGCGTATGAAAACAACCTTTCCACTTTCCTCCTTTGAGTGGCAATAACACCTCACCTCTGCGGTTCAGGTAACCATACCACTCACCACATGCTTTATCGGCAAAATGCTCCCAGGTATAGGCATGAAGTTTCTCAAACCACTCCCAACATTTAGTATTCCCGGTATAAGCATATCCTTTTAGCATAGCCAAAATAGCCTCCTGATGTACCCACCACAGCTTCTGGTCCCAATCCAGGCGGTCAAGGGGCTTGCCTAACAGGTCTTTAAAATAAAAGATCCCACCATATTTATGGTCCCAACCAAAATCGAGGATATTAAACGAAATCTCGATCGCCTTTTTTATCAGCTTATTATCTCCGGTACGNCTGCCAATATCAATCATAAACCACATGGCTTCCAAACCATGCCCGGGATTAACCAACCTCCCATCAAATGTATCGCTAAAGCTACCATCGGCCGCTACCGTTTCCACGATCAAACCGTACTCTTTTCGGTAGAATACGTCCATCACTTCTCTAGTAGCAAACGCTATGGTTTCATTTACCAGCGAAGCATCCAGTACACGTTCCAACTCCAAAACCAGGTTAGATAAAATCATAGGTAGGGCAAAGCCTTTAACTGGGCGTGTGCCGGGGAATGATTTTTCATATATCCCTTTCGGGTTTTCCTTTCTGCGAAGGATATTCAAAAATGTGTTTTTCGCTAAATCACGGTATTCATTATTATCAGAGGCTTTACTGAGTTGAGCAAAAGCCATGGCTGCAAAACAATCCGAAAAGATATTGTAGGGCTGAACCAGGGGCTCGCCTTGTCTATTGAGCGAAAAATACCAGTTGCCTTCCTCATCAATCCCATGATTCATAAGAAAACGGGCACCATGCTCTGCT
>JGI12109J20283_11191307_pt1 | contig 11316 bp, 9 predicted proteins | sample ElkSlonscriptome_12_FD_20283 | JGI IMG/M metagenome (IMG submission 20283) | reverse complement strand
TGAGATTCGCATGCTCTGCTTCGGCTCCGAAGACCGCAGCGTGACGACGCCGTCGAGCCTGGGCAAGAGCTTCAATGGCCACACCACAGTGGACTGGAACTTCGGCAAAGATGTTAACTACTTCGACTTCCACGCCGTGCCGAATATCCTGCGCCCCTTCTACTATGCCCAGGCGATTGGTGCAGTCAATCGCTACATGCGCGACCCGAAGCGCGATGTGAAGCGGCGCACGCTGCTAATCATTGATGAGTTTGGCTACGTCACTCAGGTGCAGGCGGTGGCGCAGATGGCGGCGGATATCTGCAAGGTAGCGCGTAAGTTCGGCATTGCGCTGATTGTGATTGATCAAAACCCGACGACGTTTTTGAACAACCAGGCGGGGCTGGCGATCTGGGAGAACACGCGCGTGAAGCTCTGCTTTCACCTGGACGACAAGCCTGCCCGTCTGGTGGGGGACAACGTGAGCGACTTCACCCCCTCACACGTCGAGTTCCTGAGCCGTGCTGACCGCGGGCAGTGTGTGGTGCTGATTGACAATGATGTGTTTGTGATGCTCGTTGAGACAAACCCGAAGGAGACGCGAGCGTTTGCGGGGAGCTAGTCGCTGAAGCCCGACCCCCGAAGGAGTAAGGATGATACATCGGACACGAAACGAAGCGCTAATAATGACCGCGAACGACCTGGAGATACAGGCCAGCCAGGTTGAGGATGCAGTGCATGCGCTCTGGGTGGTCTGGCGTGAGAGTGGGCAGGGCGATATTCTCATTGATAACCACCTGCAAAACCTGTCTATCCTGGCGCAATGCTTAAACAGCACCGTCATCAGGCGCTTGTTGCCACTGATTGACGATGATGTACCCCTGAATGATGTACTCATGGCTATTGAAGTATGCCACGGAGAGGAGTAACGATGTCTGGATTTGCGACCCATATGCTGATTGGCGCGGCAGGCGGGATGACGCTTGCGGCGGTAGCTGGTGGTAACGAGTGGTGCCTGGAGCCGCATTGCCTGGCGTCAATGTCTCGCGGCGGCGGCCTGGTGATGGGATCAATGGTGCTGGCGACTCTGCCTGACATTGACGAGCCGAATAGCTGGATCGGCCAGCGCGTGAAGTGGACGACGACCGTGGTGACTGGCATAGTGCTTGCCGTGCTTGCCTGGCTCGTCACCGCGGCACTGGTCGAGTCGGACTCGCCCCCTGGCTTTCTGGCCGACTGGCTTGAAGAGATGCCAACCTGGGCATTCTACATTCCCGTAGTTGGCGCGGGGTTGCTTTTTGGAATGGCGCTCATTGGCCCCTACCTGGGAACGCTCTTGCTGGCGACCATTCGCTCCGCAGCAGGTGGACATCGCCGCCTTACCCACAGCTTTGTGCTTGGCTTTCCCCTGCTCGTGCTCTCAACGCTGCTGATGATTGTTAACCAGCCATTGATTGCAGTCGTGCCCGCAGCGATGGCCTGGGGGCAATTCCTCCACATCATTGGCGACGTGGTAACGCCGTCGGGCGTGCCCCTGGCATGGCCGCTCTCCAAAAAAGATGTGCATATCCTGCCCAAAACACTCAGGCCGACGGGGGAGATGATTATCGGATTTGCCGCTGCTGTGTGGTGCGTTGCAATGGGCGCGTGGATCGGCTTGCAGATCTACCAGGGGTGGCAAATATGAGGCGTGTGCTCTGGTCGGTTGAGGCGTCTGGACTGCGCGACCCTGTGCGCCTTTCCGATGGGCTGTATAACTTGCTCCAGGTAAGCGAAGCGCAGACCATTGTAGTCACGAATGGTGAGCAAGCACAGGCGTATCTGCTGCTGGAGGGATGCGTGGGTTGCGCTATGAACCGCTGCGAAGCAGGCTGCCGTTCGGCGCTCTTTCAGCGCGTGATGGCGCAATCGTTCGAGCAGTCAACCTTGCGCGTGGTCAAATTAGGGCTGCGCCCGCGCCCCTACCAGCTAACCGTGCTGGCCTGGCCGACCAGCGAGGCAAAGCCGCTTGACCTGGCACTGCTGGCAGAGTGGAGCGAGGCGCGCCTTGCCATCCACTGGCACCTGTGGCCGCTCAGGAAGGGCGCAATTGCGGCTACTGCGCTGCTGCGGGTAGGCGAGGGCAACGACGACCCACGGGCGCGACTCAAGGCGTATGGTTGGCGCGGCGTGGTTATTCCGCGCTGGCTGCCGCTCTTCTCGCCGCGAGGCGTGCCGAAGCCCCTCCCGCCTGGTCTGCTCTACCCGCGCTACCCCTCGCTGCTGCTGCCGCACGACGACGAGGTGCAGCGCGTTGAGGTGATGCCTGTACCCGAGCCACCCGCGCAAGCAAAGAAGAAAAAGCCTGCTGCAAAGGCTGCCCAGGGGGAGCCTGCCGAGGGGGAGCCTGCCCAGGGAGAGCATGCCCAGGGAGAGCCTGCCCAGGGGGAAGTGAAGCCTGCTGCAAAGGCTCCCTCCCTGCCGCCTGCCCTGGCGTGGCTGCTGGCGCGGCTGCAACCGAAGAAGAAGGCCGACGATACTCCCGACCAGGAGACACAGCCCCAGGAAGCGCAGCCCCAGGAGGCACATGTCAATGAATGAGGAAAATGACAGCCCTGAACGGGATAAACAGGCCGATCCTGATGCCACACTCCCGCGGGGATGCTGGATCGCACTTACTGTGGTAGCAACCTTTATGCTAATCCTGACACTGATTGCTGCACTGGTTATCCTCATCGCGTTGTTGATGGTTGTAAACGATCCACCATTTGTACATGATCCGTCTCTGCTTTGTTATATGGAGGTGATACTTTGAATTACCTGAAAACAAACCAGTTGCCGCGCCTGGTCGGGTGGGGCGCGGCTGTTATTATCACGCTCAGCTTTGCTGCCATTGTCAAAGTGATTGTTATCATTCAAATTGAGGGATGGGAAGGATTCACTCTGTCCCATACCCTGCTGCTGACTGCGCTGGAGCTCGTCGCCCTTGCTGCTGCCCTGGCGCTGGCGCTCTGGCACCCCCGCAGCCGTGCATGGCTGCGCGCCCTCCTGGATCGCCCGCGGCTCGTAGCGGGTGGCGCGGGCGCGTTTGTGCTGCTTGTCTGGGGCAGCATCAAGCTTCACGAGAGCATTATCATTGACGGCACGCGCTACTGGTGGCTCTTTGATGATGCAATGATCTCAATGCGCTATGCCCACAACCTGGTGCAGGGGCACGGTCTGGTCTGGAACCCTGGGGAGTATGTGGAGGGGTATAGCAACATGCTGTGGGTACTCCTGATGGCACTGGTACACCTGCTGCCCATCTCGGTTGCGCATACAAGCCTGGTTGTGGGGCTGATCAACATTGCGCTTGTTGCAGCGCTCATGCCCATTGTGGCGCGCCTCTCCGACCACCTGGGCGGCGACGCCCTTACCCGCGCCCTGGCGGTCGCAACGCTCGCGCTGAACCTCTACCTGTTCTACTGGACACTCCAGGGCGCGGAGGTTATCCTGCTTGCGCTGCTCTGGCTGTGGGGGCTGGTCTGTGTCCTTGATGACCGCGCAGCACAGCGGGTGAGCCTGCGCCCCTTCCTGCTGTTCAGCCTCGTGCCGCTCGTGCGCGCCGACGCGGTCGTACTCGCAGGGATTGGCGTAGCGCTGGCGCTGCTGCTGCTCTGGCCGCAGGTGCCAACCCGACGGCTGCATCTCCTGGGCTTCATTGCGCTGGTTGGAGTGCCGTTCCTGCTGCATCTCCTCTGGCGCGTGGCCTACTACGGCGATATCGTGCCCAACACTGCTCACCTCAAGGTAACGGGAATGCACATCGGAGATCGCCTTATCCTTGGCCTGGGCTATTTGATGCCAATTGTGTACTCTTTCCCGCTGCTCACGGCACTGCTTCTAACATCCCCGCGCCGCGAGCACCTCAACCGCCTGCTCTGGTCTGGAGCACTGGTCTACATCGGTTATCTGGTGTTTGTTGGTGGTGATATTTTCGGATATGGACGTTTTTTTATCCCTGTGCTGCCGCTGTTTGTGGTGCTCGCCTTTCGTAGCATGCAGCAGGTAGTAATGGGCGCGCCGCGTGTGGGGGTTGGTGTGATGATGCTTCTCTGCACCCCGCTTATCTTGCCTCCCATACTGACACATAGACACATTCACCGTGATAACGTTGCACTTGCGGTAAAGCTCAAGCAGATTGCGCCGCCTGACGCAGTGGTAGCCGACACCTGGGCAGGTACGCCATTTTATTATTCAGGGCTGCGTGGCGTTGATCTGCTTGGCAAAAACGACGCCTACATTGCCCATCTGCCCGCCGAGTATGGCTTGATGATTGGACACAACAAAATGGATCTGAACTACTCGCTTGGCGTGCTGAAGCCTGACATCGTGCTCGGGTCATTTCCAGGAGTTGTAACGGAGGAGATGATCCAGCAATGGGAAGAGGATGAATTGTACTGGCGTTCAGAACTGTATCGCAACCCGCTGTTTCTAGAGCACTGTCGTCCCTACAAGTTGCCCGTTGATACCTGGCGCGCAATCCATGTATGCGACTGGTCGCCCCACTGGTCGGCAATGCAAACCAGGTGGGGGCCGTGAGTGCGGCATTTGAAAGGATTAACCCCTGGGGTAATGAATACAAGGAGGTGTGCTGTGTTTGTACTGTTTATTGTTGCGCTTGTGCTGCCTGTAGCTCACTGGGCAGGGTTGTATGGGCTGCCCTGCCCAGGCATTGAGTATGTGCTTCAGGCGTGGGTTGTGTATCTGTTTGTTACCACAACCCGCGGTCGAGTTGTTCCTGCTGAACATCGGAGACGAAAGTAGGGAAAATGCTTGCCAGAATTGCCATAACCACCGCTGCTACCCTGTTCTTCCTGCTACCCCTTGCGGCCCGCGCTCAGGAGCCGTGGGTGCCCATCGTCAACGCGCCGACGATCCGCCTGGCAACCTACCAGGCTATCTACTGCACCCCGCGCCACGGCGGAGTGAGCGATGCCTGCGCCAGCGCCGCAGACCGCTACCACCTGCTGGTCAGGGCGGGCATTGACCCCGCGGTTGAACTCGCCTTTGCGCTCAAGGAAACCGAACTGGGCACGACGGGACCGGGACGCGCGCCGCAGCGCAACCTCTACAACATCGAGTGCAACCAGTGGGATCAGGGCACCTGCGAGGGGCCGCACCATCAGCGTTTCTCGACCTACCCGAGCTACGAGCACGCGACATGGGCGTTTGCAACGCTCTTGCTCACCAGGGGCTACGCCGACCGCGGCCTCTGGACGGTGCGCAAGGTGTTGCCGCGCTACGCGCCCGCCTTCGAGAATGACACTGCGCTTTACATTGCCCAGGTCGAGACGTGGGTGCAGTTCTGGCAGCGGTGGGAAGCGCAAACCTACGGCACGTCGCCGCCCACCCCGACGCCGACGCTGCCCCCCACGGTAACGCCCATCCCGACGCCCACGCCGCTGGTGTCAAATCAGATACGGATGTGTGGGCAGGGAACGAGCGACGCGGCAGTCACGCTCTACGGCGCTCCTGGCAACGAGAGCGACGTGGCGCGAGTGCTGCCTCCTGGGGAGGGCGTGACGCTGCTATGTGAGGGTACAGCGGTGGTTTCAACGACGGTCAACGGCACGCGGTGGGCGCTGGTACACGCCGCGGGCGACACACGCTACACCTGGATGGAAGCAAATGATCTGGAAGGGAGACAAACCGAATGAGCCTGTACGCGCTGCACGGCCTGGAAGAGACCCTGAATCGGGAGACGCTCCGCGAGATACTGCTGCGCCACCTCAGCAGCGCCGAGCTACTGGTGGCGCTGGTGCGGGTTGGGGAGCAGAGTCGCGCCTACCTGGTGGGGAGCAACAAACCCTTTGAGGTGTTTTTTCCGCGCAAGGTGGGTGGTCTGGCAATCCGTCCGTACAAACGCGCCGCGATAGGATGGCCAACCAGGGCAGCGCAGCCGCTCGACCGCGACCTGCTCGCCGCCTGGGAGGATGCTCGCCTGCTTTTGCACTGGCGACCGTCGAAAAAGGGTTTGATGGGCACGGCGCTTTTGCTGGTGGGGGAAGGCGAGGCGCGCCCTGTTCAAGCGATGCGCGAGCGAGGCTGGCGAGTGCTGCCGATGCCGATGTTTCTAGCACCGACGAAACCCATCCCAACGCCGCTGCTGCCTGGTCAGCCAGCGGGGTTTGGGGAGATGGCCGAGGCGCTGCTTGGCCTGCCCGTGAAGAATGGCGTGGAAGCGCCTGCCGCGCTGCCTGAGCAGCAGGAGAGCGCGCCCCCTGAGCAGGAGCCAGCGCCGATGGGCTTCTCTGGCAACGATGCAGCGCCCCCTGAATGGCAGGAGAGCGCGCCACACGCCCCTGAATGGCAGGAGAGCGCGCCACACGCCCCTGAATGGCAGGAGAGCGCGCCACACGCCCCTGAATGGCAGGAGAGCGCGCCACACGCCCCTGAATGGCAGGAGAGCGCGCCGATGGGCTTCTCTGGCAACGATGCAGCGCCCCCTGTTCCTGGCGATGGCGTTGCAACAGGGGACGACCTGGGCTTCTATGAAGACGACGAGGTGCCATTTAGCTTTGATGATGATGACGACAATCCTCTCGGTGCCCTTTTGGATAATAGCGAAGGTGGTACTGTCAGGGTTTCGACTGATCCTTTTTCAGAGGCATTGTCGGCTCTCATGCAGAAGCGCGTTGCGAGGCAGGCAGAGGAAGCCTGGGAAGACGATGATGAGGGGACTGAGGAACCTACCCCCGACGAATGGGACACGCCCGCGCCCGAACCCGACCTGGGGCAGCCTGCTGCTGGCGAGCTACCCGACCTGGGGCAGCCTGCTGAAGAAGCACCCGACGAATGGGACACGCCCGAACCCGACCAGGAACTGCCCTCTATTGAGGCACCCGACCTGGGACTACCCCCTGCTGCTGCGGAAGCGCTCCCCACAGAATATGCCCAGGGCGACCAGGGCAATGGTGAAGAACCCGAGGGATGGGACACGCCCGCGCCCGTGCCAGGAGCTGCCCAGGGCGAGCTACCCGACCTGGGGCAGCCTGCTGCTGGCGAGCTACCCGACCTGGGGCAGCCTGCTGCTGAAGAAGAGGCACCCGACGAATGGGACACGCCCGCGCCCGAACCCGACCTGGGGCAGCCTGATACTGGCGAGCTACCCGACCTGGGACTACCTGCTGAAGAGGCACCCGACCTGGGACTACCCCCTGGCGAGCTACCCGACGAATGGGACGCGCCCGCGCCCGTGCCAGGAGTTGCCCAGGGTGAGGCACCCGACCTGGGGCAGTCCCTTGCTGAAGAGGCACCCGACCTGGGGCAGTCCCTTGCTGAAGAGGCACCCGACCTGGGGCAGTCCCTTGCTGAAGAGGCACCCGACCTGGGGCTGCCCCCCGCTGAAGAGGCACCCGACCTGGGGCAGTCCCTTGCTGAAGAGGCACCCGACCTGGGGCAGTCCCTTGCTGAAGAGGCACCCGACCAGGGGTTGTTCTCTGGTGAGGAACCCGAGGAACGAGCCGCGCCCGGGCCCGACCAGAGACAGCCTGCTGCTGGCGAGGAACCCGAGGAACGAGCCGCGCCTACCATTGCACCAATGCCGCCATCCCCACCTGCACCACCAGCAGCGCCCCCACCACCACCACCGCCGCCGCCGATGCCTGCCGCCGTGCCAGGAGAGGCCGCCGCGCCAGGAGAGGCCGCCGCGCCAGGAGAGGCCGCCGCGCCTGGGGATGCCGCCGCGCCTGGGGATGCCGCCGCGCCTGGGGATGCCGCGCCAGGAGAGGCCGACGCGCCTGCTGCTGAGGCCAGACCGAAGACCACAAAGAAACCAGCAAGCAAGAAGGCAACCACAAAGAAACCAGCAAGCAAGAAGACAACCACAAAGAAACCAGCGGCAAAAAAGAAAACTACCACCTCGCGCCCCGAGGGGTTTTAGAAAGGTATAGCAATGCCAACTCAAAAAAAAGCCGCTCCAGTCACCTCTGCAACGCGCTATCAGCAGAAGCAGGCGCAGCAATCAATGAAAGCTGGTATCATCCTGCTGATCGTTGTGCTGCTCTACCTGCTCATTGTCATGCCCTCGCCTATCTTCGGATTCCCCTGGAAGTCCTACATTCTCGATTACCCGCCAGTGCTCAAGATTCTGGCGATGTCCATACCAGAGTCAGGTGGCTTCTCCTTCCCCCTGCTGCAATGGCTTATCTGGGGGCTATGCGGCGCGTTCGCCTACTTCGCCGTGATGCTGTTTCAGCATATGATGCTGCTCGCTTCCCAGGGCACCAGGCCGCTCAAGGAGCCACGCACTTATCTGCGGCTGCGCGTCCCCGCCACATCTTCACTCGACCCCAAAAGCGGCGAGTCGCTGCTGCGCTCGCTCCACGGCGTGCTGCCTCCTGCCCCTGTCAAGCCCGACGGTAAGGGCGTGCCCATTGTATTGCGCTGGTCAGGACTGCCTGATCAGCCTATCCGCCAGGGCGTGAGCGTGCTACTGCCATCCACACAGCGCATTAGCGTTGAGAAAACCATGGAAGGGCTAACCGACGGCACGATGGTGGACGAGCAACCTGACCCGCTCCTTAACGCGGTCAAATATGGCATGACCGTTGCCTGGGTCGATCTGATGCTTGCCGCGCCAGATACCTACCCACTGGCGATTGCTGAGGGCAAATCCAAGCCCCTGCTGGAGGGACTGCTCCCCGCGCTGGCGGCCCCCGCGGGCGTGGCCGCAACGGATGTGCAGGTGATGCTGCGCCCCATCACCAGCACCGACTGGCGGCTCAAGGTGCAGATGATGGCTGATCGCCTCAAAATCGACACGACCGCGCCCGAGCGCAAAACAACTGACAAGAAGGCCGCGGGGCCTGGGTACGACACGACGATCCGCGTGGTAGTGGTGGCTGATTCCCCCGACCTGGCATCGGGCTACCTGGGCACGATTGTAGGCAACTTTGCAGCGACCGCCCAGACCATCGGCACGGCGCAGCAGCGGCTTCGCCCCACCAGGATACAAACGTACACCGTGCCTGATGAAAAGCCGCCAGAAGCCCCTGGACAGGTTTCCCCCGAACCAGTCGCGCTTGAACCCGAGCAGGGTAAGAAGGGCAAGAAACCGAAGAAAGCAAAGAAGCCGAAGAAAGGCAAGCCAGAGGAAGCCGCGCCAGACAGTGCAGCAGAAGCAAAGCCACCAGACGCCCCAGGAGCAGGGGGTGCCGAGGGCAATCTTGACCTTGAAAAAGATGCCCCTGGGAATGGCGCGTCCGAAGACGGCAAGAAAGGCAAGAAGTCGAAGAAAGGCAAACCAGCGAAGGCAAAGCCCGAGAAGGCAAAGCCAGCGGAAGAAAAGTCGCCGTTGTCACCCGCCTTGCAGCGCGTGCTAATGAGCGTGCCAGCAGCGCGCAACCCGCTGGTCGTGCCCTTGATTGCTCCCTGGCTTGGACACAAGCCCGTTGTACTCAGCGTGGCGGAACTGGCCACCCTCTGGCACCCCCCAACGTCTAGCCTGCTCCAGCGCGTTGAAACGATTATGGCGCGCTGGCTGCCCGTGCCCCAGAAAGCCTTTGTGGACGCCAGCGATCCGCGCAACCTGGTGATGGGCACGGGGCGCAAGGCCGACAGTTCATGGGCACCGATTGGCCTTGAATTTGCTGATCTGCGCTACGTGATGTGGATCACCGCTCCGATGGGGCGCGGTAAATCGGTCTGGCTCCAGCATATGTTCAGTGGACTGATGCGCGCTGACGCGGGCTGTATGCTTGTGGACTGCAAGGGCACCGACCTGGTCAAAGATTCGTTACCCCTGGTGCCGCTCAACCGCGAGCAGGATGTGGTAATCGTCTCGTTCGGTGGCACGACCATCACAGGCGAGGATCTGCGCGTCTCAATGAACCTGCTCTCTCCTGAGTATGGGCGCAGCCTGGGGCTGGACGCCACCAAACAGGCCGCAACGGTGCTTGGCCTCTTCCCCGCGATTGACCCGCGCTTCGATGATGCCGTCGGTATCAAGCAGTTCGCCAATATGGGATTGCTGGCACTGAGCGCGGGCGAACCCAACGCTACCATGTCCCATTTGATGCGCTTCTTTGGCGATGAGGAGTATCGCGCCCAGGTAACGGCCAACATCCCTGGCGAGATGGCGCAAGTCAAAGATTTCTGGCAGCGCCGCTTTGATGAGATGCCCGACAGCCAGAAAAGCTCACTCGCCAGCTTCGAGCGTCGCCTTGACCAGTTGCTTACCTATCCCGAACTGGCGGCAATGCTCATTGCCCCTGGTTGCTCGATTGATATGCGGCAAATGATGGACAACAAAGGCATCCTGATGGCAGGCGTAAAGGCGACCGAGGGGCAGATCGCCACCATCGGCGGCACGCTCCTGCTCACCCAGATGCTTGCAGCCGCACTTTCACGCGATAACGTACCCCAGAAGCAGCGCCCCGACTGGCCGCTCATCATTGACGAGGCGCACATCATCCTGGGCGATAACGCGGGGTTGGCAAAAGTGATGTTTAGCCAGCTTCGCTCGTTCCGTATCGGGCAGGTGATTGTCCACCAGGGCATCAATCAGTTTCCCCCGCCCGTGCTCATTCCGCTGCGGGATAACGCGCAGTATCGGGTCATCCTGGGCAGCGAAGCAGGCGACGCTTCAACCTATGCCAGCCAGTACAGCGCAACAGGCGTGACTGCCCAGGACTTCACCCAGATGGAACGCTTTGAACACCAGTATCTCAAGTTTCTGGGCACGCAACTCTTTTCCAGTCGAATGCTCCCGATGCCAAAGCCGCTTGAAGAGGAACCGTTGCCCCCAGTTGAGCAACACTGGAGCGCGGCGCGGGCACCTGCAACGAATGATCAGGAGAAAGCAATTGACCAGCTTCATCGAAAGATCGACTATCTGGTGCAGCAGGGGGGCGAATCGTTGCAGCAGGCGGTGGACGAACTCGCAACGCTGTGTCGCCAGCGACCCGACCAGTACGACGCCTACTGCGCCCGCACGAAAGCGCACCGCCTGACACAGCGCCAGTTCATCCTCAACCATCCAGGCGCTATTCAAGACAAGGAGACGCGCATTCGAGTGTTGAGCGCGCTCAAGACGGGCGTTCCACGAGTTGAAACGGCAGCCTTGCAGTGGGCGCTGCTGCAAGACACCGCAGTGGCCGCCGAAGCTGCTGCTGCCGAGGCCGCGGCGAAGAAAGGCAAAGGGAAGGGCAAGGGCAAGAGCGGCAGCGTTTCTAGCGCGGTCATTCCTGGGATGGCCCCCAGTGATGATGAGATCGCGGTCGCGCCTGTGATGAGCAAGGGCAAAACATCCGAAGAACTGGCACGCGAGCGAGCGAAACGCGGCGCAGATATGGCAGAGGGCTTCTAGATGGGTGC
>JGI12109J20283_10928119_pt1 | contig 11320 bp, 7 predicted proteins | sample ElkSlonscriptome_12_FD_20283 | JGI IMG/M metagenome (IMG submission 20283) | reverse complement strand
TCCGTCCCTTGTTTTTTTTTGAACGTCCCTGCTGAAATTTTCCTACTACCCCCTACAAATTTCAAGTGGAGTTAATTCCCGCGCAAACCCATAATAATGGAGGATGTATTACTCACGGCTGCCGCACGGGGGCCAGGCGCATTTTGGGCCCGCCAGAGTCGGGAGGGAGGACGCCTCCTGGTTGAAGGGGATGCAAGATTTTTCTTGACAATCCGGGAATATATTGTACAAATTCGTAAAATTTTTTTCCCATTTACATCAAGGCCGAATAAGGGTTGTTCCATTAAGCACATGTTTCCATTCCACGTTTCCGATTATTTAGCTGGAGAGGCGGTGGTGCATGGTTCATATGCCTGCTTCATCGCTCCGTGACACTATATCAGGAAAAAAATAGGGGAGGATGCTTTTATGAAAAAGACCATCGTTTTGACCATCGGGTTGCTTTTTTGTCTGGCTCTTGCAGCCGGGGCGAGTGCGCGCACCTACAAGATAGCCGTTGTCCCTTGGGCCGGCTTTTCTCCGGCGGAAGTGGCCGTGGCCAAGGGGTTTTTCAAAGAGGAAGGCCTTGATGTGCGAATCTTTTCATTCTCGAACAGCCTTGCCGAAAGGACCGCCATCAATAAAAAACTTGTGGATTTCGGTTTCAATATGATCGGCACGGCGGTGGGCTGGCGACTCGAGGGCGATCCCATCGTCATTTTGGCGGAGACCGGATGGTCCCACGGCGGGGATAAAATTATTGTGAAGGAGGGGTTCGACACCAAAACGCTGGTCCGGAAACCGGTCGGGGTCTACCTGGACCAGCCGCCGATTCTTTACTTCTTGAGCCGGTATCTGAGAGAAAACGGTTTGGACCTATCGGGTGTTCGTGTCATCCAGATGGAGACCGATATGCTGGCCCAAAAGTTTATTCAGGGGCTCTTTAATGTAATTGTCTCATATGATCCGGACGCCCTCAAAGCAGAGCGGGAAGGGAAAGGAACGGTCGTGGCCACCAGCGCTACCTATGAGGGGTCGATTCCGGAGGGGATCATGGCCAGGGAAGACAATCTTTCCACCATCCCGGAAGCGGACCTGCTAAAGCTTTTTAAGGGGTGGATTCGGGCGGTATCGTGGATCCAGGCGGAAGGTAACTGGGAGGGATACTCAGAGATACTGAACAGGGTCACTTTCAAGTCCGACGGACCCTATTCAGAGGAGGACCTCAAAGGCATGACTGCCGCAGTCAAGGTGCATGATGCAGCTTTTATGTTGGAAAGAAATGCCGATAATGGTGGCCTGTCCTCTTACTTGTCGAATCTGAAAGTATTTCTTGAAAAAAATGACCGGTTGAAAACGGATTTCAATCCGGCTGATATATTTCACAATCAGTATGTCGTATATGCACTCCAACAATACGCTCCGGAAAATTAAGGGTCCGGCCGATGAAAGTATTTTCTCTTCAAATGAAACAGGTGGTGCTGTTCGGTCTTTGCATCCTGGTTACGATGGCGGTGATGGTTGGAATCACCCTGTATGCCGGAAACACAAACATAGATTTTGTTTCAAAAGAGGCAAACGCGGTAGCAAGCGAGTACGCCGAAGCACTCCTGATGCAGACCGCAAAATCCGTTGGAAACGACATCGGGCGTGAATTGGACAAGGCAATGATCACCGCCAGGACCTTATCCCAGGTATTGACCGGCGTTAAAGATCCGGAGGTCGACCTTCAAATCGACAGAGAGAGAATAAACGGGGTTCTTCGGACGCTTATTAAAAACAATCCGAATTACTTCGGGGTTTTCACTGCCTGGGAACCATCCGTATTGGACTATCTGGACGAGCTGTATGTAAACTCCTTCGGTCATGACGCGACGGGACGGTTCATTCCCTATTGGACCCGAGGTGGAGACGGCAAAATTTCACTGGCTCCTTTGGCAGCTTATGAGGATGCGGAGCTATTCGACTCCGGAATCCGAAAAGGAGAATACTACCTTTTACCCAGGGAAAGAAAAAGGGAATCCGTCATCGACCCGGTTCCCCATCCGGTGGACGGAGAAACGATCTGGCTTATATCATTGGTTTCTCCCATTGTTGTTGGTGAGAATTTTTACGGAGTCGCCGGCATTCAAGTTCAGACATCCTCTATTCAAGCTATTGTGGAAAAAGCAAATGCCGGTCTTTATTCCGGGAGCGGTCAGACGGTGGTGGTCGGCTACAGCGGTACCGTCATTGCAGCCAGTCACAACCCGTCACTGGTGGGCAAACATATCCGGGAGTGGATGCCTGAAAGCTGGGAGACCTTCATGGAGAGCCGAAGATCTGCCGATGAAAAGATCTTGAAGGAAAAAAATCTTCTGAAAGCTATGTTTCCCGTGGAAATCGGCGATTCGAGGATGCCCTGGACAGTGGTGGTGGATGTTCCCACTAATTTTGTTTTTTCAAAATCCAATCTTTTGGTGGAAACACTCAAAAATTATATAAGAAAAGATATTTGGATCTCAGGGGCCGCGGCTCTTGTCATCACCCTGATCGCTCTCTTGGTCGTATGGCTGGTTTCAGGGCGTATCGCTGCCCCGATTCGAAAAGTGATGAGCGGGCTGCTGGATGGATATCAGCGTATATCTTCGACATCAAAAGGATTTTCCGCATCGGGTCAGACGCTTGCCCAGGGTTCCGGTGAATTGGCGGCCTCTCTGGAAGAAACCACTTCAGCCATGGAAGAGATGGACGGCATGACCCAACAAAATGCAGAAAATGCCCGCGAAGCCAAGAATCTGATGGCTGAAGCAGGGAAAGTGGTGGAAACCACTGGAGGAATAGTTCAAGAATTGGAATCGCGCATGAGTGAGATTTCTAATAAAAGCTTGGAAACGATGAAGATCGTAAAAAGCATCGATGAAATCGCATTCCAGACCAACCTCTTAGCTCTGAATGCTGCTGTTGAAGCGGCACGGGCCGGAGCGGCGGGAGCCGGATTCGCTGTGGTGGCTGATGAGGTTCGTAATCTGGCGCTTCGAGCGGGAAAGGAAGCGAAGAACACCTCCGGTCTGATCGACGAGATTTCGGCTAAAATCAACCAAGGAAATGATCTCGCTCAAAAAACGGGAACGGCATTTGCCAAGGTATCCGAAGTGGTGAAATCCGGTGCCGAGCATATCGCTGAAATAGCGGCAGCGTCTGAGGAACAAGCGAATGGGATCGCTCAGGTGAGCCGGGCCATGTCGGAAATGGATAAGGTTACCCAGGAGACTGCTGCAAATGCAGAGGAAACCTCTTCTTCGGCCATTGAAATGGAGCAGGAGGCAGAAAGGTTGAAAGAATTTATAGGCAGTCTTCAAGCACTTTTGGGGGGAGCTTCGAAAAACAGCGGCTTCGATGTACCGGAAGGGACACATTCCAATAAATCGCCTCAGCGCATCGGCAAAGAAACAGAGTTTCTTGAGGGACCTGGTTTTTAAAAACAGAACAATATTGAATTCCTGAAATAATCGATTCTCCTTTTTTCAATCTTAAACTCATTTTAAGGACCGTTCAATTCGATGGGCAGATTCATCTTTCTGCCCCATTTCCATTTCATCCCAAGTCGATAAAAAAGGATTGACAATTTCACCAATCCCTATTAAATGAATACCAGTAATTTTGTCGACTGATCGCTCGTTCATAAAATGTAATGGTGAGAATGGAAATATCAACGGGCGAAAGTTTTGTGACGAACTAAGACAGCGATATTATATGATTATGCTGTTTTCAGATAGATCGGTTGAGGCTTACATCATTCCGCATGCGGCATTTGCACGGCAGCGGGAAAACCATCAATATGGAAAGAGGAACTATGTCATTGGAAAGTGTTTATCGGGAAGCGATGGCGTTGAACGCCATCCAGAATATGGAAGAACGAAAGACCAAGGCGGATGCTTTTTTCAAGAAGTTGAACACCACCCAGCTGCCGGATAAGTTCAACTGGGCCGCGGAAATCTTTGAGGGTATGCATGTCAAGGAGCGGGGGGATCAGCCGGCGCTGATCTGGACCGATCTGGATACGGACGCCGAACGACAGTTCACCTACAAAGAGCTGGCGGCCAACGGAAACAAATTTCTGAATTTTATACGACATCGGGGTGTTGAAAAGGGCGACAACCTGTATATGCTGACCCCGATCGTTCCGGAAACCTGGTTTGCTTCTTTTGCCGGCCTCAAAGGCGGGCTGGTGTCGGTGCCCACCGCCACCTCCATGACCGAAAGAGAGCTCCAGTTCCGCTTTGAATCCTCCAAACCCGATGTGATCATCTCCTATGAAGCCCTGACCGATCTGGTGGATGATGCCCTCAAAACCGTGGGCTGTACCCCCAAAGCCAAGATCGTGCTGGGCAAAAAAGACGGATGGGTTTCCTACGAGGAGCTGGAAGGCGAATCTCCCGAAGCGGTTCCCGCCGATGTGAGCAAGGATGACGTCCTGTTCTGCTTTTTCACCTCCGGCACTACCGGCCTTCCCAAACGGGTGGGCCACAGCGCCACTTCCTATCCGGTCGGCCATTTGTCCACTGCGGTCATTCAGGGGCTTGAACCCGGGAAGGTGCATCACAACCTGAGCGCTCCCGGATGGGCCAAATGGGCCTGGTCGAGCTTTTTTGCACCTTTGAATGTCGGCGCCACCGCCACCGGTTTTGCCTTTACGGCGCTGGATGTCGAAAAGTACGTCGCCACAATATCAAAACTCAAGGTATGCTCTTTCTGTGCACCGCCGACCGCTTGGCGCGCTTTCGTGGGCCTTGATCTGAGCAAGTATGATTTCAGCGCCATGAGCTATTCCCTGAGCGCCGGCGAACCCCTGAATCCGGAAGTGATTCAGCAGTGGAAGAAGGCCACCGGCACCGAAATCCGGGATTTCTACGGCCAGACCGAATCCACCGCCATGATCGGGAACCCGCCCTGGATGGAAGGCAAAATGCGGTTCGGCTCCTTCGGGTATCCGTCCCCCATGTACGACATTATTCTGACCGACGACGAGGGCAACGAAATCACCACCCCCGACGAACCCGGGCATATCGTCGTTCGGCTGAGCAGCTGGCGAGCCCTGGGGCTGTTCCAGGAATACATCGATGATCCTGAGAAGACCAAGGGCGCATTCCGGAACAACATGTATTTCACCGGGGACAAGGCTTCTTTTGATGAAGACGGCTACTGGTGGTTCGTCGGCCGGTCCGACGACGTCATCAAATCCTCCGATTACCGGGTGGGCCCCTTCGAAGTGGAAAGCGCATTGGTGGAGCATCCCGCCGTCATGGAAGCCGCAGTCGTGGGAACCCCCGATCCCAAGCGGTATCAGCTGGTGAAGGCCTATGTGATTCTCTCAAAGGGATATGAACCCTCAAAAGATTTGGCCCTGGATATGTTCCAGCACACCATCAACGTGCTGGCCAAATTCAAGATTCCGAGAATCATCGAATTTGTGGATGAATTGCCCAAGACGATCAGCGGGAAGATTCGACGGGTGGAGCTGAGGGAAACCGAAGAAACCAAGAAGAAGGAAGAATCCGCTTCGACCAACGAGTATTACTACCATCAGTTCCCGGAACTGAGTTCCAAGAAGAAGTAATTCCGCCTCCTCCGAAACGGGGAGCGCGCTGTCAAGTGCGTGACCCGTTTGCGGATTCGGTCCGTCCGAAGCGCCGGCAGCTTTTGAACTGCTGCCGGCGCTATCAATGAAACCTCTTCCTTCGGTCAGCCGGCTTCCTATATTCCGAATTCAAAGACACACATCCAAATCGCTATATGGCACCTTCAGGAGTGTGGAGCGGATCAGATATCCATTCTCGAGAGCCGGCGGTGAGCCGATCGTATTTCTGCTCCGTCAGGGAACGTTTTTTCATGACGCAGTCGATCCATGATGGCGATTTCGTCGTCCATTCCGAAATAGTGAAGACCAAATCGGAATGGAGTCCGAAATAGTCAATCATCTGGAACTTGGGTTCACGAAACCAGCTACGCAGCGGATGCGTCTCCCGAATCGTCAGCATAATCGTGCTTCAGATCACCGTCTATCGTTCCCTGAACATGTTCCCTCTCTTCGGCGAAATCGAAACCCGCCCAGATGCCGATAGACCCCAGAATCGAATCCTGGGGATGAAACTCGCGGAAAATTTTGAAGTAATAGGCGGCTTCCTTGCTGTTGATGACGGCTCGGGGGTTTTCAGCTTTGATTCGCTCGTATTCGGCGTCCGACATCATCTGATGCGCAAGCTTTTCGCCCAGACTCTCGCAGCCTGCGCCCTGGGTGTACTGGACCTTGTATCGCCACAAAATCTCGTCCGGAAGATGACCGGTATTTTCAAAGGCTTTGCGAAGGATCCATTTCTCGATTTTCGCGCCGTTTTGCTCGCGAATCTTCAGGGCCGGTGAAATCCGGCTGGAGAGATCGATCATGGCGACATCCAAAAACGGCACTCGCAACTCGAGGTTGAACAGCATGCCCATTCGGTCGGCGCGCTGCAGATTGATGTTGTGAAGGCTGCTGATGCATCGGCGGGCTTCCCGGTTCAGCTTGGCTTCTGAAAAATGTTTCATGTAATGGTAACCGTTGAAAATTTCATCGGCGCCTTCACCGGTCAGCACCACGGTCACATACTCGGCGGCCAGTTTGCAGGTGAAATAGCAGGGTACCGCACATCGCACCAGAGAGGGATCATAGCTCTCCAGTTTCTGAATGACCCGGGGCAGGGCTTCATAATAATCGCTTTCGGTAAAAACAAGTTCGTGATGGGTGGAGCCGATATGATTTGCCGCGATACGAGAGGCTTTGATGTCGTCGCCTACTTTGCCGTTCGCGTCTTTCATGCCTACCACAAAGGTGTGGAGGTTTGGGATTTCTTCTGCGGCGATGGCCGCGATCAGGCTGCTGTCCAGACCGCCGCTGCAAAAGGAGCCGACCGGGACCTGCGGGTCGGCGAGAAGGCGTTTCTTGACCGACCGGATGAAGGTGTCCCGAATGAGCGCCGAAGCTGCTTCGACATCCTCCGTCTGATGATCGGCCGCCTCGGGGATTTCGTAATACTGAACAAACCCGGTTTCCGGTGTGAAATAATGCCCCGCCGGAAATTCATGGACCTCATCCACTCCGGCCAGGGACATGGCGCCGAGTTCCGAAGTAAAGTACATATGATCTTTCAGGTATCCGTAATAAAGCGGTTTAATGCCCAACGGATCTCTGGCCATCAGAAATCGGTCGCCGTCCAGAATTGTGAATGCGAACATGCCGTCGAGATCTTTCACGCAGTCGGCGCCTTTCTCCTGATACAGCCGAAGGATGACCTCCGTATCCGATTCGGTCAGAAATCCGCCCTCGGGAGACAGGTTCTTGCGCAGCTCCCGGTAATTATAGATCTCTCCATTGCAGATAATCGCCTGCCGTCCGTTCCGGGCGACAATCGGTTGGTGCCCGCCTTCGACATCCACGATGGAGAGCCGGGTATGGCCCAGCACATGATCGCCGTATACATGCACCCCTCGGTCATCCGGCCCCCGGTGGGGCAATGCATCCAGCATTTTATTCACGGTTTCGATATCCCTGCCGCCGATACAGCCAGCTATTCCACACACAAAGCGCCTCCTTGGTTAAAATGAAAAAAATCAATAATCACAGAGCATTGATTCATTTTGATCAGATATTTCCGCGATTATTGCGTATCAAGGTGGTAATTTCGATACCCTTACAAAATAAGACCCTTAGCGATTTCGTCAACCCGAACATTTTTTTGATCCACCCAACCAAAGTAGGCGTTTCGGGTGCGGGTTTGGGCATAAAGGACTGTTTCCGGATAGGAAAAAGTGCTATTATAGTCCATTTGGAATTAAAAAAATATCTTAAAATTTAAGTTTTGGAATTTACGATATAAACAAATGATAAGGTGGGGAAACCGCTATGTTCTGCTAAACAGAAACCGAATTAAGTTGACAAATTGAAAACATCTGGGATAGATGCGGATGAGCTGGTTATGACCGGCTTTTTTATTAGAAAAATAACATCAAAAGGAGACCTCACCCAATGAAAAATTTCCCTCGGTATGGCGCGGCGCTGTTCGTCGGTCTTGCGGTTCTGGTTTTTGGTTTTTCGTTTCCGGCGGCATCCTCGGCGGCGGGCGAGAATGTGAAGTTCGGGCATGTGGCCCCGCAGTTTCACGGACAGTCCAAGGGGGTGGATGCCTTTGCCGCCTATGTGAAAGAGAAGACCGAAGGCCGGATCGACATCGCCACCTTTCCCGCCGGGCAACTGGGCGGGGAGCGCTCCATGGCGGAACAGGTGCAGTCGGGCACTCTGCAGATCGCCTCGTTGACCACGGCGGTGCTTCAGAATTTCGTGCCCCAGTGCGCTATTCTGGATATGCCCTTTATCTTTCCCGATCGAAAAACCGCTTACGCCACCCTGGATGATTCCGAGGTGCAGGAGAAAATTTTTTCCTTTTTTCCCAAAAAAGGATATATCGCCATCGGCTGGACGGAGAATGAAATCCGGGATTTTTCCAACAGCAAACGTCCGGTCCGAACACCGGAAGACATCAAGGGACTGAAGGTCCGCGTGATGAACTCACCGGCCTACCTCGACACTTTTAAACAGCTCGGAGCGTCTCCGGTAGGGATTCCTTTTCCGGAAACCTACAATGCGCTTCAGACCGGGGTTATCGATGCCCAGGAGAATCCGATTCTGACCTCGGTGCTCATGAAGTTCACCGAAGTGACCAAGCATGTCACCCGAACCCAGCACTGCCTGACCGAGTGTGTCATCGTCGTCTCGATGGATTACTGGGACAGCCTTTCCAAAGAAGACCGAGCAGTGTTCAAGGAAGCCGCCAAACTCGCTATCGATGTCAACCGAAAGGAGAACGCCGCGCTCCATGAAAACCTGCCCGGATTGGGCATTTCCATCGAAGAATACGCAAAGAAAAACGATATTGAAATTCTGGACCTGACCCCCGAAGAGCGGGAAGCCTTTCGCATCGCCATGACCCCGGTGTGGGACAAGTACCGGGAAAAGATCGGGGATGATCTCTTCGACTTTATGCTTACGAAAATCGAGAGCCATCAACAGTAAGCGGATAGGTGGCGGAAATTCTATCATCGGAAAAATAAACCAGTTCAAAAAAGAGGGGGAAGGATTCAAATCCTTCCCCTTTCACGTAATGCGGAGAACCGATTTGCACAAGTTTACCGATTTTATCGATCGGGTAGAGAATATCACCCTGGTCTGGACCATTCTGGGGCTCGCCGGTATCGGGTTTGTTCAGGTGATCTGCCGCTATGTGTTCAATTACAGCTTTACCTGGTTCGAGGAATTCGGCCGTTTCATGGGGGTATTCGTGGCCTTTCTCGGGGCCGGCATCGGGGTCAAGACCGGCGGTCATTTCACCATGGACCTGGTGGTCACCCATTTAAAACCGCCCTGGCAGCAGCTCCTCCGTTCCCTGACATCCGCGGGGGCCGGGGTGTTTTTCTTTTTCGTGGCCTGGTTTTCAGTGAAAATCGTCACCCGTATGTACGGATATGAAACCACCTCGCCCACCATGGAGATCCCGATGTATATTCCGTATTTGCCCATCCCCGTCTTTTCGGTCGTGATGGGAATCCGGTTCTGGATACGGAGTGCGGTGTGTGTCCGTGAGGCGTTTCCCGGAAAAGGGGCGCACAGGGATGCCGCCCTGGAAGAGGAGGCGGCTTCATGATCCTGGCCATCTGCGCCGGCTTCGGGGGGTTGCTCCTGGCCGGAATGCCCATTGCCGTGATTCTGGCGATCACCACCGCCATGGCTTTGGTCTTCTTCACCAGCACCCCGCTTCACATCATCCCGCAGCAGCTCTTCAACGCATTGGACAAGTTCGTGTTGCTGGCCATTCCGTTTTTCATTCTGGCCGGCGCCATCATGACCCGGGGCAGCATCGCCAGGCGCCTGGTGGCCTTCGTCAACGCCCTGGTAGGGTGGTTTCCGGGCGGGCTGGCCATGGCGGGGATTCTGGCCTGTATTTTTTTCGCGGCGATTTCCGGCTCCTCGCCGGCTACCGTGGTGGCCATCGGCTCGATCATGATTCCGGCCCTCATCAAGGCCGGATACGGCGAGCGTTTTTCCCTGGGGTTGATCACCGTTTCCGGGTCCCTGGGGATCGTGATTCCGCCCTCCATCCCCATGATCCTCTACTGCCTGGTGATGAACGTGTCGGTGGCGGAAATGTTCATGGCCGGGATTCTGCCGGGGCTTCTCATCGGCGCCTGTCTTATGGCCCATACCTTTGTGGTGGCTAAAAAGAATAACTGGCGGATCGAAACCCGGGCCTCTCTTTCCGAGGTGATTCGAACCGCCAAGGAAGGGGGCTGGGCCCTGATTTTGCCGTTTCTGGTGCTGGGCGGGATCTATTCGGGGATTTTCACCCCCACCGAAGCCGCAGCCGTGAGCGTCGTCTATGCCCTGGCAGTGGAAATGTTCATCTACCGGCAGTTCGGGTTGAGAGAGATCACCCCCATCTGCCGAGAGGCCGCGGTGCTTTCCGCCTGCCTGCTGTTTATTCTCTCCTGCGCCATGACCTTCATCTGGCTTCTCACAGCCGAACAGATCCCTCAGCAGTTGGCGGATATTATCATCACCCATATCTCAAGCCCTTGGATGTTCCTGCTTACGGTGAACATCCTGTTTCTGGTTTTGGGCTGCTTCATGGACGATGTGAGCGCCATGCTGATCCTGGCCCCGATTTTTCTGGAAACCCTCAACCGGTATCAGATCGACTTGGTCCATTTCGGGGTGGTGATGGTCCTCAACATCCAGATGGGAATGCTCACCCCGCCCTTCGGGCTGAATCTTTTCGTCTCTTCCGGCATCACCGGAAAACCGCTCATGACCATCGCTCAGGGGGTGGTGCCGTTTCTGGCCATCATGCTGCTCTGTCTGCTGGTGATCACCTATATTCCCTGGATTTCCTTGGTCCTTCCCGATTTACTGCTTCGCTAAAAGGATAACCCATTGCTGAAAGAACATATCAAACAGGAATTTATGGACACGGTCGGCAAAGACCGTTCTCTCTACCGAACCGAAGAACTCTCCTGCTATGCCTATGACGCCTTTGTGGCCGAGTCCATGCCGGATCTGGTCCTCTTTCCCAAGACCACCGAAGAGGTCTCCGCCATCATGAAAACCGCCTCCCGGCACAAGGTGCCGATAACCGGAAGAGGGGCGGGCACCAGCATCTGCGGGGCCCCGGTGCCGGTGAAGCATGGGGTGGTGGTCTGTTTTTCTAAAATGGACTCGATTCTCGAGGTGAATACCCGGGACCGATACGCCATCGTCCAGCCGGGGGTGGTG
>JGI12109J20283_10121453_pt1 | contig 11320 bp, 9 predicted proteins | sample ElkSlonscriptome_12_FD_20283 | JGI IMG/M metagenome (IMG submission 20283) | reverse complement strand
TGCGTCGGGCTGACGCCCTGCGTCCCGATCTTGCCGTCTTCGTCGTCCGACGCTTCGAAGAACATCTCGAAGTGGCCTTCGGTCACCGGCGAGTGCACGACGACCGCCACACGCGATGGGCTCATCTCCGAGATCGCCACGATCTCGACCGCGCCCAGCATCGATCCGAACTGGAGTTGGCGGGCGACACGGGCATCGACCGGCGTGCGCTCCAGCGACGTCTTGTCGCGATGGGTCGTGACGTAAGTACGCAATCCCTCCTCGTCCTGTGCGGCAAAGGCGGTGATGAACTCACCTGCGGCCCGAGCGAGCCAATTCCCCGCTTGCAGGGCGTCGAGGTCGTTCGCACTGGCGAACCGACCTGGGACGAGCAGGACGAGCAAGAGGAACACGAGGATGGCGCGGGTCGACGTGTGCATGAAGATCTCCTGGAGGCGGGACGCGAAGGCGAGCGTCGGACCAGACGTCGGACAAAGCAAGGGGGTTCCATGCCGACGGCGCCATCTGAAACGGACATGTTGGCCGGGTTGGTGCATCATCGGTGAAACCATCGACCGCCGATCCCGCGTAGAGCCTCGATTCCCCCTTGCCCCGGAGTCGTCCGATGCGAAGCAACCGTCGCCAGTTCCTGCAGTCCAGTGCCGCTCTAGGCGCCCTCTACGGCCTCCACACGCTCGGTGCCCCCTGGATCCGCGACGCCTTCGCGACGCCTTGGCAGGACGCCGCGATCACCGAACTCATGCTGCGCCACCAGCCGATGGCGGCCGAGAAGGCCGAGGAGCCGATGAAGATCCTGGTGCTCGGCGGGACCGCGTTTCTCGGCCCGGCCTGCGTCGAACTCCTGCGGGCGCGAGGCCACGAAGTCACGCTCTTCAATCGGGGACGCACCAACGCCCATCTCTATCCGGATCTCGAGCAGATCCACGGCGACCGCCGCGACGGTCACGAAGCACTCGCCGGACGGAAATGGGACGTCGTCCTCGACACGTCGGCCTACTATCCCCGCGTGGTGAACGGCGCGATGGACGTCCTGGCCGGGAACGTCGACCACTACGTGTTGATCAGCACGGTGAGCGTCTATTCGCGATTCGACGAGCGCGGCATCGACGAGGACTTCCCCGTCGGTACGATCGAGGACGAGACCACCGAGGACATCACCGGCGAGTCCTACGGTCCGCTGAAAGCTCTTTGCGAACGGGCCGCGTACGATCGCATGCCCGGCCGGGTCACCGTCGTACGCCCCGGCCTGATCGTCGGACCGATGGATCGCACCGACCGCTTCACCTACTGGCCGGTCCGCGTCGAGCGTGGCGGCGAAGTTCTCGCGCCCAATTCCCCGGACCAGGGAATCCAAGTCGTCGACGTGCGTGACCTCGCAGCGTTCATCACGAAGTGCAGTGAAGAGAAGGTCGCGGGAACCTACAACGCGACCAGCGATCCCGAGCGATTCACGATCGGCGACCTGCTCGACACCTCGAAGCAGATCAGCGGCAGCGACGCGACCTTCACCTGGGTCTCGCCCGAGTTCCTGGAAGAACAGGAAGTCGCGGCCTGGAGCGAGATGCCGGTGTGGATGCCGCCGACCGGAGAATACGCAGGATTCGACGCGATCGACGTCAGCCGCGCCGTGGCGAAGGGTTTGACCTTCCGTCCGCTCGCGAAGACGGTCGAAGCAACGCTCGACTGGTGGCACTCGATGCCGGAGTCGACGGACGGCCCGCGCGCGGAGTTGCGTGCCGGGATCGCCGCAGAAAAGGAAGCAACCGTACTCGCAGCCTGGAAGGCGCGCTGAGGCATCAGTACCGGAACTGACCCATCACACGCTCGAGTTCGGCGTTGACGCTGCCCAGCCGCTCGACCAGGCCGACGGCCTCGCCGATCTGTTGATCGCTCTGCTGGGCGAGATTCGCGACGCTCTGGATACTCCGGGAGATGTCCACACTCCCGCTGGCCGTGTCGTTCACGTTCTTGCCGATCTCCTGGGTCGTCACGGCCTGCTCTTCGATCGCGCTGGCGATCGACTGCGCGAAGCTGTCGATGTCGGAGATGATCCCCGAGAAACCCTCGAGGGATCCGACCGCCGCCTCGGTGTCGCCCTGCATGGACTCGACCTTACCTCGGATGTCGTCAGTGGCCCGTGAGGTCTGCTCGGCAAGTTCTTTGACCTCATTGGCGACGACCGCGAAGCCACGGCCGGCCTCGCCCGCGCGTGCGGCTTCGATCGTGGCGTTCAGGGCGAGAAGGTTCGTCTGCTCGGCGATCTCCTCGATCAAGCGCAGCACGCTACCGATTTCTCCGCTGCTCTCGCTCAGACGTTGCATGATCGCCGTAGCGCCACTCACCGAACTGACTGCTCCACTCGACGTGGACGCGGCCTGAGCGGCGTTCTGTGCGATTTCTCGAATTGTGGCTTCCATTTCCTCGGCGGCCGCGGCGACCGTGCTGGTGCTCGTCGAGACCTCTTCGGCTGCGCTGGAAACGGAGGTGGCTTCGCGTGTCGTTTCGTTCACGCCGTCGGCGAGCCGTCCGGTGATCTGCCGAATGTTCGCTCCGGTCTCGGTGACGAGAGTGGCCGAGTTCCCGACGGCCTGCATCGATTGCCGGATCTTCTCGAGGAATCGATTGAATCCGTTGACGACGCGACCGAGTTCGTCGTCCGCGGCGTAGTCGACGCGCCGGGTCAGATCGCCGTCGCCGTCGGCGACAGCTTCCACTGCCTCGCCCACGGCATCGAGGGGCCGAAGGACGGCTCGGATCCCGAAAGTTGCGAGGGCGCCGAGCAGAACGAAGACCACGAAACAGGGGCCGAGTACCTTTGCCGTCGACGCGAAGGTCCGCGCGGCGATCTCTCCTTCGGAAGCGGCGGCGACGACCCGGTATCCCCATGCATCGAAGATCCGATCGTCCACGGCCCAGCCCGAGCGCTCGGTGCCCGCGATCCCGACCAGGTCTTCGGGCGCGTTGTCCGAAGCGAAGACGACTTCGCCCTTTTCGTCGACGAGGGCCACGAAGCCGTCGTCGAGGACGCGCATCGAGGCGATCTCCTGCCCGAGCTCAGCCATCTCGACCAGCGGATACCCGACGTAGTAGATGCCGATCGTGCGTCCACCGCCGTCGAAGATCGGGTCGTAGCGGGTCAAATAGGGCGATCCCAGGATGTTCACGAGGCCACGATAGGACTGACCGGCACTGATTTTCGCGTAGGCCCGGCCGTCCGGATTCAAGATCGTCCCGATGGCGCGCGAGCCATCGGCCTTCTTCACGTTCGTGCTGACCCGCACGAAGTCGTCGTCCCGACGCGAAAACAGGGTCGCGGTTCCACCGACGACGGCCTTCGTGGCGTCGACGATCGCGAAGTCTTCGTTGGTCACGTGATCGCCGAAGGTCAGGCTGTCCGCCTCGGTGTCGACGACCGCGGCGCGCCCAGAACTCTGTGGCTCTCCGCGGCCGAGCGCCTCACGGCGAAGCAGGTTCATGCCGGCATCGACCTGCCGCAGGTAGAGATCGTTGGTCAGGCCCAACTGCTTTTCGACGCGTGCGAGCGACGTCTGCATTTCGGCGGCGACCACGTCACGGACCTCTCCACGCAGGCTGAAGAAGGAGATGGCGGACGTGAGTAGCAAAAGGGCGCCAGCCCCGTAGAGACCGCGGAATGCTTTCTGTCGGATCGTCATCACATGTGCCCCCGGGCGACGTGACTGCTGGGAAAACGGCCGACTCGTGCAGAACGACCATCCTTGCCAGTGGTCTTCGACCCCGGGAAACCAGACTTTAGTTCATATGAATCAATCCCGATCGGGACTATCCCCGCCCGGGCATCAACCGAGGGAGGTGAGCCACGCGCAGTGCCAAGCGTCGACCCGCGTCACCTCTGGGTGGAAAGTGAGCGCCGTCACATGGCCCTGGCGGACCGCGACGGGCTCATCTTCGTGGCGCCCGAGGACGTCGACGCCTTCGCCCACCCGCACGATTCGTGGTGCGCGGATGAAGGATACTTCGGTCCCGTTCAGTGACGGATCATCGCTGAGGATCAGGGCCTCGAAACTGTCGACCTGCCGACCGTAGCCGTTGCGCTCGACGGTGATGTCGATCAACTGCAGGGGTTCGACGCCGTGGGCGTTTCCGAGATCGTTCGCGAGCAGGATGCAACCCGCACACGTACCCAGCACGGGCTTCGTCGCCGCGTAGGCGACGATCGCCTCGTCGAGTCCGTGCCGCCGCATCAGCTTTCGCAGGGTCGTCGACTCGCCACCGGGGATGACCAGTCCGTCGACCGTCTCGAGTTCCTCGACGGTGCGCACCTTTTTCACGGCGACGCCGAGCCCCGTCAGGAGCTCGGCGTGCAGTGCGAAGTCACCCTGGAGGGCCAGGACGCCGACGCGTGATTCACTCATCGTGGTTCCTACCAGCCGCGAGCGGCCATCTTCTGGTCCTCGGGCAGCGTATCGACGTTGATGCCGACCATCGGCTCGCCCAGACCCTTGGAGATCTCGAGCAGCTTTTTCGGATCGTCGAAGTAGGTCGCGGCGTCGACACAGGCCTTGGCGCGGGAGGCCTGTTCCTTGATGCGCGCGGCTCCGTCGAGGCCCGGCGAACTCTTGTAGATCCCACTGCCGATGAAGACGGTTTCGGCGCCGAGCTGCATCATGAGCGAGACGTCGGCCGGGGTGGCCACGCCACCGGCGGCGAAGTTCGGCACGGGCAGCTTGCCCTTCTCGTGCACCATGCGGATCACGTGGTAGGGCGCACCGAGGTTCTTGGCCTCGTGATAGAGCTCGTCCTCGCGCAGGGTCTGGATCCGACGGATGCCGCTCTGGACCATGCGCATGTGCCGGACGGCCTCGACGACGTCACCGGTTCCGGGCTCGCCCTTGGTGCGGATCATGGCCGCGCCCTCGCCGATGCGACGCAGGGCTTCGCCGATGTCGCGGCAGCCACAGACGAACGGCACTTCGAAGATGTGCTTGTCGACGTGATGCTCTTCGTCGGCCGGCGTCAGGACTTCGCTCTCGTCGATGAAGTCCACGCCCAGCGCCTCGAGGATCTGCGCCTCGGCGAAGTGTCCGATCCGGACCTTGGCCATGACCGGGATCGAGACCGCTTCCTGGATCTTTTCGATCATTCCCGGGTCACTCATGCGCGCGACGCCGCCGTGGGCGCGGATGTCGGCGGGAATGCGCTCGAGGGCCATCACCGCCACCGCTCCGGAGTCCTCGGCGATCTTCGCCTGCTCGACGTTGCTGACGTCCATGATGACGCCGCCCTTGAGCATCTCGGCCAGGCCGACCTTGACGTCGAGACGACTGCGGCCGTTTCCGTTCACGTGATCGTTCATGATCGTGTCCTTGAAGCGCACAAGGGGCGAAAATCAAACCCGGGGTGCCGGTGAATCCGGCAACGGCAGAGTATAGGGAGCGGGCCGCCGGCCAGCAATCGACAGCACGAACACACCGGAGTGGCCAACTGTACTGGTTCAGTCTCCATCTGGCTAGACTGTGCCGGTCCCGCGTGGAATCCGGTGGCTCGGGGTTCCTCGTGGGGTGCGGGTCCGCCCGATCTTCACCGGAGGACGTTGCAAAGAAATGGGTTATGATTGCCCTTCTCACCAATTCGCCGTCCGATCGCGAGCCCGTCCACCTTTGGGATCCACCGTGACACTGCCCAGGAGCACCCGATGAGCTCTCGCACGATCCGGGTCGCCTACCTGATCGATCGGATCCAGAACGACGCCGCCGGCACGGAGCGTCAGCTGACCGGCATGTTGGAGCGCCTCCCGGCGGTCGGCATCGAGCCCCACCTGGTATGCCTGAGGACTTCACCATGGTTGGAACAGTGCGACCTGAACTGCCCGCGTACCGTTCTTGGCTACGCGGGCCTGGCGAAACCGAGTCTTCCGGGAACGCTGGATCGACTCCGGCAGCTCGTCGAACGCGAGAAGATCGACGTCGTCCAGGTCTTCTTCGAGGACTCGATCTTCGTCACGTGGCTCGCCTTCCTGGGTCGATCGCGACGGCCGGTCCTGTTGTCGAGCCGACGTGACATCGGCCTCGGGGTCGGCCTGCCGTGGTACCACCGGCTCATGGATCGCGTGCGTCCACTCGCACTGTCGTCCTTCGACGGCGTGATCGCGAACGCCCGGGCGGCCGCGCGCTTCACCGCGGAGACCGATCGCGTGCCGTCGCGCCAGATCACCGTCATTCACAACGGCATCGATCTCGACGTCGCGCCACACCCGCGCCCGGAGGTCTTCGCCGGCAGTGGCGACGCGTTGTGGATCGTGATCGCGGCGAACCTGAATCCGGTCAAACACCACGAGCTCCTGATCGAAGCCATGGCCCGGGTCCGCGACGCCGCGCCCGACCGGCACGTCCGCGCTCTATTGCTCGGCGCGGGGCCCCGCGAAGACGCACTGCGCGCGCTCGTCGCAGAACACGGGCTCGAGGATCTGGTCGTCTTCGCGGGTTCGGTTCCCGACGTGGGCCCCTACCTCGAGCACGCGCACATCGGCACGCTCGTGTCGCGGCGCGAGGGCCTGTCGAACGCGATCCTCGAGTACATGAAGTACGGTCTGCCCGTGGTCGCGACCGACGTCGGCGGCAACGGCGAACTCGTCGATGCCGAGAACGGCGCCTTGGTCCCCGCGAACGACGCGTCCACCCTGGCCGCGGCCTTTCTCGAGTTGATCACCGACGACGCGCGCCGCGAGGCCTGCGGACACGCGTCGCGCTCACGCGTCGAGCGCACGTGTTCGTGGGATGCCACGCTGGCTTCCTACCGCGCGACCTACGAAGACCTGCTCGGCCGCTAGTCGGCCGACCCGTCGCTCGCGTCGATCACCTGCCGCATGTAGGCCATCACGTCGGCGACGTCCTGCGGATCCGGCAGCGCCTGCACCATGGTCGTACCCGGCGCGTAGACCGTGGGCGCCTTCAGGTATTCGGCCAGGCGCGTCTCGGTCCACTCCCCACCGAGACTCTCGATCGCCTGGCTGTAGTCGTAGTTCGGATCGGCCGCGACCGGGCGCCCGAAGAGTCCGACGAGATGCGGTCCGAAGTAGGGCTCGTTCGCGTCGTGGACGAGTGCGTGGCACGACGCACAGGTCTCGAAGACCATTGCGCCGCGCTCCGGATCTCCCTTGCTGGAGATCGGCCGGTCCTCGGCACAGCCGAACACGAACACCACGAGGATCAGGAGATATCGACTCATCGCGCGGGCTCCAATCGCAGCAATTCGCCGTCGCCGTGATCAGTCAGCACGTAGATCGCCCCGTCGGGCCCGACCTCGACGTCGCGCACGCGCCGGGCGCGATCCTGCAGCAGGACTTCCTGTCCGACGACCTCATCGTCCTCGAGTTCGAGACGGCGCAGATGTGTGAACTTCAGCGAACCCACGAAGAGGTCGCCTTTCCACTCCGGAAAGAGATCGGCATCGTAGAAGGCCATACCACACGGTGCGATCGAAGGCGTCCATTGGAGAAGCGGTTGTTCCATGCCTGGCGCCTCGGTCCGCTCGCTGATGACGGCGCCCGAGTAGTCCACGCCGTAGGTGACCGCCGGCCATCCGTAGTTGGCACCCGCTCGCAGGACGTTGATCTCGTCGCCGCCCTTCGGGCCGTGCTCGTGCGTCCAGATCTCGTCGGTTCCAGGCCGCCGCGCAATGCCCTGGACGTTGCGATGGCCGTAGCTGAAGACCTCGGGCGCACCAACCTGGCCATCGGCGGAAGGGCCGTCGGCGAATGGATTGTCGTCCGGGATCGATCCGTCGTCGTTCAGCCGCACCACGGTCCCGAGATGGTTCGTGGGATCCTGCGCTTGCTGCATCTCCGAATAGCGCTCGCCCAGCGTGACGAACAAGGTTCCGTCGGGCGCGAAGAGCAATCGCGACCCCCAGTGCAGCGAACCGCGCGTCTTCGGGAGCGCGCGGAAGATCACCTCGACGTCTTCGAGTGCGCTTCCCGTGAATCGACCGCGCGCGACCTCGGTGTTGGCGAGCCCATCCTCGGCTCCCGCGTAGCTCAGGTAGACGAGGCGATTGGATTCGAACTCCGGGTGCAGCGCGACGTCGAGCAGCCCACCCTGGCGTCGCGAGTAGACGTCGGGTACGCCCGCGATCGGGGCGTCGACCAGTCGGCCGTCACGCACCACACGCAGCGAGCCCGTGCGTTCGGTCACGAGAAGGCCCCCGTCGGGAAGGAAGGCCATGCCCCACGGATGGCGCAGGTCGTCGGCCACGGTCACGACCGTGACGTCGGCCGCGCTCGACGGGACGTAGAGCAGGCAAGCGACCAGGATGGACGCGATGCGCATGTCGATCTCCGAGGGGGACGCGTTCGGTTCAGACCCAGCCACGAACGGCCAGGTGCACGATCAAGGCGATGCCCACGACGACCGGCACGACGACCCAGGTCAGAACCCACCGACGCGCCGTCCACAAGCGCCATAGAGCGTAGCCTGCGTACAAACAGACGAAGGGTGAGGCGATCAGCAAGGTCCCGCTCGAAACGCCGAAGACCATTCCCTGGAGCAACGGAATCGTTCCGCCGAGCAGAAGCGGGAAGAGCTGGCGCGCGGCCGGAAGCATGGCGACCACGCCGCACCAGGCGAGCACGACCACCGCGGCCCAGGGTACGGCGAGCACTTCGAGGCGCTGCGGCGGGACCCAGCCGCCGATCGTGGCGATGACGCGCCGGAATCCGGCTCCCCAGCCCTTGCCACCTTCCGCACTCGCGGCCTCGAGCGTGAGTCCGAGCAAGGCCGTCGAGCGCGACCACTCGCTCGCGTCGACCTCGCGGCCGTGTTCGCTCAGGACCCGCTCGGCGGCCCGTACGCTGGCCGGACGAGTCCGCACGGAATCCGTCGGTGCGACGAGGGGCGGCGCCTGCACCGTCGCCGCCTCGGCGGCGACGTACATGCGCACGACGTCACCGGCGATCGGCAGCTTCGCTTCGCCCGTGACCACCGCATTGCGCACCGTCACCGGCACCACGACGATCATCCATCCGGCGACGATCATCCCCGTCGTGTACAGGAATCCCATACGCCTGAATCGATTGCTCGTCAGCGGTAGCCAGGCGATCGCGGCGACTGCCCAGAGCAGGCCTCCGCCGGTGAAGAGGGTGAGCAGTCCGGCGTAGAGGCCGATCCTGATGCCGAGCTTCGGTTCGCGTCGACGCGCCGTCCGCATCATCGCGCCGGCGACGAGGATCGCGAGCGCAGCCTGCCAGCCTTCGACGCCCGGCACCTCGAAGACCGCGACCGCGGGCGCAGCCAGCGCGAACAGACCGGCGCCCAACACCGCGGCATCGAAGTCGAGCCACCGCTCACCCAGCCGGATGAGCATGACGACGACGATCGCCGTCGCGCTCAACTCGACGAGCAGCAGGAAGAGCCACTGTCGGTTGAGGATCTCACTGAGCGCCAGGATCAAGTGCGGCAGCGGCGGATCGATCCACGGCCAGTCCGGCGAGCGGAGGAACTCCGTCAACGACACGGGGACGTTCGGTGCGGGTTCACCCGAACGCAACTGGGTGAGCACACGGAGCCCACCGGCCAACGCGACCAGGGCCGTCACCGCCACGGCCCGGGTGACCGCGGTCACCGACCCTGTCTGGAGCTCCTGCGGACGCATCGACACCGCACCGTGACTCGGGAAAGACGGCCGAAGCCCTCGGGCGCACGGCCCCTCGGAACGTGATCCGGATCAGTACGCCCGAGCGAACACCACGCGCTGCGCGCTCGGTTTCCCCGTCACCATGCACGCGCCGGGCTCGGCGTCAACCGGATCCAGCGGGTGGAGCGGAATGCACCGGATGGTCGCCTTCGTCTCCTGCTGGATCTTCTCTTCGGTCTCGCCCGTGCCGTCCCAGTGAGCGAGGAAGAAGCCGGCCTCGGTGTCGAGCCGCTCCTTGAACTCGTCGTAGCTGTCCACGCGATGAGTGTTGGCGTTCCGGAAATCCAGCGCACGCTGGTAGACGTCCTTCTGCACCTGCTCGAGTAGCGGCGCGGCCTCGTCGATGAGATCCTCGACCTTCTTCTGCTCCTTCGAACCGGTCGCGCGGTTGGCCAGGCGGACTTCGCCCTTGGCGACGTCCTTCGGACCGACCTCGATGCGCAGGGGCACTCCCTTGAGTTCCCACTCTGCGAACTTGAAGCCCGGACGCATTTGGTCGCGGTCGTCGAGCTTCGTGCGCAGGCCCTTCTCCTTCAGGCCGGCTTCGATCTTCTCGGCGGCTTCGAGCACCGTGGCGCGCTCTTCGTCGCCACGGTAGATCGGCACCACGACGGCCTGGATCGGCGCGATGCGCGGCGGCAGGATCAGGCCCGCGTCGTCACCGTGGGCCATCACCAATGCGCCGATCAGACGCGTCGACACGCCCCAACTCGTCGCCCACACGTGATCGCGCGTGCCTTCGGCGTTGTTGAAGGTCACGTCGAAGGCTTTGGCGAAGTTCTGCCCGAGATTGTGCGAGGTGCCGGCCTGCAGGGCCTTCTTGTCGCCCATCATGGCCTCGATGCAGTAGGTACTCACGGCACCGGCGAACTTCTCGCGATCGGTCTTCAGGCCCGTGAGAACCGGCACCGCCATGAACTCCTCGGCGAAGGTGCGGTAGACCTCGAGCATGCGCAGGGTCTCCTCCTGCGCTTCCTCGGCCGTCGCGTGCGCGGTGTGGCCTTCCTGCCACAGGAACTCCGTGGTGCGCAGGAACAGGCGCGTGCGCAGTTCCCAGCGCATTACGTTCGCCCACTGGTTCAGAAGGATCGGCAGATCGCGGTAGCTGCTGATCCACTTGCGGAAGGTGTCCCAGATGATCGTCTCGCTGGTCGGACGGATCACGTAGGGCTCTTCGAGCTGCTTGCCGCCGGCGTGGGTCACCACCGCGAGCTCGGGCGCGAAGCCCTCGACGTGCTCGGCTTCTTTCGCGATGAAGCTCTGCGGGATGAGCAGCGGGAAGTAGGCGTTGACGTGCCCGGTCTCCTTGAACATGCGATCGAGCTCGCCCTGCATGTTCTCCCACAGCGCGTAGCCGTAGGGCTTGATGATCATGCAGCCCTTGACCGGCGCGTAGTCGGCCAGATCGCCCCGCTGGACGACCTCCTGGTACCAGCGCGGGTAGTCGTCGGCTTGTTTGGTGAGCCAGTCGGCCATGGGTGGACCTCGGGGAGACCGTGTCGGAAGTCGGGACGGGCCGGCGGATCCGGTCCGGAATCGGAGAAGCTACCACGCGGGGGCGGGGGCGGCAACGCGGGCGCGGGCTGGGTGTGGGTGCTTGGCGCTTCGGTGGTCTCGATGGGGTGTGGTCGATGGCGGCGGGGTGGCTGCG
>JGI12109J20283_10032415_pt1 | contig 11329 bp, 10 predicted proteins | sample ElkSlonscriptome_12_FD_20283 | JGI IMG/M metagenome (IMG submission 20283) | reverse complement strand
CACGATGATCCGCTCGTCGCCGTGGCTGGCCAGGATCGCCGCCAGCGCCCGGAGCTTGGCGGGCGTGGCGTGGGCGATGCGCCGCGCCTCCCGGTGGGCCTGCATGGCCCGGCGTCCCTCGGGGCTGCGGGCCGAGGCCATCACGAAACGGTTCCAACCCTGCAACGAGCCGAGGCCGATGCGTTGATCGCGCAGGAAAGCATCCCGGGTATCCAGGGCCTGCTGATAGGCGGTGCGCTCAGCCGCCGAGAGCGTCACCGGCACCCGCCGCACCTGGAACGGCGCCAGCACATCGCCGGTCAGATCATGGGGCTCGCGCCGGTACACCACCGGCCCCACCAGCTCGTCCAGCTCCCGGTGGCGCCCATCGGCGCGCTCCGGGGTGGCGCTCAGGCCCAGCCGATAGGGCGCCAGCGACAGCTCGGCGATCACCCGGTAGAACTCCGAGGGCAGGTGATGCACCTCGTCGAACACCAGCAGCCCATAGCGGTTGCCCAGTTGCTCGGACAAGCGCGAGGCGGAGTCGTAGGTGGCCACGGTGAGGGGCAGTATCTCCCGGTAACCGCCGCCGAGAAGCCCCAGTTCCCGCCCCGGAAACGCCGCCCGCAGCAGTGCATACCACTGGTGCATCAGATCCAGGGTGGGCGCGACAATCAGCGCATCGCGCCCCGCCCAGGCCATGGCCAGCAAGCCCACCAGGGTCTTGCCGGCGCCGGTGGGCAGCACCACCAGCCCCTGGCCGCGGTTGTCACGCCAGGCGGACAGCGCCTCGCGCTGGTGGGCGAAGGGTTCGAGATCCAGTTCCACGGCCAGATCCAACCGCCGGTAGCGGGGCGCCCGGTTGCCGGCCAGACTCCCTCGCAGGCGCTTGATGATCCGCGAGTAGCAGTACGCCGGTGCCCGCCAGGCATCCACCCGGGGATCGAAACGGAACCAGTCCGCCACCGCCCCGGGCGGCGCCTCCACCCCCTCCAGCAGCAGCGTGCCGCGATCAAACCGCAGCACCGTCTCGGTTCCCACCAGCCGGTAGCCCGGGCCGGCGTCATGAATACCGTCGCGCTCAGCCATCGTTGCGGTGATCGGCCAGCAGTTGCGCCGCCGGCCCCGCCTCGTCCCGGTACAGGCGAACGATATGCGGCCCCGGCTGGGAGCCGGGGGCGAACTCCCCCACCAGCCGGAAGCTGTAGTCGTCGCGAAGCGGCTGGGGATTGCGCACCCGCTCACCGTCACAGAGTATCCACACCGCCACCGTCACGGTCCGCTCGCCGGCCACCTCCACCTGATTGTCGTCCAGCAGCACGGTGTCCTCCCGTAGCGGCCCGCCCTCGCGCCGGGCGAGGATCTCGAAGCGGGTCACGCAGGGCTGGGCGAAGCGGCGCCGGGCGGTGCTCTGGAAGAAGAACTGCCCCACCTGCACGGTCTCGCCCCGCTGGAAGTGCGGCGGCACCGCCATCGGCTCAAAATCCACCAGCGGCGGGCGATTCCGCTCCCGGCGCAGTTGCAGGGCCAGCGCGGTATCCCGGCGCAGCGCCACCCGGGTATCCCGGCCCCGGCGGCGCCAGTCCAGGCGGAAATCCAGGTTCAGGGTCTCGGTGGCGATGTCGCCGGCCATCGGGTGGAGATAATCGGCGATGTGGGCGCTGGCCAGAAACACGTGGAACTGGGTATCGTGGGTCACCTCCTGGCGAAGCTCACCGGTCAGCGCCCTGCCCTCCTCGCCGGGGGCCATGAAACCCAGCAGCGGCGTGTCGGCGATGCGCAGCCGCAGGCCCAGTTGCTCGGCCTCGTTGTGGTGCAGGGTCAGGCTGGCGGGACGGCGCGGCTGGGCGTCGTTACCCAGCAATCGTCCGAACCAGGGCACCCGTCCGGCGTTTCGCACCACCAGCCGGCCCAGCAGCAACTGCCCGCTCAGCCGATCGAAATCCACCGTGGGCTCGGCCACCGGCAGCCACTCCAGGGTGGGCTGGAAGGGCCGGTGATAGGCCCGCCAGTAGAGCAGCAGGCCCAGCAGCAGCAACACCGCCAGCAGGATCGCCACTCCAGTGCCCATGTGGAGCGGCTCCTGCGCCGCCCGCCAGGCCAGCAGCCGCGCCTGGGCCTGCTGCTGACTCAGCGCCGCATCGCCCGGCGCCCAGAGGCCGGTGAGCCCCGGGTTGTCCAGCACCACCGCCGGAAACAACAGGGTCTCGCCGATGCGCCGGGGCGAAATGGCGGTGACGGTGATGTTCCGCCAGTCGGAACGCAGTCGTTGGTGGTCATAGAGCCCACCGGTGCGATAGCGAAAGCTTATCCGGAAGCGGATCTCGCCGGGAGTGGGTAGCGGACGGTCCACCGCCAGCGTCTCCGGCAAGCCGGCGGCGCGCAGCAGATCCACCCGCAGGCCCGCCTCGTCGCGCCGGCACAGGGGCGGGCCGCAGTCCTGGAGATCCAGTTGAATCTCCCGGGGCAGGGTCTCGCCGGCCAGTGTCCATTCGTCCCCATAGGCGCCCCGGTACTGGAGGGTGAGGCTGAGCGGCTCGAAGCGCCGCGCCGGCAACACCCTGAGCAGCGGATCGCGCCCGGCGGCGTCGCCCAGTCGCCAGCGGTCCGCCGCCACCGCCAGCCGGTCCAGCGCCAGTTGATCCGGGTAATCCAGATAGGCGTTCACCTCGGTGGACACCGGACGCAGATCCGCCACCCGGATCACCAGCGGAAAGCCGCTCACCGCCTCGCCCGCGCCACCCACCAGCAGCGGCAGATCCGGCTGGAAGGTGTTCACCGTCACCGTCCAGTGCTCCGGTCCGTCCACGTAGAAATACCGCGACAGCGCCTCGATCAGGGCACGGGCCTCGCCGGTGTTGTCCACCTCGAAGCGCCGCGCCAGGAACGCCAGTTCCCGGGCGGGGCTGCGGTTGTAGGCGTCGTTGGTAGCCACCACCAGCACGGTGCGGTCGAACAGCGCCTCCGGCGCGGTCTCGCCCAGGGTCTCGCCCACGAAAGCCGGCAGCAACGCCTCGGCGCTGACGATGGGCGACAGCGACGGCGGCTCGACGATCCGGCAGGGTACGGCCAGCCATTCCCCCAGCCAGCCGGCGAAGGTGGTCCGGTCGGGGTCCGGCGCGGGCAGCGGCTGCCAGGCGAACAGGTATTCCGGGCGGGCGTCGAAGCCGGTGCGGGGCTTGCAATCGTCGGGGGCGGATCGGGTGAGAGCGAAGTACACCACCGACAGTCGATCCACCCCTGGCCGGAACACCGGCGGCGCCGGCCCCGCCTCGCTCTCCACGCCATCAAAGATGAGCCTCGGCAGGCTGTCGGCAATGACGTCCCGCTGGTTCAGGCTCAGCATGTCCCGGGAAACATCGATGGCCAGAATGATATGGCGACGCTCGTCGGTCTCGGCCATGGCGGGGGCGCACAGCCACGGAATCAGCAGCGCCAGCCACAACAGATAGCGAGGCGCGGATCGCGGGGAGTTTCCGCCACCCCCGGCCCGGCATAGAATACGAAATGATTTCAAGGTCAGCGTTTTATTCTGGAGACAACGTGGATATCAATCAGTATAGCAACCAGCAGTTGCAGTCCTGGGAACAGGAACTCGGCGCCCGGTACCGGCAGATCCAGGGAGCGGGGCTGAAGCTCGATCTCACCCGCGGCAAGCCCAGCACCGCCCAGGTCACCCTGGCCGATGGCCTGGACGGGGTGCTGGCGGGGGATTTCCTGCTGCCCGACGGTACCGATACCCGTAACTACGGGGGCCTGGAGGGTATCATGCCGGCCCGGGAACTGGGCGGGGAAATCCTCGGCGTGGCGCCCGAACTGGTGCTGGCCGGCGACAACTCCAGCCTGACGCTGATGTATCACTACCTGCTGCACGCCTATTTCTATGGGGTACGGGGGCCGGACAGCGCCTGGCGCCACGAGGAGAACCCGAAGTTCATCGCCTTGGTGCCGGGCTATGATCGCCACTTCGGCATCTGCGAGGATCTGGGCATCCAGATGATCAATGTGGGCTTCACCGACAAGGGTCCGGACATGGACCGGGTGGAGGCGCTGGTGCGCGACGACCCGTCCATCAAGGGCATGTGGTGCGTGCCCAAGTACTCCAACCCCACCGGCCACACCTACAGCGACGCGGTGGTGGCGCGGATCGCCGCGCTGGGCACCGTCGCCGGTCCGCACTTCCGGATCATCTGGGACAACGCCTACGCGGTCCACGATCTGGACGACACGCCCCCAAGGCTTATCAACCTCATGGATCTGGCCCGACAACAGGGCACCGAGGATACGGTGGTGATGGTGGCCTCCACCTCCAAGATCACCTTCGCCGGTGCCGGCGTGGCGTTTCTGGCCAGTTCCGCCGAGAACCTGAAAGCCTTCAAGAAGCATCTGGGGGTGTTCAGCATCGGTCCCGACAAGGTCAATCAGCTACGTCATGTGCGATTTCTCCAGGGCTACCAGGGACTGCGCGCCCACATGCGCCGCCACGCCGAGCTGGTACGGCCCAAGTTCGAACTGGTGGATAAGCACCTGGAGGAGGCCCTCGGCGGCACCGGCATGGGCGCCTGGACCCGGCCCCGGGGCGGCTATTTCGTCTCCTTCGACGCCCATCCGGGGCTGGCCCGGGAGATCATCCGGCTGGCCGGCGAGGCCGGCGTGAAGCTCACCCCGGCGGGGGCCACGTTCCCGTATGGCAAGGATCCGGAGGATTGCAATATCCGTCTGGCCCCCACCTATCCCTCCCTGGAGGAACTGGACCAGGCTATGGGGGTGTTCACCCTCTGCGTGAAGCTGGCCACGGCGCGCCAGCGGCTGGGAAAGGTGTAGGTTTTCACCGCAAACCGCGAATTGTGGCGCGCTATTGCCCGGCGTTCGCATCCTGCCCTGCGGGGGGCGTGCCTACGTTCCCCGTGGTTTTCCGGGCCGCGGCGGTTTTCGCATTTTTCATTGCAAGACGCGACTCCACCGCCGGGTTTTGCGTTTCGCGAATCCGGAAATTATTCCCGCCGACACGACTTTTTACCGGTTTTTCACGGAATTCCGTGAGCCTTGGGCGGATCTGCAATCTGGCATCGCATTTGCGGAAAGACAGAGCGCTACACAATTAATTTAGATAAGGACTCCCTCACCATGGCAATCCCCAAGACGATTCTGATCACCGCCCTGCTGGGCGCTTCCCTGCTCACCGCCACCGGCCACGCCACACCCATCATGCTGGACAGCGACGCCGCCTTCAACGCGCTGGACTTCGACAAACTGGTGGGCGCCAACGTGCGCTGGGGCGACAGCGCCGGCAACGCCACCTGGGAGGTCTCGGTGGTGGACGGCAACGACGCCCCTCTGGACCAGCAACAGTTCGAGTGGACCACCGGCAGCGATGACAACGGCCATACCCTCGGCGCCACCATCGACCAGGACAGCTTCTGGTTCCGGGTGGCCCAGCAAACCGGTTCGGGCGTGGCCGTGGCCATCTCCGAGGGCGATATGCCCGCCGGCAACCCCAACGCCCTGTTCTTCCGGGTGCGCTCGGACGACGACAGCGACCGCTTCGCCAGTCTGCGAGGACTGAACCTGTCGTTCTGGGACGACGCCGGAACCACTATCCTGGATACCCTGGTGCTGGGCGATCTGCTGGGCAGCGCCGGCGATGTGCAGTACCTGGGACTGATCGACGATCGCCTGTCGGGCTTGTTCACCATCGGCGGACTCGGGTTTCTGGAGGCCCCCGACGGTAGCCAGGGCTCCCTGCCCGCCTACCAGATCAAGCTCGGCATCCTGGACGGCGTGCCCGGCAGCGAGATTCCCCTGCCCGGCACCCTGCTGCTGCTGGGCGGCGGACTGCTGGGCCTGGGTCTGCGCCAGCGCCGCTAAGGCAAGGGTTGACTCCACCACCAGCGGGGGGCACCACGGCGCCCCCCGTCGTTTTCAGGTCTGCGCCATGGTCACATGGCCGGGCTGTGTCCGCACCCGCGCCAGCCAGTCGCGGATACCGGGATAGCCCGCCAGATCGAAGCCGCCCTCGTCGGCCACATGGGTGTAGGCGTAGAGGCCGATATCGGCGATGCTGTAGTCCTCTCCCACCAGAAACGGCTGCGTCCGCAGGGTCTGCTCCATCACCCGCAGTGCCGCATGCCCGCGGGGCTGGAGCAACGGCAACTCCGCCCAACGGGCGTGATCGGCGGGCAGATAATGGCGGATGAAACGACTCACCGCGATGGCCGGTTCATGGCTGTACTGCTCGAAGAACAACCACTGTAGTGCCTGCGCCTGCCGGTAGACATCCTCCGGAAACAGCGCCGTATCCCGGGCGAAGTGGTACAGGATGGCGTTGGACTCGCACAGTACCCGCCCATCCTCCAGCACCACCGCCGGGATCTTGCCGTTGGGGTTGATGGCCAGGAATTCCTCGGTGCGGGTCGCGCCCTTGAGGATATCGGTCTCCACATAACGATAGGGAATGCTCAACTGGTTGAGCAGCAGGCGCACCTTGTAGCCGTTACCCGAAGCGGCAAAATCGTAGAGCGTGAGCATCAGCGGTCTCCGGAATTTCGTGAACCGACAATCTGCAAGCCGGGCAGGCCGGGCGCAAGCCAGTTTTTTTGATGCCTGCCATTAGCCATACTCATGGATCGTTGCGATCACGCCCATCGGAAGCCTGCTACCCTTGGAATCATGAACACCACCAGCACCCTCACCACCGTCACCGTCACCACCCTGGAGATGACCGCACCGGAGCAACTGCACCCGACGGATCCTCCACCAGGAGACATCGCGGTGCGCCAGGTGGCCCACCCCCTGCCCGAGTTCAACCGATTTTTCTACACCGCCGTGGGCGGCGACTGGTACTGGATCGACCGCCTGAACTGGGACTACCGGCGCTGGCTGGCCTGGGTGGATCGCCCCACCCTGGAGACCTGGGTGCTGTACGCGGACGACACCCCGGCGGGTTATTTCGAGCTGGAGTGCCAGGACAACGGCGCGGTGGAGGTGGCCTACTTCGGGCTGATTGCGGCCTTCACCGGGCGGGGGCTGGGGGGCTACCTCCTCACCCGCGCGGTGCGACGGGCCTGGGAACTGGGCGCCCGCAGGGTCTGGCTGCACACCTGTACCCTGGACCATCCCAACGCCCTGGCCAACTACCAGGCCCGGGGCTTGCGGGTGGTGAGCAGCGTCACCGAACAACGCGCGCTACCGGCCACCACGCCGGGTCCCTGGTCCGGCGCCCGATAAGGAACCACCACCATGAAAAAACTCATGTCCTTCGGCGAGGCCCTGATCGACTTCGTCCCCACCACCAACGGCCAGCCGCTGCACGAGGTGAGCGAATTCCGCCGCGCCCCCGGCGGCGCGCCCGCCAACGTGGCGGTGGCGGTGGCGCGCCTCGGCGGCGAGAGCCACTTCGTGGGCAAGATCGGCGACGACGCCTTCGGACGGTTCCTGGCGGGGGTGTTCAAGGAACACGGGGTGCAGACCGATTATCTGCTCTACACCCGCGAGGCCAAAACCGCGCTGGCCTTCGTGTCGCTGCGCGAGGATGGCGAGCGGGATTTCATGTTCTACCGGGAGCCCTCGGCGGACATGCTGTTCGAGGCCGACGAGATGAACCCGGCCTGGTTCCAGAGCCCGGGGATCTTCCACTTCTGCTCGGTGAGCCTGAGCTACCCGGTGAGCGCCGCCGCCACCCGCCGGGGCGCGGAACTGGCCTACCAGAAGAACTGGCTGGTGAGCTTCGACCCGAACCTGCGCTTTCCCCTGTGGAAGCGCCCGGGCGATGCCCGTGAGGCGGTGCTGCCGCTGCTGCCCTTTGCCAATGTGGTGAAGGTGGCCGAGGACGAGTTGCTGTTCCTCACCCAGGCCCGGGAGCAGGCCCGCGCCGCCCAGAGCCTCATTGATCTCGGCGTGGATCTGGTGGTGGTCACCAGGGGCCGGGAGGGCTGTGGCTACTACACCAAGCAGCACAGCGGGATCGTGCCCACGGTGCCGGTCACCGCGGTGGACGCCACCGGCGCCGGGGACGGCTTCGACGGGGGACTGCTCTATCGACTGGCCGAACGGGATCTGGACCGGGCGGGCTTCCGGCGGTTTTTGCAGGACACCGGGGCGCTGGAGGCGGTGTTGCGCTTTGCCAACGGTTGCGGGGCGCTCACCACCACCGGGCGCGGCGCGATCCCGGCGCTGCCCACCCGGGAGGCGGTGGAGGCCCTGCTCGGCGACGGGGGCGGCACCACCGCCGGCTGAAGCGCCTCCCGCCGGATCATCGGGCACAATAATAAATGGTGCTATTGGTACGATTCTCAAGGACAATGGCGGGCGGGCCATCGTCGATGCGCCCCTTGCCTTTCCACCGCCCCCTGCCGGGGCGATCCGCAGGAACCCCGAAGTCGTTCGTTAATGAAGATCCCCAAACGTATTGAACCCCTGATCGAGGCCGAACTGGTGGACGAGGTCCTGCGCCAGTTGAAAAGCGGCAAGGAGGCCACGGTGTATCTGGTCCGCTCCGAGGGGGAGATCCGCTGTGCCAAGGTCTACAAGGATGTCCAGCAGCGCAGCTTCCAGAAACAGGCCCAGTACCAGGAGGGCCGCCGGGTGCGCAACAGCCGCCGCGCCCGGGCCATGGAGAAGGGCTCCCGTTACGGGCGCCGGGAACAGGAGGAGATCTGGCAGTACGCCGAGGTGGATGCCCTCTACAAACTGGCCGACGCCGGCGTGCGGGTTCCCCAACCGCATTATTTTCTCGGCGGCGTGCTGCTGATGGAGCTGATCACCGACGAGCGCGGCCACGTGGCGTCGCGGCTGGGGGATCTGGATTTCAGCCCCACGCTGGCCCGGGAATACCACCGGCGCCTGCTGGCCGATGTGGTGCGGATGCTCTGCACCGGGCTGGTCCACGGCGACCTGTCCGAGTACAACGTGCTGGTGAGCGGCGACGGCCCGGTGATCATCGACCTGCCCCAGGCGGTGGATGCAGCGGCCAACAACAACGCCCGGACCATGCTGGAACGGGACGTGGCAAACCTGGCGGACTTCTTCGGCCGCTTCGCCCCGGAGTTGCTGAACACCCAGTACGGCCCGGAGATCTGGCAGCGCTACGAGAGCGGCAAGCTGCGCCCCGACGCGATCCTCAGCGGGCGGGTGGCGCGCGACCACCGGCGCGCCGATGTGCGCGGCATCCTGCGCGAGATCGACGCCGCCCGGGACGAGGCGCTACGCCCCCACGCCCAGTTCGAGGCGCCGGGCCTGGACTGAACCGGACGCTCAGGCCGATACCGGGCGAGCCAGACCCCGCAACCAGCGCCGCTGCAATTCCCGCTGGCGCTGCCCCAGCAGGCTCGCCTGGAGTTTTTCCCGCACCTCCTCCAGCGCCGGTGCCAGCGCCGGCTGGATGCTTTCACAGAGCAGCAGATGCCAGCCCAGCGGCGATTCCAGCACCGGGCTGATCTCCCCCGCCGCCAGTTGGAACAGCGCCCCGTCCAGCGCCGCGTGGAGCTGACCCGGGCGTACCGCGCCGAGCCTGCCCCCCGCCAGCGCGGTGGGACACTCCGAGTGACGAGCGGCCTCGGCGGCGAAATCCCCCGGCCATAGTCGCAGGCGCCCGGCGATGGCGTCCATCCGCCGCCGGGCGGTGGCGCGGCGGTTCTCGGGATAGTCCGGATTGATGGTGATCAGCAGATGGCGGGCCTCGCGGGTCTCGGGACGGCACAGGCGCGCCCGCTGGGCGTGGTAGCAATCCGCCACCTCGGTGTCGCTCACCCGGGCCGGCGATCCCACCCGGACCATCACCTGCTCGAAGCGCAATTCCCGGGAAAGCGCCGCCCGCAGGCCCGCGCCGTCCAGCCCCTCGGCGGCCATGGCCGCCGCGAAGCCGCCGGGGGTGTCGGCGTAACGTTCCCGCAGGGTTGCCAGCGCCGCCTCCAGCACCGCCTCCGCCACCTCGCAGTGGGCGGCCTCGGCGCTCTCCAGCACCCGCTCCTCCAGGGCCAGGCTCCGGCGGGCCAGCACCTCCACCCGTTGCCGGTCCGCGGCTTCCAGCGCCGACGGCGCCCGGCCCGCGCGTTCCACGGCGGCCCGCAGCCGATGATAACGTAGCAACATCTCCCTCATGGCGCGGGCACCTCCGCCAGCGGCGCCAGCGCCGCCTCCGGCACCTGAAGCGTGCGCCCCGGGAAGCGTACATGGTAGATCACCGGCGCCACCCGCAGCACCTTCAGTATCTCGCCGCTATCCCCAGGCCGGGCCACCACCTCACCCTGCACACCCAGCGGCTGCACCGGCGTCACCCGGTCACGGAATTCGAAGCGGCTGGGCACCCAGGGAGCATCCGCTGGAATCAGTTCCTCCTCGCGGCAGCCCACCAGGAGATCCCCGGCCAGGAAATGCACGGTGTAGATCAACTCGTCCTGCAGGAAGGTGCCCACGTTTCGCACGTGTCCCACGCTGCCCCGGCGCACCAGCAGCGCACCGCTGGCAAGCCCCGGGAAGGTGCCGTCGTTCCTGACATTGCGAATCACCCGTACCTCGCTGTCGAAATCGTAGCGGGGCAGCATGGCGTCAAACCCGCCCGATGGCGTCCAGCGGCACGAAAACCTCCTGGGGCTCGTGCAGGCGAAACACCCTGAAGACCTTCTCGGTGAGGGCGTCGGAGTCCACGAAGTCCCGGTAGGCGCGGCTCAGCAGCCGCCGGTAACGGGCCTCCGGGGCCTCGTCGGCCAGGGCCGGCTCGCCGGCCAGGTAATCGTGCAGGCGCTGCATGATGTGCAGTCGATTCACCTGCACCACGGCGGGCTCGAAAGGCACCCCGAAGTAGTTCAGGAAATCCTCGGCGCTGCTGAGATCGTCCAGGTCCAGTTCGGCATCGCGGTCGGTCATGTTCAATCCTCCAAAATGCGGGGTAGGGGTCGCTCAGCTATAGGCCGGCGCGAACGCCGCCTGCGGGTTCTCCACCGGCCCGTCGCCGCTCCAGTAGGGCGAGAGCTTGCGGAGCTGTTCCACCACCGCCGGCACCGCCGCGATGGTGCGCTCGATCTCATCTCCGGTGGTGTACCGCGACAGCGAGAAGCGCACCGAACCGTGGGCGGCGGTGAAGGGGATTTCCATGGCCCGCATCACATGGGAGGGCTCCAGGGAGCCGGAGGTGCAAGCCGAGCCGCTGGAGGCGGCGATGCCGAGCTTGTTCAGGAGCAGCAGGATAGCCTCACCCTCGATGTACTCGAAGGCGATGTTGCAGGTGTTGGGCAGGCGGTTGTCCGGGTCGCCGGTGACGAAGCAGTGGGATACGGCATCGAGGATTCCCGCCTCCAGCCGGTCGCGGAGGTCGCGCACCACGGTGTTCTCGTGTGCCATGTGGCGGGCGGCC
>JGI12109J20283_10391934_pt1 | contig 11330 bp, 7 predicted proteins | sample ElkSlonscriptome_12_FD_20283 | JGI IMG/M metagenome (IMG submission 20283) | reverse complement strand
CACCGAACTGGGTTACCTGACTGGTGACGGCTTCAATACACCGATCCCGGCTGGTTTTGCCTGGGCTGGTGATGTGACTGTGGAGCAGCAGGCGGCATGGTTGGCGGAAGCGGCCTCCCTTGCGGCGAACAACGGCGTTCGGCTAATGATTGTGTGGAACGTCAACTTTACCCGCTGGGATAGTGACCCGATGGCTGGTTATGCGATCATCCGTCCTGGTGGTGGGTGCCCGGCTTGTGGCCCGCTCGGTCAGGTGATGGGCGGCTAGCTAGATAAGCTGCATCGCCATAACTGAATAGCATTTGATATGTGGGGGTACGATTGTGCCCCCGCACTTTTGTATTTAAGATGCCGTGTCACAACTTCAGTGATACACTGATATGATCAGAGTGTATGTTAGTTGTGGGGGGCACTTTTGAGCGTGTCACCGCTTGTGTTCGGCTTCTTGCTCGTTGAACTGTATGTCATCGCCGGGTTATCCATTGTGCTGCATCGGATGCATGCACGGCGAGGACTATCACCGCTTGTATTTTACACGGCCAGTTTGACCATTCTGTTGAATTACGCCTCACCGCTTGGGGTCTTGTTGCATGTCACCGATGACTTGATCATCCCGGTATTTGCGTCCCTGGTAGTGCCTAATGTGCTGATGGCTGTGCTGATCGTCTATATCGCCAATGGGACGTTCCCCGCCCGCCTGCTGATTATCGTTGTCGTCTCATTTAATGCGTTATTTGCGCTGCTTGCGCCGCTGATTGGCTTCCACGCTAATCTAGCTGATGTGGAATTGCTATTCCCTGATGTGATTGATGTGCTGTTCTCTGTCGATCATATCGCTGATGTCCTGGCGTCTACCATTACATTTAGCTTTGATATGCTGTTTATCGTCATCGTTTACCAGGGCATGCGCAATCATTTGACCTGGCTGCCGCTTTGGTTGGTACCGGGCATCGCGTTGATGAGTGCGGTATGGATGGATGCTGTGCTGTTCCGCTTGTTGAGTGACCTGGGGACAGATCGCTTTGTTGAATTGTTGCCCGGCGATGTGCTGGGTAAGACGCTGGTCGCGTTGTTGCTGGCTCCCATATACAGCGTGTACTTGAGGAAAATGTCTATCAACGAGGATGCGGAGGCAGGTGTAGAGCGGCCCATATTGGATGTTATTTTCGGCGGAAGTGGGCGTTTAGAAATCGAGTTACTGCGTTCTCAGGCGGAATTGCACGAAACCAAGGCTAATCTCCAGCAGTTAACCGAGCATATCAATGAGGTGTTCTGGTTGGTCAGCCCGGATTGGGAACGGGTCGATTACGTCAGCCCGGCGTTTGAGACCGTGTTTGGGTATTCGCGTGAGGCCCTCTACGAGGATACATCATTGGTCAAACAGGCTATCCACCCAGATGACCGTGATAAGAGCCTGTTCATCAACCAATTTGATACGATTACCGAGTCAATCCTGCGGATTTGCCGGGCTGATGGCGAGGTGCGCTGGGTTCGCACACGGGTATTCCCTATCGTTGATGCGGATGAACAGGTAACGCGGCTGGCGATGATTTCCTCCGATATTACCGCACAGAAGCAAGCTGAAGAACATGAATTTGCACTCGAAACGGAAAAACAGCGGGTGCAGGTGATGCGTGACTTTATCCATGAAGCCGCGCATGACCTCAGAAGCCCGATTACAGGCTTGATGCTGAGGATTGATTTGCTCAATCGTGTGGAGACCATCGAGCAATTACCGAAATTCCAGGCCGATATGCGGCGGCAGGTGGATCAGTTGGCGAAGATGATTGATGACCTGTTCACGTTATCACGCATCGAAAATAGTGAGACCTACGCGCTGGAAACACTCGAAATTAACGCACTACTCCAGGGTGTTCATCAGCAACTGTTGCCCGTTGCCGAGGAAAAAGCGCAAAATCTGCTGCTGTCTTTGGAGACACGCGCCAGCGCGACCATCATGGGGGATAAGCTGGAATTTGAACGCGCTATCGGTAATTTGGTGAACAATGCGATCAACTATACACCCGCAGATGGCTTGATTGCAATCAATACGGCTGTAATTGCACAGCAGATCATCATCAGGATCAGTGATACGGGTATAGGCATTCATGAAGAGGATCTTGAAACGATTTTTGAGCGGTTTAAGCGGGCACGTACTGCGTTGGATGCCGGGATCAATGGGACCGGGTTGGGCCTGGCGATTGTGAAACAGATTGTGGAAAAACATAACGGTGCTATCCGGGTGGATAGCACCGTAGGGCAGGGGACGACATTTATCATCACCCTGCCGTTGATAGATGACGGTGGTAAGACTGATTAGGTGCAGTGTCTAATCGTCATCATCGTCGTCGTCATCGTCGTCGTCACGGTCCCCACCGCGCCCAGGCGGGTTGCCGCCTTCACATTTGGCCCGCCAGCCGACTGCGGGTGCCCATGCAGGTGGTGGGTTCGCACATTCACCGTCATCACGCCACACGCCATCATCGGTGATGTAGATGTCAACATCAATGATGATGATAGTTATTGCGATGACAATGATAGTTGTACCGCTGCCTTCGGCGAGATCACCCTCGATACTCACCACATCACCAATCTGGATCACAGTCAGTAGCGGATCATTCGGGTCCAGTTCAATGCTGATGCCGTAAATCACGATGATGTTGACATCAATGCTTTCTACCGGGCCAACGATGATGATGGTCACCGGTAGGTCGTCGTCTTCGTCGTCATCATCGTCAAGATCGCCGCCGAAGTAATTGGCAGTGGCAGTGGCCTGTACGCTGGTCTCGCCATCGGCGGTGCTCGCACTGACGGTCACGGTGTTGGTGTGCTGACCTTCGACTGCTGGCAGTGGCCCGACGATACATTCTGCGCCTTCACCGGATGCTAGCGTCGGTGGGAGGGTGCAACTGCTGGCATCAACGGTGTCATCCGTCAGGGTGAGGTCGGCGAGATCCACGGTGCCGGTGTTGGTGACCACAAAGCGGAAGGAAACGTCATCACCAGGATCAACTTCTGGCCCAGGGGCTGCACCCGCCGTAGTCCATACACCGTCGATGTTGATGAACTTCTGCACCTCAATCGCTGGTACCTCACCACCGAAGTAATTGGCACTATCGGTTGCGGTGATCGTCATGTCTTCGTAGGCTGCGGTAGCTGTGGCCGTGTTGGTGTGCTGGCCTTCGACGGCTGGCACCGGCCCGACGGTACATTCAAAGAACGCTTCAGGGGCTAATTCTGCCGGGATGGTACAGGTGCTTAGATCAAGCAGGTTGTCGGTGAGTGTGATGCCGGTAAGCGGGACCGTGCCAGTATTGGTCACGGCAAAGCGGAAGCTCACTTCAGCGTCCAAATCCGCCTGGGGGCCGGGTGCGAGGTCAGCATCGGTGAAGGTGGTGCTACCATCCACAGATACAAACTTCTCTATCTGTAATTCTGGCGTGGCGCACGATGGGCCGGGTACTGTGCCGGTCTCAAAGCCATTGCCACCCTTGACGGCCACCAGTACATCACCGGCGACGACATTACCGCTAAAGGTGATGGAATAGGTGCGCGACTCGGTGGTACCCAGTGGCATATCCCACTTGATGCCGTTAATGCCCGTCGTCGGGTCGGTGCCGAATTCCACCGCTTCTGACGGGCTGGTGGCGACTACCGTAAGTGATGTTTCGCAGACGGGAATTTCCAGATCAAAATGGCTGAGGGCGGGGTCTACGCCGGTGCCAGTTACCACATAAATGAATGTGGTCTGGTCAGCGGCCTCAACATAAGTGCGGCTGGCAAATGTCACGGAATAGCCGTTGACAGTCTGTGCGGTGGCAGTGAATGAGATCATCGCCAGCAGCAGCGTGCCAATAAACAAAAGGGATAAACGTAGTCTAGTCATATAGCCGTATCCTTACTCAAATGAACGTTGTTTTTCAGGGTAATGGGGTGATGTAAGATGTCTTGTTACCCTGCTTACCGATGTAGTCTTTACAATGTCGCATAGGTTTCGGTCAATATTCACTATATAGGACTAAAGGACTAGGCGCGAATTGGGAAGCAAACATAATCCTAACGGGTTACAATAGATACGCTTGCCTGCTGACTGATTGGAGTTGCCTCACCATGACTGGAACCCTGCCAGAGCCAACCGGACGCGAACGCGCTCTCGCCACAGTGGATCAAATCCGTGATGCGCTGACCAATGATGATCTACAAGCCGCCGTCGATAAGATTGATCAATTACAAACTCAACTGGCGGATTGGAAACGGCGCGAGGCGCGTCAATGGTTGGATGAGGCACTACGTGCTGATTTGCTGCTTTTTAATCAGGATGCGGCCAAAAAACGGTTGCAGCAGTGGGCCGATGCCATCACTGACCCGGATAACGCCGAACTCGCCAGTTATCGAGAGCGTGTAGATAAGCGTGCGCAGCAGAAACAGGCCGACCTGCAAGCGCGGGGGGTTAGCGCACACTGTACGGAATTGTGGGATGAAGCTGCCCGGCTGGAAGCTGGCGACAACCCCCCGAAGCCGGGTTTTGCATTGACGCAGTTCTACGCTAAAGCGCGTGATGTGGTCGCAGCGGCGGTTTCCGAGCATCCCAACAACGCGACCTTGAGTGTTTTATTTCAGCGAGCGGAACGTCTGCACGACGAAAAAACCAAGGCGGATACGATTTACAAGATTGCCATTGAGAATGACCGTTACGCGGATGCGTTGGATCTGCTGGATAGCATGGATGTGGTCACATTAATCCCGGCCTACCGAGTGGTGGTTGAGGCGAATAGCCCGGATCTACTGCGCTTTGATCGCATGTTGCCGATTTTTGAAGCCCGTGAGGAAATCACCAAACGGGGGCAGATGTGGTCTACAGAACGCGCCGAGGAAATGCGTGTGCAAGCCAATACGCTGCTGGATCAATATCAGCCACAGGCCGCACTTGATGCCCTGGGCGATCGTAAGCTGGTCTCTCGATTTGTAAGTGAGAAGATCAATCAGGCATTGCGTGATCTGGAAACCCGTGCCTCAACTGATCTGCGGTTGTTAGAGCAGGCGGAGCGTCGGGCGCGGCAAGCGCAACGGTTGGCCGCTGATAATGCGCTGGGCGCGTGGGAGTTATTGGTCGAAGCCTACGAGACCTACGCCGGGGCGACTGCGCTTGCCGAAGCACGGCAGACGATTGTAGGGGCGATGGTGGAACGCTTACAGGGGTTGGTGCGGGAGGCGGAAGCGGCCTTCAATCAGAAGCGCATGGATCGCATTCAGCGGATTTACCAGGGCGCACGCCTGGATTATGCGGATAAAGACGAAACCCTGGACGAGTGGTTGGCGCATCTGGCGGAATTTGACCGGCAAGCCCGCGCTTACGAGGATTACAGGCGCAATGCACAGGGCTTATTAGAACGTATTCGTCAGGTCATGTGGGAAGATGCCGCCGCCGCCGGTGAATTGCTCAGTGAGTTAGATGGCTATCCGCCGATTGTTCTGGATGATCTGGACGGGTTGGCTGATGTGCGTGCTGATGTCCGCCGCCGCTTGAATATGGAGGTGGTCTACAATCAATTGCGGGGCCTGCTGGCTTCTAAGACGATTGCGGAGATTGAAACAGGCATTCAATCCGCTGCGCCTTACGCCGATGAGGACCGGTTTGCCCGTTTGTTAGATTGGCTGGACGTGCATCGGGCGTATCTGGAAGCGCGGGCCGCTTATGATGCTGGTGATGATACCCAGGCCCTGGCGTTGCTGGATGAGGTCGCCCAATTTGATGACCACCCTGACCAGAATGATGCGCAGTCTCTGGCGGCACAAATTCGCCAGAAACGGGCCAATGACGCAGGTGATATGGGATAAACTCGCTCATAACATCAGTTATACGCACTCATTGCACGCTCAACCAGTTGGTGCATACTGTTGACGAGTTTTACTGTGAGATTTGAATTGAGATTGTGATGAATGACTTCCCAGCAGAATATTTTCAAAAACAGGATGCATCCGACGATGCGCTGTTCTATAAGTATCCACGTAAGGTGGTACACATTGATGAGGGTGCTATCACAAAATTGAGTGAGCACTTCGCTAATCTGTTGCCAGCAGGCGGCACTTACCTGGATTTGATGTCAAGCTGGCGGTCACATCTGCCGCCGGTATTAAAGCCGGAGCGGGTGGTGGGCCTGGGTATGAACGCCTCCGAAATGCAAGATAACCCGCAGTTAGGTCAATACCTGATACAGAACCTGAATACCCAGCAGGAGCTACCGTTCGATAATGCGACCTTTGATGGCGCGGTTTGTACGGTCTCGGTGCAGTATTTGCAGAAGCCGGTGGCGGTTTTCGGTGAAGTTGGGCGCGTATTGAAGCCTGGGGCACCGTTTATCGTCACGTTTTCTAATCGCTGCTTTCCATCGAAGGCGGTTGCGGTTTGGCTCGGGTCTACTGATGCGCAGCACATGGCGATTGTCACGCGGTACTTTGAAGATGCCGGTAACTGGCGCGATGTAAAAGCGGATGCTTATACGCCTATGCGTGGTGATCCTCTATATGCAGTCTGGGCACATCGCACGTAGGTTTTTCACCGTAGAGACTGGCTTATGGGGATGACGGTTGGTGCTGTCATCCCCGTTTTTGTTGGGTTTAGTCGCCGGTGGGGGTGGGTTCGCTTTCCTGTGGTTCTGTGGTGTTTTCGGCCTCTTTAGCCGCTTTTTCGGCTTCTTTCTTCGCCTTGGCTTCGCGGGCTTCCCGTGCGAAGGTCGTATCTTGTGGGCGCGGCTCCGTTGGGATTTGGGCTTCTTCTTCACTGATGAGACCTTCGGTGTAGAGTACGCGCTTAAACGCGGTGATGGCGACCTCGCACATATCCAGGTCCGGCTCGCGTGTGGTGAGATGTTGCAGCGCGAGGTTGGGCTTGATAATCGCCTGGATGACCGGGTGTTCAATGTGCTTGGCACTAAAGCGGATGTACTCGTAAGCGATACCCGCAATCACCGGGATGAGCAGCACCCGCGAGAGGATCAGTAGCGCGAAGGGTGGGCGTCCAAGCAGGCTGAACACCAGCACACTCACAAATACTACGGAGAGCAAAAAGGCGGTGCCGCAGCGGGGGTGTTCAATCGGGTATTTGATAACTGTTTCCGGCGTGAGTTCGTCACCGGCTTCATAGGCGTTGATGGTTTTGTGCTCCGCGCCGTGATAGCCGAACAGCCGCTTGACATCCGGTAGGCGGCCAATTGCCCAGATGTAAACCAGCAAAATCGCAAGCTGGATGACACCCTCGATCAAATTAACCAGGGTCGCATTGACGCCAATCGCCTCGGACCCTTCTACCAGGCCGAGTTGGTCCCCGATGAAGGTCGCGCCGGTGGTGGGCAGCAAGAAAAACAACCCAATCCCCAGCACAAATGAAAAGGCCAACGTCGCAAAGCCAATTGGCCCGTTAAAGTTGATGTCATCTTCATCCTCACCGATAGCAACATCCGCCGACCACATCAGGGCGCGGGTGCCCAGGCCGAGCGCGTCCCACAGGCCGACCACACCGCGCACAAAGGGCGTCTTGGCGATCCACCCACGGTACAGGGTTTTGTTCAGGGGTTGCTCGTGGACGACGATGTGGCCTTCCGGGTCACGGGCGGCGACAGCGGAGAAGTTCGCCCCGCGCATCAACACACCTTCGATGACGGCTTGCCCACCGTAGCTAAATTGCATCTCGTTTTGTGGTTTTTCCAGCACGCTTTTATCCATTAGGGTTCCTATTGGGGTTGACTAACGCTGTTCAGATCATGTTTTGATTATGGCTCTTACGATACCCCTACTCCGCTAAGGCGGTCAAGGTGTAACGATTCTCCGGGGTAATTTCGGTGACGGTCAGCTCACCATATGGTTGCACCAGCATAACTGGTATACCGCCTACCACACAGCCTTCGTCATCCTCGCAATTTGCCCCACGCAGAGTCAGTGTGTAGAGGCCATCTGTTGGGCGGATCATCGTCTGGTTACCCATATAATCCAGCAGATAGGCTTTATCACTGGTGGCGGCGATTTCTACCTGCGTACTGTGTTCAAAGCGGGACCAGGCGACGAGAGTCTGCCGGTCATTGGTGTGTTGCAGTTCTACGACATTAACGCGCTCATTCTGGTGCAGATGGGCCGCATCCACGCCGTTAAAGTTGGCGATGACGGTCTGCCAGGCGGAAAAAGCCGGGCGTGGTATCAACGGTTCCTCCGGCCCGGTGCGGGGTACCAATAGGCCAAAGGACTCGCCGCCAGGAGGTAAGCTCTGGTCATACAGTTTATAGACCGCGATACGTTCCGCGCCGGCGGCCAGCCCTAACGCCGCCGCTTGAATCACATAGGCGGCTTGCTGTTGTAACGTGATTTGAAATTGCGGGCGTGTAACCGGCCAATCGGGGTCGAGGTTGGGGCTGGCGTTGGTCTCGGTGATCCATACAGCTTTGTCTTCAAAGCCGTGTTGGTCCAACAGATCACGATACACCCCCACGATGTCATAGACCGTATCTGTGCGAAAGTAGATGTGCAGGCTGAGCGCGTCAAAGTAGTAATCATGCTCGGCCCCGTCCGGGTCGCTGGCGATACGCTCTAACAGACGATCCGTGTACAGGCGGTCACCGCTGTTGACATCATGCCAGTAGGTGGTGCCTGCAAGGTGGATCGTCGCCGCCGGGTTGCCGTCTTTGGCTGCGAGATACGCGACTTTCACCAGTGTGAAGTAGTCTTCTAATGAGCCTTCAAATTCAAAGCCGTAAGTGCCCGCTGCGATGTCCGGCTCATTCCAGATGATAAAGCGTTTAACGCCCCGGCTGGCATAATAGTCGGCGGTACGGCGCATAAAGGATGCCCATACATTGTCCGGGTCATCAATGGGGAGGTATAGGCCGCGTGGCACACCCGCCCCAGGGATGCCATCGGTGGCCCAGGCCGGGGTATTTTTGACCACCGCGACAATCTCCCGGTTGCAATCATTGGCGGCTTTTAGCCATTCGTCGGGGATGTTCAGGAAGGGCACCCAATCCTCAGCACTTTGCGGCTGATGTGCGCCCCAATCAAAGATGATGCGCTCCCAACCAGGGTTCAGGTCGCAAGTCATTTCTGGGAACCACATACCCTCGACAATGCCAAAGATGTTTTCTGGCGGAGTGTCGGTCTGCTGGGCGTTGGCGGGAACCAATGATAGCGTGAGTAGTGCAATAGTCAGGCACAGCCCGCGCAAAACAGCCATTAGCTGGTCTCCGCTGGACGAATATCTTGCAAATTGGCCTGGATATTGCGGCGTCCGTTCCACTCGTTGATCTCCAACTGGTAAGCAATGTCGATGCGCTGCGGCATTTTCTCGACCCAATCACCCAGCCCGAAGCCAATAGCGTCAAGTGGTGGCTGTCCAGCACGTGATAGCTTTAACTTGAGGTGATTGTTCTGCTTGCCCACAGTTTTGCACTCGGCTACATGCACATTGCGTGTCATCAGTACGGGCAGCGGATTACCGTTGCCAAACGGTTCCAGCAAGCTCATCGCGCTGACCAGATCTTCGTTAAGTTGGTGAACGTCTATTTCGGCGTCAATATGCAGCGTTGGGGTGAGCGTTTGCCCGGTGAGCGCATCGTTCGCCAGGGCTGTTAGGCGTTCGCGTAGCGGGCCGATATTATCATTGGCGACGGTGAAGCCAGCAGCGAGAGCGTGCCCACCGTGCCGCATCAGTAAATCCGCACATTGATCAAGCGCGTTGGTAATATCAAATTGCGGGATGCTGCGGCAGGATGCCCGGCTTTCATCTTCGCCAAGCTCCATAACAACGGTGGGACGGAAAAATTCTTCTGTCAACCGCCCGGCGACCAGCCCGACAATGCCGGGTAGGAAGCCTTCATGCGCGGCGAAGATCAGCGGTAATTCCGCGCTGTCATCCAGTTGTTCGCGGATTGTTGCCTGGGCCTTGCGGGTGTAGTCTTGCCGTTGTGTGTTGAGTTCTTGCAGGGTCTGCGCGTGTTTCCGCGCTTCTGTGAGTGTCGTAGAGGCCAGCAGGCGGTAGGCGATCATGGCGTCATCAAGGCGGCCAGCGGCGTTGATGCGCGGGGCCAGTGAAAACCCAATGGTGGTTGAGTTCGCCTTGCCCGGCTCTACCCCGGCGACCTCCATCAAGGCGCGGATGCCTGGGCGTTTTGCCATGTTGATCTTTTCCAGACCACGGCGCACGATGACGCGGTTTTCCATGTGATGTAGCGGCATCATGTCCGCGACGGTGCCGAGGGCAACCAGATCAAGCAGATCGGCTACATCAATCGGATCATGATCTTTGTTGCTACCATATTTGCGATTGTTGCGGTCCGCCATGATGAGGGCCTGGGCCAATTTGAAGGCCACGCCCACCCCGGCCAGCATCGGCTCCGGGTAGCCGGGCCGTTTACAGTTGATAACGGCGTAGGCATCGGGGAGTGTCGGCCCTAACGAGTGATGATCGGTGATAATGACATCAACCCCGGCAGCGCGGGCGTCTTCGACCTCTTCAACCGAGCGAATGCCGCAATCCACCGTGATAACCAGGGATACCCCCCGTTCGGCTAATTCCAGCAAGGCTGGGCTGTTCAGGCCGTAGCCTTCGTCTATGCGGTGCGGGATGTAAGGTTCGGCGTTGGCTTTGAAGGCGCGTAGTGTCTGCATCAGCAGTGTGGTGGAGGTGACACCGTCGGCGTCGAAGTCGCCATAGACGACGATTTTTTCTCCCTTGCCGATGGCATCCCGAATGCGTCCCACCGCTTTAGCCATATCTGGCATATCAAACGGATTGTGGGTCACATTTTTGGCGTATAGAAACTCAGTCGCCGCCTGGTACGAATCCAACCCGCGATTGATCAACACCTGCGCTAGCAGGGGGTGCAATCCACGGAAGCGACGTAAGTATTTGGGGTTGGCTGGTTCGGCGACGAGCCAGTGTTTGGAGAGTAATAGAGTCATCAGTTTAAACAAAACGCTTACATTGAGTTGCCCCGAATGTTACCATGAGCGGCATATCCGCACAACCACGCGTGCTAGATAGGCACGCACCGCAGAAAGGACATTGCATGGCAAAGATCGTGTTTATGGGGACGCCGGATTTCGCAGTGCCCACGCTCAACGCGCTGATTGACCATCACGACGTTACAGGTGTGGTCACCCAGCCAGATCGCCCGGCAGGGCGGGGTGGTAAGGTGCGTCATTCACCGATTAAGCAAGTCGCGCTAGATCATGGCATCCCGGTCTTTCAACCCGCCAAGATCCGTAAATCGGATGCCATCGACAATCTACGTCAATTTGAAGCGGATGCCTATGTGGTCGCCGCTTTTGGGCAGATATTGCCGCAG
>JGI12109J20283_10374690_pt1 | contig 11330 bp, 8 predicted proteins | sample ElkSlonscriptome_12_FD_20283 | JGI IMG/M metagenome (IMG submission 20283) | reverse complement strand
CGTAAGTCCTTTCCTCGCTTACGCTTCGGGTTACGAGCGGGGGCAGATGCGCAACTTCAAAGCTGACGCGTCGGGTTATGATCGACGGTTTCGTCGAGAGACATCACCAGCCCTGCTTAGCTGCCGCAGGTCCGGCTAGGCAACCTGAAACGTGTGGCGAAAACGCAACACTTGTGGCGACGCGGAAACAGTCTCGGCAAACTGGTCAAGTTACGCGCCGAAGCACTAAACAAAAGTGTCGAATTTGTCCGCTTTTTTCTGCATTTGATTCAAGTCTTGCCTAGGCTTGTGCATCAGGCACAAAATGCTCTGCGGACGCCTTGTGCGCCGTAGGTGCAGGTTTCCTTGTGGTCTGTTCCGGTAAACAATGCCGACGTCCCTCGGCGACTTACTGAGCCGATCTCGCGATCCCTCGCGTTTGGGCCCTCATTTCCGGGCTCTCGCATTCGGGATGGCTGACATCCGTTGGAGAAGAATGAATTCCATGAGTTCGACAACACAAATGATGGATGATTTCCTGCAAAGTCAGAGACGTGGCGTCTGCCACCGGTCGATGCTAGCGGCGACCGCCGCAGGCTTAATGCTGGCGATCGGTACCGACGTCTCACCAATCCGAGCCCAAGAAGGCTGCTGCTTCGAGCCCGCTTATCGGTTGGAATGCGAAACGGTAATGCAGCCCCAGCCTGTCGAGCGGTTGCGGTTGAGCTATGAGACGAAATACGTCGAAGAAGAGGTGACCAGCTACCGCCCAGTCGTCAAGGAACGAGTCGAAGAGCGAGTGTATCGGGTCGCCAAGCCGGTGACCGAAACGAGCTATCGGGAAGAAAGATTCACCGTCTACAAGCCGGTGGTGGAGACCTCCTATCGCGAAGAAACGGTTACCAACACGCGGTACGTGACCGAACAAGCCGAGCGTGAAGAAAAGGTCACGACCATGCGTCCGGTAACAGAAACGCAAATGGTCGAACGTCGCTATACGGTCCAGAGGCCGGTCGTCGAGACGCAGTATCGGCAACAACAATATACGGTCCAACGACCAGTTGTCGAAACGCAGATGCAAACCCAGCAGGTCACCTCTTATCGACCTGTCACGACAATGGAAAATCGGACCGTCGACGCGGGCGGCTACGTCCCACAAACGACCGTCACGCCGGGAAGTGTTCAGTACGGCATGGGATGGAACCCACGAGCGTACGCCGTCCCGGGACCGCTTGGCTTGTTCGCTCGCGTCCGTGGTGCCCCGGTGGTTGTCCCCCAAGTCACACCGCCCGTCGCCCAGACCCAAATGGTCTACCGACCCAATTACGTCACCCAACAAGTTGCCAAGACCAACTATGTCCCGGAAGTTCAACAGGTCCAGCGTCCGGTTCAAGTGACGAAGTTGCAGCAAGAAGTGGTTACGCAACAGGTACCCGTCCAAGTACAACGGATGCAAACCGAAGTGGTCACGCAGAAAGTGCCTGTGCAGACAACACGGATGGTTCCACAGACGGTCGTTCGTAAAATTCCCTACACCGTCCAGCGACCGGTTACCGAAACAAGCACTCGAAAGGTGCCGGTCCAGCGAAAACGCTGGGTCGCCGAAGAACGTGTACGAAAGGTGCCGGTCCAGACGACGCGGATGGTTTACGAAACCCGACGTGAACCTGTGACTGTTCGCTACGTCGAGCAAGAGGAAGTCAAACGGATCGTCAAGCGACCGGTAACCGTACCGCGTTACGAGAAGGTGACGGAAATGCGGTATGTCCCCCGACAGGTCGTCCAGCGGTTGCCGCTTTCGTATGTCGATCCGTTCAGTCCCGCGATCGTCAGCGGCTACTCTTCGTTCGCCCCCTCGGTTCAACTGCCCACGCCTGCCGAGACGGTCGATTCCGAATCGGTTGATGACGGAGAGGTTAGCCGTCGACGCCCCGCCGACGAGAATGGCCAGTCGGTGCTGGAGGACTCCGATCAAGACTCTGACGATGCGATGCAACCGCAATCCCGTCTCGGCGGAGTTCAGTTCGGCGATCTGGAATCCGAGCAAGACGACGACTCGCGAGCGCCCCGTGGCGGTAACAATCGAGACATCGATGACGATGCCGAATCAAATGACCCCCGCGACGTAATCGAATTGCAGCAACCGGAACTGAACACGCAAGAAACCGGCTGGAGAACCCAGGATCGGGCCAAAGTACGTGAGGTTCACCATCCGATCCGGTGGAACCCGGTCTACGCCCGCGAAGTGTAAAGAGTGGCCGCGGCTGGTGTGTTTTTTGGCGGCCAGCGGTTCAGAGATTCGGCGTTAGGTTGGAAACGAACTGAAAGCATCACCAGATGGCCAAGTTGCCAATCGGAGCCTTTTACCAATCGGTGGGAGGCTTTTTTATGGAGCTTCACCTCGCTGACGCGGACATAAGATACAATGCCGACTGGTCGCTAGGCCGTCTCTTCCAGCCCCTTTGAATACGTGAACCAATACCAGACGGGCACCAACTCCCGTGCCCTCGACACCACGATTGGCGTCGTCACCCCAGAGAACATTGCCTTCGATTATCAGCTGGCGGGACCGTTCCGTCGCCTTCCAGCTTATCTGATCGACTTCTTGGTTCGTGGCGCTGTCATCGTGTTGACAGTGGTGTTTTTTCTTCTTTTCATCGGTCTGCTCGACCTGGGCGAACTCAGCGCGTTCGTCGTTGCCGGCCTAATGATCGGCTACTTCTTGCTCAGCTGGTTTTACGGAGCTGTGCTGGAGACATTTTGGAACGGTCGAACGATCGGCAAGTGGATGTGCGGCATCCGTGTCATCGATGTGGACGGCTGTCCGATCAGCGGGAAACGTGCTGTCATCCGCAATCTACTTCGCGTCGCCGATTTAGCACCGCCAGGCGCGCTGAGCCTGTTCAGCGCCGATCTGCCGCCGATGCTGATGATCCCCACAGGGATGGTCGGATTGTTGTGCATGATCCTGACACGCCGCATGCAGCGACTCGGTGACATTGCCGCCGGAACGATGGTGATCATCGACGAGAAGTCTTGGCGTATTCCGGTGACAGAAATCGAGGACCCTCGAGCACCGGCTTTAGCCTCTTATATTCCACGCGACTACGTTGTTTCCCGCAGGATGGCAAAGACGCTGGCTGTTTATGCCGAGCGGCGGCACTACCTGACACCACCGCGGCGTAAAGAAATCGCCCGGCACTTGACCAAGCCGCTGATCGAGCGATTCGAGTTTCGGCCGGATGTGGATGCTGATCTGTTGATGGTCGCCCTTTACCACCGCACTTTCTTGGCGGACCCGTCGGCCGAACCGGTGGACTTAGGCCCGCTTCGCGCTGCCAGCCCCTTGTTGAAAGACGCCCATCGGGACAACCAACCGGTGGAGGCAAAATCTTTAAGGGCCTCAGATTCGGAAAGTCACTCCGTTGTTCCTGGAGGGTCGGACGCATCGTCGCCGGTTTCCGCTCCGGACAACGCTTCCACTTTCTGAAGTATCTGCCGGCGCTGTTCAGGGCTCTCCTTCGGCAGTGCTAGCCGATCGAGTACGAGACCTGCCAGCGGATGATGGGCCTCGTCTTTCATCCCGAAATCTGAAAGCGATTTTTCGTGGAGTACCACCAGGGCAGCTGCCGCCGCATCGCGAACCTGCACCTCTAGCTCGCCCGCACGTGCAAAAAACTGGTTGTTGATTACACGCTGGTCCTGCAACAGCGGTTCGATCGCCTGGATGTGGCTCTCGTCTCCGAATCGTACGATCGTTTGCAGCACCGCAGCCAACGCGTAAACGTCGTTCGAAGCTTCTAAAGTCCGCTCGGCAAGCTCCAATCCTTCCGGGATGCTCTGATCTCGAGTAAAGGCCAAAACGTCCACACGGTTAATCAGATTGCTTCGCAAGACCCAACCGCCAACCAACGCCCGATAGGGTTTCGCCAACTGTGGTTCTCGGTCCAACTGGTTGTCCCCTTTCCGACGCAAGATGGACAAGAGGGTTTCTTCGTCGACATTCGACAGGACAACATCCGGATCATTGGCAAGAAGAAGCAAGGCCACCGCGTTAACGCCCGTGGGTAGTTTGCCCTCCAAAAACATACCTTGCTTGACCTCTGAAAGAAGCGTTTCAAACGTCTGCTCACGCTGGCGGGTCGTCGACTCCAATGCAGCGAGCACCTCGGTGTGCCGCAGTGATAACTCGACGAACAGCTCCCGTACTCGAACGCCATCGCCGAAGATCTGTTGGATAATCGGCCAGCCCGGCGCGGGGGCTGCTCCGCCGGCCAGAAATTCATCGATCCGCCCGGCGACTTCACCGCTGACGATCCCTTCGGCCACATCTTGGGCACGAAGGCGAACTTCCAGATCGCCCGCCGATTCGGCAACCTTTCGAAGTTCCGGCAGCGCGTCGGAGCCGGCCGCATAGAGCTCCGCCGAAGCTCGCTCCCGCTCAGCAAATTCGCTCGATCCCAACTGCTCGACGAGTCGGCGAATCTCTTCATCCGGTTTTGAGGTTCCGTCCGCTTCCCCGCCGGACTCTTCGGCGGCCTCTCTGGCGACGTCTTCGGTCGCCTTACCGGGCCGGTTTATTTCACGAGTGCCTGCCCTGCCCTGCTCCGGCGACGAGGACGCCCTTTGCTCCTCGGCGTCTCGTGTCTGCCCTTCGGAGTAGACCTCGGCGATCTCGCGGCTAGACAGTGAGGGACGGCTGCGAATCAGCCCGCCCTGACTTGGCGTCGTCTGCGCATAGCCGGATGGCACAACGATCAGACTGAGGGCGACCACGGCAGCCCCGGTGCCAAATCGAGACCTGGCGGCGTGCGACGCGATCTTCCGCTGCTTGCACCACTTAGTGACGACTTTCGTTTGCCTTTCAACCATGCTCATCTCAATCGACGACGACGTGCCTATGACCGGCAGAACCAGCTGGAAAACCCGGTCGTTTGTTCCCATTGTAAGGCACGAAATGCGACGCCCTAGGGAAGAAGTCGAGGAAATTCAGTTGCCGATTCCAGCGGTGGCAGGTACGATCTAGCGGTCGTCCAGCGATTGGAACTTTGCGACTCCTCGCAATCTGCTCGCCAGGACGTGGACTAGGGATTTGCGGCCGCTTGCAGCCTCACTGCTAAAAAGCCACTGCTTATGAAAATGTTTTCTGTCGATTCGGTCTCTGAGACCGATCCGCCGGCGAAAAGCCAGACGCTCTCCGACTCGCCAAGCGATCGCGACTTGGCATCGCAGCCCCCGTCGGACCATTCGGACCGCCCCTCATTGTCGTCCGAACCAGCCCTGGGACCGGGCCACTCCACCCGCTGTGTGCATGGGGGGGAAGGCAGGCAGAACCCGGCGGGGTCAATCACGACGCCGATCTTCACGGCTTCGACATTTACTTTCGAATCGACCGCCCAGCTGCTCGATTTCGTCGAAGGCCGCCAGCAACGTGAAGAATACGGACGGTACGGAAATCCTAACGAGCGGGTGGTCGAAGCCAAACTGGCTCAGTTGGAAGGGGCGGAAGAAGCGGTGCTCTATTCCAGCGGCATGGCGGCCATTGTCGGGTTGCTGATGAGCAAGCTGTCCGCGGGCGATGAAATCGTTTTCTTTGACCAATGCTATCACCGCAGCCGCGAGTTTTGCGGCAAGCACTTGGCCAAGTTCGGAGTCGTTACCCGACAAGTGCCGACCGGCGACTTTGCGGCGATGGAGGCCGCGATTACTCCCCGCACCAAAATGTTGGTCAGCGAATCGCCGACGAACCCTCACCTGTCTTGCATCGATTTGGAACAGTTCGTCGCGATCGGGAAAGCCCATGAAGTCGAAACGCTCATCGACGCCACCTTGGCGACGCCGATGAACGTGCGTCCGATCGATTACGGCGTCGACTATGTTTGGCATTCCGCCACGAAATATCTCGGTGGCCACAACGATCTGCTGGCCGGGGTCCTCTGCGGTCGAAAAGAATTGTTGGAACCGGTGCGAAGCCTGCGGGGATGCCTGGGCAGTATCAACTCACCGCAAAATTTGTATCTACTGCAACGCGGCCTTAAAACATTCGCCCTTCGGATGGCTCGACACAACGAGAACGGGTTAGCCGTCGCCAAATTCCTGGACTCGCATCCTCGTGTTGAGCGGGTCTATTATCCCGGACTTCCGTCGCATCCGTCGCACCAAATTGCCGTCGACCAAATGAACGGCTTTGGCGGCTTGATCACCTTCACGGTAAAGGATGCCGATTGGCGGGAAACGTCTCGAGTGGTCGATGCCGCCCAAGTCGCCCGGATCGCGCCGAGCCTGGGTGGGGCCGAATCGCTGATCGAACAGCCACTGGTCATGAGCTACTTTCACTATTCGCCGGAAGAGCGTGCACGATTCGGCATCGCGGACAACATGATCCGTTTCTCTTGTGGCATCGAGGATTCCGAAGACCTGATCGCTGACCTGGACCGAGCGTTGGCGGCACGCTGAGATGCACGGCCAAGAAGCTTCCGAGTCGATGGATCAGGCTAGGGATCCATCTCCTTCAAAGTTGTCAAAGCCGGTGACGCCTGCCGATCCGTCCCTGGCATCGTTTCGGACACGAGCCGTCCACGTCGGCCAGGAGGTGGACGCGTCGACCGGTGCCGTCGTGCCGCCGATCCACTTTGCCAGTACGTTTCGCCAGCCGGGCGCCGGAGTTTGGGGTCAGTACGATTACTCGCGCAGCGGAAATCCGACCCGGACCGCCTTGCAAACGACGCTGGCATCGCTGGACGACGGCGTCGGCAGTCTGGCGTTCTCCTCTGGGATGGCTGCCATCCATGCCGTCACCATGCTTTTTCGTTCGGGCGATCATGTGGTGGCCGGCGCCGACCTTTACGGAGGCGCCTATCGTTTGTTGCATCAAATTTGTGATCGCGCCGGGCTCGAAGTCACGCTGGTTGATTTGACTGATTTGGAAGCGGTGCGTCAGGCAGTCCGTCCGTCCACGCGAATGATTTGGGGAGAAACGATCGGCAATCCACGCCTGACGATCCCTGATTGGCCCACGATCGCTGATTTCGCGCGACACAAAGGATTAATGACCGGCGTCGACAACACGTTCGGCACCCCGGCATTGCTGCGTCCGTTGAACTGGGGCGTCGACATCGTGATGCATTCGGCGACCAAATACCTGGGCGGCCATTCCGACTGCCTAGGTGGGACTTTGGCGGTCTCCGACCAAGACCTATTCGATCGACTCTACTTCATCCAGAACGCCACCGGAGCCGTGCTGGATCCGATGAGCTGCTTCCTTATCTCTCGTGGACTCAAGACGCTCGACCTACGAATTCGGGAGCAGTCAAGCACGGCTCTCCGACTCGCCCAGTGGCTGGCCGAGCACCCCAAGGTCCGGTCCGTTCTCTATCCCGGTTTGCCCGATCACCCACACCACGCGCGGGCTCGAACGTTATTTTCCCACAGTCAACCGGAAGGCGAGACGGCTTTCGGGGCGATGATCACCTTCGAATTAAACGAGTCGCTTCAGCGGGTCGCTTCGGTCTGCCAGTCGACACGGCTGTTTCATCTGGCCGTCAGCCTGGGGGCGGTTGAATCCTTGATCGAACAACCGGCAACAATGTCCCATGCCTCCTACGACGCGGCGGCCCGTGCTCGCTTTGGTATCACCGACGGCCTGATTCGGCTGTCGGTGGGTTTAGAGTCTTTCGACGATTTACGCGATGACCTGCAGCGGGCTTTTGAGACGGCTGATTCAAGCGAATGATCTGCCCCGGATTCGGTGAAAGCGTGCTGTGGCGGCCGGCACTGGGCAATGACCCTATAATTTAGCGATTGCCGTTGCCCGAGTCCTGCCGAAGGCCAGCCCCCTGGATACCGCCCCGTTGTCTTCCTCCGTTCCGCCCCGTCCGGCCGACCCCGACACGGCATCGCCTGCCGAGCAAAAATCGGACTCGCTAAATCCAGACGCAGATCGTCTTGCCGCAGGGCGGTCGCCGTGGAATTGGTCCATTCGAGGCATGATGGCGATCGTCACGATCGTGGCACTCGTTCTGGGGAACGGCCTCACCGCTTGGCGGTTGCATTTGGCACGGCAGGAACTTGAACAGCTTCATCAACAAGTCGGCTACTTGCCCGATTCTGGGCAAGGCGAGATCGCTGCGGTTCGTATCTCGACCGACGAACCGTTGACCTACCGGTTTCGGGTCCGAATACCAGGTACGTCTTCATCCAGCACTTTTCGCTGGTCCGACACCGATCCACCACCCAGCTGGGCGCGTCCGCCGGCTAGCGAAACCGGACTCAGCCCTGCCCGCTACCGGATCGCTTTCGGAACAGTGCTGCCCCAAGGCGCGATGCAGCCGCAGTGGATTGCTGCCGCAGGTCTCTATCCGGGAGAGTCCTGGGTGACCGTTCGAATCGCCGAGGACCCTCGCGACGGAGCTTGGAAAATCTCTACACTGGTGAGAGATGATCGCGGAACCAACCGCACGAGCTCCAGGTTGCCGCCGGAGCAGGTCGCGACCTTCCGGTCCTCTCACTCCGTCATCGGAGTCGGCCTGCCTCGGCAGAAATCGTTGGTCACCGACCAGTTGCCCGTCCGCCTTTTAGACGAACGCTGGATTACCGGATCCTCCTTGTTGCTCTACGGGGACCGACCTCCCGAGTCAGACCAGGTTGGCGTTTACGCCGAACTGCAACGTGCCGACACGCCGCTGTAAACCTTCCGTTAGCGCATCACTTCCCTTGGCTTACTGCGCATTCACTTCGAAGAATACACACCTGAAATGGCAAAAGACTTTCTCAAAGGCGCGGCCGACGAGTACGACGTCGTCGTGATCGGCAGCGGACTGGCCGGCATGACGGCGGCCAATATCCTCGGCCGCGCTGGCCATCGCGTCCTGTTACTTGAACAACATTACAAATTAGGAGGTCTGGCGACCTGGTTCCTGCGTCCAGGCGGCCACACTTTCGATATTTCGTTGCACGGTTTCCCTCACGGCATGATCAAGTCGTGTCGTCGGTACTGGAGCCGCGATATCGCCGATCGAATCGTCCAGCTGAAAAACATTCGTTTTGACAATCCTCAGTTCTCTTTGACGACCACCTTCAACCGAGAGGACTTCACCCGACTGCTGACCACCCGGTTCGGAATCGCACCGGCTACGGTTCAAGACTTTTTTGATACAGCGCGGGGAATGAATTTTTACGACGACCAGACCACAACCACGCGAGAATTATTCGACCGTTTCTTCCCCGGCCGAGAAGATGTGGTTCGTTTGCTGATGGAACCGATCACCTACGCCAACGGGTCGACCCTGGAAGATCCCGCGATCACCTACGGAATCGTATTCAGCAACTTCATGAGCAAGGGCGTCTTTATCTATGAGGGGGGAACGGACGATCTGGTTGCCAGGATGAAGAAAGAACTGACCAGCAACGGCGTCGACATTCGGATCAATTGTCCGGTCGACCAAATCGAGGTAACGGAGACGGCGCTCGCCCAGCCTCGAATCAGCGGTGTCGTCGTTCGCGGCCGGACGATCCGCTGCCGCGCCGTCGTCAGCAATGCCAACCTGCGGACGACCGTCCTGAAAATGCTGCCTCGTGACGTTTTGGATCCCGGTTTTCTGGAAGAGACCCAAACCGTCCGGCTGAACAATAGCAGTACGCAGGTCTACATGGCCCTCAAACCGGGTGAATCAATCGACGAATCGAGCGGGGACCTCTTTTTCACCAGCACCTCGGAAGACTTCCGTACGGAAAAACTGCTCAGCCGCGATATCACGTCGCGGACGTTCAGCTTCTATTACCCGAAGACGCGGCCGACCAAAAAAGAACGCTACGCGATCGTTAGCAGTACCAACGCAAACTGGTCCGACTGGGCCGACCTGAATGAGACCGAATACCAGGCAAGCAAGCAGGATCTGGTCGAAACCACCATCGACGCGCTGGAAAAGTACCTGCCCGGTATCCGTGGGAAAATTGACCGAGCTGAGGCAGCTACCCCCAGAACTTTCCGGCACTACACGATGCACGAATCGGGTGCAAGTTTTGGAACGAAATTCGAAGGCTTGGCGGTTTCGCGAGCCCTGCCCCAGCAAATCCGAGGAATGTTCCACGCCGGCAGCGTCGGTATCATCATGAGCGGCTGGCTGGGCGCGATCAATTACGGCGTGATCGTCAGTAACGAGGTGGATCAAATGCTGGTCGGTGAAGCGGCCGCCCTCTAAAGCCCTTATCAATCCAGCGAACAGCCGCCAGGGGATGTCTCAGACAGAGAGCGTTCGAGAAACGATAAGGGTCGGCTTTTGAACATGCAGAAGCGTTGGCAAAAGACGCCACCCGCATACCGAAGTGGCTTGTTTCAGCGGATCGCATTGGGAACCGAGCGGAAAGTGCGTCGTCCGGTTCTGTTGGTCACGGCTCCAAAGCCTCAAACGCCTGCTTGACCGTTTCCGAGCCGTACTCGCGTTCCAGTCGCCGGATGGTGAAATGCGCCCGAGCAAGATCCTGGTAGTGGTCGATGAAATAGCTATTGATCAGGGCACCTCCGACCGCTCCGATGACCGGAATGGCTTGCGCCGCGAGTTTCTCGCTGACAACCACGCCAAAACGCTCTCCAATCTTTCTGACCAATTGCACCAGCGGCGGTGCGGATGTCTTCGACGTCCCGTGTTTCAGAATATGCTGCGACGCGTCTCGGATTTGTTTTGCCATCGCCGCTCGGACGGCGAAGTATCCGAACTCGGTGTCGTCGTCGACCGATGACTCTTTGCCCGGATCGAGCGCGAAGACCTGTAAACAGGCTAGGCGGGCTTCGACTTGTTGCAGGTCTTCTCCTTCGCTCCTCGCGATATCCGCGACACTTCTTAGAATCAAAACGGTCGACACCGGAAGCTCCGCTGCGATCGCCGCTCCGCCGAAAGCGCCTCCTGCCGCCCCTGTCAGACCGGCCAAAATCTTGTGGGTCATGAACCGCGGCTTGGTCGGTCCCCCATTCTCATCCCCCATCGTCTTAACGGCGACATCCAGCGCCATACGCAAAGATTGGTCGATCGCCGCATAAATTGCCTTTTCCGCACCGTCAGGAAGCATCTTCAAAGAAGAAGTAATGGGCACGCCAATCAGTTCGGTCAGCCGATCCGCGATTCCCTGATGCTCCAACACGCGCTTCGCATCCTGCAATATCGGCCGAAGCTCATCGGGGAAGGACGCGTGGGTCAATTCGTTCATCGGAGTTGCATGAAGTTGGATACTGGGCCTTCACGGAGCGTCAACGATTCGGGAAACGCCGGAACCGACAGCCGCCACCGGGTTCCTAGCGGCGGAGGAGGCCAGGGAAGCAAAACGTACACCAAACCCGAAGTGCTGGCATCGGCGGT
>JGI12109J20283_10033005_pt1 | contig 11330 bp, 8 predicted proteins | sample ElkSlonscriptome_12_FD_20283 | JGI IMG/M metagenome (IMG submission 20283) | reverse complement strand
CCGCGCAGCGGGAGAGGTCGAGGAGCGCAGCGACGAGGGTGAGGGCTCCAACTCTGCCCCTTCCCAACGCCTCGAAACGCCAACGATCGCCCAGCACCACCGCCACCGAACACCACCACCAAGCCGACCTCTCTCCATCTCCAACTCTCCTCTTCCCCGACCCCCCCCCCCCCCCCCCCAATTACTACCCTCACGCCGTGATCCGCCCCATCCGCCACCCCAGCTCAAGCGCGAGCGCGCCCCGCCGCCCGCCCGCCCGCCGCGTGATCCCCCGCGCCGCCGACCGAACCAACGACCGTCGCCCCTTTCCCCCGCATCCCCTGTCGACGCGGAGGAAACCTGCACCTCCTTCCTCCACAACCTCCACAGCGACCTCGTCGCCACCCCGCCTCCCCGAGCCGACACCGGCGCCGCCCCGCAAGAAGAACTCCGCTCCACCCCCTACGGCGTCCCCATCCTCCTCGCCCTCGCCGACGTCAACGCCGACGGCGCCGACGTCCTCGCCATCTCCGGCAACCTCGGCTCCACCACCCTCGACGCCAGAGAGCCCGCCGCACCCGGTTGCGCTGCGTCCGACATTTCGCGATCTGCCGGAGTACCCATGCGGCAAGTGGTTACAGAATTTCGAGCGCGGCCGGGCTCGCCCATTCGCCCGCGGCTTCAGGTGGTGAAACGCGAGACCAACGTCTGCAAGTGCGTGGCTTGCTCGGCCATCTGGGTCGCGGCGGCCGCGGCCTGCTTCGCGCCGTCGGCCGCTTGATCGCTCACCGAACTGATCGACGTGATGCTGCTGCTGATCTCCTCGGCGGCGGCCGATTGCTGCTGCGCCGACGAGGCGATCGACTCGATCAGGCCGGCGACTTCGCGGGCGCTGGTCATGATCGTTCCGAGGCTGTCGCCCGCTTCGCGCGCGCGTGAGACGCCGCTCTCGACTTTGCTCGTGCCGGTCGAGATCAGCTCGATCGACTGCCGCGTCTCGCTTTGGATGGCGTGGATCGAGGCGCTGACTTCGCTCGTCGCCTGCGTCGTGCGATCCGCGAGCTTGCGGACCTCGTCGGCGACGACGGCGAACCCCCGTCCGTGCTCGCTCGCGCGAGCCGCTTCGATCGCGGCGTTCAACGCCAACAGGTTCGTCTGATCCGCGATGTCCATGCGGGAGCGCCGACGCTTCGCCGCCCTGTCGCCGAGGCGGCGATCACCGCAGCTTGAGCGTCGCCAGCGCGAACGCCGTCGCCAGCACCGTCACGATCCAAAACCGCGCCACGATCCGTTGCTCGGGCCAGCCCAGCATGTGCAGGTGATGGTGGTACGGCGCGCAGCGAAACACGCGTTTACCCCCGGTGCTCTTGAAGTAGCCCACCTGGATCACCACCGTCACAATCTCCCACAGGTACACCGCGGACATGATGATCACGACATATTCCATGCGGATCACGACGGCGATGTAGCCGATCAGCCCGCCGATCAGCAGCGAGCCGGTGTCGCCCATGAACACCGCCGCGGGTGAGCAGTTGAACCACAGGAAGCCGCCGACCGCTCCCGCCAGCGCCCCGGCGAGCACCGCCAATTCCCCCGAGCCCGGAACATACGGCACGAGTTGACCCCGCGCCCAATCGTCCGAGCCGACCAGCAGGCACAACGCGATGAGCCCGAACGACACGACCGCCCCGATCCCGGCGGCGAGACCGTCCATGCCGTCGGTGATGTTCACCGCGTTGGACATCCCGGCCATGAACAGCGTCATCACCGCCGTGTAGACGATCGGCGTCATGTACAACAACTGCGCGTTCGGCTCCATCGTCGGCGGGACGTACGTCCGTTGCAGCGGCAGATTCAGCACGTGCGCCATCCGCTCCGCCTCGGCCAGCGCCGCTTCCGCCCCGGTCGCGCCGACTTGGTACGCGAACCAGCCGATCACCACGCCGAGTCCCAACTGCGCGACGAGCTTCTCCCACGAGCGCAGCCCCTGCCGCGAGCCCTCGCCCCGCGTCGCCGCCGTCAGCTTCAACCAGTCGTCGATCGCGCCGATCCCCGCGTGCCACAGGATCACCACGAAGCCCATCACCACGTAGTCGTTGCGCAGATCGGCCAGCAGCATCGCCGAAGCGACCACCGCCGCCGCGATCAGCACGCCCCCCATCGTCGGCGTGTTCGCCTTGGAACGCATCTTCTCGTTCAACTCCGCGTGGTTGAACTCGGGAGAGTCGCCGATCTTCTTCAGCGTCAGCCACCGGATCACGCGCGGCCCGAGGAACACAACCACCGCGAACGAGACGCCCACGGCGCAGAACACGCGGAACGCCAACTGCTGGAACAGCGAGTCGATCGGGCGGATCAGCCCGTACCAGCCCCGGTCGGTCAGGAACGGCCCGAGCAGTTCCAGGATGAAATTGATCATCGCGGCCGGCCCTCCGTGGCGCCTTGCTGATCCTCACTTGTCCCCCCGGCGTCGTTCGTCCCCGCCGGATCGTTCGTCCCCGCCGCCCCGTCCGTTTCCTTCAGTTCCGCCGGTCATGCCACAGATTCGCGGTCCGCCGGCTCCGCTCGTTCAATCCCGCTCCGTCGCGCCGACCGGCGGCGCCGCCCGCAGCGCCTCGACCACACGCTCCAGCCCCAGCTTGCGCGAGCCCTTGATCAGCACCGCGTCGCCCGGCCGCAGCTTCGCCGCCACACGCCGCGCGACCTCGACCGACATGTCCGAATGGATCCGAAGCTCGATCCCCGCGCCCCCGCCCTCGCGGTTCGTCGCGTCCGACACCACGTCCGCCGTGAACAGCGACATGGGCCCAACCGTCACCACCGCGTCCACCGCCACCTTCTCCAGCAGATACTCGCCGACCGAGCGGTGCAGGTCGGGCGACGCGTCGCCCAACTCGAGCATGTCGCCCAGCACCGCCACGCGCCGCGACGCATCCGCCGAAAGCTCGGCGAACGCGTCGATCGCCGCCCGCACCGACTCCGGGCTCGCGTTGTAGCAGTCGTTGAACACACGGACGCCGCGCACCTCCTCGGCCGCGAAACGCATCGGCGGCGTCCGCGCGTCGAGCAGGCCCGCCGCGATCTCCTCGTCCTCCAGCCCCATCCGCCGGCCCACTGCCACCGCCGCGAGCGCGTTCGCCGCGTTGTGCAGCCCCAGCGCCGGCACGACGAACCGCGCCCGACCGTTCACCTCGAACGACACCCCGAGGCGCCCGTCCTCCAGCGTCACATGCTCGGCCGACGTCAACCGAAGGTCGCACGCGTCGCCCCGACCGAAGGTCACGACGTTCGCCACCGGTCGCAGGAACGTGTCCAGCTCCGGCGCGTCGCCGTTCACCACGGCCAGCCCGTGCGGCCGCAGATGCGAAAGCAGCATCGACTTCTCGCGCGCGATCTCCTCCTTCGAGCCGAACGCCTCGATGTGCGCCGAGCCGATGCCCGTGATCACCGCCACGTCCGGCTCGATCACCCGCGCGAGCGGCGCCATCTCGCCCGGCGCGTTGATCCCCGCCTCGCTCACGATGTACTGATCCGTCGGCTTCGCGCCCAGAATCGTCAGCGGCACGCCCACGTCGTTGTTGAACGACTTCGGGCTCGCGTGCCCCTGATACCGTCGGCGCAGAACCGCGTCGATCATCCGTACCGTCGTCGTCTTGCCGTTCGAGCCGGTCACGCCGATGACCCGCGCGCCTTCCAGCGAACGCCGATACGCCGCGGCGAGCCGCGTCAGCGCCTTGTGCGTGTCCGCCACACGCATCACGCCCACGCCGGGAAACGCCTCCAACAACGCTTCCTCGGCCCGCTCGGTCTCGTCGATGATCAGCAGCGACGCGCCCGCGCGCAGCGCCGCCGGCAGAAACGCGTGCGCGTCGAACCGCTCGCCGCGCAACGCGACGAACGCCTCGCCCGCCTCGATCGACCGCGTGTCCGCGCTCACCCCACGCACGGGCCCCGCGTGCGCGCCCGCCGGCTTGGCGATCCACGACCCCGTCAACACCGCCCGCAGTTTCGTCGGCTCGAAAAACGCCGTCACGGCTTCACCCGCTCGTCCCGCACCGGCGCCGCGGCCGCCGCGCTCCCGCCCACGCCGACGCCGTTCACCACCGCGCGCCCATCGGTCGCATCCTCATCGGCCGGCCCGGCGACCGCCGTTCCGCGACCATCCGTCGCCGCCCGACGGATCTCCGCCAGCCGCCGCAGCCCACGCCTCGCCTGCTCCGCGTCGTCGAACGGCAGACGCAGCAGCGAGCCTCCGACGTCTTGGATGATCTGTTCCTTCTCGTGGCCCTTGCCCGCGATCACGATCACGTCGCCCGCCCGCGCGGTCTCGATCGCCGTCGCAATCGCCCGTCCGCGATCGACGTGCACTTCGATCTCGCCGCGCCGCCCCCGCGGCACGCCTTCGAGAACCTCCGAGACGATGTCGCTGGGCCGCTCACTGCGCGGGTTGTCCGACGTGACGATCACCCGGTCGGCCAGTTCCGACGCCGCCGCGCCCATGCGGGGACGCTTGGTTCGGTCACGGTCGCCCCCGCACCCGAACACCACCACCAACCGCCCGTCGCGCGGCACCGCCGGCCGTACCGCGCTCAGCGAGTTGCGCAGCGCGTCGTCGCTGTGGGCGAAGTCGATCAACACCGTGACGTCCGCCGCCTCGTCCGCGCCCACGCCGGGCGCCACGCGTTGCAGCCTGCCCTCCGGCGCGACAAGCCGCGGCGTCGCCGACACCACCGACTCCACCGAAGCTCCCGCCGCCATCGCCGCCGCCGCAGCCTGGCCGAAGTTCAGCCGGTTGAACGACCCCAACAGCGGCAGCGTCGCCCGCCGGGCCGAAGCGTTCGCCTCCCGCGACTCGAAGAACCGCCCGCCCAATTCCACGGGCGTTCCGTCCAACGTCTCGTCGCCCCCGGTCCGCACCAGCACGTCCGCGGTCGGCGCCTGCGCCGAGTCGGCGCGCCGCGCCCGAAGCACCCGCGCCCGGCAGCCGTGGAGCATCGCCTCCGCCCACGCGTCGTCGGCGTTCACGATCGCCAAACCCTCGTCGTCCAGCAGACCGAACAGCCGCGCCTTCGCCGCCGCGTACGCCTCCATCGAACCGTGGTAGTCCAAGTGATCGCCCGTCAGGTTCGTGAAGATCGCCGTGTCGAACCGCACGCCGTCCACTCGCTTCTGGTCCAGCGCGTGCGACGAGACTTCCATCACGCAGTGCGTGCACCCCGCTTCGAGCATCGACGCCAGCGCCTGACTCGTTTCCCCGCACGCTGGTGTCGTCATGTCCGAGCGCGACACGCCACGTCCGTCGTCCACGTTCACCGTCCCCAGCAGCCCGCACCGCAGCCCCGCCGCGTTCAGCAACTGGTGCACCAGGTGCGCCACAGTCGTCTTGCCGTTCGTGCCCGTCACCCCGATGACGTTCAGCCTCGACGACGGCTCGCCGTAGAAACGCTCTGCGATCAACCCTGCCGCCAGCGGCACGTCCTCCGACACCAGCACGCCGAGCCCCGCCGGCGCCGATGCCGCGCCTTCTTCGTCGGTCAACACCGCCGCGGCGCCCGCCCGCGCCGCCTCCTCCATGAAGCAGCGACCGTCCACGCTCCGCCCCGCCCGCGCCACGAACAAACTCCCCGGCAGCACCGTTCGCGAATCCTCAGCGAAGTCGCACACACGAACCCCGGCGAACTCAGGCCGCGCCACGCGGACCAACCCCCGCCACCGCGGGTCCACGCTCGCCTCCGCTTTCGCCAACGCATCCAGCCGCATACGCCCCTCGCGTTCCGTGCGCGCACCGCCCCCGGCGTCCATCAGAGTTACACCGCCGCAGTCTATCAGAGCCGCTCCCACCGACGAACGGGCGGCTTCATGATTCGCCCCGGCCCCGGCCCCGGCCCCGGCCCCGGCCCCGGCCCCGTCCCACGAGCCCGCGCGGCTTCGCCCTCCACTTCATGTCCGTCCCAAGTTACCCTGACCTCATGCTGAAACTCGACTACGCCAACTGTCTGTCCGATCGCGTCGGTGACCACGGCCTCGACGCCTCCGCCCTCGCCCCGGGCGGCGCCCTCGCCAAGCAGGCCGCCGACCTCACCGCCAAGCTCGAGTCCACACGCGGCTCGGGCTGGGAACGCTGGCGCGACCTTCCCTTCGAGCCCACCCGCACCCGCCACACCCGACCGATTCTCGACTACGCCAACGACAACGCCGCCCGCTTCGACAACCTCGTCGTCCTCGGCATCGGCGGCTCCGCCCTCGGCAATATCGCCCTTCAGTCGGCGCTCAACCCCGCTACGTACAACCTGCTCAAACGCGGCGACGGACCCGACGACCGCCGCGGCCCACGCGTCTTCATCATCGACAACGTCGATCCGCACCACCTCAAGGCGCACCTCGACGCCGTCCTCGCCGACGATCCGGGCCTCGAGCGCACCCTCTTCAACGTCATTTCCAAGTCGGGCGAGACCGCCGAGACCGCCGCTCAGTTCCTCACCATCCGCCAACTGCTCATCGAGAAACGCGGCAAGGACAAGCACGCCGAGCACATCGTCGCCATCACCGATCCCGAGAAGGGCACGATGCGCTCCATCTGCGACGACAACGGCTACCTCACCTTCCCCGTGCCTGACGGCGTCGGCGGCCGCTTCAGCGTCCTCTCGCCCGTCGGCCTTTTCTCCGCCGCCATGGCCGGCATCGACATCGACGCCCTCCTCGACGGCGCCGCCGCCATGGACCGCGCCTGCTCCAAGCCCGACCTCCACGAGAACCCCGCGGCCATGCTCGCCACCCTCCTCGTCGAACTCGGCCACGGCAACGGCGTCGCCTCGCCCAAACCCAACCACGTCCTCATGCCCTACTCCAACAGCCTCTACCTCCTCGCCGACTGGTTCCGCCAGCTCTGGGCCGAATCGCTCGGCAAGCAGCACGACCTCGACGGCAAAGAAGTCTTCGCCGGCTTTACGCCCATCAAAGCGCTCGGCACCACCGATCAGCACTCCCAGGTCCAGCTCTACCGCGAAGGGCCCAACGACAAAGTCATCGGCCTCATCGAAGTCGACGCCTTCGGCAAAGGCGACCTCACCATCCCCGCCGGGCTGGGCCACGAGAAACTCGCCTATCTTGAAGGCCGCACCTTCGGCCAGCTCCTCAACGCCGAGAAACGCGCCACCGAGTACGCGCTCGTCCAATCCAAGCGCCCCAACTTCACGATCCGCTTCCCCGCCATCGACCCCCGACGCGTCGGCCAATTCATCTCGCTCTTCGAGATCGCCACCGCCTACGCCGGGCTCATGCTCAACATCGACACCTACAACCAGCCCGCCGTCGAGACGGGCAAGCTGGCAACCTTCGGCCTCATGAAACGTCAGGGCTTCGAGCAGCACCTTACCGAGGTCAAGCAGACCCTCACGCCCACCGAGCACGTCGTGTGAACGACGCTTCCGAACGAGCGAGCCGCGTTCGCCGATCGTCGGCCGACGATTGGCGGACGCTGCGCGATCTCCGCCTGCGCAGCCTCCGCGAAGATGCGCACGCATTCGGCAGTTCCTTCGAGCGCGAGGCAGGCTTCGACGAAGCCGAATGGCGCCGCCGCGCCGAAACACCCGGCGGCGATCCACGCGGCGCCGCCTTCTTCGCCTTCAAATACGACGAACCGGTCGGCCTCGCCGCCTGCATCCCCCAAGATGAACCAGCACCAAGCGCCTGGGTCCACGCCATGTGGATCGCGCCATCCGTTCGCGGCGAGGGGCTCGGCGAGGCCCTGCTCCGGGCTTGCATCCACCACGCCCGTGCGCACGCACTGCCCGAGGTCCGCCTCGTCGTTCATGACGACAACCGCCTCGCGCGTCGGCTTTACGAAGCCGCGGGCTTTACGCCCGTCGAGCCGACCGATCGCCGGCTCGCTCAGGCGGAGCGCGACCTCGAACTGCGTTTGCGTCTCGACGCGAAACGTGACGCCGCACGCTGCTCCGCTCAACCGCCGGCTGCGCCCTGAACCGCCGGCGCCAATTCGCCCGCCAGCGTGCGCACCCCGCGCACGATCATCTCCACGCCGATCGCCACCACGATCATCCCCATCAGCCGCTCCATCGCGATCAGGCCCCGCTTGCCCAGCCGCCGGCTCAGCTTCGCCGCCGAGACCAGAATGATGCACGAGGCCGACCACGCCACAAGAAGCGAGACCAGCCACTCGGGCCACCGCCCCGGGTCCCGACCCAGGATGACCAGCACCGTCGCGATCGCGCTCGGCCCCGCGACCATCGGCACCGCCAGCGGCACGATCAGCGGCTCGCCCCCGAAGTCGTCTTCGAACCCCTGATGGTGGCCCTGCGGAAACACCATCTTGATGGCGATCAGAAACAACAGAATCCCTCCCGCGATCTCCAACGCCGCTTCGCTGATCCCCATCAGATGCAAGAGGAACTGCCCGGCAAACAGGAACGCCAGCAGGATCGCCAGCGCGATCAGCATTTCCCGGAAGACGATCCGTCCTCGTCGAGCCGGCTCGACATTCCCCAGCACCGACACGAAGATCGGCACGTTCCCAACCGGGTCCATGACCAGGAACAACAGCAGCGCAGCCGACCAGAGCGTCATCTCGCCCATGCGATCCATTGTCGCACATACGGGGTTTCCCGTGTGCCTGCACAGGTCCTCCCGAACATGATTTTCGAGCGACACGGCGTCTTTGGATTCGGAAGCAATCGAGTAATCCCTAAAATCGGTGGGTTTGAAAGGCGGGCTCAGACGAGGTGCAGCGCGGCCCATCCTGTGGAGCCGTTTGTCGCAAGTTGTTTCAATCGAGCGCTTTGTGACGCTCTCTGCGCAGTGCGAGCGGTTCTGCACGCGCGATTGCGGCCGCCTCGCCCGACTTTCGCCAGAATCTCGGCTCAACCGTGAAGAACTCGTTTGACCCGGAGGGCGTGCGCGTGAATGTTTTCCCCAATAACACGCGCCGGTATTTTCGGGCCGACGCGACCCATCTTCACCCTCCGGGCCCACCGGTTTCGGGTGCTCAAGGCGTCGCGAGCCAGACTCCTCCTCCCCGGACGCGTGTGTCGACATCCCGCCGCTTGTGAGAGCCCCGATGCCCATGCCGGCTTCGCGGCGGAGCCTCCGATCGTCTCACCGCTCATCCACGGGTCCACCTCGCCTTGATTCGCGTGGCGTTGTCTTCGCGTCTCGGCTGTCGGACCCGCCTGGGCCGTCGCTCGGCGGAAGCGGTGGGCCGGAATTCCAAATGGGGGCGGCCCGCAACGAGTGCGGCGCCGACCTTTCCGAACGTCGTTTCGCCAGGACGCCGCGTGCACGATTCGAACGACCGAGACCGCATCCTCGACGCCTCCGACATCGCCGATGTCGTCGGCGAGCACTGCGCGCTCAAACCCAAGGGCCGGGAGTACGTCTGCCTCTGCCCGTTCCACGACGACCGCAACCCCTCGATGTATGTCGTGCCGCACAAGCAGATCTTTCACTGCTTCGTCTGCGGCGCCGGGGGGAACGCGATCGACTTCGTCATGCGCTACCACGGCATGGGCTTCCGCGAAGCGCTCGAACTGCTGGCGAATAAGGCTGGGGTGGAACTGACCAAACGGCAACCGACGCGACGCGGCGTCACGGGCGAGACCAGCGGTGGGGGAGGTGGCGGCGGTGACGAGGCCTCGCGCGACGACATCGCGCGGGCCAACGCCTTCGCGCTGGAGTTCTACCGCTCGGTGCTGCAACACAAAGCGCACGGTGAGGCGGCCCGGGCCGTGATCGCGAAGCGCGGCATCGCCGAGGAGATGGTCGAAGCCTTCGCGATTGGCGCCGCCCCGGAACGTTTCGACGGTCTGGTGCGCACGATCGAGGCCCGCAAGCTCGACCCGAGACCCTTCGTCGCGGCCGGCTTGCTCAAGCCCCGCGAACGGGCCGGCGGTCACTACGACGCGCTGCGCAACCGCCTTATCTTCCCGATCCTCGACCAGGCCGGGCGACCCATCGCCTTCGGCGGCCGCATCATCAATCCCGAAGACAATCCGAAGTATCTCAACAGCCCGGAGACGAAGCTGTTTCAGAAGGGCTCGACGCTGTACGGCTTGAAGCAGGCGTGGCCGGCGATCCGTCGGGAGAAGGCGGTGGTCGTCACCGAGGGCTATACGGACGTGATCGCGTGCCACCAGGCGGGCTTCGAACACGTCGTGGCCACGCTCGGCACGGCGCTCACCGAGCGGCACGCCAATCTCCTCAAGCGCGTGGTGGACCGGGTGATCCTCCTGTTCGACGGCGACGAGGCGGGCCAGCGGGCGGCGGACCGGGCGCTGGAGGTGTTCTTCCGCGAGCCGGTGGACGTGCAGATTGCGGTCTTGCCCGGTGGGGGCGATCCGGACGACGTCCTGAAACAGCCGGGCGGCGAGGAGTCGTTCCAAGCGGCGCTCGACGACGCGGTCGACGCGCTCGACTACCGGTTCGGCCGCTTCGCCCAGCGTCTCGATAAGTCCGGGCTCGGCGTCGGATCGCACGCTCGGGCGGCGCTGATCGAGCAGGATCTCCGCCGGCTCGTCGAACTCGGCTTGCCGGAACTCTCGCCGATCGTGCAGGGCGCGATTGCGAAGCGGTACGCCAAGGTGGCCGGCGTGGACGAAGCGGCGGTCCGCGAGACGTTGACTGAGGCTCGTCGCACGGCCCGCCGCCGCCCACGGAACCGACCGGGCTCCGTCGTCGAATCGACCGCTTCCGCCGCGAGCGCCGAGGGGCCGGACGGCGTTGGTTCTCGGTCGGAATTGTCGGCGCCGAGGTCGCCGAAAACCGCGGCGGACCACGCGTTGGCGTGCGTCCTGGCACAGGCTTCGCTTGCGAAGGAACTCGCCGAATGGACGGCTGCGCAAGTGGCGCTTCGAGACGACGTCCCATTCGGTGAACCGTCTGATTTTGTGCACGATCTGCGTGCCTTGACCCAGAACGGGGCGTATTCTTCGGCTCCGGCGCGGCGAATCGCCCAACGGATCGACGCATGGGCCCAAGCCGAGGGCGCACACCTCGGCTTGCGGCCGGATCAGGCGGCGCTCGCGCGGGTGCTCAGCGAGAGCGGAGATGAAGACGAACTGGGGGTGGCGCGATCGTTCGCTATGGCCGCCGAACGCCTTTCCGAAGGCGATTCGAAACGCATAGCCGAACACTGGTTCGACTGCCTGCGTGAAGTGAAGCGGGCGGCGGGCGTCGTCGACGCTCGCGACATCTCGACTCCCGCCGGGGCCGCGCACGGCTCCGGGCTCGACGACGCCGCTTCGCCCGAACTCGCCGCGTTGCTCGAAGCCCGTCGCAAAGCGCACGACGCCTTCGGCGGCAATCCACGGGCGATGCCCAGGCCCCGCGTGTAGCGGCTC
>JGI12109J20283_10190362_pt1 | contig 11334 bp, 11 predicted proteins | sample ElkSlonscriptome_12_FD_20283 | JGI IMG/M metagenome (IMG submission 20283) | reverse complement strand
GGAGACGTCCATGGCGGTGGCGAAACCCTCCGGCGAGGAGTCCACCAGCCGTCCGTGGAGATCGGCCCGGGGGGCGAAGGCAATGGAGTGCAAGGCGAAATCCAGCCGCCCCCAGCGCCGGTCGATCTCCTCGAACACCGCCTCCATCTGCCCCGGGGTCTGCACGTTGCAGGGCATGACGATGGGCGCCTCCAGCGCCTCGGCCAGGGGCGCCACGTGGGGCTTGGCCCTGTCGTTCAGGTAAGTGACGGCCAGATCCGCCCCCAGGTAGCGAAACGCCGAGGCGCAGCCGTAGGCGATGGACTGTTCGTTGGCGATGCCGATGACCAGTCCCTTCTTACCGGCCAGGGAAATTTCATTGTTATCGAAACGCAGCATGGGAATCTCCGGAGTTCTTCTAATCGGCCGCCACCAGCGCGGGGCGTTGCCGGGATTGTACGTAGAGCTGGGCGATGGCGCAGGAGGCGCGGCGGGTGCGCACGCTGTCGGCGCGGCTGGTGAGAATGATCGGCACCCGGGCGCCCAGCACCAGCCCGGCGGCCTCGGCCCCGGCCAGGAAGGTCAACTGCTTGGCGAGCATATTGCCCGCCTCCAGATCCGGCACGATGAGGATATCGGCCTTGCCCGCCACCGGCGAGTCGATGCCCTTGGTGCGGGCCGCCTCCTCGTTGATGGCGTTGTCCATGGCCAGTGGCCCTTCCAGTAGCCCACCGGTGATCTGGCCGCGCTCGGCCATCTTGCAAAGCGCGGCGGCCTCCAGGGTGGAGGGGATCTTGGGGGTGACGGTCTCCACCGCCGAGAGGATCGCCACCCGGGGCTCGTCGATGCCGATGCAGTGGGCGAGGTCGATGGCGTTCTGGACGATGTCGCGCTTGGCCGCCAGATCCGGAAAGATGTTGATGGCGGCATCGCTGATCAGCAAGGGGCGCGGGTAGCTCGGCAGATCCAGGATGAACACATGGCTGATGCGCCGCTCGGTGCGAAGCTTGGCGGTGACCTCGGACATGAGTTCATCGGTGTGCAGGCTGCCCTTCATGAGGGCGGCGGCCTCGCCGGCCAGCACCAGCGCCACGCCCTTCGCGGCCGCCGCATGGCTATGGGGCACGTCGAAGAACTCGTAGGGGGAGATGTTCAGGTGCGCCTTGCGGGCGGTGTCGAGGAGCTTGCGGGCCGGGCCGATCAGCAAGGGCTCGATCAGCCCCGCCTCGGCGGCCTCCACGGCAGCGGTGAGGCTGCCCTCGTCGCAGGGATGGACCACCGCGGTGGGCACCGGGGGCAGGTGTTCGCAGGCATTCATCAGCCGCGCGAAATCGTCGGTGACCCGCTGGGCACCCAGGCTCAGCGTGTCGCTGGCGGTATCAATCGGTTCGCTACGCATCTTCTAAAACCCCGTTAGCTCGGTTGAGGGACGGCTCCTGAAAGATCTAGGGGTCGCCACTGGTTGACCGTGGCCACCGGTAGGTACTCCTCGGGCGCCACGCCCACTCCTCCTCATCCCGGGGTGTTGCCGCCACGGGGGCGGTAGTCTGGTGGCGTGGCGGGCCGGGTGCCGCTTGCGCACGCCGTTGTAATGACTGTCAGGCTACCCTTGTTGCATTGCAACAATATGAATCAGAATGCCCCGAACCGGGCCTGCCGTCAAGGGGCGGACCCGGTCCGGGGGGGGCGAGAAGCTCAGCGGATCCGCTGGTAGCTCACCGGCTGGCTGCTGCCGTCCACCCGCAGGGTGCGGATGCCCTGGGGCGACTGTTCCAGGTAGTAATGCACCCCGGCCAGCACGATCCGCCCGTCCTGGTAGTAGCCCTCCACCTGCTGGCCGTTGGCGCGGCCGACCACACTGCCGTCGGGCTGGATCTGCAGTTCCACCTCGGTGTTGGCCGCCGGGTTGTAGCCGCGGAAGATACCCACCGCCCAGTTGGGGGTCTGGCCGTAGGCGCCCTGCTGGCCGTAGGGCTGGGTCTGTTGCCCATAGCCCGGTTGCTGCCCATAGCCCGGTTGCTGCTGGCCGTAGCCCGGCTGCTGCTGTCCGTAGACGCTGGGATCGACACCCTGCTGATAGGGATCGGCCTGCTGCTGGTTGTTCATCAGCGCACCGAGTAGCGCGATGCCGCCCACCACCGCGGCGGCGGTGCCGAGGCCAGAACCGTCGTCATCGTCGTCGTCGTCGTCGCTGTCGAAGCCCACCCGGAAGCGGGCCTCGCAGCCCTCGTCCACCCAGATGCCGTCGCGATCATGGCCCCAGGTGCTACCCCGGCGGCACTCGGACTCGGAGATCTGCTTGATCAGCCGTACCTCGCCGCGGGTGTTCACCCGGCAGTACTGGTATTGATAATCGCGGCTGGCGCACTCGATGGTGCGGGCGCTGGCGCTGGTGGTCACGGTGAGCAGGGCCGCGCCCAGCAGCACCGGCAAACCACGGGATTTTCTGTTCTGGCGATACATGACACGCTCCTTACCTGCGAGATCGGGACCCATGAATCTTCGGAAATGCCTGGTCATTGAACGTTCCCCGGAAGATATCTATTCCAGGCTGGCGCCAGCATAAGGCTCACTGCCTGAACCGTGGCTGAGCGGCGCGGGTCGTCAGACCACCAGCGGGGTGGGCGAGACCTCCCGGAAGCCGTCGACGATGTAGCCGGCCAGACAGTCGCTGGCCCGGGAGCGGGAGCGGGTGGTGTGGCGCAGGATGATGGTGGCCGAGGGAAACGCCGGAAAACCCTCCTCGGGGGTGAGTTCGCGCACCCCCGCGGGCAAAATGCTGCGCCCCAGCACGGTGACCGCCAGCCCCGCCGACACCGCCGCCTGGATCCCCGAAAGGCTCGGGCTCACGTAGGCCACCCGGTAAGGCCGGCCCAGCCGGTCCAGGGCCGCCATGGCCCAGTGGCGGAAGATGCAGCCCTTCTGGAACAGCGCCAGCGGCAGGGGGTCGCGCTCGTGGGCGAAGTGGCGCGCCGAGCTGGCCCACACCGCCGGCTCCTGGCGCAGGATCCGGTCCTCCGGCAGTTGCGGCTCGCGGGTGATCAGCGCCAGATCCAGCTCGCCGTTGCCGATCATGGCCTCCAGCCTGACGCTGGGTTCGCAATGCACCTCCACCTGCACCTGGGGATAGGCGTGGGCGAAGCGCTCCAGGATGCCGGGCAGGAAACGCAGCACGTAGTCGTCGGGGGTACCCACCCGGATCAGCCCGGTCATGTCGGGGGCGGTGAGGGTGGTGAGCGCCTCCTCCTGGAGCTTGAGGATCCGCCGGGCGTAGCTCAGCAGCAGTTCGCCCTCGTGGGTCAGCACCACGTGGCGCCCATCGCGCTCGAACAGCGGCCGGCCCACGGTCTCCTCCAGGCGTTTCATCTGCATGCTCACCGCCGACTGGGTACGGTGTACCCGGGCGGCGGCGCGGGTGAAGCCGCCGGCGTCGGCGATGGCGACAAAAGTGCGCAGCAGATCGGTGTCCAGTTCGGCGGCCATGAGGGCTCCGGATGCATCAGTTTTTCTAATCCGGAATATAAAAACAATTCGTTGGATAAATCAATCGCGCCCCCCGAGACTATGTCCACGGTCACGGCACGGCCCCAACCGCGCAAGCTTCGGGAGGCGCGAGCCCCCCGGCGGCGGCTAGTCTGGCCCGGCCTGAACCGATGTCATCCCCCACCGCGAGGAGTCAGCCATGCGTACCCTGATCAGCCGTTGGTTACCCCCCTTGAGCCTGCCCCGGATGCCGGGCGCGCACTGGTTGGAGGTACTGCTGCGCTGGCAACAACTGTCCCGCGAGCGGCGTCTGCTGCGGGAGATGTCGGCGCATCAGCTACGCGATATCGGCATCAGTCGCGCCGAGGCCGACCGGGAGGCGCAGCGTCCGTTCTGGGAGGATCCCCGACGCGGCTGGTACCGGCTCTGAAGGCACGATTCAGCCGCCGTTCAGCCTCCCTGGCCTAGCCTTGATCCGGCAGACATGCACCGCCGACTCTTGAGGCACGCTCCAGGGAGTGCTCTGTACTGGACACGGATGTCCCTTTTTACCGGTGTGCTCTCTCAGAGCCGGTCGCGCAGGCCATAGTAGAGCATGCCCAGCACCAGCGCCGGCCAGCGCAGCAGCGTCCCCCCCGGAAACGCCGGCACCCGCAGATTCGCCAGCAGATCGAAACGCCCGGCGGTCCCGGTCAGCGCCTCGGCGATGAGCTCGCCCGCCAGCGTCCCCATGGCCACCCCGTGACCGGAAAATCCCAGCGCGTAGTACACCTCCCCCGCCAGCCGCCCGAACAGGGGCATACGATTGCGGGTGATGGCCAGCGCGCCGCCCCAGGCGTAGTCGATGGGGGTATCGGCCAGTTGCGGGAACACCTCCAGCATATAGGGCCGCACGAAGGCGCGAATATCCGCCGGGAAGCGCCGCCGGTAGTTCTCGCCGCCGCCGAACAGCAGCCGGTGATCGGCCGACATGCGGTAGTAGTTGATCACGAAGCGGGTGTCGGTCACCGCCCGGTGGTCATGAATCAATGCCTCGGCGCCGGCCTCGCCGAGCGGCGCGGTGGCGATGATGAAGTTGTTGATGGGCATGATCCGCCCGGCCAACTGCGGCACGAGTTTTCCCAGATAGCCGTTGCAGGCCACCACCAGATGACGCGCCCGCACCGCGCCGCCGTGGGTGCAGGCGATGGGCGCACGCCCGCCCTGGAAGGTGCTCACCCGCGAGTGCTCGAAGATCCGCACCCCGGCCGCGCTGGCCGCCCGCGCCAGGCCCAGCGCATAGTTCAGCGGGTGCAGATGCCCCGCCCCCTCGTCCAGCCAGCCGCCATGATAGCCGTCGCTGGCCAGCACCTCGCGCAGCCGCTCACGGGGCAGCCAGTGGATCCGGTCATAGCTGTAGTACTCCCGCAGATGCCCCACATAGCGCTCCAGCGCTGGCGCCATACGCGCCTTGTGGGCCACGTGGAGAATCCCCGGCCGGTAGGCGCAGTCGATGGTATGGCGCTGGATGAGTTCGCGCACCCGGGCCTTGGCGGCCTCGCCCAGTTGCCACAGCTCCCGCGCCGTCCCTTCCCCGAAGTGGCGCTCCAGATCCCACTGGTCCTGGCGCTGGCCGCTGCCCAGCTGGCCGCCGTTACGCCCCGACGCCCCCCAGCCCACCCGGTTCGCCTCCAGCAGAATCACGTCGAAGCCGCGCTCGGCCAGATGCAGGGCGCTGGACAGGCCCGTGTAGCCGCCGCCGATCACACAGACGTCGCAGTGTTCCTCGCCGCCGAGGGCGGGATGGTCGGGGAAGCCGGTGGCGGTGGCGGTGGCGGCATAATAGGAGTCGGGGTGCTGGGGAGATTCGCTCACGGTAAACCCAGGGTGGCCGAAGTGATGACGCCATGGTAGCAGAGCCGGGTACGGCCCCATGCCGGCCAAAAAGCGTATGATCATGCCACCGGCCAAGCGGGGCCGTGCCTTATACCGATGTATCTCGATGTATCTCAAGGAGGAACCATGCAACGCCTGTTGTTGAGTATCCTGGCATGCGCCCTGATGGGCGCCCAGGTTCACGCCCAGACGCCCCTGGACGACTACGTCGACACCCCCGATCCGGCCTATTTCTGGGGCGTCTACGAGGACGACCGGGGGCTGCTGGCGGAACATTTTTTCCTGCGACTGGTATCCCAGAGCTGGCGGGATTTCTCGGAGGTGGACCGGCCCCTGTGGGAACACGAGCTGAAGATCACCGTCCCCAACTTCGACCTCTGTAACTTCGACGCCACCCGCGACACCGCCATCCTGGTGATCAGCGGCGGTGACTATCCCGGCGACGATATCGACGACTACAGCGACCAGGAAAGCGAGATCGCCGAGCCCCTGGCGCTGTCGCTGTGCGCGGTGGTGGCCGAACTCAAGCAGGTGCCGAACCAGCCGCTGAACTTCACCGACGAGTTCAACCGCCCGCGCACCGAGGACGAGATCCTCGCCTACGGCATGGACAAGTTCCTGGAGACGGGCGATCCCAGCTGGCTCGCCCACCTGCCCATGACCAAATCGGCGGTGGCGGCCATGGACGCCATCCAGGAATTTCTCGACCAGGAGGAGGACCACGACATCGACCACTTCGTGGTGCTGGGCGGCTCCAAGCGGGGCTGGACCACCTGGCTGTCGGCGGCGGTGGATGATCGCATCAAGGCCATCATCCCCATTTCCATCGATCTTCTGAACCTGGACGAGCAGTTCCTGCACCACTGGGAGACCCTGGGTTTCTACGCCCCGGCCATCGCCGAGTACGAGGAGTACGATCTCGGCTGCCGGCTCAGCGATCCGTTGGTGTCCATCATCGACCCCCTGAGCTATGCCGATCGCTACGCGGGGCTGCCCAAGTTTCTCATCAACTCGGCGGGGGATCAGTTCTTCATGCCGGACTCCTCGCGCTTCTACTACGACCAGCTACCGGGGCCGAAGCGGCTGCGCTACACCGTGAACACCGACCATGCCCAGGGCGAGACCGAGGACATCATCGACCTGTTCCTGGGTGCCCGGGCCTGGATCGACGATGTCAACGACGGCAACGACGGTCCGCAGTACACCTGGAGCTTCGAGCCCGACGGTTCCATCCGGGTGGTGGTGGAGGACGACCCGGACGAGGTGGTGCTGTGGCAGGCCAGCAATCCGGCGGCGCGGGATTTCCGGCTGGAGGCGATAGGCCCGGCCTGGACCCAGACCGAGCTTTCCGAGGTCTCGGATAATACCTACGTGGGCTCCGTGCCGACGCCTGCCCAGGGCTGGACGGCGTACCTGGTGGAGCTGCGCTACGAGGACTCGCTGTTCCAGGGCGATCAGCGCTACACCACCGGGGTGCGGATCACCCCGGACACCCTGCCCTATGCGGGCACCGCCTGCCAGCCGTTTGCCGACTACAGCAATTTCTGGTGGGTGCCCACCCTGCCGGGGCAGGCTATCCAGACCCGCCAGGACGGCGAGCGTATCGGCGGCGCCTGGTATCTCTACGACGAGAACGCCCAGGGCTTCTGGGTGACCTTCGACTGGGCGCTGGACGGCGACACGGCGGCCGGGGATCTGCTGCGCTTCACCGGCCCGGCGCCCGGCGCGTCCTGGGATCAGAGCCAGGTGCAATCCCAGGTGGCGGGGATGGGCAGCATCGTCTTCAACTCCACCCGGATGGCGGAATTTCGCTACACCCTGAACGGGGTGCCGGGACTGCTGAACCTGGTCCCCTTCAACCGGCTGGCCGATATGGATACCACCGGTATCTGGTTCGATCCGGCCCGGAACGGTCAGGGCGTGCAGTTGTTGCGCGACGGCCAGAGCCTGTCGGGGGCCTGGTACCACTACGGGCCGGACGGCCAGGCGGTCTGGCATACCTTCGTGGGGACCATCCAGAACGGCGTGGTGGAGACCGAGTTGCTGCGCTTCACCGGCCCCGGGCTCGGTTTTCGCTGGGACGAGGACGAGGTGGACAGCGAGCCGGCGGGGAGCGTGCGGGTGGAACTGCGCGCGGCCGATGCGGTGCGCCTGGACTACGAGTTGGGCGGGGTGAGCGGCGGACTGGATCTGGTGCCGTTCCGGCTCCAGTAGAGATCTCCCGTCGCGCCCGGGGGGCGCGACGGGCACCCCCCGGCTATACCGGCGGTCCCAGCCGCCAGCCCACCAGCGCCGTGTACACCACCCCCCGGGGACCCGGCGCGGACTCCCACAATTCCACCCGCGCCGCCGTGAGCTCCGGCAATGCCAGCCCCTCCCGTACCGGCTCTCCTGGCGACTTCTTCAGCCGCGCCACGGTGATATGCGGCACCGGTTCCGGAAAGCGCCGGCCCGACGCCAGCAGGAACGGCTCGCAGGCCCCGGTCACGGCACCGGCCAGCGCGGTGAAGGCCGGTTGCAGGCGATAGCGCGCCCAGATCATTCGCGGCCGGCGCCGGGGTTGCACGGTGAAATCCTCGAACGCCAGAGCCAGGGGCGCGGCCGCCGCCAGCAGCGGGGCGAGGGTAGCCTGCAAGGCCTCGCGCTCGCCCTCGCGCACCGCCCCCAGGAAAAACACGGTGATGTGCAGGTTCGCCGCCGCCACCCAGCGAAAGCCCGGACCCTCCAGATGCTGGTTGCGTTCCCGGAAGGTCCGGATACCCTGGCGGGTGGCATCGTCCAGCGGCAGGGCCAAAAACAGCCGCCGGGTGGGGGCGTCGTGCATCAGGGATTGCGCCGGATAGCAAAAACCCCCGTTGCCGGGGGTTTGCGGGTGGGAAAACCGGGCGTTGGCTCAGTGATGGCGAGGCTGGTCCCGGTACGGATCCACGGCGCGTTCGCCCGGCGCGGTCTTGCCGGTCCGGAACCCGTCCAGCTGGCGCTCCACCCAGCGCAGCGCCGTCTCCAGGGCCGCGAACAGGGTATCCAGCACCCGGTCGCGCCACTGGAAGAACGGTGTCAGCCGGGCGGGCTGGCTGCGCAGATGCCAGCCGATCAGGATACCGGCCACCACCGGTACCGCCAGCAGTAGTAGCAGGAATACCAGCCGGACCAGCAGGGAACCGGCCACCACCAGTAATACCACGGCGCCGATGCCGGCCAGCAGGGGATTTTGCCGGAATAGCGTCCGGGCGCGGTGCATGAGCCTTTCCATATCGGTCTCCAGGCAGTTTCCGTCGATGAGACAATAACATGGGGCCATGGTCGGGATTTTTCAATCCCCACCGCTAGATACGCCTCACACCGCCCCGCTGGGCGTGGGCAGCACCTCCAGCCACTCCACGAAGATCAGTTCACAGGCCCCGGCGCCGGTATCCTCCCGGGTCAGGGAACTGCGCCAGCGCCAGCCATCGTCGCGGGTGACCTCCACCAGAAAACCCCTGAGGCGCACCACCTCGCCCTGGCGCACCGCATCCAGCCGCCGGGCCACCGTGGGGCTACCGGGGATCAGGTGCATATTGGCGCTCTGGGTCTCGATCTCCCGGCGGGGGATGGGAAAGGCCTCCACCCGCCAGTAATAGAAGCGGTTACGCTGGTCGATGTCGATCCTGTCCAGCACCGCGCTGTCGGACATGCGCTGCCAGCCCAGGGCCAGATCCACCGGGGCCAGCGCGGCCTCGGTGTCGAGGTGGTAGTCCTCGCGCCCCAGCACCCGCGCCTCCAGGGCGAAGCGGGCCAGTGGGGTGAGGGTGAACTCATCGTTGTGGCGAAACGGTCGATCCCCGTCCCGCAGGGCCTCCTGCCGGGGGACGTCGGCCACCAGTATCCCCGGGGGCTGCGCCACCGGGCGGTCGCGGAAGGCCAGAAAAGCGCCGAGGGCGCAGACCACGATGAGGAGGCTCAGGGCTCGCATGTTAAAACCCTCCTGTGCTGACAACCGGAACCATGTTATGGGGCCAGCTTACCCGGATCGGCGGCGCCCGGGTAGGGGGCTCAGGTGCGACACTGGCCGTGTTCGATCTGTACTGTGGCAAGCATGAAGTCGCCGGTGGGCAGCGCCGCCCACAGGGTGCGGGCCTCGTTGCCGTGGTGTTGATGATCGTGTGCCGTGGACCCATCATAGCGCTTTGTTCACCAGCCATTTTAGTGTATAAATAAGCATATGAAAGGACTGACCGCCCGACAGCAACAGATCCTCGCGCTGATCCGCGAGCATCTGGCCCAGCACGGCCGCCCTCCCACCCGGGCGGAGATCGCCACCACCCTGGGTTTCCGTTCGGTGACCGCCGCCGAGAATCACCTGAAAGCGCTGGCCCGCAAGGGTCACATCACCCTCTCGCCGGGGGCCTCGCGCAATATCCGGTTGAGCGAGGCCGCGCCCACCCCCGACAGCGGGTTGCCGCTGGTGGGGCGGGTGGCGGCGGGCTCGCCGGTGCTGGCCCAGGAGCACATCGAGCGCTGGGGGGCCATCGAGAGCCTGTTCCAGCCCCGCCCGGATTATCTCCTGCGGGTCACCGGCATGAGCATGCGAGACGCCGGTATTCTGGACGGCGACCTGCTGGCGGTGCATCGCACCCCGGAAGCCCGCGACGGCCAGATCGTGGTGGCGCGGCTGGCCCAGGAGGTCACCGTCAAGCGACTGGCGCTGGATCCCGGCGGCGCGATCCGCCTGCTGCCCGAGAATCCCGCCTTCCAGCCCATCCTGGTGGATCCGGAGGGCGACGGGTTCGCCATCGAGGGGATCGTGGTGGGCGTGGTGCGAGCCGGGGTCTAGGCCTGCGGCGCCTGCAACTGGCGGTCCGGGTGGGCGGCGGCTCTGGCTGTTCCAGGAACGGCGCGGTCGCTACCGCTGGTTTTTGCACGGCTTATTCGCCTGACAGTATGCCCTGGATGGGATCCAGAATGGCGGGTACACCCTAGTAAAAACAATAACCTGCGAAATTGGTGAATTTTTGTTCTTTCCACCTCGGCCCCGTGCTGGCGCGGCTTTTCCGGGACCGTCGGGGGCAGTTATCCACAGCTTTTGTGGATAACTCGAAAAATTCTCGGCGGGATAATCGCTTCCCTCCGATCCCGCGGTATTGCGCAAAAAACCGCCTGAGTTGAACGGTTTTAGCGGGACCGGTATAGTCTCGCCATTGTTACCACTCTCGACGGGGCGCCCTGCAGGGCTGAGATGCGCGACACGCGCGGTCCCGTGGTACCTGATCCGGGTAATGCCGGCGTAGGGAATCGAGGGGGCCGCCCGCCCAAGGTGCTTCCTCCGGATTCCCGATCCCCAAGGAGGAGACACCATGAACCCCCACCCATCCCTGGACCCGCGCCTGTACCTGGTGCTGGATCCCACCCAGTGCCGCGACCCCGTGGAGGTGGCCCGCGCCGCCGTGGCCGGCGGCGCCACCCTGGTGCAACTGCGCCACAAGCACGCCGACACCTGCGAGCTGCTGGATCTCGCCCGGGCATTGGTGACGGCCCTGCCGGTGCCGCTACTCATCAACGACCGGGTGGACGTGGCGCTGGCCACCAACGCCGCCGGGGTGCATGTGGGCCAGCGCGATATGCCCGCCGGGGAGGCGCGCCGACTGCTGGGCGAGCAGGCCATCATCGGTCTCACCGTGCGCTCGCTGGCCGAAACCCGGGCGGCGCTGGAGGCGCCGGTGGATTACCTCAGTATCGGCGGGGTCCACGCCACTCGCAGCAAGCAAAACCCCGATCCGCCCATCGGTCTGGACGGCCTTCGCGAGATCGTCGAACGGCTGCGTGGTCACGGTTGTGAACTGCCGCTCACCGCCATCAGCGGCATCCAGGCCGGACAGATCCCGGCGGTGCTGGCGTGCGGGGTGCAGGGGGTGGCGCTGGTGTCGGCCCTCTGCGCCGCCGCCGATCCCCGGACCGCCGCCCGGGATCTTCGCGAGATCGTCGATGCCGGCCTCGGGAGCGCGGCATGAGCGGGCTGCA
>JGI12109J20283_10015451_pt1 | contig 11334 bp, 7 predicted proteins | sample ElkSlonscriptome_12_FD_20283 | JGI IMG/M metagenome (IMG submission 20283) | reverse complement strand
CATAACGGGTGCTGTAGCGGCGTTCGACGGTCATAACAGGGCCCTCGATTTGCTTCTCCCTATATTGCCGTATGTTAGATGCCGAAATTGACAGCACAGTGCCTTCGGGATGAACGACTGATGACAATCGACACCGGCGCCGCGGCCCGCTCGATCCGACGGACCGCGTCGCACAGATTGGGGAGAAATCGCCATGAACCGTTCCGTCAACCCCCTTGCCGCGCTCGCCATGATCAGCGTGATGGTCAGCGCACCGGTTTTCGGTGACGCAGTCCACGAGCAGCTCGATGCGGCGCGCAGCGCCTATGACGAGGGCGATCTACGCGAGAGCGTCCGGGCGCTGCAGGCGGCGATCACCGAGGTGCAGGAAAAGATGCTCGCCAGGCTGCAGGAGCTGCTCCCGGAGCCCCTGCCGGGTTGGGAGGCGGATGCGCCACAATCTCAGAGCGCCGGCATCCTCAGCGCGATTGCCGGCACCCATCTCAGTCGTCATTACTTCCGCGAAGACGGCGCCGACGTCGAGATCGGCATCATCGCCGATTCGCCGATGATCGGCATGATGAACATGGTGTTTGCCTCACCCTTCCTGATGCAGGCAACGCCCGGCACCACCTCCTTTACCCACGACGGACACCGAGGCCTCGTCGAGCACGCCGAGGGAAGCAAGGAATGGGAGCTGAAGCTCATGGTCGGCGGACAAACCCTGGTCCAGCTCACGGGGGCGGGGCTTGAGAGTGAGGCGCCTCTACGGGATTACCTGGCGGAGATGGACCTGGCAGCCATCGAGAAAGCGATGACGAATTGAAATTCACGCCGGCAACCCACTTGGTGCTCGGCGCCACGCCCTCGCGCCATTGCGACCGGTGTCTCTCAACGACAGCGTCTCAGCTGTTCGCCGTAGACTCGCGCATGCTGATCGACCTGCCGAGCATATCGCTGGAGCCACCGCTTATGACGATATGAACCCCGCCTGAAACCCGTGTGGCCTTCGTGGTAGGCGAGATATTGATTGTAGGCATCCCACTTCGAGATCCCCAGCAAGCGTTGGCTGATGTCGATGTACCAACCGACGAAATCCGCAGCATCGGCGAAATCGGTGCGCTTGGCGCGTCGATTGCCGGTTTGGCTGCGATACCAGTCCCAGGTGCCATCGATGGCCTGGGGGTAACCATAGGCACTCGAAAGAAAAGCACCGCTACGCGAGCGGGGCCGCGCGTTGTGGCGGAAAGAGGACTCGTTGCGGATGATCGCCAGCTGGATTTGCGCCGGCACCCCCCAGCGCCGCTCCGCCCGACGCGTGGCCCGCTGCCACTTGGGTTTCTCCGCGAAAATGGCGCAAGCGTCATTGGCCTGGCGCGGCGGCTTGGGCCCGGAGGCGCAGCCGACGAGGAGACACCCCAAGAGCCCAGCAACAGCCAAAGGTCGCACGCTCGGCCAAGCGGCTCGAGCTCGCACAAGGAACCCTGTCCTGGTGTGCCCTGTCAACTGGTCAAGCATCATGACATCAAACCGGCGAGGTGCCACAGTCTCACCTACTACGCGATGTTCCGCGACTAAAATGCCGAGAGGATTACCGAATTGTAGCGCATTCTCCGCGTTAGAAAAGGTCCAACCCGGGACTATCTGACGGCTATCAATCGTCCCGAAAGGGATCGGAGGCGGGTTGCGGCAACCGTCGGCGGGAGGGATCCCGGCGTCGCGCTGACACGGACGTCCTTGCAGCGTGTCGCAGCGACCCGCCTCCGATTACTCTTGCAACCCTCAATATTGGCCGGTCGAACGAGATCAGCATGAAGTTCACTCCCCGCTCCACGCGCAGCGCCAAGCTCGTTGCGGCCGCCCTCGCGGGCGGGGCGCTCAGCGCTTGCAGCACCCTTCAGCTACCGAGCCTCGCGCAGGTCACTTGGCCGCCCGAGCAACGGGCCCAAGCCGCGCAGTCCGAGGTGCCGGCCGCAGAGCAGACCGTCACCATGACCGCCGATGGCGCCGCTCAAGCGCGCGCGCCGAGGCCGGATCGGCTCTACCGATGGCAGGGGGATGAGCGCCAGATCTCGCGCGTCATCATCGACCTCGATCGACAGGAGGCCCGTTTCTTCCACGGTGAAGAGCTGATCGGATGGAGCACTGTCGCGACTGGCGTGGCCGACTTTCCGACGCCGACCGGCCAATTTGAGGTCATCGAGAAGGTGTCCGACAAGAGATCGAACCTCTACGGCAAAATCTACAACAGCGCCGGAGAGGTCATCGACTGGGATGCCCGCGCCGGCCGTGAGGCGGTCCCGACCGGCGGCCGCTTCGCAGGTGCGAAGATGCCGTACTTCCTGCGCCTCACCTATGATGGCGTCGGCCTGCATGCGGGCTCCATACCCAATCCCGGCGAACCGGCCTCACATGGCTGCATCCGACTGCCAAAGGATGTGGCGCCGGTCCTGTTTCGCAATGTCAGCTACGGCACCCCCGTCACGATCGTCGGCACTGGGCCCTCATACGGCAACTATGCTGCCCGAGTGCGCGAAATGAAGCGCGCTCGCAGCGCAAAGGCGGAGGCGTCCCCAGCTCGATCGGTCGAGAATGCGTCGGCAGCCGCGACACCGTCCCGCCCGCCCGCGGACTCCGCGAGCGCTGCGGCTGCGGCGGCGACACCTGCGGCGACGGGGACCACAGCACCGGCACCCATGTCGGGCCAGCAGCCCCACTCCCTGTCGACCGAGACGGTAGGCCAGGCCAACTCGAGCGAGCGCTACGGCCCTTGAGAGGTGAGCGCTCGAGCTGGCACTCGGCCACTATTGGTCACCGTCACTCTTGGTCGCGCCGCCTGGTCAGCTGGACGCGTTTCGTCGACCCGCGGCGGAGTCGACTGCGCAAGGATCCAAGCCAGCGACGACTGGACAGTCGCGCAGCCCGCTCGCCATTGCCGAGCGGCGCTTCCGGTAGCAATGACCCCCCCGAAGCGAGCGCCTGAAACATCGCCTCGGCATCGAGCGGCCGGCTGAACAAGAACCCTTGGGCCTCGTCGCAGCCCTTGACGGAGAGGAAGGCGAGCTGCCCTGGGGTCTCGATCCCCTCGGCAACCGTTTGCAGGCCAAGGGCGTTCCCCATGGCGATGATCGTGGCAGCGATGGCGGCATCGCTCGGGTCGCTCTCGACGTCCTGCACAAAGGAGGCATCGATCTTCAGCCGATCGATCGGAAAGCGTTTCAAGTAGTTGAGCGATGAGTAGCCCGTTCCGAAATCGTCCACTGCGATACCGAGGCCGAGCGACTTGAGTCGCGCAAGGATCTCGGTCACGCGATCGGGCTGATCCATCAAGACCGATTCGGTCAGCTCGATCTCCAACCGGCGCCGGTCGCTCACCGGCGCCTCGAGCAGACGGTTCAGCAGGCGATCGACATGCATGGACCGCAACTGCGCGCCCGAGACGTTAATGGCCAAGCGGAAGTTGCGGCCGATATGGGCACGCCAACGATGGAGCTGCTTGAGGCTCTCGTTGAGGACCCATTGGCCGAGCGGCACGATCAGCCCAGAGTCCTCGGCAAGGGGGATGAAGCGGTCCGGTGACACCTGGCCGCGCACCTCGTTTTGCCAGCGCAGCAGCGCCTCGCAGCCAACGATGCAACCGTCGGCGAGCCTCACCTGCGGCTGATAGAGCAGGGATAGCTCGCCGTGCGCCACCGCACGCCGCAGGTCTGCTTCGAGCTGCAGGCGGTCCTCGTAGCGAACGCTCATGCTTGCGGCATAGAAGCGATAGCCGTTCCGGCCCGACTCCTTGGCCCGGTACATCGCCATATCCGCACAACGCAGGAGGCCGTCCGAGTCCCGCGCATCTTCGGGATAGAGCGAGATACCGATACTCGCCCCGATAAACAACTCGGTGCCCTCGTACGTAAAGGGGATGGCCTGCAAGCCCCGCAAGATCTTACCGGCAACCGTGGCCGCATCCTCCGGCCGGTTGAGCTGCGCGAGGATCACCGTGAACTCGTCGCCACCGAGGCGGGCGACGGTATCGCTCTTGCGCACACAGTCGCGAAGCAGATTCGCCACGAAACACAGCAGCCGGTCTCCAACGCTGTGCCCGAGACTGTCGTTGATCTCCTTGAAACGGTCGAGGTCCAGGTACAAGAGCCCGATGAGCCCCGAATCCCCGCGACGCACCGAGAATAAGACGCTGCGCAACTGATCGAGAAAGTGCTGGCGGTTGGAGAGCCCGGTGAGACTATCGTAGTAGGCCAGGTGATGAAGCTGCGTCTTGACTCGCTGCTGGCTCGAGATGTCGGAGAAGATCCCAACGTAGTGAGTCAAGTCTCCAGCGTCGTCGCGGATCTCATTGATACTGAGCCACTCCGGATAGCGTTCGCCGTCCTTGCGTCGATTCCAAATCTCACCCTGCCAGCGCCCCATCGTGGCAAGCTGTTCGCGGATTCGCCGAAGGTGCTCGCTGGGGGTCGGATGGTCGCTCAGCACGCGTGGGATCTTGCCTATGACCTCCTTCGCCGAGTAGCCGGTAATGGTCGTAAAGGCCGGATTCACGGCGACGATGCGGCGTTCCGCGTCGGTGATCATGACCCCTTCGGAGGTGTGTTCCACGACGCTAGCGGCCAACGTCAAACGCGCCTCGAGCGCCCGCTGATCGGTTAGATCGATCAGGGCCGCGCGCAGTGGGCCTTCTTCGTCGGCACCGACCCGTACCGTCTCGAGGCGGACATAGAGCGGCGCGTACTGTCCGCGACGGAGACGAATCTCGGTACGGCATCGTTGCCCGACACCCGAGCGACACTCCTGCAGGTGGGCAGCCAGCTGCTCCTCACTATCGAGCGCGCAGAAGTCGCTCAGGGGACGGCCTTCGAGCGAGGCGCGATCACAATCGAACAGCTGCAACGCCGTCTGGCTGGCGCGCCGGATCAGACCGTGCTCGTCCAACACCAAATAGCTGACCGGCGCTTCATCGAAGAGACTCCGATAGCGTTCCAGCGCTGACCTGAGGCGGTTCTGAGTCTGGCGCAACTCTGCGAGATCTGACACGGGGCTCGTTTCTATCGGATCGCCTTCGTTATCGAAGTATAAGATTGCCGTTGATGCGGCGAACGTCGTCGCTATCACACTTTCCGTGCTGCCGGGCAGCCATCGCCTGACGCTGGTCATCGAGGTCGGACTGGCGCATCAAGAATCGGCCCCGGCATGCCCTGACCGCAGTGTCACGTCTCCGGCGTGAAACACTGCTTCTCCGGAATCGGTCAGTATGCGCAGCGCCCCGTCCGCCCTAATCCCCATATGGCGGCCATTGACCCTGCGTCCACCGACCAGAACCGAGACCGGTCGGCCGCGGTAGAGGTCGAACGACTCCCAGGATGCGAGAAACGGTTCGAGCCCCTCTCGTCCATAGCGATCCATGGTCGTCACGAGCGCGACGATGAGACGGGCCGCGAGACGATTGCGGCCGGGATCCCCAGCACCGAGAGCGCCCTGCAGGTCGACCCAGGGTTGATCAATCGCGGTGGCGAGGTGCGCTGGGATACGGAGATTCAGTCCCAGCCCCGTCACGACGCGAGTCGGGCCGTGCGACTCGCCGGTCACCTCGATCAATAGACCCGCCAACTTCCGCCCTCGCCAGAGCACATCGTTCGGCCATTTGAGACTCAAGCCTGACACGCCCCAGTCGCACAACACCTCGGCGACCGCCACCCCCGTCGCCAGACTGAGCCCCGACAACCCGGCCGGACCGAAGGGATAATGCCAAAGCGTTGACAACAGGATGCTGTGCCCAAAGGGCGCGACCCAGGTGCGCCCCTGGCGGCCCCGTCCCCGCTGCTGGTGCTCGGCCAAGCAGACTCGGCCACCCGAGGCGCCGGCCTTGGCCAGCCCCATCAAGCGGGAGTTGGTCGACTCGATACTGAAGTGGATCTCGATCTCCTCGATCAGGGCGAGCACCGAGATCGGCAACAACGCGCGGATCTTCGCAGCATCGAAGAGCTCCAAGGGCGCGCTCAGATGGTAGCCCTGCCCGCGCCTCGCCAACACCTCGACACCGAACCCGTCGGCGAGCCTTCGCAAGGCCTTCCAGACAGCCGCCCGACTCACGCCGAGGGCCTCGGCTATAGCGGCCCCGGAATGGGTCTCGCCATCGGCGAGCAGCCTCAAGACCGCCAACTCGGTTCGCTTCACCCCGCAGCCCGCCAATCCACCGACACCTCCCAAACCCTGACCCAAAAACCACTGAACACACCACCTGAGGGCCTCAGGCAACGCGCAATCGAGCAGCCGCGCCGCACCAAGTCGACTGTCCAGAGGTCAGCCGAGATCCTTCGCAATGCCCAGGGCATGCGCGCATTAACCTCCGGCGCCGCACCAGCGCCCGCCAAAGCAAGCAGCGAAATACGCTAGCTTGGCATCGGTGGAAATACTCATGGCTGCATGACTTCGAGTCGACGACCACGCGAACAAAAGCCGCTGGTCATGCCCATGGTTAGAACTTCACCGCACGCCTTGACATTACAACCCTTCACCTTAGATTATACTGGAGTCGACTTGAATTCGTTTCAGGATTGCGACGGTACATTTTCACAATAGATAGAGTCGGAGGTTTAACGACGTGGAATACGCTAACCTTAGCGTTGAAGAGATTCAGAGACAGCTGCAGAATCTGCAGCAAAGCCAAGCAGACCTCGAACGGGTACTTGAGGTGCGACGCCAAGAAGAAAAGCACGAGGTAGCCCAGGAAGTCAAAGACCTGATCCTGAGGCGTGGCTATGAGCTCAATCAGATCCTGCCTTTATTGACGACGCGTCGGCGCCGCACGTCACAGGGCAAGGCTTCGGGCCGACCTTACACGCAATACGTGGACCCCGAAAACCCGAAGAACGTCTATGTTCGCGGCGTCATCCCCGGCTGGATGAAGCAGAAGATGCAGGAAAAGGGATACGACCCGTCGTCGAAAGAGCACCGCGATGCGTTCAAGGCCGAGTGCCTGAAGGCCGTCGAAGGCTGATCGAGCGAAGGAAGTCGAACTGCGAGGCCGAGCACAAACCTGTGCCGCGTTCAAGGCACCCACACGACATCTCGAGTGACGCATTTCGCGCGGTCCCCGTCTAACTCTTCTGCTGTAGCCACTCGACCGCGCCGGGCAAGGTTCTTTTGCAAATCCCAATTGACGTGGGAGTTCGAACTGCTTGACGCACCCGCAACGCGTCAATCTCACTGCCCCACCGGTAAACGACGCACGCAGGCATGGAACGGGCGCCTTGAACGATCAAGGCGCCCAATTCGGGACATCCGGCTCGAAAAGAGCCCGCCACCAACCCCAGGGGGGAGCGCGGCGTCCCGATCAGACTAGCGGCAAGGGCGCCACCGACCGCATCCGCCAAATATCGCGATTGTACTCGCCGATCGTGCGATCCGACGAGAAGGGACCACTGTGGGCACAATTGAGTATGCTCATGCGTAGCCAGCGCTCCCGGTCCAGATAGGCTGCCGCCGCACGCTCCTGTGCGTGGACATAGCTGCGAAAGTCAGCTGCCGTCATCCAAGGGTCTTGCGGGCTGCGTATCGAGTGGACAATCGAGTCGAAGATACCCGGCTCAAACTGATTGAAATAGCCACTTTCCAGCAAGCGCATCACCGCATCGAGCGATGGGTCACTCGCGATGATCCCGTTCGGGTCGTAGTGCGGACGCATCGCTGTCACCTCCTCGGCCGTCAGACCGAACAGGAAAAAGTGGTCATCACCAACCTGCTCCAGGATCTCGATATTGGCGCCATCCAAGGTGCCGATGGTGATCGCACCATTCATCATGAATTTCATGTTCCCGGTGCCAGACGCCTCTTTGCCGGCCGTCGAAATCTGCTCTGAGAGATCTGCGCCGGGGGCAATAATTTCCATCGCCGACACCCCATAGTTCGGGATGAAAGCGAGGCGCAGCCGCCCCTCCGTCGCCGGATCCGCATTGATGACGGCAGCGACGTTATTGATGAGCTTGATGATGCTCTTGGCCATCATGTAGCCAGGGGCCGCCTTGCCACCGATCAAGACGCAGCGCGGCGTCCAATCCCGATCATCGCCTTGCTTGATGCGGTTGTAGAGGTGGATGACGTGGAGGACGTTGAGCAGCTGACGCTTGTACTCGTGGATGCGCTTGACCTGGACATCGAACATCGCGTCAATCGGAAACTCGACCTGACAGAGCTCGCGCACAATCCCGGCGAGCCGCTGCTTATTGGCGTGCTTGATCGCGTCCCAACGCTGCCGGAAGCCAGGGTCTTCGGCATGGGGCACGAGGCCTTCGAGGCGCTTGAGGTCCCGGATCCAGCCCTCGCCGAGCCGCTCGTCCAGCAGATCGCTCAGATCTGGATTGCAGAGCGCCAGCCAGCGCCGTGGCGTCACGCCATTGGTCTTATTGTTGAACTTCTCCGGCCAAAGGTCGTAGAAATCATGGAAGAGTCCCCTGACGAGCAGCTTGGAATGCAGCCCAGCGACACCGTTGACCGAGAAGCTCCCCACGATCGCCAGGTAGGCCATTCGCACCTGTGGGTCGCTGCCTTCCTCGATTAACGACATGCGCCTCTGGCGGTCGAGGTCCCCTGGCCACTTGATGGCCACCTGCCGCAAAAACCGGGCATTGATCTCGTAGATGATCTCCAGCGGGCGCGGCAGAAGCGTCTCGAACAACCGCACCGGCCAACGCTCCAAGGCTTCGGGTAACAGGGTGTGATTGGTGTAGGCCATGGTGCGTGTCGTAATCGACCAGGCCTGGTGCCACTCCAGCCCCTGCTCATCGACCAGTTGCCGCATCAGCTCCGCCACCGAGATCGCGGGGTGGGTGTCGTTGAGCTGGAAACAATTGCGCTCGGCAAACGCCGAAAAGTCACCGCCGTTCAGGCGGATCCATTCGCGCATGACGTCCTTGATGCTGGCGCTCGCGAGGAAGTACTGCTGGCGCAGGCGCAGCTCCTTGCCGCACTCGTTCGCGTCATTGGGATAGAGCACCATGGTGATGTGCTCCGCGTTGTTCTTTTGCGCCACCGACTCCGGGTAGCTGCCGGCATTAAACTCGTGCAGATCGAACTCGTCCGTCGCCGCCGCCTTCCACAACCGCAGGGTATTGATCGTGTCATTCCGGTAGCCGGGGATCGGCGTGTCAAAGGGCACCGCCAGCACATCCTGCGTATCGACCCAGTACACACGCAGCCGACCGTTATCGTCGCGATGGTTCTCGGTGCGGCCGCCGAACTGGATCCGCTGCGTATACTCGGGCCGTTCGAGCTCCCAAGGATTCCCTTCGCGCATCCAATGATCCGGTTCCTCGATCTGGTAGCCGTTCTGCACAAGCTGGCGAAACATGCCGTACTCATAGCGCAGTCCGTAGCCTTTGACTGGTAGCTGCAGCGTCGCACAGGAATCGAGGAAGCAGGCGGCGAGGCGGCCGAGACCACCGTTACCGAGGCCGGCGTCGGATTCATTCGCGGCGATCTCCTCGAGCTGCAGGCCAAGCTCGAAGAGGCCCTTCTCGACGTCGTCGGCAAGGCCGAGGTTGAGCATCGCGTTGCTCAAGGCACGCCCCATCAGAAACTCCAGGGACAGGTAATAGGTGCGTTTGCAGTGTGCCTGGTCGTGGGCTTGACGCGTACGCCTCCAACGCTCCATGAGCCGGTCACGCAGGGTGATAGCCAGCGCTAAATAGGGGTAATAGGCCGACCGCGAATCGCGATCGCGCCCTAAGGTGATGGCAAAGTAGCGCCGAAAATCCTCGGCCAGGCCGGCCTTGTCCATCGCGAGCGGGGGTAAATCGAAGAGGCGCGCGCTGGGATGACTCTTCGTAAGATCCTTGAACGGAGACATAGAGGTACCTGAACAGGGGGGTAGAGGTCGATCGAGACGCGGCATCTTAGCAACCGCTTCGCCATCGACAAAATATCGGCCGATCTCGTCGCGAGGGAACCTTGGCAAGGACCGATGTCGCTAGAAGGCGACAGAGCGGTGCCCAGCGAGCCGAAGGCGACGCACCAGGAGGGGGGCTTCACGCTTGAGCGATCTGGACTTCAAGCGCCTCGAGCGCTTCGCCAACCTCGAGCCAGTCGCTCTCGACCCGCTCGAGTTCGCTGGCGAGCCGGCGCTTCTCTTCGATCATGGCCAGCAGCCGATCCTTCGCCTCTGGGCGATAGAGCTCGGGATCCGCCAGGCGCTCGTCGAGCTCCTGGACACGCGCCGTGAGTTCTGCCAATTGCTGCTCCAAGGCCCTGAAACGGTGTTTCAGTGGCTGCAGGCGTTTGCGCTCGATCGCGTCTTGCTGACGCTGCGCCTTGCGCGAGGACGTATTGTCGGAAGGCGACGCGGCGTCTCCCGCGTCCCTGGCCTGCCCGGCCAACCAACCGGGATAATCGTCGAGCGTGCCGGGGAAGTCGGCAATCGTGCCGCGCTCCACCAACAAGAGCCGATCCGCCGTGACGCGCAATAGGTGCCGATCGTGGGAGACGAGCACCAGGGCGCCCTCGTACGCCTGCAGGGCGCTGGTCAGCGCGTGGCGCATCTCGAGGTCGAGGTGATTGGTCGGCTCGTCGAGCAGCAACACGCCGGGCCGTTGGCGTACGAGCAATGCCAGAACCAGCCTCGCCTTCTCGCCTCCCGACAAGGGGGCCACCGGCTCTAGCGCGGGATCTCCCGCGAAGCCGAAGCCCCCCAGATAATCGCGCAGCTCCTGCTCCCCGGCACGCGGGTCCTGGCGCTGCAAATGCTCAAGCGGACTCGCTTCGGGCTGCAACTGATCGAGCTGGTGTTGCGCGAAGTAGCCGATCTGCAAACCTTGCGCAAGCTCACGCACCCCCTGCAGCGGCGGGATGAGGCCGGCCAGGACCTTGATGAGCGTGGACTTGCCGGCGCCGTTCGGCCCCAGCAGACCGACCCGGTCCCCCGGCGCGAGCGCCAGGTCGACACCACGGAAAACCATCCTGCCGTCGTAACCGGCGTCGACCCCCTCGAGTCTGAGCAACGGGTGGGCCAGCCGACCCAGCTCCGGGAAGGCAAAGCGAAACGGCGAGTCGATATGGGCGGGGGCAATCGTCTCCATCCGCTCGAGGGCCTTGAGGCGGCTCTGTGCCTGCCGCGCCTTGCTCGCCTTGGCGCGAAAACGCGCGACGAAGCCCTGGATTCGGGCCACCTCGCTCTGTTGCCGTTGATAGGCGCTTTGCTGCTGCGCAAGGCGTTCCGCACGCTGCCGCTCGAAGGCCGAATAATGGCCGGGATAGACGCGCAACTGCCCGCGCTCGACATGCAGGATTTGCTCAACAACGCCATCCAGGAAGTCCCGGTCGTGCGAAATCAGCAGAAGGGTCCCCGGATAGGCCTTT
>JGI12109J20283_11088220_pt1 | contig 11339 bp, 12 predicted proteins | sample ElkSlonscriptome_12_FD_20283 | JGI IMG/M metagenome (IMG submission 20283) | reverse complement strand
GTGCGGGTGGTGCTGTTCGTGCGCTTGCAGGAGGGCCACAAGCTGGACGAGGCGCTGATCCAGAAGATCAAATCCCAGATTCGCCAGAATTGCACGCCGCGGCATGTGCCGGCGAAGATCCTCGCGGTGAAGGATATTCCCCGCACCAAGTCCGGCAAGATCGTGGAACTCGCGGTCCGCCACGTGGTGCATGGGCGGGAAGTCAAGAACCTGGAGGCCCTGGCCAATCCGGAGGCATTGGCCGAGTTCCGGGACCGGGCGGAACTCTCCGGCGCCTGAGGTCGGAAGCCTGGCGCCCGGTCCCCATAACGGGGATAAAAACCTCTGCTGAAACCGTGGGCCTTGTGGGATTCGCTACAAGGTCCCGCCGCCTGTCGGCTGGCTGTGTCGAACCCGACAGTCCTGCCATCCACTTTGCCATCTCCCATGGCATGCCGCCAGTTGCGACAATGCCTTTGTTTTAGGGGCCTTGCCGCTATACGTCGGGGTCTCGCCGGGCCACTGGCACACATGCTGCGTTGCACCGCGCAATTTTCCCCGAGGCTCCGAGCATGTCCGAGTATCTGCTACTGCTGATCGGTACGGCGCTGGTGCAAAATGTCGTGCTGGTGAATTTTCTGGGGCTGTGCCCCTTCATGGGCGTGTCCAACAAGCTGGATACCGCCCTGTCCATGGGGCTGGCCACCACCGTGGTGTTGACCCTGGCAGCGGGTTCCGGCTGGCTGCTGGAGCATTATCTGCTGATCCCCCTGGACCTGGAATTTCTCCGGGTGATGAGCTTCATCCTGGTGATCGCCGCCACGGTGCAACTGGTGGAGCTGGTCATCCAGCGCTTCAGTCCCGTTCTCCACCGGATCCTGGGGATTTACCTGCCGCTGATCACCACCAACTGCGCGGTGCTGGGGGTGGCCCTGCTCACCGTGCAGAAGGAACTCGGCCTGGGCCAGAGCCTGTTATTCGGCGCCGGCTCCGCCCTGGGCTTCACCCTGGTGATGGTGATGTTCGCCGGCCTGCGCGAGCGCCTGGCGCTCGCGCAGGTGCCCAGTCTATTCGCGGGCGCCCCCATCGCCCTGGTCACCGCCGGTTTGCTGTCCATGGCCTTCATGGGCTTTGCTGGATTGACCCCCCAATGAATCCGATTTTTCAGGAGTGAACACCATGTACGCGATTCCGAGCGTCACCCTGTTGGGCCTGGGTCTGGGTCTGTTGCTGGCCATGGCGGCCCGCTGGCTGCGGGTCGAAGGCGATCCCCTGGTGGAGGAACTGGTGGCGCTGATGCCCAACTCCCAGTGTGGCCAGTGCGGTTACGCCGGTTGTGGCATCGCCGCCGAGGCGATAGCCAGGGGCGAGGCCCCGGTGACCCTGTGCCCCCCGGGGGGGCGGAGCCTGGCCGAGGCACTGGCCAGTCGGCTGGGCCTCAGCGTGGATCTCTCGGCGGTGGAGGAGTGCCCCGAGCAACTGGCCCTCGTGGACGAGAGCAACTGCATCGGTTGCACCCGCTGCATCAAGGTGTGCCCCACCGATGCCATCATCGGCGGTCCCCGGCAGATCCACGTGGTGTTGCGGGATGCCTGCACCGGTTGCGGGAAATGCGTGGCCATCTGCCCCACCGAATGCCTGCAAGTGCACCTGGTTACGCCCACCCTCAACACCTGGCAGTGGCCCTTGCCGGCATCCCAGCCGGCAGTGGTCTGAGCGGGGTGTCGCCATGAGCCTGTTTCCCCTGCGTGGCGGGGTTCACCCGGACGATCGTAAGTCCACTGCTGGGCTGGAAATCCGTCCCATGGCCATGCCCGAACGGCTCTATTTGCCCCTGCGCCAGCATGTCGGCGTGCCCGCCGAGCCGGTGGTGCAGGTGGGTGCGCGGGTTCACAAGGGACAGTTGCTGGCCCGCAGTGGCGGACCCATCTCGGCGCCGATCCACGCCAGTACTTCCGGGGTGATCGCCGATATCACCGAGTTCACCGCGCCCCATCCCTCCGGTCTGGCGGGACCCACCATTATCCTCGACCCCGATGGCGAGGATCGCTGGGGGCCGCGCAATCCCCCCGCCGATCCCTTTTCGCTGGAGCCCGATGAGATCGCCACGCGGGTGGGTGCTGCCGGCGTGGTGGGGATGGGGGGCGCGGCTTTTCCCTCGGCGGTGAAACTGGATAGCTGGCGGCGGCGCCCCATCCGTACGCTGATCATCAACGGCGCCGAGTGCGAACCCTATCTCACCTGCGATGACCGGCTGATGCGCGAGCGGGCCAGTGGGGTGGTGGATGGTGCCCGGTTGATGATGCGTGCCCTGGGGGCCTGTCAGGTGATGCTAGCGGTGGAGGCCAACAAGCCCGAGGCGCTGGCCTCCCTGGCCGAGGCGGCCAGGGATTATGCTTATATCGAGGTCAGGCGCTTGCCGGTGCGCTATCCCAACGGCTCGGCCCAGCATCTGGTGACACTGTTGACCGGTAGCGAGGTGCCGGCGGGTGGGCGTAGCGCCGATGTGGGCGCGGTGGTGTACAACGTGGCCACCGCCCACGCCGTGTACCGGGCGCTGGTGCACGACGAGCCGCTGCTCAGCCGGGTGGTTACCGTGGACGGCGGCGCGGTGACCCACCCCGGCAATCTGGAGGTGCCCCTGGGCGCCCTGGTGGAGGATCTGCTGAGGGCCGCTGGCGGGGTGAGCGGACAGGATCGCTTGATCATCGGCGGACCGATGATGGGGGTGATGTTGCCCCATGCCCGGGTACCGGTGGTGAAGGGCACTTCGGGCATTCTCGCCCTATCGGTGGCCGAGACCGCTCGCCGTCCCACGGCGCCCTGTATCCGCTGCGGGCGTTGCGTGCAGGCCTGTCCCTGTGGCCTGGTGCCGCTGGAGATGGCGGCGCGGGTGCGTACCGGCGATCTGGAGGGCGCGGCCGGCTATGGCCTGGAGGATTGCATCAACTGCGGTGCCTGCGCCTATATCTGTCCGTCTTTTGTTCCGCTGACCCAGTACTTTCAGCACGGTCAGGGGGGCCTGAAGGCCAGGCGCGCGGCGGTCCGTAAGATCGAGGCCACCCGACTCCTGGCGGAGCGGCGCAGCGCGCGCCTGGCGCGGGAGGCCCAGCGCAAGGCCGAGGAGGCCGCCCAGCGTAAGGCCGCCCGGCAAAAGCAGCAGGCAGCCAAGGCGGCCAAGGAGGGCGCCCCATGAGTGTGATCAGCCCGGTGGGTAGTCCCCATACCCACGCCGCGGTGAGCGTCACGCGCACCATGGGCCTGGTGATGCTGACGCTTTTGCCGGCCACCGCGTACGGTCTGTGGCTGTTCGGTTGGCCGGCCATCAACACCCTGATGCTGAGCATCCTGGGGGCGGTGCTGGGCGAGGTGCTGTGCCTCTGGCTGGCCGGTCGGTCCCCGGGGTTTTTCCTGGCCGATGGTTCGGCGCTGCTGAGCGGCTGGTTACTGGCCCTGACCCTGCCGCCCTGGGCGCCCTGGTGGCTGGCCCTGGGCGGTGGCCTGACGGCCATCGTGCTGGGCAAGCAGATCTACGGCGGCCTGGGACAGAATCTTTTCAACCCGGCCATGGTGGGGCGGGTGGCGCTGCTGATCTCCTTTCCGGTGCAGATGACCCAGTTCGTCGCGCCCCGCCCGCTGTTCTCCGCCGATGCTCCCGGACTCCTGGATGCCCTGGCCATCACCCTGCACGGGGTGCCCGTGAACGATGGCGTTACCGGCGCAACCCCGCTGAATTATCTCAAGACCGAGCTGTCCCGTGGCCTGGCGATACCGGATATTCCGGGCCATGGACTGGAGGATCTGTTTCTCGGCAATGCCGCCGGCAGCCTGGGGGAGACCTCGGCCGTGCTGCTCCTGCTGGGCGGTCTGTGTCTGGTGGGCCTGCGGGTGATTCGCTGGTCGGTGCCACTGGCCATGCTGGGTAGTCTGGCACTGCTGGCGGCCAGCATGCACGGCCTGGACCCCGACCGCTATCCCGGGGTGAGCTATCACCTGTTCTCCGGGGCGGCCATGCTGGGCGCTTTTTATATCGCCACCGATCCGGTGACCTCGCCGGTGAGTACCCGGGGGCAGTTGCTGTTCGGCGTGGGCTGCGGGGTGCTGACCTATGCCATCCGCACCTGGGGGAATTATCCCGAGGGGCTGGGTTTCGCGATATTGCTGATGAACGCCGCCACACCCCTGCTGGATCACTATCTGCGCCCGCGCGTCTACGGGCGGGACGGGCGCGGCAGCCCGCTGAGAGTTCGCAGGCCAGGCCCATGATCGCGGTGCCACGGGAGCGTATCGCTTATCAGGCCGGGCTGCTGGGCCTGGTCACGCTGGTGGTGGTGAGCCTGCTGCTCCTGGCGGATCGACTCACCGCGCCGGCCATCGCCCTGCGCCAGGCGGAGGATCTGCGCGGCTCCCTGACACAGATTATTCCCGCGGAACTGTACGACAACGATCTGCTGGAAAATCGCCTGGAGCTGGAACTGGATGGTCTACCCGTGACGGTCTACCAGGGGCGCCAGGGGGATCGGGTGACGGCCCTGGCCTGGCAGCTCGCCGGGCCGGGCTACGCCGGGGATATCAATCTGGTGATGGGGGTGGATCGGGATGGCAGGATTCTCGGCGTCCGGGTGGTCTCCCACAGCGAGACCCCGGGCCTGGGCGACAAGATCGAGGTGGCAAAGGACCCCTGGATACTGGGTTTCCAGGGCCGTTCGCTGGGAGATCCGCCCCCTGGGCAATGGGCGGTGAAAAAGGATGACGGCAGTTTCGACCAGTTCACCGGGGCCACCATCACCCCCCGCGCCACGGTGGCCATCGTCAAGCGTGGTTTGAGGTTTTTCGCCAATCACCGGCAGCGCCTGCTGGACCCCGGCACACTCACCACACCGCAGGAGAACGCACCGTGAATCGCTATCGTAGTCTGATCCGCGAGGGGCTCTGGGACAACAACGTGATCTTCGTGCAGTTGCTGGCGCTGTGTCCCTTGCTGGCGGTGACCAGCACCGCCACCAACGGCCTGGGCATGGGACTGGCCACCACCGCGGTGATGGCCAGCACCGGGCTGGCCGTCTCGCTGTTGCGCCAGTTCATCCCGGCGGCGGTGCGGATCCCGGTGTTCGTATTGTTGATCGCCGGCATCGTCACCCTGGTGGATATGGCGCTGAACGCCTGGTTACACGATCTGCATAAGGTGCTGGGCCTGTTCATCCCGCTGATCGTCACCAACTGCGTGATCCTGGGGCGGGCCGAGTCCTATGCCTCCCGCAATGGCCCGCTGTCGTCCTTGCTGGACGGTGTCTGCATGGGGGTGGGCTTCACCTGGGCCATGGTGCTGCTGGGGGCCTCCCGGGAGGTGCTGGGCAGCGGCACCCTGTTCGCCAACGCCCGGTTGTTGCTGGGCGAGGGCTTCGCCTTTCTGGAACTCACGTTGATTCCCGATTATGGCGGCATCTTGCTGCTGGTGCTGCCGCCGGGGGCTTTTTTGATGCTGGGCTTGCTGCTGGCCGCCAAGCGCTTCCTGGAAAGCCAGGCCCGGCGCCGTCGGGGGCTGTCACCCCAGGTGCCGGTCAGCGACTGCGGCGGGTGCGGGGTCAGCAGCGTCTGTCATACCGCTAGCCAGGAGTAAGGTACCGTGGATATCTGGGTTGCTTATGGTCGCGTCGAACGCCAGGTCTGTATGCCCTTGCAGCTACCCGAAGGTAGTACCGTGGAGCAGGCGATACGGGCCTCCGGCATCCTCGGACAGTTTCCGGAGATCGATCTGACCAAACAGAAGGTGGGGCTCTACGGCAAACTCGCCAAGCTGGAGGCTCCCCTGGAAGATGGCGCCCGGGTGGAGATCTACCGGGCCATCATCGCCGACCCCAACACCGTCAAGCGGCGGGATCTGGACGAGGACGAGGACTGATGTGGGAAAACCGACAGTCCCATGTCGAGAGCGCTCAGGGCTGCGTCGGTGTCTCCAGCCCGGCCAGCCACTGGCGCAACCGGGCTTTGCGGCGCTGGTTATCCAGATACTCGATGATGGCGGCCTGGACCTGCTGGAAACCCAGGGTCCGCGCTGGGCGGATGGCTTCGCAGCTCAGCAGGTGCAGACCCATGGGCGAGTCCACCACGCCACTGATCCGTTGCCCGTCCATGGTGAATAGCACCTGCTCCAGTTCGGGATAGAGCTGGCCACGTTGGACCCAACCCAGCTTGCCGTCTTGCAAGGCGGTGGGACACTCGGAGTGGTTGCGGGCCAGTTCCCCGAAAGCCCCGGCGCCACGCTCTGCCAACTGACCGGCCAGCGCCTGGATACGGACCAGCGCCCGGTCCTGGGCGTTATCCGGGAAATCGGGATTGAGGGTGATCAGGATATGCCGCGCCTCGCGGGCCTCGCCATGGCTAAAACGTTCGGGGTTCTGCCGATAGAAGTCGTGGGCTTGCGCCTCGCTCACCGGGGGCAGATCCGCCGCCACCCGCTTCATCACCGCGTCGAACTGGAGTTCCCGGGCCAGCGCCTTGCGTAGCAACGCCTCGTCCAGGCCGTTGTCGGCCATGTCCCCGTGGTATTCCGTCGCGTCCGGGTAACGTGCGCGGATAGCCGCCAGCGCCCTGGCGAGGCGCTTCGGTTCCACCGGGCAGTGGCGGGCCTCGGGGCTGGCCAGCACCCGGGACTCCAGCGCCAGGCTCTGTGTGGCTTGCTGGCGGGTGAGGGCCAGTTGCTCGGGGGGGAGCCGGGAGGGCGGTCCATGGAAGCGCTCCACCGCATAGCGCAGCATGTGATAGCGCAACAGGGGGGAGTCGCTCATGGTTCGGTCTCCAGCTCCAGGGGATCCAGGATGGATTCCGGCACCTGCAGGGTACGCCCGGGAAAGCGCACATGGTAAGAGACCGGTTGCTCGCGCAGGACCTTGAGGATCTCCCCCTCGTCGCCCGGGCGGGCCACCACCTGGCCCTGGACGCCCAGGGGCACCCGGGTGGTGACCCGGTCGCGGAACTCGAAGCGACTGGCCACCCAGGGATCCATGGCGGGAATCAGTTCCTCCTCCCGACAGCCCACCAGCAGATCTCCATCGAGGAAATGCACCGTGTAGATGAGCTGGTCCTGCAGGAAGGTACCCACGTTGCGCACATGGCCCACGCTACCCCGGCGGATCAGCAGTTGGCCGGTGGCCACGCCCGGAAAGGTGCCGTCATTGCGGATATTGCGAACTACCCGCACCGGGTCGCCGTACTCGAAACAGGGCAGCATGGCGTTAGCCCTTGAAGAGCTGGTCCAGCGGCACGAAGATTTCCCGGGGTTTATTCATGTGGAAGACCTTGAAGACCTTCTCGCTGAGTGCATCGGAATCCACGAAATCCCCATAGGCTTTCTCCAGCAGCGTCCGGTGTTGTTGGCGCTGGGCCTCGGGGTCCTCCGGTTGCTCGGTGTTGGCCAGATAATCGTGGTAGCGCTGCATGATATGCAGACGATTGACCTGTACCACCGCCGGATCGAAGGGGATCTCGAAGTAGTCGAGAAAATCCTCGGCGCTGGATAGGTCGTCGAATTCCAGTTCAAAGTCGCTCATATCGGTACTCCCGGTTGCGGTTCGCCGTGGGTTCAGGCCACCCGACGGGCTGGGTCATCGTCATCGGCACACACCTGTACCGACTGGCAATCGTCACATTCCTGGTCCGCCGGGTGGCCGTTGGGGAGGCGTTGAATCCCGGCCCGGGCCTCCAGCACCCGGAGTCGATCGATCAGACAACTGATGGCACCGGCCACCGGGTCGGGGATCAGATGATGATCCAGATCGATGCCACCGTGCGCCGCGGCCTGGCGGCTGCCGACCTTCACCACCTTGCCGGGGATGCCCACCACGGTGCTTCCGGCGGGCACGTTCTTGACCACCACCGAGTTGGTGCCGATCCGTGCGTTGTCGGCCACGCTGATGGGACCCAGTACCTTGGCGCCGGCGCCCACCACCACCTGATTGCCCAGGGTGGGGTGGCGCTTGCCGGGGTTCCAACTGGTGCCGCCCAGGGTGACGCCGTGGTAGAGGGTACAGTCGTCGCCGATCTCGGTGGTCTCGCCGATCACCACCCCGGCGCCATGGTCGATGAAAAAGCGCCGGCCGATGCGCGCCGCTGGGTGGATCTCGATGTTGGTCCAGCAGCGGGCCAGGTAGGAGAGCAGTCGCGCCCCGTAGGGCCAACCGCTGTTCCATAACCCGTGGGCACAGCGGTACAGGGCGATGGCCTGTACCCCCGGGTAGATGGTCAACACCTCGACGCGGGAACGGGCGGCCGGGTCCCGCTGGAATACGCAGGCCACATCCTCGGCGAGGCTTCCCCAGAGGCCGGGTTTGCCGGCACTGCTCACGACGCATACTCCTGGATGGGGTCGAGTTCGGCGTGGAATTGCAGCAATTCGGGGCTGTCGGGGGAGCGCTTGTGTTCGCTGACGAAACCCCGTACCCGGGAAAGAATCCGGCTTGCCGTGTTGCGGTCCAGGCTAATGCCCAGCGCCTGGTAGGCGTTGGCCACCCCGCTGGCGCCGGAGTGCTTGCCCAGCACCAGGCGGTGGCTACGGTTGAGTTCGGCGGGATCGATGCTCTGGTAGTTGCGTGGGTCTTTCAGCAGCCCGTCCACATGGATACCGGCCTCGTGGGTGAAGGCGCCTTCCCCCACCAGGGGCTTCTGCCAGTGTAGCGGGCGGCCGGAGGCGGCCTCGACGATCCGCGACAGGGGCTCGAAGCCGCGCAGATCCACGCCGGTTTCCATCCCGTGGAGGTGGCGCAGCCCCATCACCACCTCTTCCAGGGCGGCGTTGCCGGCCCGCTCGCCGAGACCGTGCACGGTGGTGTTGGCGTGGCTGGCACCACCCAGGACCGCCGCCAGGGTGTTGGCGGTGGCCAGGCCCAGATCGTTGTGGGCGTGGATTTCCAGTTCCAGATCCAGATGGGCGCGCAGCCGGGTGAAGCAGTCGCGAATGCCGAAGGGGTCGGCAATGCCCAGGGTATCGGCGAAGCGCAGCCGTCGGGCACCGGCGGCCTGGGCGGTCTCGCCCACCCGCAGGAGAAAATCCGGATCGGCCCGGGAGGCGTCCTCGCAGCCCACGCAGACCTCCAGACCCATATCCCGGGCGGCGCTGACCTGGCGGAGGATATTATCCAATGCCCAGTCTGGATCCCGCCCAAGCTTTCTGTGCAGTTGCTGGTGGGACACCGGCAGGGACAGGTCCACGAAATCCACCCCCAGGCCGCGACATTGGGCCAGATCCGTCTCGTGCATTCGACACCACAGCAGCAGCCTGGCATCCAGCCCCAGGGCCACCACCGCGCGGATGGCTTCCTGTTCCTCGGCGCCCATGGCGGGAATGCCCACCTCCAGTTCCGGTACGCCCAGGGCATCCAGTTGCCGGGCGATGGCGAGCTTTTCTTCCAGACTGAAGGCCACGCCGGCGGATTGTTCGCCATCGCGCAGGGTGGTGTCGTCGATGATTAGCTGACAGGGCTTTTCCATGNAGTGCCTCCGGATTGATGATCCGCACCCTCCAGAGCAACTTCAGGGCCAATTTATTTTGGCTTGAATTTCAGTATATTAAGAATCCGTTGGAGGGATTTCATGGTTTTTAGTGCAGCAACGGGCAGGCGAATTGTTGGTTTTCCTACAGCGGGATGGAAACCGCCCCGGGGGTATTCCGGGCTGCTATGTCGGCTTGTCGACAAAGCCACAGCGGTGGTGTTGTTATCGCTGTTGGTATCCTCACAGTCATTCCGGGTAGAAATAAAAATATATTAAAAAATATATAAACTTATGATAAAAATTTTGGCGGTATGGGACTTGCTGAATGACCGTCAGCGGCGCGCCCCGGCGCGCTATCCCCATTTGCCACCGCGAGGTCCCGTGATGGAACTGACCGTGCTGAACAACGCCACTGCCGATGGTCCCCAGGGCGGCTGTTCTTCCAACTCCTGCGCCAGTACTGCTGACCAGATGTCGCATCTCCCCGGGCATATCCGGGAAAAGATTCGTAACCATCCCTGCTATTCGGAACAGGCCCATCATTATTTTGCGCGGATGCATGTGGCGGTGGCGCCAGCCTGCAATATCCAGTGCCACTACTGTAATCGTAAATACGATTGCGCCAACGAGTCCCGACCCGGGGTGGTGTCGCAGTTATTGACTCCCGAGCAGGCGGTGAAAAAAACCCTGGCGGTGGCCGCCACGATTCCCCAGATGAGCGTGCTGGGCATCGCCGGTCCCGGCGATCCGCTGGCCAGCCCGGCGCGTACCTTCGCCACCTTCCGCGCCCTCTCGGCGCAGGCCCCGGACATCAAGCTGTGCGTCTCCACCAATGGTCTGACATTGCCGGAGCATGTGGACCAACTGGTCAGGCACAACATCGACCACGTGACCATCACTATCAACTGCATCGACCCCGAGGTGGGCGCCAGGATCTACCCGTGGATCTTCTGGAAAAACCGCCGCATCAAGGGCGTGAAGGCCGCCAGGATCCTGATCGAACAGCAGCAGAAGGGTCTGGAGATGCTCATCGAGCGGGGCATCCTGGTGAAGGTCAACTCGGTGATGATTCCCGGGGTCAATGACCAGCACCTCGTGGAGGTCAGCCGGGTGGTCAAGGCCAGGGGGGCCTTTTTGCACAACGTCATGCCGCTGATCGCCGAGGCCGAGCACGGCACCTTCTACGGCGTCATGGGGCAGCGTGGTCCCAGCGCCGGGGAACTCCAGGCACTCCAGGACGCCTGCGCCGGGGATATGAACATGATGCGCCACTGTCGCCAGTGCCGCGCCGATGCGGTGGGCCTGCTGGGCGAGGACCGGGGCGCCGAGTTCAGCCTGGAAAAGATCGAGGCCATGCGGATCGATTACGCCGCCGCCATGGAAAAGCGCGCCAGGGTCCATGCCGCCATCGAGCAGGAACTGGAAGCCAGGGCACCCCAGCCCACGACAGATCCCGATGCCATACCCCAGCCAAGAACCCGCCCGGTGTTGATGGCCGTGGCCACCAGCGGTGGCGGGTTGATCAATCAGCATTTCGGTCACGCCAGGGAGTTTCTGGTCTACGAGGCCAGCCCCCTGGGGGTGCGCTTTATCGGTCACCGCAAGACCGACCTCTATTGCAGCGGGAACGATACCTGCGGCGATGGCGAGTCGGTGCTGGCCAGGACCATCCGCACCCTGCAAGGTTGCGAGGCGGTGCTCTGCTCGAAGATCGGCTTCGAGCCCTGGAGCCAGCTCGAGCAGGCCGGCATCGCCCCCAACGGTGAACACGCCCACGAGCCCATCGAGGACGCCGTGGCGGCGGTGTACCAGGAGATGGCCCAGGGGGGTGCCCTGGATCAACCCGCCGGCCAGGCGCCCCACCGGCAACG
>JGI12109J20283_10630300_pt1 | contig 11340 bp, 4 predicted proteins | sample ElkSlonscriptome_12_FD_20283 | JGI IMG/M metagenome (IMG submission 20283) | reverse complement strand
ATAGACCAACTCACTCAATTGCAGGAAATCCTGAAACAAAAATTGGCAGAAATAGAAGAGATAGTAAAGGATACAGGTGAAGACCGACTGGTTTGATAAGGAGGGCTAACAATTACATGGAAAAAGAGGCACCCCTCGCCGCCTTAATGCGTCCCCGCACCCTTGATGAATTTATTGGTCAAGACCACATTATCGGACCGGGACGCCTGCTGCGCCGTGCCATTCAAGCTGACCAGTTTTCCTCCCTCATCTTTTTTGGTCCACCGGGGACAGGAAAAACCACCCTGGCTCTTCTTATTGCCAATACTACCCGCGCTCACTTCATTGCGATTAATGCTGTCCTTTGTGGGGTCAAAGACATTCGCGAGGCAATTTCTACGGCTCAATCCCGCAAAAAGGAACACAATCAGCGTACTATCCTATTTGTGGACGAGGTTCACCGCTTCAATAAATCACAACAAGATGCTTTACTACCTTGGGTGGAAAATGGAACAGTTATCTTGATTGGCGCAACCACAGAAAATCCTTATTTTGAAGTCAACAAAGCTCTTGTCAGTCGTTCCCGCATTTTTCAGCTTAAACCCCTCAATGAAGCTGACTTACGCCGCGTCCTTGAGCAGGCACTAACGGAAACAGAACGCGGTTATGGGAAACTATCTGTCAGAGTCGAGCCGGATGCGATCGCCCATTTAGTTAATGTTGCTAATGGTGATGCTCGTTCATTACTCAATGCCTTGGAACTGGCAGTGGAGACAACACCTCCTGATGCCGATGGTGTCATTCAGATTACACTGGCTGTGGCAGAGGAATCCATTCAGCAGAGGGCAGTACTTTATGACAAAGAAGGAGATGCCCACTTCGATACTATCAGTGCCTTGATCAAAAGTTTGCGCGGTTCCGACCCTGATGCTGCTTTATACTGGCTAGCTAAGATGATTTATGCTGGAGAAGACCCCCGCTTCATCTTCCGGCGAATGTTAATCTTAGCCAGTGAAGATGTGGGACTGGCTGACCCTAATGCTGTGGTGGTGGTTAATGCCTGTGCCAATGCCTTTGAGTGGGTAGGGATGCCGGAAGGACGCTACCATTTGGCTCAAGCTGCACTTTACCTTGCCAATGCTCCCAAGTCTAACAGTATCATGGGTTTTTTTGATGCTCTAGCGATGGTTGAGACGGAACGGGAAGCGGAGATACCGAATCACCTTAAGGATGCCAACCGCGATAAGAAAGGATTGGGACATGGAGCGGGTTACCTTTATCCTCATGCCTACCGCGACCATTGGGTGGCTCAACAGTATTTACCGAGGAATCTACAGGGACAAGTGTTTTATCAACCTTCAACCCAAGGGTTTGAAGGGGAAATTAAGATGCAGGTGCAACGGAGGAGAGAAGCACAACTGGAAGCCGTGGCAGAGGGCGTTTTTGTCTCACCGATTGAGGTGCTAACAACTGGACCAACTCACCGCACAATTGACCGTTGGTTGCAGCGCACGTTGAGTCAGGGGGGTGAACAGTTGGAGAAAATACGCGATCGTATTTTCACTCTGGCTCAACTTCAGCGTCACCATGTTGTTTTGGACTTGAATGCTGGGAGCGGTTTACTGACCTTTGAAGCGTTGCGTCGAGTACCAGAAGGTGGAGTTTATGCCTGTAGGAAAACATCGGCTGAGGCTCTTGCCTTACAAGAACAGGTGGCAACGCTTCCGGAACTCCAGCGTCCTGTGGTGCTAACGGCTACTTTAACCCAGTTACCAGATGTTTTAGCTACCCAAATTCCAGATATCCGATTTGACTGTATGATCGGGCGCAATGCGTTCATCCATGAACCGGATAAATCAGCAGCAGCTCAACAATTAGCTCGATTGCTGCAACCATCGGGAGTTTTGGTATTAGCTGAAACAATACCACGCTATACGCAACGACTTTATCGTTTGCTCGACTCGTCGAAGCTGAATGCTGATTTGTACCAACGCTTAGTTGCAGCAGAAGAGGCGATTTACAGGGACAAGTTAGATCCCATGGTGAATTGGGACACCTGGGATTTAAGACAGGCTTTGGAGTCAGTAGGGTTAGGGGTTGACGTGGATGAGAATCGGATGTTTACCCAAATGCAGATTACACCCGCTTTAATTGATCGCTGGTTTACGGCGACTTCTGCAACCAATCGACCCTCTTATGCCGCGCATTTGGCAAAGAACCTTACCAAGCAAGAAATTCGTGTTATCAAAGAGCTATTCATCCGCTCTCTACTCCACCAAACCGTGGATTGGGAGAGTGTCATTGTTTTTGTTCAGGCTTCGTTTTGGTCAAAGCAGTAGTAAAAAAAGAGATTAGTTAGAATTTGGACTTTGAACAAAACAGGTTTGTCCAGAAAGTAGGCAATAGGAGTAATAACTATCTAAACAACTAAGAAACTGATTGGCACTCGCCAAGTTATTGAGGTTGAGGCGATATCCGTAAATATACCATGTGCAAGACTGTGCCTCTAAGGTTAACTTAGACTTAGAAGAACCTGCGAAGTACCTGGAGCTATGCCCGTCACTGAATTCCTATTAATCCCAGCGCTAGTCAAGGGAACTCCCCAGCGCCAGAGGCTGACCCAATTACAGTTTAGGCAACTCTCTACTCCTACAGAGGAATTCGCGCGATCGCTCTAGCTAGAGTTTAACCGAAAACAGCAGGCGTTATGGCACCACCCGAACAAGGTCAATTGGTTAAAGTCCGCTCCAGGCAGTATGTCGTTACGGAAGTCCGCCAGACGACTCTACCGCCTAATCCCATGTTAAGTGGGGGAGAGCTATCTCACAATCTGGTGATGCTTTCCTCCGTTGAAGATGACGCTTTGGGGGAAGAACTCCAAGTCATTTGGGAGTTAGAGCCAGGGACTTATGTCCATGAGCGCATGGAGTTGCCTCAACCCACAGGCTTTGATGAACCCGCACGGTTAGAGGCTTTTCTTGATGCAGTGCGCTGGGGAGCGGCATCGACGGCTGATATTCGGACTTTACAGTCTCCCTTCCGAAGTGGCATTGATATTGAGGACTATCAACTTGATCCCGTTGTCCGAGCCATCCAGATGCCCCGCGTTAACTTGCTGATTGCTGATGACGTTGGACTGGGGAAGACAATTGAAGCCGGATTAGTGGCTCAGGAACTGATTATCCGCCACCGTTGCCACCGCATTTTAATTGTCTGCCCTTCTGCACTGCAAATTCAGTGGAAAGAGCAGATGCGGGACAAGTTTGGCTTGGACTTTCGTATTGTTGATAGTCACTTGATGAAAGAGCTGCGACGCTCTCGGGGGATTCATGTTAATCCCTGGCAGCACTTTCCCAGATTGATTACTTCAATTGATTTTATCAAACGCGATCGCCCCCTGCGCCTGTTTCGAGAAATCCTTCCCGCTGAAGGGGAAGCCGTCTATCCCCGCCGCTTTGACTTGTTGATTGTCGATGAGGCGCATAACGTAGCTCCATCGGCAGGGGGTAATTATGCCGTTGATTCCCTGCGTACTGCGGCGATTCGCTTGCTGGTGCCTCACTTTGAACACAAGCTATTTCTCACCGCTACCCCCCATAATGGTTATCCTGAAAGTTTTACGGCTTTGTTGGAGTTGCTCGACGCTCAGCGATTTGCCCGGGGGGTGTCTCCTGAACGCAAACAGTTAGATGTGGTCATGGTGCGCCGTCTTAAACAGGAAATGCAAGATTGGGACGGTTCTCCCCTGTTTCCGGTACGCCAGTTAGAAGCCATTCCCGTAGATTACCCAGAGGCAGAACGCCGAACCCATTCAGCGTTAAAACAGTACACCCAACTACGTAGCCAGGGAGTAGCCGACAATACCGAAAAATATGCCACAGAGTTTGTCCTGAAGCTGTTAAAAAAGCGACTGTTCTCTTCGCCAGAAGCCTTTGCCATTACCCTGGCACAGCACGAACAATCCCTGACCTCCGCCCGTCGCCGCACCGCCACGCCTTTATCCCAACCGACTGAGGGAATTTTGCGCCGCCAGTTGGCACAAATGGAGGAAGAGTTCGCGGATGATGAAGTTTACGAAGAATCGACCGATGAAGCCGTTACCCATACTACTCGTCTGTTTCGGGAACTGACTGGCGAAGAACGGGAATTGTTACAAGAAATGCGGCAGTGGGCAGATGAGGCATCAAAACGACCTGATGCTAAAGCCAGGAAACTCCTCAACTGGATTCACACTCACATTCAGCCCAATGGCGAGTGGTGTAACGAGCGGGTGATTATTTTCACCGAGTACCGGGCGACACAGAAATGGCTGTACAACCTGTTAGCGGTTGAAGGGTTGGCGCAGGGAGAACGGCTGATGACGCTCTATGGGGGTATGAATTCGGAAGACCGAGAACGGGTAAAAGCGGCGTTTCAGGCGAGTCCAGATAGTTCCCCCGTGCGAATCTTGCTGGCAACGGATGCCGCCTCTGAAGGGTTAGACCTGCAAAACTATTGCTCAAAACTTATTCACTACGAAATTCCCTGGAATCCTAATCGTTTAGAGCAGCGCAATGGTCGAATTGACCGCCACGGTCAAAAAGCCTCAGCGGTGTTAATTTACCACTTTGTCGGCAAAGACTACAAACAGCACGCCACGCCAGTCAGTCGTCCCGGTGAATTAGAAGGGGACTTAGAGTTTTTGATGCGGGCTGCACAGAAAATTAACACTATCCGGGAAGACTTGGGCAAAGTGGGTCCGGTGATTGCCCAGCAGGTGGAAGAAGCCATGCTGGGACAGCGCACCATTCTGGATACGGCTACAGCGGAGCGAGAATCGGAACCTGTGCGCCGGATGCTCAAGTTTGAGCGTAGCGTGCGGGAGCAGATTGAGAGACTGCGGGAACAGCTTCAGGAAACTCGCCAGAACTTGCGACTGACGCCCGATAATATTGAGGCGGTGGTTAAGATTGGTTTGGAGTTAGCTGAACAACCTTCTCTGATAGAAACAACGGTAGAGGGGTTGAATGGTAAAGCCTTCCACTTACCCCCTCTTAAGAGTAGTTGGTCGGCTTGTACTGAGGGGTTGGCTCACCCGCACACGAAAGTTATTCGTCCTATCGTTTTTGACCCAGAACTGGCGCAGGGTAGGGATGATGTGGTGTTGGCGCATTTAAATCACCGCCTCGTGCAGATGTGTTTGCGCTTGTTACGTGCCGAGGTGTGGTCTACTGAGGATAAGAAATGCTTGCACCGGGTTACGGCTCGATTGGTTGGTGTGGCATCGGGACTGGACACTCCTGCTGTCATTGCCTACGGACGTTTGGTGATTTTAGGGAGTGACCAGCAGCGGCTGCATGAAGAGGTGATTACAGCCGGGGGGGTGTTGAAAGCAGGTAAGTTTAGCCGCCTGGGTGTGATGCAAATTCAGGCGGCTCTCGGTGCAACGTTACCAGAGCCAGCACCAGAGGCGATTCAACAGAAATTAGCTGGATTGTGGTCGAGTTATGCCGAGGCGCTGAGGCGAAGTCTGGAAACCCGGATGCGCGATCGCACGAATAGTTTACAACGAGATTTGAAAAATCGGGAAAATAAGGAGGTGGCAGATATCACGGCAATTTTAACTGAGTTGCAACGCAGCATTCTCACTGAGTTAGAGGAGCCAGCGTTTAAGCAATTGGAGCTTTTTAATACCGTGGAAAAAGAGCAGTTCGAGCGCAATATTAATAGTCTTCGGATGAGGGTAGAACAGATTCCCCAAGAAATTGAACAGGAAACCGTGGCGATTCGAGCCAGGTTTCAAGACCCAACCCCTCGGTTATTTCCCTTGGCGATTACTTACCTAATTCCTCAAAAGTTGGCACAGAGGTTCTAAACGTTGTTATGGTGCAAATCATTCAAGCCCAAGAGATAGATTTACGTTATCTCATTGAAAACTATAGACTCCAACGGGTTGAAGACAAGCAATTCTTTCCTGAATGGCAGGAATATTTACCCGAACTATCCGATTCCGACAAACACCAATTAGACAAAGTAAAAGCGGGTTATCTCAATCTGCTTAATTATCCACCCTTACTGGAGGATGTGGTAAGAATGGCTGTTTTAGACCCTATTCTCTTCATCGGGGATTTTTATCTGGCTCCCTTTTATGTTAAATCCGAACAATCCATTGATATTTACCAGGAAGATGATGGCGTAATTATCAGGGGAAGAATTGATACATTAGTCTTGAAAAATCAGCTTTGGGTGATGGTTATCGAGTCGAAACGAGCTGCCTATTCAATTGAAGCCGGACTTGCCCAAATGTTGGCGTATCTGCTCGGAAATCCCAATCCCGAAAAACCTAGCTATGGCATGATTACTAGCGGAGGAACATTTATATTTGTCAAATTGGTTAAGGAAGAAGTCCCTAAGTACGCCACATCACAGTTATTTGCCACCCGCAATCCTGGGGATTTGTACAGCGTTCTCAAGATTTTGAAGCGTTTAAGTCAAATCGTAATTACTAATTGATTTTTTTTGCGGTCGATTTCTATTTCAGATTGACTGCTTGCAGATAGCTAATGAAGAGTTTTTGACTGTCATACTAAATTAGATTGAAGGAGATAATTATGAATGGGTTGATTGTTTTGGTTCCCTATACTGGAGGACAGGATTTTTACCCAGAAGCAGAATACGAATTTGAAGAAAGCGAAGGAGAAGATGATGAAGTTGAGTCAGAGCAAGAGGAAGAATTAATCGCCTACCTTCCCGTTTATGTTGAGACAGAGGATGAAGACTTAGCGTTGATGGCGGTTGCCTATGAGGCTTGTGCGAACTACAAGTATGTTGCTTCTCCCTCAACATGGCATACAGCTCATGAATGGGAAGAAAGAGGCTATCCAGGAACGCTTGAGGCTCCAGGCGTAGACTTGCCAAGCACAGAAGAAGCTTTTGAAATCCCCGAACCTGGCGATTGTTTTTGCTGTGGTAGTCTAAGCGATTACGAAGTCATGACCCCTAAAGAAATGTTAGAACAGCTTAGGGAAGACCCACAGCATTTTGTGATGACGTTTTTGGATGAAGACGAGTCGCTGTGGAAGCAGTTTAATGACTGGTCAATTCGTATTTTAAGTTATCCTATTTTTACGAGGAAGTAATAATTTACTCCATAAAACATTAAATTTTAAATTAAAATGTCTATCGCTCGTCACCACGCTGAATGGCTCTCCCTACTTGAAGCATCAGGTCCGTTTTTGAGCCTACCTGTATTGCTCAAGGCGTTTCCTTCTGGGTTGGATGCTCATGAACCGGAACATTTGAAAGTGTTGCGGTTAGCCTATGAAGAATGGCAGGACTCTCAATATGGAGCGCGTCCTGACAAAGCCCTTCATCGCGCTTGGGTGGAGTTTGTTCTGCGGCAGACATTGGAATTGCCAGATGAGGTATTATTATACGGGCAGCGTATTCCTCCAGGATTACAGATTGCGATCGCAGAACATGGGGAAACACTGCGTCCGGATTGGGTGGTGGTCAATCCCCAAGGAACACCGGGCGAAGGAACCCCCCGGCTATTGGTTCAGATTGTACCTGCCGAACAGGATTTGGAAAAACCCCTAGCGGGACAGCGGTGGAAGGCGAGTCCAGCTACTCGGATGATGGAATTGCTTCATGCTTGTAACGTGCGGTTGGGGTTAGTGACAAATGGTGAGCATTGGATGCTGGTGAATGCTCCCAAAGGCGAAACCACTGGCTTTATTTCATGGTACAGTACGCTTTGGCTAGAAGAACACCTGACACTGCGGGCGTTTCGCAGTCTGTTGGCGGTGAGGCGGTTCTTTGGGGTGGATGAAGCTGAGACGCTGGAAGCTTTACTCACCCAGAGTGTCACTGACCAACAGGAGGTTACCGACCAACTGGGGTATCAGGTGCGTCAAGCGGTGGAGGTGTTGGTACAGGCGTTAGACCGCATTGACCAGGATAGAAATCGTACACTTTTGCAAACTATTTCTGAACCTCAGCTTTACGAAGCCGCGCTGACGGTGATGATGCGGCTGGTATTTCTATTTTCGGCTGAGGAACGGAACTTGATTCCATCGCCTGGTGGAGAAGCGCTTTATCAGGATTATTATGCCGTTTCCACAATTCGAGCCAAATTACGCAGCGATGCGGATAAGTTTGGTGAGGAGGTATTAGAACGCCGCAGCGATGCCTGGTGTCGGTTGTTGGCAACGTTTCGGGCTGTACATGGGGGAATTCGCCACGATTTGCTGGATATTCCGGCGTATGGGGGGAGTTTATTTGACCCGGATAGATTCCCGTTTTTGGAGGGGCGGATGCCGGGAACTCACTGGCAGGAGATAGCGGCTGAACCGATTCCGGTGAATAATCGGATTGTGTTGCATTTGTTGGAAGCACTGCAAATTCTGCGAACCAAAATCGGGGGAACTTTGGAACCGCGCCGACTTTCATTTCGGGCGCTGGATATTGAGCAAATTGGTCATGTTTATGAAGGTTTATTAGATCATACGGCAGTCCGGGCAACGTCTCCGGTTTTGGGATTGATTGGCACGAGGAATAGCGAACCAGAAGTTCCCTTGGAAACCTTGGAAGCCTATCTTGCCAAGGGTGAAGAGGAGTTACTTAAGTTTCTCAAACAAGAGACTGGGCGCTCGCTTTCTGCGTTACGAAAAGCCCTCACCCCAGCCCTCTCCCACAGGGAGAGGGGGCAAGATAGGGGGCAAGATAGGGAAGGAATTCTCCCATCTCCTGCGAGGAGAGGGGTTGGGGGTGAGGTCAAATTCTTGACAGCTTGCAATAACGACCAAGAACTCTTGCATCGGGTTCTGCCCTTTGCTGGATTGATTCGTCTGGATACGCTGGAGTACCCGATGGTGATTCCGACGGGTAGTGTTTATGTGACTCAAGGTTCTAATCGTCGGGAAACCGGGACACATTATACACCGCGTAGTTTAACCGAACCGATTGTACAATATACGCTGGAACCCCTGGTTTATCAAGGGGTGGTAGAGGGGAAGCCAAAAGAACAATGGCGACTTAAGTCAGCACAGGAGTTACTGGAACTTAAGGTTTGTGATATGGCGATGGGGAGTGGGGCATTTTTGGTGCAAACCTGTCGCTATTTGGCGGAACGGTTGGTGGAGGCGTGGGAAGCGGCGGAACGGAAAAATCCGGGGAAGGTGGTGATTGCACCGGAGGGGACGTTATCTAAGTTGCGTCCAGATGAATGTCCGATTCCCAAGGATACGGATGAACGGTTAACGGTGGCGCGGCGGATTGTGGCGGAACGTTGTCTGTATGGGGTGGATAAGAATCCCTTGGCGGTGGAGATGGCGAAGTTATCGCTGTGGCTGATTACGTTAGCGAAAGGGCGTCCGTTTACATTTTTAGATCATGCGCTGAAGTGCGGGGATTCGCTGGTTGGGGTAAATTTGGAACAGTTGCGGTATTGGAATTTGGACACGACGGGGACACCAGCTTTGTTTGCGGATAAGATTCGCCGGGAGGTTGAACGGGTGATTGAGTTGCGGCGACAAATTGCGGCGAAGCCGGGGATGACGGCGCAAGATCAAACTGAGAAGGGTTATTTGTTGGCGAAGGCAAATGCGATGGCTAATGATTTGCGCGATGGCTGTGATTTGCTAGTGGCGAGTTATTTTAACGATTTGTCTGAGGCGGAACGAGAGGGGTTAAGGCAAACGCTGTTAACGGTGTTTCGGGATGGTGTTAGTGTTTCTGATCAGGTGCGTCAGGTGTTACCGGATTTGGAGACGTTGCGCCCGTTTCACTGGGAGTTAGAGTTTCCAGAGGTGTTTATGTTGGATGCAGGGATGAGTTCTGTTGTAGGGGCGGATTCACCCAAATCGTCCCGACGAAGCCCAGATAGGGGTAAACCTGCCCCTACCGGATTTTCGGCTTTAGTGGGCAATCCACCGTTTCAGGGAGGGAAAAAGATTACAGGTGTACTCGGTACAGACTATCGAGATTATTTAGTCGAAAGAATTGCCAATGGAAAACGAGGCAATGCTGATTTATGTGCTTACTTCTTCTTAAGGGCGCAACAGTTACTTAGTTCTCATGGAGGGTTTGGTTTAGTTGCCACAAATACGATTGCTCAAGGGGATACCCGCGAAGTAGCGTTAGATCAATTAGTTGCCAATGGTTGTGTGATTCCCCGTGCTGTTCCAAGTCGCAAATGGGAGGGAATTGCAAGTTTAGAAGTCGCTCATGTTTGGATGCGGAAAGGGAATTGGCAGGGTAAGTTTATTTTAGATGAAAAGGCGGTTGAGGGAATTACATCGTTTCTGACTGTACCAGGGAAAGCTGTTGGTAAACCTCATCGATTAGCAGCTAATCAAGATAAATCTTTTCAAGGTTCGATTGTGCTAGGTATGGGTTTTGTCTTGACTCCGGAGGAAGCCCAGGCATTAATTAAAAAAGATCCTCGCAATCAAGATGTTTTATTTCCTTATCTAAATGGTCAGGATTTGAATTCTAACCCCGACCAATCACCAAGTCGCTGGGTAATTAATTTCCAGGATTGGGCGTTGGATGCTGAACATGACGATCCGAAGAAGCCGAAAGGCGCACCTTATGCGGCTGATTATCCTGATTGTTTGGCAATTGTAGAAGAGAAGGTTAAGCCTGAGCGAACTCGAAGAAAAGGAAACAATCAATTTGTACTTCGGAAACCTTTACCACAAAAATGGTGGATTTATGCAGATAAACGACCAGCGCTCTATGATGCGATCGCGGATAAAAAACGAGTATTAATTCGGAGTCGTGTTAGTAATATTAATTCTGTTACTTTTGTGCCAACTGAAATAGTCATGTCAGAAGCAACAGTTGTGTTTAACTTCGATAATTATACTTCTTTTACGCTTTTGCAAGCAATGGCACATACTGAATGGTTAACCTATCATGCTTCGAGTATGCGAACAGACGTTAGATACACCCCATCTGACTGCTTTGAAACCTTTCCCTTCCCCACATCAACCTCAAACCTAGAAGAAATTGGCGAAAAATATTACACCCACCGCCAATCCATCATGCTTTCTCGCCAAGAAGGATTAACCAAAACCTACAACCGCTTCCACAACCCCGACGAAACCGCCGCCGATATTCAACAACTGCGAGACTTACACATCGAAATGGATTACGCCGTCGCCGCCGCTTATGGTTGGCAAGACTTACTCCCCTCGCCCGGTGGGAGAGGGGCTGGGGGTGAGGGTTTAGGACATAACTTCCACGACACCAAACAAGGATTGCGCTTTACCATCAGCGAAACCGCACGACGGGAAGTACTAGATAGACTCTTGCTGCTGAATCACGAACGCTACGCCGAAGAAGTCGCCCAAGGGTTGCACGATAAGAAGAAGAAAC
>JGI12109J20283_10329755_pt1 | contig 11340 bp, 13 predicted proteins | sample ElkSlonscriptome_12_FD_20283 | JGI IMG/M metagenome (IMG submission 20283) | reverse complement strand
ATCCTGGGCGAATTGGGCGGGCACCTCACGGACTGGCAGGGGACGCCGCGGATCGACGGCGGCCATGCCATCGCCACCAATGCCCACCTGAAGGACGCGGTCTTGAGCGTGTTAGGGCAGGGCGGTCGAGGTTAAGCGCGTCGCTTACAGTTCGTCGTGAGCGACAAAACCTCTAAACCGACGAGTGCGGACGGCAGCAGCGGCGTCGAGCAGACCCACCACACGCGGCCCGGCCCGCTGCAGATGATCATGCTGGCGCTGAGCGGGCTCGTGATGATCGCTGGCGTCGCGCTGGGCGTCATGGGCACGCTCGAAGACGAGCAGGCCGTTGAGACCATCCAGCAGCAGCAGGCCGCCGCGGCGGGAACCCAGGACGCGGCTTCGGGCGATATGGCAAGCGGCTTTGTCGGGCAGGGCGGAGACGTTTCGTGGCCCATCCCCGTGCCCGGGCTGCCGGGCGGCACGCCCGAGGGTGAAGAGCCGGGCGAATCTGGATCGGTCGCCTCGAGCGATGCCGAAGCGCAAGTGACCGACCCATGGAGCCCGGCGATCTTTCGCATGGGCTTTGGCTTCTTCGTGGGCTTCTCGATGGCGTACGCCCTCAAGGCCTTCGCGAAGATCACCATCGTGACGGCGGGCATCTTCTTCTTGCTGCTCTTTGGCTTGCAGTACGCCGGGCTTGTCGAGGTGAAGTGGACGGCCATGGCCGACCGCTACGACAGCATCCAGGCGTGGCTCGGTGCCCAACTCGGCGGCTTCCAGGCTTTCGTGACGGGCTACGTTCCTTCGGCCGGCGCGGCATTGGCCGGGCTCGGCCTGGGATTCATCCGCAAGTAGCACACGAATGCACGGGAGAACATCGTGACCGACCCACATCCAGAGCCGGTGATCATCGGCCAGTATCCCACCGAGATCCAGGCGACCTTTGCCATGAATGCCTTGCGCGAAGCGGGCATACGCTGCGAATTGGTCGGCGGTGCCAGCTCGGGTTTTAAGGCCGAAAGCCCGGGGTACGTCCGGCTGCTCGTGCCCGAGCACGAGGCCGAGAAGGCGCGCCAGATCCTTGCGGACTTCCAGGCCGAGGCCGCCTCAGACGGTGAAGAGGACTGAGCTGCGTTGCCCCGGCCCGGTCGTTTCACGAACCACCTAGAGAGAGGAAGACACACCTATGCCATCAATGCGCGCGATACTCGCGATGGTCCTGCTGGCCGTTCTTGCAACGCACATGACCGGCTGTCTTGCATGGGAGGTCCGCGACGAGCTGCGGCTGGTCAACGCGTCCATGGATGACATCAAGGTGCAGCTTGGCTCGGTGAACGACGGGCTGCGCAAGCTCGAACGCACGAACACCGTGTTGGCCGACCTGGACATGAAGCTCACCTCGCTGGAGACCACCAATGCGTCGCTGGCCAGCATCGACCAGCACTTGGCTTCGCTGCGGCGCACGCTGAACAACATCAGCAGCACCATGCCGTTCTTGAAGGTCTCTGGCGACGACGAGGACGAACTCGTCGAAACGGCAGAGGAGCGAGCTGATCGAGAGCTCCAAGAGCGGGGAGCGGCCGCCGGGCAGGATTCCCCACGGCGCCAACCATCGGAGCCGGCCTCGGAGCCTCAGGGCGAGCCGGCGCCCGCGGCGGAGCCTGCGCCGACCGACCCAAAGCCCGCCGACCCCGGCTGAGTGTCAGCCGCCGGGGATCCGGATCGTGTCGAAGTCTCGCCGGCTGCCCAGGCGTGCGGGCAGTTCGAGCATCTGGCGGCCCCGTCGAACGGTGAGCACGACCATGTCGCCTGGCACGTAACGGCCGATGACGCGATAGAGCTCGTTGAGGTCGCGCGTGCCCTGGCCGTTGATGGCCACCAGCACGTCGCGAGGCCGAACCCCTGCGCGCTGCCCGGGCGAGCCACGAACAGTTCTTAGGACGGCCAGCCCTTCGCCGCGCTCACCGTCCACGTCGATGCCGAGCGTGGTCATCGGCGGATGGTGCTGCTCGGGCGCGACCGGCAGACGCTCGACCCATCGCCGGAAGCTGGTGTCGACCTGGTCGATGGTTGCGTCGAAGGTGCGTTCGAGCGCTTGCACGCCGGTGCGATCGCGGTCCCAGGTGTCGACGTAGTGGGCGTAGAAGTCGTCGAGCTTGTCGGCGGCTACGAGGTAGAGCATTACGGCGCGAGCATGCCCGTAGTGCAAGAGCTGAGTGCTGCCCACGAAGATGTGGTCGGGCGTCTCGGCGAGCAGGCTCAATGACTTGAGTGCACCGCCGCGGTTGGCTTTCTTCACGATGTTCGTGCGCCACGATGGTGCAAAGCTCGGCGTGCCATCGTCGTCGATGTCGACGTCCTCCACCAGCGACGCAAGACCCTCGAGGATCCACGCTGCGTGGCGTTGTCCTTCGAGGCTCTGGCTGCGGTAGTGCAGTGCGTGGAAGACCTCGTGCCGAAGCGTGGCGCCCAGATCCTTGCAGACCAGTTGCTTGCGGTCGTGGTCGTACGTCCCGGCGATCTGCCGCATGGCGCTCCGCGCCGCCTCGCCGTGGCGCGCACCCAGCCAGCGTGCAAAGTCGCGATCGGTGGGGATCACCACGCTCACCCACGGGACCATCGTCGCGTCGGCCTCGACCAGGTTATCGAACAACTCGGCGACCGCCCAGCGGCTGGTCGCGTCCAGTTCGGCCCGCGCCAGATCGAAGCTCTCCTTGGGCAAGCCGATCGCGAACCGGAGCCGCAGGAACTCGTCTTCTTGTGTGTGGTATCGGCCGCCGAAGCGCTCAAGCAAGGTCTGGAAGCGGGCATTGGCCAACCCCTCCATACGCTGCGGCCAAGTGTCGATGATGTGTGCGAAGCGTTCGGTGTTGCGGATGGGCTCCAGGTCTGGGTCGTGGCGCAGGTGGGCCAGGTCGTCAAAGCCCAGCTCGAGCGCACGGTCCAGAGCGTCGAGCGCCGCATCCGCTTGGCCGAGCCGTGCACGCGCACTGGCGATGTTGTATTGCGGCACGAATGAGTCGGGCTGCCGACGGGCCATCTCTTGGAACAGCGGCAAAGCGCCAGCGAAGTCGCCTTGCATGGCCAGCGCGTACGCCTCGGTTTCGAGCTGGGCGTTCGAAAGCCGAATGGGCTCGTCCTGCGCGACGGCGAATCGACAACACAGCGTCAAGACCAGCACCAGCAGGGCCACATGTTTCATCGGCCGACCTCCTGAGCCGAGCTGTCGCGCGAAAGCAGTATCGATAACGCGTCGGGGTAGGCCTTGCACTCGAGCTCGAATACTCGGGCCGCCAGCGACTCCACCGTGTCGTCCGGGTGCACGGGGCATCGTCGCTGCAGCACCATGGGCCCGGTGTCGTAGTTCGCATCGCAAAGGTGGACGGTGCAGCCGCTCTCGGTCTCGCCGGCCTCGAGCACCGCCGCGTGCACGCGATCGCCGTACATGCCAGGCCCGCCAAACTTTGGGAGTAGCGCGGGGTGGATGTTCACGACGCGGCCATCGAGTTCAGGAGGCAGGTCGATCTTCTGCAAGTAGCCGCACAAGACAATCCACCGGGCCTCGTGCTCGCGCACGATCTGTAGCAGCCGCTTGCCCGGCAGCGCCCCGCGTTCGACGCGCACCGGCAGCCCACGTGCCGCCGCACGACCTACCCCCGCGCAATCGCGCGAGGCCACCACGCCGGCAACTCGAGCGTCGAGGTCGCCTCGCTCGATCGCGTCGAGCAGGTTCAGCAGGGTTCGGCCGCCGCCGCTGAGCATCGCGAGGATCCTCGGCGGCCGGCTGGTCGCTGTCGCGTTATCGTCGCCCATGGGCCACACTCCTGGGTGTACCGGCACGGCCTGTCTCGGTACAGGTGGTCGGTTCAGGTGGTCGCGGCGGGCCAGTGGGCCGTTGGTGGGCTGGTCATGGGCACGGGCCGCCCGTCGGGCCCGACGGCCACCATGGTGATCTGGGCGTTGGTCACGCGGACGGTCTCGCCTCGCTCGTACCGCTCGGCCTCGACACGGACCTCCACCGTCGCGCTGCTGGTGCCCTTGGTGGTGGTTCGGGTCAGGCAGGTGATCAGATCCCCCACGTGGACGGGCTGCTCGAACTCCACCCGGTCTACGCTGGCCGTCACCCATCGGTGCACGCCGTGGCGGCGGGCCTCGACGAAGGCCGCCTGGTCGATGCAACTGAGGATGACGCCGCCGAAGATCGTGCCGTACTGGTTGGTGTCCTTGGGCATGGCCATCACGCGGAGGCTGCACGCCCAATCGTTGGTGTGGCCCGGCGTGGCCGCTGCGTCTTGTCCTTCGGGGAGGTTTTTGTTCACTGTGAACGTTAGGGCTCGATCTGCCTCTTACCATCGCCCATGACACAAGCGCCAACCACGACGCAGCCCTGCGGCCCGATGAGCACCCAGCTTGAGGTCGCCCCGATGGACGCCCTGGTGGAGATGGACTGGGCCGACCTAGTCAGGCGATATGCCGTGGGCGTCGAGTGGTTCGATCCGAGGCTGTTCCATCTGCCCGAGCAAGAACTAGACACGCCCTTCAAGCCCGAAGCCGAGGCTGGCCTGCTGCCCATCCGAGGCCTGGTCACGCACCTGGCCGACTGCGAGTTGGTCTACCTGCACCGCATGCGTCGGGCCGTGAATGAAGACACGCCGATGCTGGGCGTGTTCGACGAGCAGGCATTCTTCGATGGCCCGCTCTATGGTCGGGGCACGCGGGCCGGCGTGAGCAGCGCGCCGCCGGTGGCCGGTTCGGTCGCGGTCGTGCACACGCTGCGCCGGTGGGCGCTCGATTGGTTGTTCGATATGGACCAGGCCACGCAGAACCGCTCGGCCATGCACCCCGAACGGGGCGCTATGACCGTTCGCGAGATCCTCGCGTTCGCCACGTGGCACCTGGAGCATCATGCCCGCTTCCTCAACGCCAAGATCGAACACCTGCTCGGGCCCATGCGCGAGCCCGGACCGATGCCCGAGGGCGGGTGCGGGCCCGGGTGTGGGTGCGCGTCGAAGCAGGCCGGCGGGAGCGATGCCCAGGATTGACCGGGTATGGCTGGGTGGCATGCTCGTGTGCCTGGCCGCCTGTCAGCCCGTGGTGATCGATGAACGGCCCAAGAACGACCTCTTCGGCCGGCTCCAGGGTTCGTCGAGCGACCGTTCGGACCAGTCTTCGACCGGCGCGGGCCGCACCATCGATGGGATGGCCCTAGCGCCCATCCGCGAAGAACTCCCAAGCGGCGATGTGGTGCTCCGCTCGCGGACGGCGCGCGACCTGATGGTCCACATCCAGCGGGCCCTTACCGATCCGCAACGCGAGTTGGAGCGGGCCCTGTTCACCGAACAGGTGCTCAGCGCGGTAACGTGGAACGAGTTCGACCAACGCGGCCTGGAGCCCGAAGCGGCCTATGACGAGCTGCTGCGTCGAAGAGAAGATGTTCTCAAATACTTCAATCGCGTCGGCCCACTGGCCGAGAACAGCCCGCAGGTGCTGATGCGGATGGTCGGCGAGAATACCGTCCGCCTGCAACTGACGGGGCTGGCCCGCGAAGGCCTGCGATGGACCTTCATGGACATGGTCTACGAGGCGGGCAATTGGCGCCTGCGGTGGTTCGGCTAGGCAAAGCGAGCCCGTGAGGTAGACGAACGCGGCCGCAGGCGGCTACCATTGGGGCTGTGGTGGTTGTCCGGCTGAGGCCGGTTGATCGCTGGTGGTGTTCACTTCAAGTGGTGGAATCTGAATCGGAAGGGCCTTGGTCTTATGGCAATCGAACCGGCGGTCAAGAAAGAGGTAATCGGCGAGCACTCTCGGCACGAGTCCGACACGGGCAGCCCCGAGGTGCAGATCGCCGTCCTGACCAGCCGGATCAAGGAACTCTCCGGCCACCTTCGCGAGCACAAGCATGACTTCCACAGTCGTCGCGGGCTGATCCTGATGGTCGGCAAGCGTAACCGTCTGCTGCGGTATTTGAGCCGGACGGACCACGACCGCTACAAGGCGCTGATCCAGAAGCTGGGCCTGCGCAAGTAAAGAGATTCGCACAAAGCCCCCGATGGGGGCTTTGTTGATTGTGGTTTCTCGGAACGGGCCCGGCACATGGTGCTGGGGAAAGAGGCCGTTCCGTTCAGACAGTCCGGGCCAGCGTTCGGGACGTGTGTCCCAGGGCCCGGCGATCGCGAGGGTTCCCGAGGCCGAAGGAGCAGTCGGCGCGACGCAGTTGGACGATCAGGTTCATTTTTGTGCTGCTTTACGCCCTCTGCCCCTTCCTCTTTTCGACCCTCATCCCTCGCAGCCGACGCGGCCCGGAGCGAACCGGGGCGTTTCGGCGATTGGTCATTCAAAGCCCGGGCCGATGTCGTGCCCTGGGCCCATCTACCCATAGGGATATGGCACATATGTCGAAAGAGATTCTGTCCGAGCAAGTCAAGGTTGAGCGTGAGATCGCCGGCCGCACCATGTCCATCGAAACCGGGGTCGTGGCCCGATTGGCCTCCTCGGCGGTCATTTTGCGGTACGGCGGCAGTGCCGTGCTGGCCACCGTCGTCCGGGCCAATCCGCGGCCTGGGCTCGACTTCTTCCCGATGCAGGTTGATTACCGCGAGAAGCTGCCGGCGGCGGGCAAGTTCCCCGGTGGCTTCCGCAAGCGCGAGGGCGCACCGAACGAGAAGGAAATCCTCACCATGCGGATGATCGATCGCCCGATCCGTCCGCTGTTCCCCGAGGGCTTCATCGACGAGGTGCAGATCCAGTGCTGGGTCATGAGCCACGACGGCGAGAACGACACCGACGTGCTGGCCTCGGTCGCCGCGTCGGCGGCCCTCACGCTGAGCGACGCACCCTTCGAGGGTCCGATCGCCACCGTCCGTGTTGGCCGCGTCCATACCGATGACGGCCCGGTGCTTGTCGCCAACCCGACAGCCAGCCAGATGGACTACAGCGACCTGGACATGGTGCTCAGCGGCCACGTTGACGGCATCAACATGATCGAGGTTGGCGCCGCCGAGGTGCCCGACGACGACGTGCTGGACGCCATCGAGTTCGGCCAGGAGGTCATCGGCGAGATCCTCGAGTTGATCGGAGACCTGGCGGCCGAGGTCGGCCAAGAGAAGCGTCTGGGCGACAACATCAACCTGCCCGACGATGACGTCGTGCAGACCGTCAGCAAGGCCGCCAAGACGAAGCTCATGAAGGCCCGGCAAATTCCTGGCAAGCACGACCGCGGCGAGGCCGTGGGCAAGATTCGCGATGAGGTGCTCGACAAGCACTTCCCCATCGTCGAAGACGGCACGCCCGGTGAGCATCTGACGAGCGTGAAGCGCCGCGCGATGGCCAAGGACGCCTTCCGCACGCTCGAGAAGAAGGTGACGCGACAACTGCTTATCGACAAGGGGCTGCGCGCCGATGGCCGCAAGGCCAAGGATCTGCGACCAATCTACGGCAAGGTCGGCTACTTTGAGCGCACGCACGGTTCGGCGCTCTTCCAGCGCGGTGAGACCCAGAGCCTGGTGAGTTGTACCCTGGGTACCGGCAAGGACGCCCAGATCATCGACGGGCTCATGCCTGAGTACAGCAAGAAGTTCACGCTGCACTACAACTTCCCGCCCTTCTGCGTGGGCGAGGCCGGCCGCATCATGGGGCCTGGTCGCCGCGAGATCGGCCACGGCGCGCTCGCCGAGCGCAGCCTGCTGGGCATCTTGCCCGGTCCCGATGAGTTTCCCTACACCATCCGCCTGGTCAGCGACATCACCGAGAGCAACGGCTCGTCGTCGATGGCGTCGATCTGCGGTGGTTGCCTGGCACTGATGGACGCTGGTGTGCCCATCCGCGCGACGTGCGCGGGCATCTCGGTCGGCCGCGTGACCGATGAGAACGGCAAGAACGAGATCTACATCACCGACATTCTTGGTGAGGAAGACTTCTTCGGCGACATGGACTTCAAGATCGCCGGCACGCGCGAAGGCATCACGGGCATCCAGCTCGACCTGAAGGCCCGCGGGCTTGAGATGGACGAGATCGAGTTGATCTTCGATCAGGCTCGAGAGGGCCGCTTCGAGATCATCGACATCATGGAGCAGGTGATCGAGGCACCACGCAGCGACATCAGCAAGTTCGCCCCGCGCATCGAGAGCGTCAAGATCAATCCCGATAAGATCGGGAAACTCATCGGCCCGGGCGGCAAGACCATCCGTGGCATCCAGGAGCGATGGGGCGTGCAGATCGACGTAGGCGAGGACGGCACCGTCTCGGTGGCTTCGACCGACGGCGACAGCCTCGCGGGCGCCATGCAGGAGATTGAAGCGCTCGGCGAAGAGATCAAGGTCGGCTCGGTGTACACCGGCAAGGTGGTCAGCGTGCGCGACTTCGGCGCGTTCATCGAGATCGCCCCAGGCACCGATGGCATGTGCCATATCAGCGAGCTCAAGGACGGCTACGTCGAGAAGGTGACCGACGTGGTCAACGTGGGCGATGAGGTGAGCGTCAAGGTCATCCTGGTCGACGACCAAGGACGCATCAAGCTCAGCCGCAAGCAGGCGCTCCCACCCGAGGAGCGCGGCGGTGACGATGACCAAGACGAGCGCGGTGATCGTGGTGGGCGCGGTGATCGCGAGGGTCGTGGCGGTCGCCGTGGCGGCCGTTCGCGTGATCGTGACGGCGAGGATAACAGTCGAGATCGCGAGGGCGACAAGGGCGAGCGCGACGGACAACGCCGATCGCGCCGCCGTGGCGGTTGGCGTCCGGCTGCGGTTGAGTAGTTTTTCTTACGAATATTCTCCTGCTAACTTGTCGATTCCACGCATCCAACACCCCGAATTTTGTTTCGGGGTGTTTTTTTGCGCAGTTTTGATGCCTCTCGTGCATTCTGCAAGCGCACATCGGACTTAAAGGTTCGACTAAGTTGCCGGCATACGCGAACTTCTTGTCACGAAGCCACGTCGACTGTGGTAAACTGGATAAGGCCTGGTCTGGGTCGGCCATGTGCCGGCTCGATTGCAAGCCGATCCGGCACGCCCGTGACGTGGGGCTGTTTGCGGGTGGATCGGCGGAGTCGCGATCATGTCCGAGCATACAACGCAGACGCTGGCTGGCGTCGAAGGTGAAGTCAAGTGGTTTGATTCCCGCAAGGGGTTTGGCTTTATCGTTGGGCCCCAAGGTCAGGACGTCTTCGTGCACTATTCGGTGATCGACGGTTCAGGGTATCGATCGTTGCGCGACGGCTCCACCGTTGAGTACGACGCCGATCGAACCGACAAGGGCTGGAAGGCGACTCGAGTGGTATGCCATGGCACGATCGAGGCCGTCGACCAGGCGTCGCAGCGACGCGCGTCCAACGCCTGATCGTTCGAAGGCAGTGGCACGCACATATGCTGTGCGATGGCATATGAGCCTTGGGCAAGCCCGCTGACCAACGCGATCTCTGCTTTTGGTGCCGGGCTCTTGGTGGCGGCCGGCGCAGGGTGGTGGGCGACGTATCTCCTTACGCGTCGAGCCCGCCAAGCCGAGGGGCGTGCCCGCGCGGCAGAGCATCTGGCCGAGATCGGCTCGATGACCGGCGGCCTGGCCCACGAGATAAAGAACCCGCTGTCGACCATCGCCATGAACGCGCAGCTTCTGGCCGAGGCGGTCGACGACATCGAGGGACTGGACGAGCAGATTCGCGGCAGGCTCACCCGTCGCGCTGGTACGCTGAAGCGAGAGGTCGAACGGCTGGGCGATATTCTCAGCGACTTCCTCGAGTTCGCTGGCGAGTTGCGCTTGAGCCCGACCCGGACCGATCTAAACCAACTCGTTGGTGAACTGGCCGACTTCTTCTTGCCCCAGGCAGAGAGCCAAGGTGTGCGCCTTCGCCTTGAGCTCGCGCCCCATCCGGCATTGGCCCATGTCGATTCGACTCGCCTGAAGCAGGCCGTGTTGAACCTGATGCTCAATGCGACGCAAGCCATGGCATCCGCACCCGAAGGCACGCCCAGAGAGCTCATGCTTCGTGTGCGTCAGCGTCCACGGGACGGATGGTTGGAGATCCATGTGACCGATACGGGCCCTGGCATGTCCCCCGAGACGGCCGAGCGGATCTTTCACCCCTACTTCACCACAAAGGCGGGGGGCAGTGGCTTGGGCCTGCCTACGAGCCGGCGCATCATCCAGGCCAGCGGCGGTGCGTTGAAGTTTGAGAGTGAGGCGGGACGGGGCACGGACTTCGTGATCGAGCTTCCTGCGGTCGATTAACACAGACTCAGCGCGGTGCTGGCAATTCTTCGATGCGTGTGCGAACTTCCCACAGCTCCGGGAAGAACTGGTGGTCGATCATCTGGCGGAGGAAGGGCACGCCCGATGAGCCCCCGGTGCCGCGTTTCATGCCAATGATGCGATGCACGGTGCGCAGGTGTCGATACCGCCACTGGCCGAACTGATCGTCGACATCCACCAGCTTCTCAGCCATTTCGTAGGCCTGCCAATGCTGGTAGGGGTTCTCGTACACGGTCTTGAAGACGGCGATCACGCCCTCGTCCATGGTCCGTGGTTCGGCGAAGTCTCGCTCGACGGCTCCTTGCGGCACGGGCAGGCCGGTGCGCTGCATGAACGCCAGAAATGCGTCGTAGATGCTCGGGCTCTCGAGGGCTTCCTTCAGGATGCCGTGCGCCTGTGCGTCGTGCTTGTGCACTTCGAGCATGCGTCGGTCCTTGTTTCCAAGGAGAAACTCAACGAGTCGGTATTGCACGCTCTGGAAGCCACTGGCGTTGCCCAGCACGCCGCGGAACTGGGCGTATTCGGTGGGTGTGAGCGTGGCCAGCACGCTCCACTGATTGAGGAGTTGGTGGAGGATGTGCTTGACACGTGCGAGCACCTTGAAGCAAGGCTCCAGGTCATCGCGCTGCACGGCTTCGATGGCCGCGCGCAGCTCGTGAATCATCAGCTTCAGCCACAACTCGGTGGTCTGGTGCTGGATGATGAACAGCATCTCGTCGTGGTGCGCCGGGCTGCTGAGCGGATCTTGTGCGGAAAGAATCTTCTCCAATTGCAAATAGCCGCCGTAGGTCATGCGGTCGGCTAGATCGGTGTGGAGCGTGGATTCGAATTTGCGTTTCGACATGGGGCCTGAAGGGTGCCGGCGTTACCCATTCCACTTTCGCAGATCGGGCCCAACGTAGTTGGCTCGAGGGCGGATCAGCCGGTTGTTGGCGTGCTGCTCCATGATGTGCGCGGCCCAGCCGGTGATGCGGGCGGCCACGAAGATGGGGGTGTACTGCGGCACGGGAATGCCCAAGGCGTAATACGTCATGCCACACGGGAAGTCGACGTTGGGGTGGATGCTCTTCTCGTCGAGCATGATCTGCTGGACGATCTCGCCCAGGTCGAACCACT
>JGI12109J20283_10613828_pt1 | contig 11355 bp, 6 predicted proteins | sample ElkSlonscriptome_12_FD_20283 | JGI IMG/M metagenome (IMG submission 20283) | reverse complement strand
CGACTTCACGCTGCTGTCCTCCACCCCCAACGTGCTCATCCGTTCGAGCAGGATCTCGAGCTGCGAATGCGTGAATGGGAGCGTCAGGTAGAAGAGCGCGAGCGCCACGGCCACGACGGTCATCAACTGTCCGCGCGGGATGGCTCGTGCCCCGACGACGATCGCGTACGCGAACCCGAGCCCGAGCACCAGCACTCCGGCTCGTGTGCCGGTCTTGAAGAGCGCGAGAGCCGTGACGAGGATCCCGACCATCCAGAAGGTCTTCATCGCCAGCGACTGCGCGCGACGGAACGCGACGTACTGGAGCACGACCATGATCGCGCAATACTCGGCGAACAACTCGTAGCCGGGGAACGTGGCGAAGGAACGGATGTTCCCCGCGCGCACGTCCTCGAGCGATGCGACGCGCCGGGAAAAGCTGAAGAACGCCGGCAGGATGGTCTTGGTCGGAAAGTAGGACTGGAGGACGGCGATCACGCTCAGGATGATCGACATCACGAGCTGGAGTTTGAAGAGTCGCTCGAAATCGACCCGATCCCGGACGAGCTGGAGAATCAGATAGAAGAGCACGGCCGCGGAGAACAGACCGAGGAAGTAGTGCCTGATCTCGTAGGCATGGTCGAGGTCCTGCATGTACAGCGACAGCAGATTGAACAACAAGAAGCCCGCCAACGCGAGGTCGGCCCGCCGATCGTAGAACGGACTCGGCAAATCGAGCTGTCGGGCCTTGATCAGGGCCAACGCCGCCATCGCGAAGATCAGCAACGAGCTCGTCGTCCCCACCGACGTCGCGGCAGGAAAGGGCACCGCGATGATTGCGAAGACGAGGCCGTAGTAAGGCTGCGCGGCGAGCATGATCCCCAGGAAGACCAGACCGGCGAGCATCTGGATGTTCCGCTTCGTCGGATTCCAGACGATGTCGGTGATCAGCCAACCCAGTCCGCCCGCGAGCAGAAGCCCGAGTACGACGCGCGCCGTACGGTCTTCCAGTTCGCGCCGCAGGGAGCGGCGACGCGGGACCGGATCGGTGCTCGAAGGAAAGACGCGCATGGATTCCTGCAGGGGGGTCGTCGTCAGGTGTGGCGCCGGGAGGAGCGCCGAACACGGCTCTCTGTCCTCGGATTCAGGGGCCGGTCTCGTGAGCGAGTATAGCAGAAGCTTTCGCCTCTGACCTCCGGCGGCACCGCCGACCGCGGCAGGCGTCGCGAGGCCCGTGGCCGATCAAGGCGCGTCGTTTCCCATGGCTTCGACGGACTCCGCACTTTCTCCGTCCTCGACCGCATACAAGGTGTAGACCACGGGGCGCCCGCGGCTCAACCCGAGGTTCGCCACCTCGCGCGAGAGGATCGCACGCAACCGTACGTCGCGGATCGTCCGTCCGTCGAGCACGGCGCCCTCGACATCACGGTCCACGAGATAGTCCGGCCGGCCGAAGTCCAGGAACAATCCCTCGTGAAGGATCGTGGCGTCGTCGAGCCGATCGCGCAGGGCATTGATCCCGGGGTGGACGAGCCCTCCGAGATCGAGAATGCGCCGCTCGCTCTCGCGCCCGAGCACACCGATGTCGTAGATCGCAACCGTCGCGTCGGCTGGCGTTTCGGTGCGCAACCAGGACGCGATGTCTCCGAGCCCGCCAACGAGACTCGTGCCGAAAGCCCGCGCGCTCGGCGCGATCCACGCCATGGTCAGAGCGAGCGCGAGTGCAGCCTGGGCGGCGAATGCCAAGCGCACGGGCCGCGAAGGCCGCAGGGAAAGAGTGGTCGCCGCGAGCAGGACCATCGCCGGCAGAACGAGTTCGACGTAGCGACTGACCACCTGCACATCGCGCACGACGTAGACCACGGGCAAGAGCAGGGTCCACTGCCACCACGCAGCGCTCCCCCACTGATCGTCGTCGACGCGCACGAGCCGCTGGGGATGCCGCACGAGACGCCATGCCCAGACCAGCACGGGCACCGCCGCCCCGATGGCCAGGATCTGCGCCATCACGCGCACGTTGTACAGGAGGCGATCCGGTTGCAGTCCGAGCGGTGTGCTCTTTGCCCGCATCGTTTCCGGCAACACGTGCCCGTAGAGAGGAATCGCGACCGACGCCCAGGCCAGCATCGGCGTCGCTGCCAACAAGTAGACATCGAGACGCCGTCGGGCCCCAGGCGTGCGCAGGACGTGAAGGCCGAAGAGGGCGATGAGCAACAAGGCCTCGGGCCGGACCAGTGGCAGGAAGCCGAGCGCGGCCGCGCCACGACGCCACGCAACGCGGTCGACCGGTCGCAGGGTCGCCTCGAGTGCGATCGCCAGGAGCAACACACCCAAAGCGGTTTCCATTCCCGAAGACGACCAGCGTACCAACCAAGGCTCGGTCGCGAGCACGAGACCGACCACAGCCACGACGACCGGCCGACCCGCGAGGAGACGAGCCGCCGTACGCGCCAACAGGAAGACACCCAGTGCTCCACAGAAGATTCCGAGAGCACGCAGAAATTCGATGCTGCCGATACCGGTCCAGGTACCGATGGCTCCCAACGCCGCCCACAAAGGACTCGTGGCCGCGTGCACCGGCTCGCCGAGGTTGAAGGAGAGCTCTCCGTGACGCGCGAGGTTGTCGGCGAATCGTGCGTAGATGTAGCTGTCGTCGGTGATGTAACCGGCGTAGAGCGGTGCCTGCAGAAGGAACACGAGCACGGCCAGCCAGGGGACGTGGCGCGCTTTCATCGCGTCCGCTTCCGCCAGGGCCGCCGGTCGACGTCGACGATCCAGCGCCGGTCGATGCGTGCGCCCATCAATTTCTTGTACCCGCCGACACCGGCGCTCCCGATGCTGCTGCCGAGATTGACGCCCGCACGTCGGTTCTCGAAACACCAACGCACTTCTTCACGCACGATCGTCGTGGTCGGGAACACGTCCTTTCGACGCTGCGTCGTACCGACCCACGCGAAGAGCTCGTGGCCGAGATCGACGCACACGTGCGCGCCGATGACGTCGCCCTCCGGCCCGCGGGCGACGACGACGAAGAACTCTTCGAACCGCTCGACCAGTCGCTCGAGCAGGCGCAGTCCGAGCGCGGGGACGCCCCAAGAAGCACTGCGTTCGGCGTAGAGCGGATGGAAGGCGGCGAGCGAAGCTCCGACACGATCGATCTCCATCGTCAGGCCACGTTTGTCGCTACGATTGGACTCGTTGCGCCGGTTCATCGGAAAGGAGTTCTTCCACCAGGCGTCGAAGTCCTCGTGCGCCTCGACGTCGAGGACGGCGGCATCGAGCGGCTGCAGCCCTTCCCACGGACCGCGCGGCCCGTCACCTCCGGCCCACACGAGTTCCCGATGAATCGTGCGCCAGGCTTCGTGTCCTGTGAATGCCCGTGCCAGTGCGGCTTCGGCCGCGGCGTCGTCGGGTCCGGCGACCGGTCCTCCATAGAGTCCGGCGACCCCGGCCACGCGTAGCTTCGCGCCGAAGCGCGTCCGTTCGACCGTCCCCATGCCCGAACGCAGAACGCCGGCGCCATCGCGTACCTCGAACCAACGCGGCTCCCATCCGGGTTCCTCGGCGGCCGCGCAACGAATGAGTTCAGGGCGCTGTAGCACGTGCGCGCGCGGATCTCGGGCGAGGAGTGCGTCCCACTCCACGTCGTCGACGGTCCGTCGGACCTCTACGCGCAGCGCGTCGCTCACGGTCAGACGTCGGCGGGCCGGTGCGCATCGTGGTCGGGAAGCAGCTCGACCAGCCGACGACGGATTCCGTCCCGGTCGCAGGCGCGCGCCAGGCCGACGAGTTCCTCGACACCGGCCCGAGGATCGAAGTCGGCCGGTCGCCCGGGACGCGCGGCCAGGATCTTCTCGTGCGGTCCAGGCTCGGTCGGGTCCGTGGCCGCGAGGTACTGCTCGTTCAGCTTCTCGCCCGGCCTCAAGCCGATCTCCCGGATCTCGATGCCGTCGTCGACGCCCAATCCCGCGAGAGCGACGAGATTCTGGGCGAGTTCGTGGATGTTGATCGCCTCGCCCATGTCCAGGACGAAGGTCTCGCCCCCGCGCGACCCGGCCATGGCCTGGATCACGAGCATGGCCGCTTCCTTGATCGTCATGAAGTAGCGCGTGGCGTCACGGTGCGTGACGGTGAGCGGCCCTCCACGACGCAGCTGACGTTGGAAGAGCGGCACGACGCTGCCGCGGCTGCCGAGCACGTTGCCGAAGCGCACGGCGGCGGTACGGAACTCTTCGTCGGCCGCCATCTGCACGAGCATCTCCGCGAATCGCTTGGTGGACCCCATCACGCTGCGCGGTCGCACCGCCTTGTCGGTGCTCAGCATCACGAACCGCGTAGCGCCGATGTCGCGAGCGAGCTGGAGCGTGTTCGCCGTACCGAGCACGTTCACCATGACGGCTTCTTCGGGATATTGCTCCATGAGGGGCACGTGCTTGTGCGCAGCCGCATGGACGACGACGTGAGCACGCAGTTCCTTGCCGAGGCGACGCATGCGCTCGCTGTCCCGGACGTCCGCCAGGACGATGTGACCGTCGGGAAAGTCGAAGGCATCGCGAAGCTCTTCTTCAATTTCGAAAAGGCTGTTCTCGCCCCGCCCCAGCAAGTGGATCCGGTGCGGACGGAAACCTGTGAGCAGGCGACAGATCTCGCTGCCGATCGATCCACCGGCGCCGGTGACGAGCACCTCACGCCCCTCGACCGCTTCGAGGATCGGACCCTCCTGCAGATCGACGGTCTCACGTCCCAGAAGATCTTCGGGTGAGACTTCGCGCACCTGCTCCCACTGGACCGTGCCCTTCACGATGTCTCGAAGGCCCGGAACGATCCGCACCGGAACGCGTGACTTCTGCGCCCGTGAGATCAGGCGACGGATCACGGCACCCGAGGCCGAGGGAATCGAGAGGATGATCTCGTCGACACGGTGCTCACGCGCGATCCCCGCGATGTCCGTCGTGTCCCCCAACACCGGCGCACCCGCGATGGTCTCGCCGTGCAGACGCGTATCGTCGTCGAGAAATCCGCAGATCTCGCGCTCGTACTCGCTTCGTCCCTCGCGGAGGGCGTTCGCGACCATGCGGGCCGCATCGCCCGCGCCGACCATCAGTACACGACGTGTCATCGTTCGATCGCCACCGTCTTCACGATCTCGGCGCCGTCGTTGCGGACGAAGCGCACGAGGTAGAGACCACTGACGACGCGGTCGCTCGTCACGTTCCGCGTGTCCCAGATCCGATCGCCGTCGACCACGTCACGCGCCGTCGACACCAGTCGACCACCGAGCGTGTAGATGTACACGTCGAGTGTCCCTTCGAAGTCGCTCACGCGGAGCTCGTCGTCACTACGGATGGGATTCGGCCGAACCGTCACGTCGAAGGCCGCCGGCAGCGACTCCCCGACCTGGCGCAGGCGGATCCTGGCCGCGCCGAGTTCGGTCCCCACGTACAACATGCCGTTCTCCGCATCTTCGAACAGAGAGCGGACGCGTGTGTTGGGCAACGGCGAGATGATGCCGTCGCCGAAACGCGAAACCAAGGCTGCGTCGAGAAAGAAACCAATGTCCACGTAGGGATCGATGAAGATCTGATTGTCTTCGAAGCGCAGGTGGTGCAAACCGCCCTCGCCGCCGGCCCATGCTTCGGCGGCGCCCACACCGGCAAGGCGCTCGGTCTGGTTGGCGACGAGCGATGGACCGATCTCCGTCACGCGGAACTCGACGACGTCGGCGATCTCGACCAGCGAGTCGACGAAGGAGAAGACACCACGGTCTCCGGTTGCGACCCAGACCCGACCATCGGGGCCGACCTCGATGTCGGTGACCAGGGCGAGCGGAACGCCTCCGGTCTCAGGGAGCCGCGAGATCGTTCTCCATCGACCGGTCTGGATCTTCGCCGCGTTCAGGTCATCGAAGCTGCCCGCCAGGTCCCAACGCTGCAATCCGGTCTCGACCACGCCGAGCCAGACGACCCGGTCGTCGATCGAGATCGTCCGGAGTTCGTCACTCGCCAGTCCGGAGTTCGCGGCGGTGACCTTGATCCACGAGCCCGGGAGCGTCGGATTGTCGGGATCGATCAGGACGTCGATTCCTCGATTGCGCTCACCAGATCCGGCGCCCGCATCGCTCACGAGCCAGATCCGACCGGCGGAGTCGACCTCCATGTCGAGGATGCGTCGGGTCTTCAGGACGTCGTCGCTGATCGTCAGGTGAAAGTACTCGGCGAGCAGCGGGTCGTCGCTCGGGTCGGGGCGGAAGCGCGTCAGGCCGCCACGGCCGGCGAAGTTGCTCACCCACAGATCACCGTTCGGCGTACGACGGATCGCGAACTTCTCGCCGGTGATCCAGCCGTCGCCCTCACCCTGTTCGCCCTCGGTGTCGAGAAGCGGATAGGAGTAGACGCTCCCATCGGCCCGCCAGTGGATCAGGCCGGTTTGCGGCGAACGGTAGGCCAACCAGGCACCGCCTTCGCCGTCTCCGAGAATCGCGGTCGCGCTCTCTCCCATGCGGACGGCGAGTTCGGGCGACGCTCCGTCGACCGGCGACCAGAAGATCGGCGAACTCAGTGTGAAGGGCGTGTCGCGGTCGCCGAGGGTGTTGGCGGTGCGCCGACCGGCCGTCCAGACCTGCCGATCCGGACCGAAGTGGAGCGCCAGGAGATCGAAGCTCGCGTCGCCCTGCTGGAAGTCCCAGTCGGTCGCGTCCAACGCCCGGCGCACGATACGGGCGACGCTCCCGAGGACGGCGATCTCGCCGTCGACGACCCGGAAGTCGCGAACGGTCAGACCCGGAGCCGGAAGGATTTCGGTCCACACCGGACTGGCCGGAACGGTCTCGTCCAATCGCAGGATGGAGCCACCGACGGACGCGAAGACACCATCGGGCCCCGCCTCCACCGCGGACACGTCGAGACCCGGCAGACCGGTGTTGACCGCACCGAGTGAATTGGCCAGGCGATCGTAGAGTCCCACTCCGTTGGGCGTCGCGAACCAAACGCGGTCCTCGAAGGCCGCCACGTCGACGAGGTCGTCCGATGGCAACCCCCCTTCACGCGTGAACTGTTCACCCGGCTGACCGTTCGTGATCACGCCGCCGCCGCCGTCGGTCGCGTAGTAGACGCGACCACCGTCCTGGTCCATCGCCCGGATCTCGCCCTGTGCGGCGAGCAGCGTCGAGATCGGACGCACGTTGAGGCCGGCATCGATGCGCATGATCGAGGCGTCGGCGGTTCCGACCCAGAGATCGCCGTCGTCGCGCACCATCAATGAGAGGGTGCGATTCGACGTCGCCCCATCCGCCGTGGTGAAGGGCATCACGGCATCGTTCGCGGGATCGTAGATGAAGAGTCCGCCCAGAGCGTCGGCTCCGACGATGCGGTCGTTCCACACCGTCACCGCGCTCAGTCGGCTCTGTGGGAGGAGCAGTTCCCAGTCGGCTCGGTTGTCTTGGGCCCTCGCGTCGGTCGTCAGCCACAGACCGAGGATCAGCGCGAGCGCGAGCTCCCGACGGTAGCGAAGCATGAAGGCCTTTCGGGCGCGGTCACCGCGTCGACTCGACACGGGGTCCGCGGTCGTCGTGCAGAAGGAGTTGTGGCAGCGCGCTCAGGAAGAGATCGGCATCGTGGGCGAGTGACCAGTGTTCGATGTACTCCAGGTCCTCACCCGTCAAGTCTTCGATCTCGCACTGTCCGGTGCGCACCTGCCAGGGCCCGGTCAAGCCGGGTTTGACGGCGAAACGTAGCAACGCGTCCGATCCGAGCTCCTCTTCGACGCCCAGCGGAAGGGGAAAAGGTCCGACGAGGCTGAGCCGTCCACGCGCCACCGCGGCGAAGAGCGGCGACTGGACCAGTCCCGGCAGGGTCCGGCCCTGGCGGTCGACCCACTGGACCCAACGCACGACCCGTCGGCGCTGACCCAGCCGTTCCACGCGGAGGCGACGCCATCCGAAGGCTCGCCCGAAGACGGAGCATAGCAGATGCCCCGGAAGGGCGACCAGGGCCAGGATCGACCCGATCGCGCGGTCCAGGAGCCATTTCGAGGTGGCCGCCTCGCTCAGAGCCGGCGGGCGACGAAGGCGCCACCATGCGCGTCCCCAGCGCTCGACCCTGTGCTCGTCCGGACCGAGACGCGCCGCCCAGGGCTGATCGACGAGGACTTCGAGGCCGTCGGCGGCCAGTCCGCGCAGGAGGGCATGCCGCTCGTCACGCGGGTCGTCCCCAACGGCGACGAGCACCTCGCCGATCCGGTGGCGGTCCACGACCTTCGCGATGTCCGCCGGACGCCCCAGGACACGAAGTCCCACGCCGAGCCGATCGCCGTCCCGGTCGGCGTCGTCGAGAAGCACGCCGGCGAGCCGATCGGCACCCTCGACCGAGAGTGCCTCCGCCATGCGGGCAGCCGCCGCGCGATCGGGCGCGAGGATCAGGGCGCGATGCGCCGCCTCGACTTCGCCCTCGAGGCCTCCGAGCACGCGATCACGCACCCAGCGCACGAGAGCGAGTGCCCCGAGGTAGGCCGGCACGAACAGGAGGATCACGGCTCGACTGAAGGTCCGCGTGTACGACAGATACACCCCGGCCATGACCACGAGCGTGACGAAGAAGGTCGCGCGCAATTCTCCGAGCCCGCGGTGGAATCGGCCGCGGGCGCTGCGCTCCTGGTAGCGCCCGACGAGCGGCAGGACGACCAGCGACACGGCGTTGACCGACAGGATCAACGGCAGGTAGTGCACCAGATCGAACAGCGGCTGCGGGAACAGAGGATCCATGGCCCGGCGCGCGAAGAAGGCGGCGAGGAAGGCCAGGTTCAGCGCGACCACGTCGCCGAGCACCGCTGCCGCGATCCTCCACCTTCCGCGCAGACGTTTGGCCACGTAGACCAAGGCCCCCCACTTGTCGTAGAAACTGACGAAGCTGCGCAAGTGATGGACGAAACTGCGTCCGAGCTTCGTGCTGGTCCGCTGGAACTCGTGCACCAGCCGCACGTCCGGAAGCAGATGGATCTCCCATCCGCCTTCCCACATGCGATAGCACCAGTCGACGTCCTCGAAATAGAGGAAGAAGCGACCGTCCATCGGCCCCACGCTCTCGAGTGCCTCGCGCCGCACGAGCATGAAGGCACCCGTCACCCAGTCCACCGGACCGGGGTGCGAAAGGTCGTCGTCGAGCATCAGGTGCCGGCGCAATTCCGGATGGTCGGGCTGGATCTTCCCCCACGGCGTGCGCCGCAACAGGATCGTGGTGAGCGAATAGAAGCGCCGTGCGTTGCGTTGCGGGCTGCCGTCGGGATCGAGCAACTGCGCACCGACCATCCCGACCTCGGGGTTTTCGTCCAGGTAGGCGAGCGCGCGGTCGACCGCTCCGTCTTCGAGTTCAACGTCTGGATTGACCACCAGCACGTGCCGACCACGGGCGACCTCGATCCCCGCGTTCACACCGCGCGCGTAGCCGACGTTGCCTCCCATGGCGAGGACCTGCACCTCGGGGTGCTCGGCGGCGAGCCAGTCACTCGTCCCGTCCCCCGGCGCGTTGTCGGCGACGATCACCTCGTGCGAGGCCACGATCGGGTGCACGGCCAGGCTCGCGAAGAACCGACGCAACGGCGCCTCGCTGTGATAGCTCACGAGCACGAGCGTGACATCGAGCGAGGAGTGCGACTGCGCCACGAAGGTCCTCAGCGACCGTTGAACAGACGGAGACGCCAGACCATCCAGACGGCTTCCCAGATGATCTTCTTCGACATCTTGCTCACGCCGACCGCACGATCGGTGAAGACGATGGGGATCTCGGTGATCCGCAATCCCTGCCGGTGCGCATGCCAGTTGAGCTCGATCTGGAAGGAGTAGCCGTCGCTCTTCACGCGGTCCAGCGGAAGCTTCTCGAGAGTCTCGCGGCGGAAGCACTTGAAGCCTCCGGTGCAGTCCTTGAGCGGCAGACCGGTGACGATGCTCGCGTAGATGTTCGCACCGACGCTGAGGATCAACCGCGACAGGGGCCAGTTGACCACCGTGATGCCGTGCAGGTAGCGACTCCCCACCACCAGGTCGGCATCTTCGATCGCGGTGAGGAAGTCGCCGAGCGACGCGGGGTCGTGCGAGAAGTCCGCGTCCATCTCGAAGACGAAGGGCGCGTCCGTTTCGGCCAACGCCCACTCGAATCCCGCGATGTAGGCTGACCCGAGACCTGCCTTGCCTTCTCGGTGGAGACAATGCAGGCGTGGTTCGTTCTCGCGCATCTTCTCGACGATGTCGCCCGTGCCATCGGGACTGTTGTCGTCGACGACGAGCACGTGCAATTCGGGATCCTGGCCCAGTACCGCGGGCACGATGGCTTGCACGTTGTCCGCTTCGTCGTAGGTGGGAATGACCACCAGGGCTTTCATCGGGCGTCCTCTCCGTCGTCCGGGGTGTCCGCAGCATTGCGGCGTCGCCAGTGCTGGACCGGCTCGACGGCGAAACCGACGAGGATCAGCAGCAGGGCCACCCGCGAGGCGGCACGACCGGTGCGATGGGCCGTGTCGTCGAATGTGAACTCGACTTCGTGCTGACCAGCCGAGACCGCCACCGCGCGCAATAGGTAGTCCGCGCGCAACAGGCGTGCCGGCTCACCGTCGACCGTCACCTTCCATTGGGGGTACCACACGTCGCCTACGACCAGAAGCCCGTCGGCCGGCGTGTCGACCCGCAGCGTCACTCCATTGTACCGCTCTTCGACCACGGAAACCGAACCGGAAACGGATTCGGGCTCCGGCACCGGATCCGGCGCGTCCGAGACGACCGCCCGCGTGCGAGGATCGAAACGCGGCGAGAGGACCCGATCGAGCAACGATGCGGACGGCTCCTCGCCCGTGGTGTCGCGATCCGGCAACTCCCGCTCGACGCTCCCGACCAACCAGGCGCGCGGCATCGCACTGCGATTCGCGTACACGGTTCCGCCGTCGGAGACGTGGGCCGGCGGCTCCTCGAGATCCAGTCCGAGCTGACGGATCTGCTCCACGACCTGCTGCGAGAAGGGCCGCGAGGTCACGACCCATTCCGCCCCCAGGAGATTGGCCAGTTCGAAGGCCGGGCGCTGCGGATCGTACATGCGACGTCGCAAGGTCTCGTAGACCTGCAGTTTCGCCGCATGGTATCCGCCCAGGCTCACGATCTGCCGCGCGGCCAGACGGTTGTCGTTCTCCCAGCCGCCGATCGGGAAGACGCGTGGGCGATCCGACTGGTCGAGCAGCCAAGCGGTGAGTTCGTCGGCGGCAGTGTAGTCCTGCGCGCGCTGGGCCTCGCGCACCAGCGATTCGGACTCGACGGCCACCATGCGTCCGTTCGCCGGACGCGCTTGCGGCAAGCGGTCGGCCGGTCTCAACACCGGCTGTTGGACCCTCCAGAGGTCC